>Ga0265293_10013628_pt1 | contig 10507 bp, 17 predicted proteins | sample Munlanlewell138R_FD_192505 | JGI IMG/M metagenome (GOLD analysis project Ga0265293, IMG submission 192505) | Leachate microbial communities from a municipal landfill in Southern Ontario, Canada - Leachate well 138R | ecosystem: Engineered > Solid waste > Landfill > Unclassified | place: Canada... | reverse complement strand
ATCCTAAAAACCTTTATCTTCATAGGGTAGCATGGTCTCCTACGCTTGGGATGTTCGTGACTGTAGGTAATGCTGATGGCACAGATACCTATATAATTACCAGCACAGACGGTATAAATTGGACAGAGCGTGCTAATCCTAAAAATTTTTCTCTTTATGGGGTAGCATGGTCTCCTACGCTTGGGATGTTCGTGGTTGTAGGATATAATGATGGCACAGATGCCTATATAGTAACAAATAGATAATAGAATGATACGTCCAATACAATTGAAAGATCATGAAGCCGTAAAGGAAATGCTGGAAGCAGAAGGAGCTATAGAGGACTTCCCTCATCTTCTGGAATCCGAAGGATATGTTGAAGAGGAAGAAGGTGACATTATCGGTTTTTTTGGTTATATTATATGGAATAGGATACCTGTATTAAGACATTTTTGTGTTAAGAAAGGTTATAGAGGAATTAAGTCAACAAACAAGTTGATAAACGGATATGTGGATATTGTCAGGAAAAACAAATTTAAGCTTATGATGTTTATGACGAATGAGACATTCAAAAAATTGTATGAATGGAAATTCAGAGTAAAACCGTTTAAGCAAACTAACGGAATTTATTATTTTTTGAAGGAGGTATAATATGGGCAAACAGTGTACTACTACGATAGAAGCCCCTGAAATGAGTCAGGAAGAGCAGGAACTTCTTGAAACGCTTCTTACTGGAATACAAGATCAACAAGACTGGTGGGAATCTACTCAGGGACTTGAAATGGCTGAATCCGGTTATAAATGGCAATGGAAAGAGGGTGTTGACCCTGATTATACTTATGAAAAAGACCCGGCTTTGCAGAAAGAACGTGATGATTTATATAATGGCGCTCAGAAAATTAAAAAAGACCTTGATGCAGCCAAACAGGGCAGAGGCAGATCTGCAGGGGACGACGCATTTATAGCATCCCTCCAAAGTATTTATGATAAAACGATGGCAAGGGTTAATGAAATAGACGCTATATTTAAAGAAGGGGAAGCAGGCGTCCCAAGAAAAGGCGATACAGATTATGGCGAATGGGTGAAGATGAATGAAGAAGAACTCATGGAAAATATGACCGAAGCTGAACGGGAAAAATACCTGTTAAGTAAAGAGCAGACTGCTTATTCCCGTAAAGCCATAGCCGGGGAACTTCCGTTAAGTGAATCCTTACAGCAGCAGAAACAAAAAGAATTTGAACAGCTTCAAGAAGTATATGGAATATCCGGCGATTCTCTTGAAAACGCTTCTGGTGAAGACACTGTGGCTATTCAGAATCTTGATGCATTCAAAAAAAGGTGGTCACAACTTGAAGAGGCACAAAGGTACGGGCAATCATCAAGCTCAATGGAAGCAGCCGTAATGTCAAGCGGGTTGACATCTGATCTCGCTTCAAACAAAATAGGACAGCTTTCTACGATAGGAAGCCAGATGGGTTCCACAATACCAATGTATGGTTCTTTGTTACAGCCTTATCAATCTTATAATATGGCAGGTTACCAGGCAGCAGCGCAGAATCAGGCTAACCAGTCTTCTCAAATGTCAAGTTTGCTTGGATTGCTTGGGATGTTAGGCATAGCGGCAAGTTCTAAAGACTACAAAAAAGATATTAAGGGTAAATCTATTAAAGAAGAAGATCAGGCGTTAAAAAAACTAAAGGGTACTAAATCCTATGAATATAAATATAAAGAAATGATGGGCTTGGGTGATGAAAAGCATATAGGCACTATCGCTGAAGAATCGCCTAAAGAATTTCAAGGATTAGGTGGTAAAGCTATTAACGTTAATGATAAAACTGAATTTATAAGCATGGCTTTAAAATCACTTGCAAGGAAGGTAGACAAACTTGATCAAAAACATGCTTAGTAATCACATAGGAACTTCGATAGCAGCAGGTATAGCAGCAAATACTTTAAATGCTACTATAGCAACAAATACAAATGCTAATATACCAACAAATACAAATGCTAATAATGACGGTACAGCGTCAGCAATAACCAGTCTGCTCGAAAAGTTAAAAGAATGGATGAAAAAAGATGAAGATGAACCTGAAACCGAAAATCCTTATAACAATTTAACTTATTTACAGCGGATGAGAGATCAGGAATTTGGGTTATTGAAGGAAGCTTATTCTACTATTCAGGGCGACACATGGGAAACCGCTGAAGCCAGTGACACTGTGGGACAAAAGAATATTCAGGCATTCAGGGACAGATGGGAAAAAATACTTGAAGAAAATGAATATAGTTCATGGGGAAATTCAGACTATAATATTTCATCCGGGTATGGCGGGTATGCAGGTTCGGATTTTAATACCGGATGGGGTTCGTTGCTTGGTACAAATACTAATGGGAAATCAGGATACATAGGAGGATAATATGGCAGATATACAATATCAGACTTTAAATCCATTTAGCGGAATAATGCAAGGCATTCAAACCGGACTTACGATGAGAAGTAAAAAAGCGCCTGAAAATGAAATGGAGATGTCAGACCCTGGCGAACCACAGAAAGTAAAAGCAATAGACCTGCTTGGTGCTGAATATCAAGACGTTTTAAAGTATGAAGAACTTGATAAAAAAATAAAGAAGATCAAGAACGTCACTCCTGAACAAAGAATGAAGATCATGCAAACTGCCTGTAAATCCGGAGCTATTAAAACCCCTATCGTTCAGTCTGTGGCTCTTAATGATGATATTATCAATCCCGAAGAGACTATAAACGTTATGAAGTCTATTAAGAACAATGATCCTAACGCTGCTATCGATATGGAAATACTCATTACTAAGCTTGGTGGAGAACAAAGCCCTGGAGGAGCGGCTGTAGCCACTAAGTTGCGTGAAGTAGAAACTAAACAAAAAGAATTTAATCAGCAAAGAGTACAAATACTTGAGAAGACTCTTGATAGAATAGACGAATACAATATTAACCCTAAAAAATGGGTTGATGAATATGGTCAAATGAATCCGCAAACCAAAAAAGTAGTAGGAAATTGGCAGAATTACATGAAGGAACTTGCTACGTTAGACCCTGAAAGAGCGAAAGCAAGGCTGGAAGAGTTAAAATCCAAAAGAAATGGTGGTGCATCTCCTAAGAACTTTGCAGGATTAAAACGCACTAAAGAAGGGTTTACAAGGCAACCGTTTTCTGATATTTCAATAGAAGCCGGGCTTGCAAGACATCCTGACATAATTCCTTCAACAGCTTATTCTCTTGAACCTGAAAGCTTAGGTGGAAGATATATGGCAGAAGGTGAACTTGAAGAGAAAGAACGTCAGAAATTAGTTTCTAAACTTCCAAAACCAACAAAGAGAAACCAAAAAGCTAATGATAATGTTATAGGTGCTTACGTTGAAGCTTATGGAGCAAAAGAGGCTGCAAGCGCATTAAAAAGAGATGGATGGAGACCATGACTTTCGAGGAACGAATATCTAAATTAGAGCCTACTTTTGAGGATAGAGTAAAGAAAGTTTCGGAAAAATCTGAAAAAACTTTTGAGGACAGAATTAAAAACCTTAAAGATAAAGACAGCTTTCTTTCAAGCGTTGCAAAGGGCACTGTGTCAGGCATTAAAAAAGCAGTGCCTTTACCGGTTAAAGGCGCAATAGATATTGGTACTCAATTGTGGAAAAGCAACTTGACTCCTCCTAAAGGCGTGCCGGAAGTCGTCAGAGACGAACAGGGATATAAAATTGCCAATCCCGAAGGCGGGGTAACCTCCAGCTTACTCGATGATCCTATTGTAGACCTTACAATGTCAGCCGGTACAGCGGGGCTTTATAATCTTGGGAAAGCCGGCGTAAAAGCAGGATTGAAAGCAGCAGGCAGAGAAGCTATAAGCAGCGTTACTATGGGTGTATCTGATGTTGCCGGAAGCATGTCAAAGAAAGCCGCAAAATACTGGAAATCTCCGGCAGGACAAAAACGCTTAAAAGAATCAGCAGAATTTCTTCATAATTCAGTTACTAAAATGTACAAGAATAAAGCTGAAGTTCTCGGCGGCGTGTGGAATGGCATTAAAGAAACCAAAGCTACTCCATTGATTGAAAAGCTTCAATATGACTGGAAGATAGTTAAGAATTGGGAAGAGACTCCAGGGCTTGAATTAACTAAAACTTTAACGCCAAGTGAAACACGTCAACTTATGTTCGGAAGGATAAAACACGCATCCGAAGAAGCAGCTAAGGAAATTAAGCTTATAGATAAAGACCTTCTTAATGCTTCCAAAGAACTAAAAATTAAAGATCCTGACTTGAAAAAACAGGTATATGATTATCTTGTCACTAAACATGCCCCGTATTATAACAAACAGCATGGAGAAAAAGCTGCTAAATTCACTACCGAAGAAGCAGCGAAAAGGATGGAAGAAATCAAAAACCTTCCACATTCAAAAAAAATTGAAGAATTAGCAGGTAAAATAAAATCTTTTAATGATGATACATTGTCCCTTATGCACTCTCGTGGTGCTTCTTATGCTCTTATCGATGAAGATGAAATGAAGTTCTTGAAAAATACTTATCCTGAACACGTCCCTTTGTATAGGATACAGGAAGGTGAAGATATTATAGAAGCCGTATCAGGCAGAGGGCTTGGCGTTTCAGGTTCAGGATTAAAGCGAGCGAAAGGAAGCGAACTTGATATTGAAGATATTCTTCAGAACGTTTATGTGGCAAGGGAAAGAGTTATTCAAAGACTTGAAAAAAACATAGTTGATAATGCTACTTATGATGCCGTATTAGATACCATGCGGTCTTTCCCGGAGCAGGATTTATTTGAAATAGTATCAGCTAAGGCTAAAGGTAAAGCTTTTGATGATACAATAATCACTAATAAAAACGACCTTATAAGAGATCCATCTATCCTCCCTTTACGAAGATATGGAAAAGACGATTATATTAAAATAAAAGACCCCCATATGGCAGTAGCCCTTAGAGGAGTAAGCAGGGAAAAGATCAATGGCTTCGTCAAAGCAATGAGCGTTATACCTCATTATTACGCATCCCTTGCCACCAGGTACAATATAGATTTCATGCTGTCAAATAAGCTTAGAGATTTACCTGAAGCTCTTGTAACTATGGCTGCCTCGAATAAATCTACCAAGAAAAGTGTTTTAAAAGCTATAACCACAGATACAAAAAGTATATGGGACATCAGAAACTGGACAAAGGGTAAAATGACTGATGGAGCAAAAGCCTATCAGGAGATGAGAAGTCTTGGCGGTTTCACTGGAGGTGGACATTACGGCACGACTCAACAGGTAATAAAAGACTTTAAGAAAATAATTAAAGAAAATAGGAATACTCCTACTGCGTTATTTTCTAAAGTCATTGAACCTATTAATAAGTTAAACCAGTATTTTGAAGATTCTACTAAGCTTACTGTATTCAAAAGATTAAAAGAACTCAATGTTCCACCCGCTAAAGCAGCCTCAATAGCTAAAGAAGCAGGGCTTGACTTTGACAAGATGGGAACATGGGGGTCAACTATAAATTCAATATGGATGTTTTCAAATGCGTCAGTACAGGGAAGTGTAAGGACGATAAAAGCTCTATCTAAAAATCCTAAAGTATTATTAGGGACAGTTACAGCTATAGGAACATCAGTATGGGGTGTCGGTGAATTTAACGATAACATCGATCCTGATTGGAGAAATAAGGTATCTGATTGGGACAAGTTAAATGGCTTGAACGTTATGTTAAATGATGAAGGGTATTATATTTCTATTCCCAGCCCGTATAGTTTAAAGCCTATTAAAGTTTTATGGGATAAATTATATGATTTGTCCCATAAAGAAAACATAGATGTAGCTGAAGCTTCTTCTGATATAATGAGTTCTATCGTTGAAGGATATGCGCCATTAAGCGGTTCCGACATAGGGCAGGCGCTTACTCCTACTGCAATAAGATTACCGGCAGATTTAAGGGCTAATAAAAGCTATACTGGGTTTAAAATCGCTCGTGATGAAGATAAATATGCGCCTGAATCTATTAAATATTATCCTGGATTGGGAAAATCTATACAGGGGCGATCACTGATTAAATGGACTAAAAAGCTTTCTGAAGCTACCGGTAAAAGGATAGAAATAAACCCTGCTCAAGTTAATTATGTTCTGGAAAACATTAAAGGCGGAGCTGGAAGAATACCATTCAAAGCCGTTGAAGCGGTTAAGGCTATAGCCAAACCTGATGAAGAACATCCTGTACTTAATGTTCTATCTAAAGCACCTATAACCGGAAGATTCGTAAGACATACCGAGCCTGAATATTACAGGGATAAAGAAGAAGAAAAAGTAATAAAAAAAGACATGGGTGAAATATCCCGTAAAAGGTTCTACCAAGATAAAGACCTTAAAGAAATAATGAAAAATGATTATCCTGATATGATAGAATTTATCAGTCAATATGAACCGGAAGATCAGGAACGTCTTGTCAAAAAGTTTGTAGAGGCTAAATTAAAAAAAGGTGTGCCAGATAAAGCATGGTATCAGAAATTAGTCAATTTACCTCCTGAAGTAAGGGAAAAAATATTTGAGATGAGATATAATAAAGTATCAAATGATGTTAAATCTCAAATGAAGAAAGCCGCAGCACGTATGCCGGGCTTTCTTACTGAAGGATTCTTCACTAAAAGAGCTATCCGAAAGTACAAAAAAGACTAACTGTGTTTTGGGCATTTGTGTTTATAATGCTTTATCCCTCTTTTGTCAACGTAGTAAAATGAATGCGACATAATCTCTTTAGGATATTTTGTCCGGTCACCCTGTGCCTTGCAATCACAACAGTAAAGAAAATCATTAAACAATTTAAGGTTTTCTTCCCGGTGATATTTTCTATCACGATCAAGACGGAAGTTGTGCATTATTTCTCTGGCTCTTAATATCGCTGGATTCATCTTTTATATTTCCCTGAGCTGATTAAATATGGCTTATCAATTCCTGTCTTACGTGTAGCGGCCTGCAACGCTTCTTTTGTAAAATACATTCCATATTTTTTCTTGAAGACTGTTACCGCTTTTAGATGTGTAGTTGCGTATGGATCATTATAAACGTCCTGAAGCATTTTAATCATTTCAGGATCATTCCATGTTAAATGTTTCATTTTCTTTCTCCTATCAATTTTGTTTCTGCATCGTTTAAATCTTTCTCAAGTCCCATAAACTCCTGATTTAATTCAATATCATGATCACGCTTTTTATTACTTAGATATACCAATTTGCTCACTACCGTCCGGAGCCTTGCAGCGGCTTCCCGGTTTACCACGCTGTCACGCTTAGCCCCGACCACCAGGCTTGAATTTTGTTTGATCTCAAATTCAAGCATTGATATTTTACCCTGATATTCCGCCTCTATAATCTTCACTCTATCTCGCCATTCTGTTTCAAGATCGTTCAACATCTTCCTTATCTTGACCTCTGCGGCTTTACGTTCTTCCAGTCTCGCGCGCTCTATTGCTTTTTTAACGTTACGATTAAACAGCATTTCTCTCCTCCTTGCAAGCCCCTCCCCAACACTGGCACTTATGTTTAACGCAGATGGCCAGGGTATCAGTCTTGTGAAATTCCATTGCTTTTTCTGATAAAAATAATCCGCTTGGTAAAAAATATAAATCTAACTTCGATACATCGCAATCAATCAGATTGCCGTTTGCTCTACATATTTTCATCTGTTCTCTTAATGTTATCATTTTATTACTCCGTTATGCTTAATACCCAATCACCAAACTTCTGTACCCAATAAGCAATCATTTTTTCATAAATTTCTTCAAACTTTTCTTGCTTGCATTTTTCAAACGATATTGACTCCGGTATCAATACAACCTGGCCTTCGAGCGTAACCATTTCCTCGACGAAACCAAGCGGAATCATTGAAGCTTTTATAAGCTGATAAGATGTCTTGTTTTCCCAGGGACTATCTTCAGGAAGATTGTTGATTATTTCCTGAGCTATCGCAAAAAGTTTATTGTGGAACTTATGATTTTTGTCACGCTCTGCACGCATAATATAAGGCGTATTCTCTTTGACCTTTTCCCATCGTTCAAGGTCTGCCAGGTACATAGGTTTAAATTGTCCTGATTGCTTTACAAAATGGATCATTTCTTTTCAGCTTCCTCTACTTTGACCACAGAATAGTTATCAATAAAAACTCCAATTGGTTCTACGAAATTATAAAATACGTTTTCTACTTGTCCTACTGTTGCTTCATCTATGTCAAGATCGCATTCAAATTCAATTGTAACTTTTACTTTCATACTTCCTCGCCCCTTAATTCTAAAAATATTTTCTCTGTGCCTTTTTTATCATCCTCGTAGCGGTCATGGCACTTGATACATGCGATAATCCACTGCTTATAATCCCATAATAACTCATCCGGTTTATCGTAATACCACAATCTTTTGTGCCTGTGCATCCGAGTCAACCAAGAATTACTCCCGCATATCTCACAGCGTATTATTCCCCGACTAATTGCCTGACGTGTTATATTTTTATCTGCTTTACGATTTATTGATGTTCTATTCATGTCAATCCTTCAGTTCAATGGCATTATTTAATCTTTCAGCATCTTCAAAACTTCTACAAATAAAATAACAACCACCATGAAGCTCTATACTTTCTTTAAATTTTTTCTGATATTCCGACAATATTCCTTTAGGAGTTTTTATTTCAAGAAATATAACATGTCCATTTTTAACAGCAATAAAATCAGATATACCTCTATATACTCCAGTCCCGGCCAAGTTATGAAATACAAACCAGCCTTTTAATTTCAGATAGTCTTTGACTTGATATTTAATTTGAGTTTCTTCAGTAATTTTTTTCAATCAATTCTTTCTCCAGTTTCAATTACAAATCCTTGACCACAATTTTTGAATTCTAAATCTTTCAGTGAAGTCTTTTCCGGCCTTACTGCTATCCATCTATAACCGCATATTCTCCGTTATGAAGAATATAATTCTTCATATTAATTTCATTACATATTAAATATTCTCGGATCATAGAATTTTTAAAATAAAGAAGAAACGGTCCTTTACAATCTGTTCCGGGCATTATTTCTTTGATATCATTCATGCTTTCGTAAGACAATTTTCTCATTTCTTTATCTCCTTTTTATTATCTTTTTTCCATTGCTTCCACGCTGTAGCCAGATCGGGAAGGCAATTAGATAAAAATATAGCTTCTTTCGTTGCAAGATTTGATAATGTCAGGTGATCATAAAAAAAATAATAATTCCCATTATCCGAACTAAGATGACCGTCGTTCGTATATCGGCAGCCTTCCTTTTGTCTCAAAAGTTCTTCAATTTCATGTAATAAGATAGCCATGATTTCAAACCATCCCTCATAATCTGCCCCTATTTTTATTCTCGAATTCTTTATATCTCCAGGATTTATCCAAAATTCACCGCCATATCCTTCTCTTATCACTAACTGAATATGATCACATCCTGTAGGATATAAACCTAATACTTTTTGCCTCATTAATAGTTCCTGCCTTATAAAATTTATCTAAAATAGTCTAAGCTATTTTAGTATTTATTTCCTGTTCAAGGGAACTACTGTTCCTGGCAACAGGCTTTAACGGTGTAGCCCACCGCAATATATTTAATGCCGCGTTCCATGTTTTATTTTTTCGGTGCGCCCGCCCCGACAAGATCGGCTCACCTGGGCGGGAGCAGCTTCCTATTTTTTTGAATTAAGAAATTTATTTCATTTAATAACCTTAAACCTCGCTAATATTTTAAATTTAATAACGCCTCCTACGGAGTGCGTGACTTTATAAGTCCTTAATTTATAGTTATAACTACATCACATAACCCATCATCATAACATATATTTTTAACAGGTACTAAGTGAGTATCATATTCCCTTGCCTCTGTATCAACATAAACTTCAGAATCTATATTACATCCATTGTTTACGAGTTCAGCAATTTTTATATTTAAATCTCCTATTGTCATTTTATCCCTCCATCAAGAAATTTAATAAAACAATCTATTCCGCAAAAATCTATTTCATGCTCGCTTTTTATATCCCTGGTGAATTTAGTTTTTGCATTACCCTTTTTATCCCGACCTTTTGTTACAGCCAATCCTATATTATCAATATGAATCCAGCCTATCTCAGAATAATAATCATCTGTCTTTTTTCCACAAACTTCACATATGTTAATTGATTTTGTCATTTTATCCCTCCATCAAGAAATTTAATATTTTCCTGCCTTTAGCTTCCCACCATCTACGATCGTTTTCATATGCTAATTTTTCCTGAAATTCAACATTTGACCACTCCTGCAATGCGTGAATTTTACATCCTATACGGATGTAATCTGTTTTTGTCTTTTCATTAAAATATCTATTGCAATTATATTTTGATATAATTACATCGACGACTGCCCCTGCGCCGATGACTACCCCTGCGCCGATGACTGCCCCTGCGCCGATGTCTGCCCCTGCGCCGATGACTGCCCCTGCGTGGATGATTACATCTGCGTTGA
>Ga0265293_10013626_pt1 | contig 10508 bp, 10 predicted proteins | sample Munlanlewell138R_FD_192505 | JGI IMG/M metagenome (GOLD analysis project Ga0265293, IMG submission 192505) | Leachate microbial communities from a municipal landfill in Southern Ontario, Canada - Leachate well 138R | ecosystem: Engineered > Solid waste > Landfill > Unclassified | place: Canada... | reverse complement strand
GGTGCAGAATCCGCTGAAACGAGTCTATGGCTTGGCTGACGAGGTGGCATCCCGTACAAATCGCGCCATCACCGCCCTCTTTGAGGGCTTGGCCGCCAGTGGCTATGCGATGCAGGTGATGGAGGATAGCCGCCCGGCCAGCGGTGCTGAACATCTGATCAGCCATGTCTGGGAGATGGAACATCTTTCACTTGAAGGCAATGAGGTGAGTCACGGCTTCAAGGTGGCGGTGGGTACCGTTGCCATCGTCCACCTCTATGAAGAACTGCTCCGCCTTGAGGAGAGTGAGTGTTACGGGCAACCCGAGCAGAGCTGGCAGGAGCGAGCACATGATATTCGCTCTCTCTTCTCCGATCGACGGGCCGCTGAGCGCGCCCTTGGCGTGGCAGCGGATAAGTTCTTGGCAGGAGCGGCGTTACAGGCGCGCAGATCAGCGTTGATAGCCCTCCTTCCCCAGCTCAAAGCGCGTATTGGCGAGCACCTGCCACCGTTGGATGACCTGCGCTCTGCGCTGCAGGCAGTCGGCGCTCCCACGACACCAGTGCAGATCGGATCGGACCTGGGCGGCCTTCAGCGTGCGGTGCGCGGGGCGCAGATGATCCGCAACCGATATACTGTACTGGATCTCTACTATGAGCTGGGACTGTTCGACCGTGCGCTGAGTGTACTTGAGGGGTTGGTGTAGCGGTATGGAGATTCCAGACTGAAAATATTTCCTGTACTCGCTAATACATACAAATTTGTGTGCCCCAGCTCGACGACATGCGTACTATCTGGGCAACTGGCCAATACCGGTCCTCCCCCTCGATTGATATACCATCGGCGAATATGACGGCATCCGGGCACAACATGCCATCGATTGGTTGGTGGAGCGATGATGCAACTTGACAGCCTGGATGCAATAGACCATGGTAACGGTATGAATTGTACATTCCTCGGACACAGTGCCTTTTTGATAGAGACTGACCACCGTCTCTTGCTCTTCGACCATACCGCAGGGCCTGTTGCGCTTCCCTCACAGCGCAAGAGGCTTGTCGTCTTTGCCAGCCACCGCCACAGCGACCACTACGACCGGTCGATCTTCTCCTTTACCTCCCACCCAGGTGGCGCTACCTTTGTACTCTCTGCCGATATCCCCGCCTCTGATGTGCCCGAGGGCCTTGATGTGCGGTGGATGGAGGCCCACCAGAGCAGAGCGGTTGCAGGCATGACGGTCAAGACCCTCTTGTCCACCGACGAGGGGGTGGCTTTCGTTATTGACATTGAGGGCATGCTCATCTACTTTGCCGGGGATTTGAACCACTGGCACTGGGAGGGGGAGAGTGAGGATTACAACCGGGAGATGGCGAAGGCGTACCACGCTGAGCTTGATCGCTTGCCCCCGAGCATTGACATCGCCTTCGTCCCGGTCGATCCACGCCTTGGAGCAGCATACAGCCTTGGGGCGAAAGACTTGGTTGCCGCTGTTTCGATGAAGACGCTGGTGCCGATGCACTTCTGGGGGGATGGCAGCGTCTGCGGGAGGCTTCAGGCAGAGTTGCAAGATTTTGATGGGCTGATCGTCCACCTGGACCAGAGCCCCTATACATGGAGGATTACATGAAGTTTCGCTTTTCGCACAACAACATCAACGTCATCGACCTGGAGAAATCGCTTGCCTTCTATGCCCAGGCGTTGGGCTTGACCGAAGTGAGGCGCAAGGAGGCAAGCGATGGTGCGTACATCATCGTCTTCCTCACCGATGGGGAGTCGGTCCATAAACTGGAGCTGACGTGGCTGCGCGATTGGGGGAAGGACCGATACGAATTGGGTGACAACGAGTTCCACCTCGCCTTCGAGACCGATGACCTAGAGGCAGCTCGCACCAAGCACCGCGAGATGGATTGCATCATCTATGAGAATCCGGCGATGGGGATCTACTTCATCGTCGACCCGGACGGCTACTGGCTGGAGATAATCCCCTCAAAGCGGTGAAGTACAGCGCTCACTTGAGTTAATGGGGCTGAATGGCTATCATGTACCCACGCCGTGTTCGGGCGTGGGGGTGGGTGGGATGCATGTAGGTAAGCCGAAACCGGCTTCATTTTTATCGGATTTGGGACGGGAATTTTCAGGATACAATACGACGAAACTGGGCAAGGACCTGATGGCAGGGCTGACCGTCGCTGCGGTCGCGCTGCCCCTGGCCCTCGCCTTTGCCGTGAGCTCGGGTCAGAGCGCGGCAAGTGGGATGATCACGGCGATCATCAGCGGGCTGGTCATCGCCGGCCTCGGTGGTGCTTCGTACCAGATCTCCGGCCCGACGGGGACGATGGCGATGATCCTCATCGCAGTCGGTGCCCATCACGGGATCCAGGGGGTGCTCTTTGCCACCTTCCTCAGTGGGTTGGTACGCCTCCTTGCAGGAGTGCTGCGCGTCGGAGCGCTGGTCTCCTATATCCCCGCACCGGTGGTCACCGGCTTTACCAGCGGGGTGGCCATCATCATCGCCTTCGGGCAGATCGACCCCTTCTTCGGAGTGACGAGCAGCGGGACGCAGATCACTCAGATGATCGGCTCCTATATCCGTGATGGGTTTCCCATCCACCCCGCCTCGGTGGCATTCGGCCTCTTTGTCGTTCTCTTCATGGTCTTCTGGCCCAAAAAACTGAACGCCAAGATCCACGCAAGCCTTTTGAGCCTCATCATCGCCCTCCTGGTGCAGATGGCGCTGAACTTGCCGGTAGCCGAAGTGGGGACCATCCCCCGCACCTTGGTGGCCGCCGATCGACTCCACCTCTTCTCCATGCCGTGGCGGGACTTTCCCGCCCTGATCTCACCAGCCATCTCGATCGCGGCCTTGGGGATGGTGGAGAGTCTGCTCTGCGGTACGTACGCCTCGAAGATGAAGAATGAGAAGTTCAACGCCACACGTGAGCTCTATGCCCAGGGGGTGGGCAACGTCCTCGTCCCGTTCTTCGGGGGCATTCCGGCCACCGCCGCCATTGCGCGTACCTCGGTGGCCATCCGTGCCGGACAGCAGACCCGGCTCACGAGCATCATCCACTCACTGGCCCTGCTGCTCTCGATGTTCCTCCTCGGTCCCTTCCTCAGTCGTATCCCGCTCGCTGCACTGGCCGGGGTCCTGATCGTCACCGCCTGGCGGATGAACGACTGGGTGGCGATCCGCAGGATCTTTCGCAAGCGGATCAAGACCTCGATGGCCCAGTTCTTGGTCACGATGGGGGCAACGGTCCTCTTCGACCTGACGGTGGCGATCTTTGCCGGCATCGCCTTCTCGATGGTGATGTTCATTATCAAGAGTCACAAGATCTCCATCGAGATCGATCCGGTGACCGCTGAGCTGGGAGTCGGGGCGAAGAAGACGAAGGTCGTCTACATCGATGGGATGCTCTTCTTCGGTAGTCAGAACCAGCTGACCCAGGTCACCGAGTCGTTGCTCGCCAATGGTGTGAAACGGATCATCTACAGCCTCCGGGGGGTGCCCTCCATCGACCACAGCTCGATCAATGAACTGGCCGACATCGTACGCCTCTGCAGGAGCCAAGAGGTGGAGGTGCTCGTCGTCGGGCTGCAGAAGCCGGTGCGCTCGCTGATGGAGCGGCTCGACCTCATCCGCCTTCTCGGGGAGCAGAACATCTTCTCATCGGCGGTGATCGCCCTTGAATCCCTTACGCAAAGCGGCTCGTGAAGATTCGTTGATACTGCTTTGGACTCATCCCCATGACCTTGCGAAACTGACGGGAGAAGTAGTTGGGATCGGTAAAGCCGCACGCCTCACCCACCTGGGCCATGGAGAGACCACGTTGCTGGATCAAGGTACACGCTTTGGCGATCCGCTTGTGGATGTGAAACTCGATCGGAGAGAGGCCGGTTGCCCGCTTGAAGGTGCGGTTGAGAGTGCTGCTGCTCATTGCGGCGATGGTGGTCAGCTCTTCGGTGGTGATCGGTTCGTCAAGGCGTTCGTCCATGTGGGCAAAGATATCCCAGAGCAGGCGGGCGGTACGGTTTGCGCTGTTGGGTGTCTGGTCGAAGATCCGGCTCAGGGTGACGAAGACCTCCAAGAGGTAGGCGTAGGCGGCGATGCGGCTTCCTGAGCCGTAGGAGAGGTCGTCGCACTCCTTCTCCAAGAGCTGGATGACTGGAATGAGCTCGGTGAACTGCGAGGGGGTGAGGTGCATCATCACCACCTCGGTGGCAGCGAAGATCGAGGTGAAGCCGGGCAACTGCTCAAGGTCAAAGGTCTGTTTCTTGATCAGGCGATCGCCCCAGATGATGTTGTACAGCACCAGGTGGTCCAACTCCTTGTAGCCGTGCAAGGCTCCCGGGGGGACGTAAAAGACCGAGCACTCCCCAACGGAGTACTCGACCTCGTTGGTATAGGTGATACCCCGCCCGCTCTGGATGACGACCAGTTCGTGGAATTCATGGCCGTGGAGCCGATAGGGAATCTCGGGGTCACGCTTGATGACCTTCAGCTGCATGGTGGGGTCGTGGAAGTATGTGCTCTCTTTGAGAATCGGCGGGTCCATGACCAAATGGTCATCCATGCCACAATCTTTGTCAAGCGAGCTTTTTTTACCTTTCATTTGACCTCGGCCACCACAGCATCTATGATGTGGGGTGTCGGGGGAGCTTCATTGCCGAGAGGCGAAGTCAACTTCTCCCCCTATCATTACTTCAATGGGGGGGTCCCGATGAGCTTCTTGCTGGACGGCCTTCTTGCAACAACGTGGAAACAACTGGTCATGTACGGGGTGGGCACACTGCTCATCTTCATCGCCATCACCAAAAAACTGGAGCCATCGTTGCTCCTGCCGATGGGCTTTGGTGCGATTTTGGTTAACCTGCCCTACAGTGGGGCCATCACACAGATGATGACGGGTATCGGCCAGGTCGAGGGTATCCTCGACTGGCTCTTCTCGATGGGTATCCATGCCGCCGAGGCGATGCCGCTGCTCCTCTTCATCGGCATCGGGGCGATGATCGACTTTGGGCCTCTCTTGGTCAACCCCAAGCTGATCCTCTTCGGGGCGGCGGCCCAGTGGGGGATTTTTGCCACCATCAGCGTGGCGACGCTCTTGGGCTTCAGCCTCGTCGATGCCGCATCGATCGGGATCATCGGGGCCGCTGACGGACCGACATCGATTCTCGTCGCCCAGGTGTTGGGGTCGCAGTACATGGGACCGATTGCCATCGCTGCCTACTCCTACATGGCATTGGTGCCGATCATCCAGCCCTTTGCCATCAAGCTGGTGACGACGAAGAAGGAGCGGATGATCCGCATGACGTACAATCCCCGTCACGTCTCCAAGCGGGCGAAGATCCTCTTTCCCATCATCGTCACCGTCGTCGCCGGCTACGTAGCCCCGGCATCGGTCTCGTTGGTTGGATTGTTGATGTTTGGAAACCTCATTCGTGAGTGTACCGTGCTTGACTCCCTCTCCGAGACTGCCCAGACGACGCTGGTCAACCTCATCACGCTGCTCTTGGGCATCACCATTGCCGCGACGATGAAGGCCGATCGCTTTGTCACCGTCCAGACGGTGATGATCATGGGCCTCGGGCTCTTGGCCTTTATCTTCGACTCGATCGCCGGGGTGCTCTTCGCCAAATTCCTCAACCTCTTCTCCAAGCAGAAGGTCAACCCGATGGTGGGGGCTGCCGGTATCTCTGCCTTCCCGATGTCGGCTCGGGTCATCCAGCGGATGGGTCAGGAGGCAGATCGGCAGAACCACCTCTTGATGCACGCTGTGGGCGCCAATGTCGCCGGTCAGATCGCCAGTGTCATCGCAGGCGGTGTCATCCTGGGCCTGGTCCCAGGTCTGCTCTAGGAGAGAATAGAGATGAGTACGTTCAATACATCACTGATTTTGATGGGCCGAGGGATGGCCGCAATCTTCGTCGTCATCATCATAATCTATTTGGTTATCTTGATATTGGGGAGAAAGGGAAACAAGAAGGAGGAGAGCTGATCATCAGGTGATGGTCGGCCATGGGGAGTAAGAGGTGCCCTCATATACCCAGGCGCTCCAAGAGTTCTTCCACACACTGGGGACCCGTCGCCAGATGGTGCTGGCGACCTCAGCCCAGGACAGGACGACAGCCCGGATGGTGAGCTGCATCGTCTCTGACCAAAAAATCTACTTTCAGACCGATATGGCGTTTCTCAAGTATCGGCAGATCATGGCCAATGGGCGTGTAGCCCTCTGTATCGACAACATACAGATCGAGGCAGAGGCGCGCGCTGTTGGCAGACCCACCGAAGATGCGAATGCATTCTTCCTTGATGCGTTCAGAAAGGCCTACCCCGGCTCCTATGAGGCATACTCGCGCCACCACAGTGAAGTCGTGATCGAGGTGATTTTGAAGCGGATCACCGTTTGGGAGTACGAGCAGAGAGTACCGGTGATCAAGGTCCTGGACCTTGTCGAGGAGCAGTATACCGAGCAGGTGTATCGAACAACGCAAGATCGCGGAGCGTCTCTCAATTTCCCCTGATCCGATACACCCTACCTTTCTTCTCGCCCTCTGCAACCAAGAGTCCATCGTCCACCATCTGCGACAGCAGTGTCTTGGCTCGGGTTTCTTTGACGTCTAAAAGTAGGCAGACATCGGCATTGCTGCAGGTTTTGTCGGTATGCAAGAACTCAAGGATACGTGTTCTCTGCTCTTCAGTGGCGGTATGGTATTTTCGTATCGGCTCACGTATATCGGCGCTTTTACCAGATATATCGGCGTTTTTATCAGGTATATCGGCGCTTTTATCCATGATTAATCTCAGGGTGGTTCTTTCTGGATTGAAGGTTTCAGAGAGGATTGGAGTATCCCAGTTCTGTTGTTTCCAGACCGAGAATATGTTGAATAGCCCACTGCCTGCCCGCTCTCCGATATTGACCAGGGTGAACATGGTGAATACCGTGCTGTTACGCGGATCGGAGAGGCCTCCATCGATGGCAACTTCAGGGGCGATACGGAGCCCTCCTGGGTTGGAGAAGTCGAAGGAGCGTAGCTTCTTGATGATGACCAGACCACGGCGTTCATAGTAATTTGCGTGTATCAAGGTGTTTATCAAGGCTTCACGGACAGCTTTGTGGACAGGAGTGTCATCGACTCGCATCATGTGCTCATCCAAAGCAAAGGGTGTCTTGATGCCGAGTGTGAGTTTGTCAGCGATAAGGAAATAGAAATCGAACAAATTCCCGCTCCAGGACGCCGAATCTGATACGACCCGGTCTATCCATCGAGTCTCCTCACCGATTACCTCCCGGTAGTCGAGCAGGTAGTACGGAAACTCCTTCACAATCTCGTAGTGATAGCCAAACATGAGAAGCCCGGCAGCCGTTGGATGGAGTTTAGAATCCGTATCGCTACGGCCAACAGCATTGAGTCGATAAAGCAACGCTTCGTCAGAGAGCCGGTTCCAAGCCAAAACTGGTTTTACTGTTGACAGAATTCTGCGGTATTTTTGTATTGTATCATTGCAGAGAGCGTCCAGAATCAAGGAATCGAGCACCACCAAGTCAGCGGGACTTGCACTGGAATCCCGGATCATGAGGCGGACCTCATCCTCCGCGCAGTGGTAGTCACCGTCGCCGTTGCGCCGGTATGATCCACCGTATACATCCCCATTGATATACACCGGTTTGTCGGTCCGCAGGGCGCGGGGCACATCGATGACGATGAGCTCCTTGCCTTCCATTTCTTCGATCCTGACGTTTTGATCGACGAGAATATTACGACTCACCTTCTGTCGGTTGTTCAGCGTATTCCAGATGGTCTTTACATAGTGCTGGGCATCGGGGACACCGACTACGTGGAGGTTCCCCTCTGCATCTTCGTCAACTCCGAGGATGATGGTCCCACCCATGGTGTTTGCAAAGGAAGAGTAGGTTTGCCAAAGGGTCTGGGGAACACCGCCCCGAGCTCTTTTTACTGCAAGGCGGTTATTCTCTTTCAGGCTCCCTAATTCAGTGAGTAGTAGTGACATTATCTATGCCTCAGTTCAATACGCTGTTCGACGGTTGGGTTATCAAAGAAGGCCTGCCTTGATAGTACGGCGCTCTCATTCCCTCATCAAGGAATGTGTGTTCCCACAGGTAAGGTCAATTTTCTGTGTGCAAAGTCAAGAATGAGTATTCTGTATCGCCGCATGGGGGGTACACTGTAGGTGGGGATGGTTTGATGGTACGCTCTGAGCGAGGAGGACGAGATGGCAAAGCGGGCATTGGTACTGGTCGGAGGGTGGGAGGGGCATGAACCTGTCCTGGTAGGAGAGCGCTTCAGCAATTTTCTCAAAGCGGAGGGGTTTGCGGTAGAGGTGAGAGAGGATCTGGAGATTTTGCAAGATCGTGCATACCTCTTTGAGCTGGACCTCTTTGTACCGATTTGGACGATGGGGGAGCTTGATACCAAAGAGACCGAACACCTCAGTGACGCCATTGCCAGCGGAGTAGGGGTTGCCGGTTGTCACGGGGGTATGTGTGATGCGTTTCGCAAGAATGTGCTCTGGCAGTTCATCATGGGCGGCAACTGGGTCTCCCACCCAGGAAGCGATGGGGTGGAGTATCGGGTGAACATCAAGAACAGCTCCAGCGACCTTGTTGCAGGCATCACTGACTTTTCCGTCACCAGCGAGCACTACTACCTCCACGTCGACCCCGCCGTCGAGGTCTTGGCTACCACCCGCTTTCCGGTAGTGCACTGGTACCACTCGACCAATGGCGAGGTGGACATGCCGGTTGTCTGGACCAAGAGGTGGGGCCATGGACGGGTGTTCTACAACTCCCTCGGACACCACAATGATGTCTTTGACATCCCGCAGGCCTGGACCTTGATGAGCCGGGGGCTCCTCTGGGCCAGCGAGAGCAAAGAGCGTGCCCGGCAGCAGGGCTTGACCATCGATGGCTTTCAAAGCGAGAGGAAGATGTTCTGATATGAAAAAGTTACACGTTGGCATTGTCGGGCTGGGGAAGATCAGCTCGATCTACCTGGATAATCTGACCACCCTCTTCTCCGATTGGGTCAAGGTCGTCGGGGTCACCGACCTGGTGGAGGAACGAGTCAGAGAGGTCGTCGAGCGCTATGGGGTTCCCGCCTTTGCAGACTACCGCTCGTTGCTCGATGACGAGGGTGTGGATCTGGTGCTCAACCTCACCACCCCACAAAGCCACTATGCGTTGTGCAAGGATGCGCTGGCAGCGGGCAAGCACGTCTACACTGAAAAGCCGCTGTCACTGACCGCAGCCGAAGCTGAAGCGTTGGTCCTCTTGGCAGCAGAGCGCGGCCTCAAGATCGGGGCAGCCCCCGATACCTTTCTTGGATCGGGAATCCAGACCTGCCGCAAGTTGATCGACGATGGATGGATTGGCCATCCCATCGGCGCCTGTGCCTTCATGATGAACCGGGGCCATGAGAGCTGGCACCCCGACCCCGAGTTCTACTACCAGAGAGGGGGCGGGCCGCTCTTTGACATGGGGCCGTACTACATCACCGCACTGGTAAACCTGCTCGGTCCAGTGGAGCGGGTGAGTGCGGTGGCAACAAAGAGCTTTGCGCACCGTACGATCACGAGTGAGCCAAAGAAGGGATCGGTCATCGATGTAGAGGTCGCCACCCATGTCGCCGGTCTTCTTACCTTCAACGGTGGGGCAGTGGCGACGTTGGTGACGAGCTTTGATGTCTGGCACCACACGATGCCGAACATCGAGATCTACGGCAGTAAGGGAACGCTGAGGGTCCCCGATCCCAATACCTTCGGCGGCCCGATCCTCTTCTGCCGGGCCGGCTCGAAGGAGTGGGTTGAGCTTCCACTGCTATTCGACTACGCAGCGGACTGCCGTGGTCTTGGGGTGGCGGACATCGCATGGTCGAGGGAGCACCACCGAGCCAATGGCGCGCTTGCCCTCCACATCGTCGATGTCATGGAGAGCCTGCTCAACGCCTCTGAAGAACAATCATCGGTAGCGATTCGTCATCAGTGTGAGCGTCCGCCCCTCCTGTGGTGATGGACTTCATGAACGGATGACGGGAATGCTGGGATCGATGGTCTCGAAGATTCCCTTCTCCTTGTTCTTCTTACAGTTGTCCCAGCTGAAGATTCGCCCACTCATCGTCAGGTAGACACCCGGAGACAGCAGCTGCACCGCTGAGACCGCGCAGCCGAGGTTGAAGATGGCGTCGGAGCCCTCCAGAGAGTACGGGATCATGGCGCCGGTGAGGACCACCGTCTTGGTATGTTCTGTGCCAAGGGTGTGGGCGATGACGTGTGCCGTATTGCACATCGTATCGGTGCCATGGATGATGATGATCCTCTCCTCAGCACTGTGTAGGCAGGAGTTGGCCACCTCGATACGTTGCGCTTCCGTCATGAAGAGGCTGTCCACCGCCAGCGGGCCTTCCAGATGGACGGTGAGGGTGCAGCGTGCTTGGCCAAGGATTCTCGGCAACTGGCTCTCTCGAAACGTCAGCTCCCCGCTGATGGCATCGTATTGCTTGTCGAAGGTCCC
>Ga0265293_10013625_pt1 | contig 10510 bp, 8 predicted proteins | sample Munlanlewell138R_FD_192505 | JGI IMG/M metagenome (GOLD analysis project Ga0265293, IMG submission 192505) | Leachate microbial communities from a municipal landfill in Southern Ontario, Canada - Leachate well 138R | ecosystem: Engineered > Solid waste > Landfill > Unclassified | place: Canada... | reverse complement strand
AACCGGCAACAAGCATTCCTTGCAAGAAAAAGGGTATATTGCGCCAAATCCCCCAATGGACAGGAGGATATCTTTCAGCCCACTTGTTCTGAGGCAACAAGCAGAGAAAAATGCGCACACCGGCAAGAATATAAACAATATAAGACCAGATATTTCTTTCCTTTAAATCGAAAATTTGCAACCCAATCCGCCAAAGAAGAATATAAAACAGGGTCATCGTAATCGATGTAATTTGCTTCCCATACCCAAGGGTACGGCTAAGCTCTTCCTCCCGGCCTGTCTTAATGACAAGAATACGCGGCACTAGATGGAAAGCATCACCACAAGCAAGGACCAATGCCATGAAACCTGCCAGCATGCGGGTAGGGTTGCCAGAAGCACTTAAAAGAAGCAGTCCGCTAATCATTGTTGCGACAGCAAGATAAAGGATGTCAAATATTGCTTCAACTAGACCAAATACACGTTTCAGTTCTTTCACCTTTCTTTCTAATACCCCTGCACACAGCTTTTAAAACAAACAAAACCTCATAATAGGACTTAATACTAATATAACACGTTATCCTGTTTTCCCCAACATCTTTTCCAACAAGAAAATACAAAATATAACAAAAATATCACAGAAAGATACAATGTATCCTCCTAGGATATTTTATTAAGCCTTTTTTAATTCAAACCAAAATATACTTCCTTCGCCTTCCTTGCTCTGAACACCGTATTCTGCTTCATGAAGTTCAAGAATTTCTTTTGCTATGGACAAGCCTAGACCGGTTCCATTTGGATTGCGGCTATGGTTTACGCTTGATTTATAATATTTTCCCCAAATATGAGCAAGGTCTTCCTCCGGTATTCCTTGCCCCTGATCCTTAATCTCAAAACGAATACGGCCATCTTTTTCTGTAAGCGACAACCAAATCCATTTATTTTCTCCACTGTATCTGATGGAATTATCTAAAAAATTGACAATGACCTGCTTTATCCTGAACTCATCTCCCTTTACCAGGATATCAGCCTCACAGGAGAACTCAATTTGAAAACCCTCCCTCTCTTTATAAATTTCATAGAGCGGTAGAATGCTCAGAATCCTTTCCTTAAGGTCAAATATCTTTATATTCAATGTTTCCACCCCTGACTGCATCCTAGAGAGCAGTAGCAAGTCACTTACAATCAGACTTAATCGATCCGTTTCATCGATAACGACCTTGAGGTGGTTATTTCGTTTTTCAGAATTATCCCCTGAAAGGTCACGAATCATTTCCGCATAGGATTTTATCATCGTCAGCGGTGTTCGTAAGTCATGAGATACATTGGCTATTAAATCCTTCTGAAGATTATCGGTTTTTGCTAATTCCTCGGATGTATAATTCAAGGTATCAGCCAGTCCTATGATTTCCGAATAATTACCGCCCTCAAAGGACACATCATAGTCTCCATCGGCCAGTCTTGCAGCGGTGTTGGTTATTTTTATGATGGGTCTAGTTATACGTTTTGAAATGAAATAGGATAATACAAAGGCAAGAATCAGAGAAATTATGGTCACATATACCAATTGGTTTGAAAGTATATCCACTGTGGATTCTACCGGATACAGGGGAGAAAAGATATAAAGTATCACCTCTCTATCAGGAGTACTTTCCAGATAGGTTGCGTATGACAAGGTATTTGTGTTTGTCCTCGGATCATGCATCATAAAGGAAACTGTTTTTTCAGTACTATTTTCAAGCCTTTTATAGACAAGAGACATCTCTTTGACAAACCTAAAGGAGGTATGTGGATGCCTCTCTTCTATTGGAGAAAAGACAATTGTTCCATCATCGGTTTCAATATGAATAAACATATCATTCCTCTCGGTAATATCAGCCACTCTGTCAATAAAATCCCTGTCACCATAATTATTCTTTATAGTGTCTGCAATTCTTTTTGTCTCAGCAATTTTCATTTCCTGATAATAGGTTTTTAGGAAAAATATTTGTAAAAACCAGAGAATGACCATCAGCAGGGCTGCAAATAAAGCAAAAGAAAGCCATAATTTAAATTTCAAACTCTTATAATCCAAATTAATCTTCAAATTTATAACCTACTCCTCTTATTGTTGCAATATAATCACGGTATTCTCCTAAATTGTTTCTAAGGTTCTTAATGTGTGTATCAATGGTTCTGTCTTCTCCGTAAAAGTCATAGCCCCAAATATCAGAAAGAAGCTTGTTCCTAGAGAATACAATATTTTTATTTCTTGCCAAATAATACAGAAGTTCATATTCCTTTGGTGTCAGCTTGACTTTTTGGTCATCTACAGTGACTGTCCTGGCTGTGTTATTAATCTCTAGGCCTTTGAATTTAAGGATATCATGTGTACTTTGCATATTATTGTTCCTTCGGGTCAATACAGCATTGACCCTGGCCATTAATTCCTTAGGACTAAAGGGCTTTACCATATAGTCATCTATGCCAAGCTCAAAGCCAAAAAGCTTATCGTATTCTTCCCCTCTGGCAGAAAGCATGATGATAGGGGTGTTGCTTGTTTTTCTAATCTCTTTACAGGTAAAATAACCGTCAAGCTTTGGCATCATAATATCCATTATGATTAAATCATAATTCTTTAATTTGCATAGAGCTATTGCAGACAAGCCGTCTCCGGCTTCCTCTACAGAGTAGCCATTAAATTCTGCGTACTCCCGTATAACCTCCCGTATTTTCTCTTCATCATCAACAATCAGTATGCTGTACATATATTTCTTCCTTCCCCCGACATGAACATATTCTATTTTATCATATCTCGAATCGATAATCACTTTATTAAAGACTTCTACTCTTTTAAAAGGGGTTCTATTCAAAATATGTTATTACCCTGATCTGCCCTCCTCTTGAAGGCTCTTTATCGTAGTAGAATGAGACAGATTTCCCTGAATGATATGCACTGAGCGCTTCGCTCAAATTGGAAATCCGGTAGGTCCCTGAAGCGTTAATATATACTGAGACCCCAGGTGAAATCGGGTAAGTTCCTACATTATCATTTACAATCATCTGAGTACTTGTAAAGCTGCTTGCTCTGCTGCCGATCTTGGTCAGATTCCTTATGGATTTAATACTTCCGCCTTCACCATAGAATCTGGCAGGTCCTGGATCTATAGCCAAAATGCTGTTTTGGGTTGATAAGGTACCCCCTATCCCATCGACCAGATAGTCATAGGAACCACTTGGATTATTTGAAGAGGTATTGGACCTTACTGAGGTAACAACGCCATATTTCATAGTATCACCGGTAACATCATCAAGTATAAGAGCGGTTATTTTCCCATTGCTGGCTTCATAATAACGTACTTGATTGCTGTTGATGGTCACTCCATTTAATCTGGATAGTGATGTGATGGTATAATTACCAAGACTTGTATCCCATATGGTTGCATTCGCCGCTATGGCGGTAGTGCCTATCCTGTTTAAGATAGCGTCAACCTTCCCGGAAAGAGACCAGTTTCTTGAAACTGTTCCAATTCTCATGACTCCATCTTCATCAAAGCTGATATTGACCATATCGCCTATATCAATTGAATTCGCTCCTACAGCATATTCCATCTCAGTTCCTTTCGTATTTATTCCCTTAATATATTGTGATGTATACTGGTTTCCGTTGGCATTAACATAGGTCTTTGTGCCTTTTTCCGTTATATAGAGGCTCACTGTTTCATTCAATACAGAATTTGATATGGCATCTGCAACACCGCCATTTTTGCCTAAAAGCAAAGTCACAGCGCTGCCGATTTCCAATGTTCCCATAGAGGATAAAGCTGTGAATGCGGCAGAAGATTCAATGTGATATTCTTTGCCGGAGATGGTCACTGAGTTAACAACATTCTGGCTGGGGGATGCTTTTTCATAAACGCCTATGACTCTGTCGTCGTATACCCAAACTGTATCCTTAGACTGAGAATAATAAAGTATGTCATAGTTTTCTACATCAGATGATGTTATAACACTCCCATTTTTATAGAGGGTCAAGTTGGATATCTGCATTCCAAGATCCCTTGCCCAGTCGGTGGATCTTACGGTGTAAGGGCCGTTCATATTTTCATTTATTACTCCTGCATAGTCCACCTCACCGTTTGAATTCAATGAATAACCAAGGGTTTCCGCATATTTTTGATTTCCGTCTTTTGTTGTTGTGCCCATCAGATTATAAATTAAATTTGCCGTGTCGCCTCTTGTCATAAGCGTCCCCACGCCTCCAACAATATTATTTGAGAGCCCACTACTGCTGTATATATTCATCTGAGCATAAGGAAAAGCACCTGAAAAATCGGATTGCATATAACCCAGGAGCTTTAAAACACTATTTATACCCTGCTCACGGGTTATCACACTATCAGGTCTGAAATTTCCATCACTGTAACCGGATAAGAGTCCCTTGCTCGCTGCAATTCGAATATAGGGAGCCGCCCAATCTTTTGCGGCTACATCTCTGAATGGGGATGAATATGAGGAAGTTGCAACCAGATTCTTGAAGGGTGATGCCATGACCAGCATTTTTGCGAACTCTGCCCTCGTAACGAATCTCTCTAAATTATAGCTTCCTGTACTGTCTGTGGAAATTACCCCCAACAATGTAAGCAGCGTTGTTGCGCTGTCCGCAGCTGAGGGGCTGCCTGCTGCCTGAACAAAAACAGTTGTATTTGAAAAAATCATAGCGATGATAACCAATAGAATTACAAACCTGCCTGTTCTGCTGCCCGCCACCAAACTCCGTATTTTCATTTATCATTTTCCTCCTTTTAACATTCTGCCATACTGGCTTATTCACTTCTTAATGCGTCAATTGGATTCTTTTTTGCTGCCTTATTGGCGGGAACATATCCAAAAATCATTCCAATTCCTGTTGATACTGAGAAAGCTAATAGGATTGCATTGATAGATGGAGATGCCTCCATACCCATTAAGTTCCCGACCCCATATGCCATCACTATTCCAAGGATAATACCGACTACACCGCCTACGGAACTTGTAGTGGCTGCTTCGATTATAAATTGGCTCATAATATCCTTTCTTTTCGCACCCAAAGATTTTCTAATACCGATTTCTCTAGTCCTCTCTGTGACAGAAACCAGCATAATATTCATGATTCCAATTCCTCCTACTAAGAGGGAAATTCCAGCAATACCTACTAGGACAAGCGTTATTGTTCCTGTCATTTCATTCAGTTGGTCAATTATTTCAGACATACTGGATACCCTATATGCACTTTCACTACCAAATACAGAATATAATTCATTTTTCACAACTGCCATTGTAACCTCTATTTTATCCGTATCAACTGCGGATATGTAGTAGGTGCCTATAGAAGCGCTTCCCGACAGTCTTATTGCTGTCGTATAAGGTATATAAACGATATCATCTGAGGAACCGGCTGTGGAATCAGCAATTTCATTTAATACACCTATTACAGTATAGGTTGACCCGTTAATCTTTACATTTTGACCCAGTGGATTTTCGCCCCCGAAAAGTTCTTCTATCAGGTATGTGCCAATAATACATACCTTCTGCCTTCTTTCGCAGTCTATATATTGTATAAACCTTCCCTGCTCCAAATCAACACTTTGCATGCTTTCATAATTTTCATTGACTCCGGTGGCTGTGGTATCCACTGAATTCGTTCCATTTTTAGCTGTAATAGATGCTCTTACTAGAGGGCTGTAACCTGAAAGCAGCTCAGGGTTTTTATTAATCAGTTTCTCAATATTTTCTTCATTAAGAGCCCTGTTTCCTCCCCTTCCCATGATGTTGATGGTAATAGTATTTGTTCCCATGCTTTCAAATCTTGCAGTCATATCATTGGACAGCCCATTCATAAGGCTTACAAGCACAATTACGGAAGCTACGCCAATAATGATGCCAAGCATGGTTAAAAAAGAACGCATTTTACTTGACTTTAGACTCTTTATTGCAAGGGTAAAGGATTGTTTAAAGTTCATTGAGCTTCCCCCATTCCGTTCATTATTCCGCTATCTTCAACGATCTTTCCATCAGATAATCTGATAATCCTTTTTGCCTTTTCCGCAACATTCATATCATGGGTTATAAGAATAATTGTATGACCTTCTTCATTAAGTTTTTGTAATAATGAGAGGACTTCCTGCCCTGTCTTTGAATCAAGGGCACCCGTAGGTTCATCTGCAAGAATCACTTTAGGGCTCCCTACAAGAGCCCTTGCAATGGACACTCTTTGTTGCTGTCCACCCGAAAGCTGGGAAGGCATACTGTTATGCTTATCCTCGATACCAACCTTTTTCAATACTCCAAGTACCAGCTCCTTCCTTTCATGCTCCGGTATACCTCTATAAATCAAAGGCAATTCAACATTTTCAGCAACATTAAGCTTGGGAATCAGGTTATATTGCTGGAATACAAATCCCAGCATTTTATTCCTGACATCTGCCTGATCATCTTCATCCATCTTACTGACATCCTGACCATCTAAAAAATAACTTCCCTTTGTAGGAACATCCAAGCATCCGATTATATTCATGCACGTCGTCTTGCCTGAACCGGACTGTCCAATGATTGCAACCATCTCTTTATCCCTAATGCTTAGACTTATTCCATCTACAGCACGTACTTCGTTAGCCCCCATATTATATATTTTATATATACCTTCCAGCTTAATCATCCGATCACCCTACCTTCCAGAGGCGCCACCGCCCCCTCCTGATGGAGCTCCAGGGATGGACTGTCTTCTGTCTGTTCCTGAAGGAATACCGCCCCCTGCTCCAGGCATCATGCCTGCGCCTTGCCCCTGGCTTGGTGCTGTTGCATTTCCTGTCTGAGTTTTCACTGCGGGAACAAGGACGACATCTTTTTCAGAGAGACCTTTTGTTATCTCAATATAGCTTTCATCGTTTAACCCCAATTCAACCTGAACATAGCTAGCCCCCGATGGCGCCCTGCTTTGGTCTACATCTTCTGATCCCTGGGCACCCTTAACAAGCACCGTATTTCCTCTATTCACTGCAGAGACCGGTATGGTTAGCACATTTTCCGCAGAATCTATTACAATGTCCGCAGTCACGTTCATCCCCGGCCATAGCCCTTCGCCATTTTCTATTACAATAGTAACAGGATAGGATGTGACTCCATTTTGAGATGTTCCTAATAAACCAATATTGTCAACAAAACCCCTAAATCTTTTCCCCGACAGGGCATCTGCGGTTATATTGACTGCCTGACCTTTCTTCATGCTGGCAATATCAAGTTCGTCTACATCGATAGTAAATACCATTGTTGACATATCTGCGATGACTGCCATAACGGTCTTGCTTGTAGAAGAGTCTAAAGTATCACCTGCTTTTATCTCCTTTGAGATTACAGAGCCTGAAATGGGTGCCATAATGCTGTAATTGTCCAGTTGATCCTGTGAGCTTTGGTAGGATAACTCTGCCTCTCTTAACGAAAGCTCACTACTTCTTAATGTGTCATCAGCAGATTCACTGGTCAATCTTAAAATTTCTCCGCCTCTGTTTAAATATTCACCTTGAGCCGCAGTTATGTTTGAGACCGTTCCTGATGTCTTTGAAGTAACTATCCTTTCATTGACAGATTCAAGAACCGCGGCCTCCTGGCAGTCTATTCCCCCTGCATTTACAGTCACATAGGTTCCTCCGGATAATGCCCCCGGGTTTTCCAGTGTAACCTCAATATCCGAAACGGTGATATATCCGTCCAAGACTCTTCTAGAATTATAAATTTTTGTGATTGTTCCGCTGAGGACCTCAAAAGTATTTTCCACAGTAACAGAAACCGGTTGATTCACATACAAGCTTTCAACATCATTGATATTAAAAGGAACTTTGGCTGTCATATAGGTATCATCTACAACTGAAGCAATTTTGCCTCCTGTTTGTATATTATCTCCCTTTGCAACGTATAGTTCTGTAATTCTTCCTGCGATTGGCGATGTTACAGTAAGCCCGTTGTATGATTCCAGTGTATTCTGGTAAGACATGATTGCCTTTTCATAAGAAATATTAGCCCTTTCAAGGGTTTTCTCCATATCAGCCGGATCAATGCTAAAAAGAAGCTGACCTTCTTCTACTGTATCTCCCTCATTGAAGGTGTCGCTCAAAACCTTCCCTGTTACCAGAGCGACTATATCATATTGATTTATGGGTTCAACAGTACCCGTGCCGCTTATTGAAACCGTGATACTACCCTTTTGCACTTCATAATCTGTATATTCGGCAGTTTGGGCATCCCTGCTTAAGATGCTGCTTGCAAAGGATACCCCTCCCAGCAAGATAGCTAGAAATAAGACCAATATTATCCTTCTTTTCTTTCTCGGACTATCTTTATATAAGTTTCTTGGTAATGGAATTTTACTAATAATATTATCTACCTTAGCAAGTGCCTTAGAACTCAATCCCAATTTTCTTTCCCCGCCTTTCACTCAATTTCAAACTTTCCAAATAGTTTACTTATAAAGTTTACTTTCTATCTGTGTGATTTTTGTGATGAATATGTGTCAATAAATTGTTTTCCATTGCTTTTAATCGACGTGTTTTTCAGGGAATAAAAAAATACCTCCTAGAGACACATTGTATCAATCTGAGGTATTTATTGCGTTAAGGTAACAATACTATTGGGCACCTTTCCTTAACAAGCCGGCTTTCTCATGCAGGCTTCCAATCCTTATCATGTCTTTCTCCGACACGGAGTGAACCTTGTTTATCATTTGCAGCGTATGTTTGCGTTTGAACAGCAAACACCTGATACCCCGCAGCACCCAACAGGCGGGAAGCAGTTTAGGCACTTCACCAAGGAAGGGGTACTGGATTTTCATTGTACTTAATGGCGGGAAAAACAGCCTTAAGCTGTACAGGCATTTTGAAATTTTGGCTGAATGTTTTTTGCTTGACTTTATGTTCATAGAGGAAATCACGGCATTTTTTCTTGTACCATAGGCGCCGCTGCTGAATATGTACTCCGTCATTTCCTCATATAACGCATTGTCCTGCCCGCTGCCAAACCATACCTCACCCAACCCGCAGATATTTTCCGTGAACTCCCGGAGGCCGGTTTTTTCCAGCTCGGCTTCGATATAATCCCAATCCATTTCATCTTTGTAACGATTGCGGTACACCCATATGTCCATGAAGGAGCGTATGCCGGTGCCGCCGCCCGAGTAGTGTTTGGTCAGGTGGATCAGCAGATAGATATAAAAGTCCTCACGGGACAGCTCATATGTATATTCACATCCGAGCTTCAGAACGGCTCTGTCCCAGGTTTTATTCAGATAGCCGCTATAGGGACTATCTTCCGAAATCAGCCGCATAGGTGTTTTGCAATAGAGCGAACCTTTTCTCAATATCCATTTTGACTCTCCTTTATAATATTTTTATTATAACGTTCGTTAGGTATCCTGCAAAATTGAAACGCTGTAATTTGCACAGCGCTCCAAATCATTCACAACAATGAAGTACAACAGAGATTACTTCCCGAATTTCCTCCTCCGGCAGAAATCTATTTTTAACAACGATATTTTGTATAAGGTTCTCCAATAAATGCACCAGTGTTCGGGTAATCACTATATCATTGCGGACGTTCTTCAGATGAGGTCTTAGTATTTCAAGATGTCGAGGAAGTATTGTTTTCTCCCACTTATCCATGAGATCCCTTAGCTCATCATCACCATCAAAGCATAGGTAGACCTTGACCCCAAGCCGATAAACTTTTTTATCGTAATCACTTAGAGAGTTTAGATCATACACAAACTTAGTATAAAAATCTATCATATTATTTGTTTTCAAAAGAGCAGCCTGCCTTTTTAGTAGATCAAAATACTCCTTTTTGATAATCTCATCAAACAACTCCTTCTTGTTATTAAAATAGTAATAAATCATGGGCAAGGAGCAGCCTACGTCCTTTGCTATATTACGGATGCTTGTTCCATGATAACCATGATTATTGAAATGCTCTACCGCTACTTCCTTGATTCGTTCTCTCAAATCCATCATTATTCCTCGCAATCTTTAACTAACGTTCGTTAGAATTATTATAGCACATGAAATTTCTTATAGCAATAGGTTACTTGCAATATTTGTTTCTTGAAATATTCCATCGTGTTACCCATCAATCTCACGAACCGGGTGGGCTATCCCGATGGCACCGACGCACAGTCAAAGTCCTTGTTTCCTGCTTAGTGCCTGCATGTCCAATGTTTTCCGTGGCCGACACGTGGAACACAATAGAAATATCATTGTTTAAGGGTATATGAGCAATATCCTTGGATACTTCGCTGACACATAGTCATAGTGCAGGCGTATCTTCGTTTAGAAAATACGCCTGCTAATATTATCAATAATTCCTATTCAGTTGTAGGAGGGCGTTAGACTACTGCCAGATTGCCGAAAAAGTCCAATTTCATCTCTCATTTTGAAACTTAAAAAATCGCCACTTTTATTGCTGAAAATGCTGATGCCATGCGGCTTTAACCGCATGGCATCTTTTTTGACCTAACATTATGGTGCGG
>Ga0265293_10013624_pt1 | contig 10510 bp, 12 predicted proteins | sample Munlanlewell138R_FD_192505 | JGI IMG/M metagenome (GOLD analysis project Ga0265293, IMG submission 192505) | Leachate microbial communities from a municipal landfill in Southern Ontario, Canada - Leachate well 138R | ecosystem: Engineered > Solid waste > Landfill > Unclassified | place: Canada... | reverse complement strand
AATTGAAAATAAGGATTGTTTTACTTTTGTTTATGCACCAAAATGGGGGCGTGATATTGACGGTAAACGTGTTCCTTTACTTGACGAAAATAAACAGGACTGGATAAAGCCGGGGCATGAATACATAGTCTTTATGTCAATAGCAAATACTTGCTATTATAACGATACGGATTATTTCTTTATGCGTCAAAACGGTCCAATCAATTCAGGCGTATGTATGATGTTTCCTGTAAAAAACGGTGTGGTTTATGACCCGGGGAATGATTTCGGTTTCGGACAGAATCTTGATGTAAACACATGGAAAAATATGCTTAGGACTAAAATCAATTGGATTAAACAATAATAAAAAGGAATCTAAAATGAAAAACTTCATACTATGCTGTTTCGTCCTGAGCTTGTCAATTGGGCAAGTGTTACTTGCTATAGACCCTCCTTACGACTGTTATCAGCCTGACGATTGCGGTTCAATAAGATATCCATATAAATTCTGCAATGCGTTAACCGGTGAAATATACAATATTTGCGTACAAGACCCATATAATATTACCGAAGAAGAACTTGCTCCATGGAGTTATCCAAGTGATGAATATGATTATGTACCGGAGAAATTAAATATTAGTATGGCTTTAGTCAAAGCGTACGGATTGAAAATTCCGGATGCAATAATTGCCAGATATAAACAAAATGATAAATAGGATTTAAAATTTACAAAATTTCTTTCATTTTTAAAATTTTATTTGATTTTCTTGTAATAAAATCAAATTTCAATTGTCATAGTATTTGAATAAGTGCAAAATTGCAAAAAGTTTTTTATTTGTTCTCTAAATGAAAATATTTGAAAAGATTGTTGAATTGAATAAATATTAATTAATTGATTTCAAAATATTTTATGGAGAAATGCCATGCTGTTTTTTAAGTTTTTATTTTATGTAAGTATTTTTTTACTTATGGGAATTAATGTTCTGTTTTCCCAGTTTCCGCCCTGTACCGAATTAAAAGGTGGTACTGTTTACGGTGTTCCTCAGCTTCATGAAATACCTAAACTCAATACAGGTATGCCTTATGATGTATTAATAAGCTATATTGCGTTGGATAGTATAGCTTATAATGCGACTTACAATCAAATCTACGAATTTCTTGCACGTCAGACTTCCATGAACGATACGATGAGAACGATTATGAAATACTATTACAACTTACTTGACCATGACCCGATACTATATTATCAGACTGAGCAATACCATGATACAGAGATTAATGTTGAAGTCGGTACAATTGAAAGTTTATATTTGGACAGATTAAAGAAATTATCCTCAAATTATCATCTTGATTTGAGTTTACTCTACAACCGTTATATAGCACACGTAAGGGTGAGAGATACTCTTCATTTCCTTGACACTAACGGTACTTCTCCAGGACCTGGTATTAAAGTTATTGTATCAAATTCAACAGTGCTTGATTTAATTAAAGGTCAACGACTTCCTGAATGTTTACCAAACAACTATCCCAAAACAGATGAAATTATGGAAAACGAGGATTGTTTTACTTTTGTTTATGCACCAAAATGGGGGCGTGACATTGGCGGAATGAGGTATCCTTTATTGGATGAAAACAAACAGGATTGGATAAAACCAGGTTATGAATATATTGTTTTTATGTCAATTTTAAATAGTTGTTATGAAAATAATACTGATTATTTTTATTTGAGACCAACAGGTTCAACTACGAATTCAGCGGTATGTATGATGTTTCCAGTAAAAAACGGTATGGTTTACGACCCAGAAAATGAATTCGGTTTCGGCACAAATCTTGATGTAATTACATGGAAAAATATGCTGAGGGCAAGAATTAACTGGATTAAACAATAATAAAAAGGAATCTAAAATGAAAAACTTCATACTTTGCTGTTTCGTCCTGAGCTTGTCATTTGGGCAAATTCTACTTGCTATAGACCCGCCTTATGACTGTTATCAGCCTGAAGATTGCGGTTCAATAAGATATCCCTATAAATTCTGCAATGCGTTAACCGGTGAAATTTACAATATTTGCGTACAAGACCCATATAATATTACCGAAGAAGAACTTGCTCCATGGAGTTATCCAAGTGAGGAGTATGATTTTGTTCCCATGAAACTTAATTTGCCGATTTGTCCGGACTTTAATCCCCTTATAGATATGCCTGCTATTCCGGGTGGTGAAGTAATAGTTCCGATATGCGGTGGAAATACATGTTCTCATGGTGTATCTTTTAGAACAGCAGATGTAACCGGAGACATTCAGAAAGCGTTCGATTATTGGAACTGTATGTGTGGTACTCAGAATGACCATTGTCAGTGTTCGATTAAAGTCAAATTCAGTGATAATCCTCAAAAATTCAAAAATCATAAATCAGACCCAACCAGTTCATCAATAATGGATATTTATGAAAAACCGGGTTGCCAGTTTGATTGTGAAGACCTTGTAATTTACATCAATAATACGCGTGACTTTGTTAGGGCTGATAATGGCAGTACAACAGGCTTTAACAGAGTAAATGAAAATTTTTACGTTACTTCAAGTGTGATACCTGCCTTAAGAGCTGAATATCAGGCATCCGGCAGAGCACCGTATGCCTCTAATTTAACAAAAATTGTAGCGAATGAACTTGGGCAGATGCTTGGTTTAGGGCTATATAGAGAAATTGGCTTGTGTAACTGTGGATGGCCCGGGAATAATTCATCAGTTATGTCTAAAAATTATTCCAATGAGTGGGATAATATACAAGCTAATTCGGATTATGACCACTGTGCATTTAAACAACTATACTGCAACACAAGTGATGTTCAAGTCATCGAAGAAGATTGGCTTGATGTTAAGTTCAATTCAAATACGCTGATTGTAACAAATAAGAATGAACAAAATTTAATCAAAAGAATAACCGTTTCCGACTACCTCGGCAGGGTACTTATGGAGCTGACAAAACCAATAATCAACGATACTACTCTTCAAATCAACATGGATAAATTCACAGATACGCGTGTACTTTTAATTAATATTGAAACAGAAAGTAAAATTATAACAAAGAAAATTATCAGATGAATTTTATCATACTCTTATGACAAGGAGTTTATAACAGTGTTCGATTTGCAGATGCCGAATAACAAGGCTTCCGAGTTATTCAGATAAGCACAGGAGGGTGTCATCACTACATAAAAAATGTAATTTATAAAAAAAGGTGCATGAAGAACCATACACCTTTTTTAAATTCAGAGTAAATACTCGGATTAATCTTCCGGATAAAGAACCAATTCCTTGAAAGTATTCATATCCAAATATTTATTAGCCGTCGAGACGATACTATCTTTTGTGATTTTATCAACCATCATATCTGTATTGAGAATGTTCTCAATATCTTCACCATTATAAAGATATGAGTACATTGAGTTCAGCCAATAACGATTTTCTTTTAGATTAACTTCATTTTCACGCTTCATTATTTCTTTTACTTTAGAAATATTGACTTCATCAAATTTACCGCTTTTAATCTCTTCAATTACGCCTTTAGCAGCAGTTATAAGGTCTTTTACTTTATCGGGTGAAGTACCGAAGTAAATACTTACGCTGTATTCTTGTGCAGGATATTTATTAGTTATTGAGCGAGCACCGATACCGTAAACGCCACCCATATCCTCACGAATTACTTCGCGAAGTCTGATGTTCATCACCTCGACAACTGAACGAAGTGCAAATCTGTTTTCGATATTGTTATCCATTGTTCCGTTCATGACAAGTCGAACAGTACTTTTCGGTTCAATACCTTTCTTTATTTCTTTAGTAAAGGATTCTTTAGGTATTCTGATACCATTATCTTTAAAGGTGTTTTTTGAGTTAGTTGATTTAATACTTGCAATGTAAGTCTCAATCATTGATTCAATTTCTTTAATATCGAAATTACCAACGAAAGAAAAAGTAAAGTCGGAGGCATCATTGAATCTGGATTTGTAAAATTCAAATGCTTTATTTTGGTCAACTTTTGAAAGAGATTCGAGTGTCCAAGGCATAGAACGCAAGTGATAAGAACCAAGGATGGCATTAACAGAATCGGAGAACACTCTGTCGGGACTTGAACCGGAGTTTTCGATACTTTCTTTCATTCTTGACATCAATGACTTGAATGCGTCATCATCATTACGCGGATTATTGAAATACATGTAAATCATTTGGAACATAAGCTCAATGTCTTTAGGTGAAGCTTCGCCTGTCAATCCTTCACTAATATCACTTATGTAAGGAGACACATTAGCTTGTTTACCTTGTAACATTTTTTGTAATGTTGTCAAATCAAATTCTCCTAATCCGGATTGATTTACATAACTGGAAGCCATAGCCGCTGAATAGTAGTCGTTATCTGAAGCTAACGATGAGCCGCCCATGGCAAAAGCTCTTAATAATATCTGATCATTCTTGAAGTTTGTAGGCTTGAGATATACTTTCACATTATTTGAAAGCACCAATTCGGTAACACCGGTTTTGTCATTGCTGTTTCTTGATACAATCTTACCCGGAGCAGGTTTTTCCGACATCAAGGGTTTATCGGTATCAACATCTTCATAGGGTGCAATTTCGCTACCTTTAACTTCATTATAAAGGCTGAGCAAATGATTTTCGGTTGGGATGCTTAGATTTTCTTTGATTGGGAAAGCTGCAGCTATAACCAAACCTTTATCATTCATAAGCGGTCTTAGGAATTTATTAACTTCTTCCGGAGTGATTGTAGGAAGCAATTCTTGATGTAATTGATATTCAAGCTCAATACCGGGTACAGATTCTTCTTCATGGAAATGTCTGTACAATTCTTGTGCTAATTGACTTGATTCAGTTTTATCGCGTTCATTGTATGCTTTTTCCATACCTCTGAGTAATTCAGCTTTAGCACGATCTAATTCTGACTTTGTAATACCGTGTCTGGTCAGTCTGAATCCTTCAGTAAGAGTTGTTTTGTAGGCATCGTCGAGTTTGTCCATTTTTGGAACAGCTATTAAATTGAAAGCTTCTAAATCTTTCACAAGAAATCCACTGAATCCACCACCGGCATAAAGAAATGGTGAGTCACCCTTTCTTGATACTTCTTGAAGTCTGTAATTAAAGATTGTATTGAACAAGTTCTTAACCATATTCAAGCGATATTCTCCGTAAGTACCGGATTTGAGGTTTTCTGCTTTTCTCTTAAAGAGGAAAGTATAAGTCGGTGTTGGAAGTTCCTTATCTGATGCAATAGAGACAACCGGTTTTTCATCAATAGGAATATCATATTCGAGTCTTGGTTTCGGATTGTCCGGATTTTTGATATTACTGAAATACTTTTTGATGTAAGATTCCATATTGTTTACATCTATATCACCAACAACAATCACAGCTGCAAGATTGGGCCTATAGAAGTCGTTATAGAATCTTGTAAATGCAGACTTTGGTGCACCTTGAATTATATTGGTATCGCCAATAGGGAATCTTTTTCCATATTTACTTTTTCCTAATACTGCTTCAAAGAGTTTCTTCTGAATTCTGCCGTTTGCATTTGCTTCATAAAGTCTCCATTCTTCCATGATTACACCGCGTTCTTTTTCGATTTCTTCTTCATCGAAAGAAATATTGGAAAGCCAATCCTGAAGAACTTGGAAACCTTGTTCTAATAAGCCTTCTTTATCGAGCGGAATAGTAATCATATAGTAAGTCCTGTCGAAGCCGGTGTTCGCATTGACATCGGCACCAAAACGCATTCCTGTAGATTCTAAGAAACTTACAAGTTTATCTTTGGGAAAATTTTGTGTTCCGTTAAAAGCCATGTGCTCGACGAAATGTGCAAGGCCCGCTTGGTCATCATCTTCATGAATTGAACCGGCACGAACAACTATCTGGAGGTCAACTCGGTTTTCCGGTTTACTGTTCTTAAGCAGAAAATACTTCATACCGTTAGACAATTCACCCGTTTTCACTTTTGAATTCATCGGAATCATGGCGTTTAAGTCATATTTTACGCCTGATTGTTGTGAAAATGACGGATAAAATGCAATCATAAGCAGTAAAGTGCAAATAATTGCTTTTGATTTGTTAATCATAGCATCCTCAAAAAATTAAAAAAATAAATTTGCTCTATATGTAAATGTAAAATTAATAAATTTTTCTTTTATAATACTCAATTAATTCAATAATTAATAAAAAATCCTCGATGTAAATCGAATACTTTCTGTAATTGATAGATTTTTCACTAACATCCTATATTTTTGATTGATTGATAATTATGGTATTGATACTAAGAAAATGATTATATGAATGGTGAGCCGATTTTTTCCTGTTACGATTTTGATTGATTCCGAATAAAATCGTTTCAGGTAAATAATTCTTCAAAGCCTTAATCTGAGCAGAATTAAAACTCGATATGAGAAATATGTCAACAGCCGAATATTTCATTTCGGAACTCCTTCTAATAAGACAAATTCAATACCATACTAAAATACGCTTTATTTAGATAAAGGTTTCATTCTGACACGGTCAATTAGTTGAAATAATTTTAAAAGGCTTTACTTTACATCAATATATGTTATATATACTTTTGTAATGTGATTTTTGTTCACAATTCAAAAGGTATAATATGTTTCTCGAAATTTTCCGAACCGGAGAACATACAGATTCATCAGGAATAAAAGGTGAATTCTCGATTGCCAATCTGGATACTATGGCAGAAAATTTCAGAAGGAAATCTGAATCGGGAGATTCTTCTATCGCTCCTGTGGTCGCCGGGCATCCTACAACTAACAGTCCGGCTGTCGGTTGGGTCAAGAGATTATTTCGCAGAGGTACATCACTCATAGCAGATGTTGATTTTGTTGATGATAATTTCAAGCAATCAATTTTCAAAGGTGAGTACAAAAATGTTTCCATTGCAATTGATGAAAATCTTAATCTGATTCATCTCGGATTTCTTGGTGCAATAAGCCCTGCTGTTGAAGGATTGGACCCTTTTAAGTATTCTGCTGTTTCTGAATTCAGCACAATTAATGATTCAGAGCTGATTATCATTGATGATATTCGTACAAACGAACGATTGACCGAACTTGAACAAATTAACCATACCTACGCAAAGCAATTAGATGAATACAAAAAACAATTACTCGAAAAAGAAAACACAGAGTTTTTCAACTCACTTAATCAAAACGGAACGGTAAAGAATTTCAGTAAAAATCAGGAAACTAATTTCAGAGAACTCTTAGAAATAGCTGCTACGCTCGACTCGGAAACCGATAAGAAAGATTTTTACAGAAACAAGGTAAAGGGAATAATCACTGCTTTTGCCGAGAGTCTAAGAAAACACGAACTTGGAGTTTCTCTAATAGACAATGACATACATTTTAGTAAAGGAAATATAAATTCCGAAAGAAATTTAATCCACAAGAATGCAGTACGATTAATGATGCAAAATCCATCGTTAAGCTATGAAGATGCCGTTTCAGAATCAATATAATTTAATTACTTATAAGGAGTAACAATAATATGTCTTCAAGAATTGATGATTTAAGACTTGTTGACCCCGTACTTACAACCATCGTAAGGGGTTACGAAAACAATTCATTCATTGCAGAGGAGTTGTTTCCTACTGTTACGGTATCAAAAATGAAAGGCAAAGTACCGAAATTCGGTAAAGACGCTTTTGTTGTTCGTAATACAGAACGTGCTATTCGCTCTGATTCCAATAGGATTGCTCCGGGAGAATTTGAGCTGATACCTTTTGAAACAAGAGAACGAGACATCGAAACTGCTATTGACTATCTAGAAGAAGAGGAATCTCCGGACTACTTCAGATACGAGCATAGAATTGCGAAGAATTTGAGCGATATATTACGTTTAGGCAAAGAAAAAGAGGCAGCAGACCTTGCACAAGATGAAAACAATTATGCTGACAATATGTTTGAAGTAATTAGTGAAGATGATGCTTTCAACAATCCCGATTCAACAATCAACCCGATTGAAGTCATTCAAGAGGCGTTACACTCAGTGAGAAATCGTATTGCTCGCTTTCCTAATACGATAGTCATGGGAATGTCGGTCTATAACACCCTAATGCAACACCCTTCAATAAGCAGCCTTATACAGTATTCCGGACTAATCAAAATAACAGAGGAAATCCTGCTCAAAGTGCTGAATTTAGATAAAATCATAGTAGGTCAAAGTGTTCATTCCTTGAACGGAAGCGATTTTGAAAATATTTGGGGAGGAAATATTATCCTTGCTTATGCCGACAAATCGCCTCTCCAAAAAAGAAGTGAGTATAATCCGAGCTGGGCTTATACTTTCCAAAGAGAAGGAATGCCGGAAATTGATACGTATTACGAAAATGGCGGTAAGATAAAAATAATCAGAAATACAGATAATTACGGACTGAATATTACCGGAAATGACGCAGCTTTTCTTATTAAAGGTGCATATCAGGAAATAGATGAAGGAGAATAAATAATGGCTATAAATAATAAGTCATATAATCCGGTGTGTATCATCGGTATAATAGCAGCTGAAGATTTGCCGGCTAACAGGTTTGTCGGCTTCGACGGAGGTTTGTGCAGTGATGGCGATAAATCACTCGGCGTGAGTGAAGTAAGATTTGATGAAAACGAGAATTCTGCTATCATTGTTTTAGGTATTGCTGCAGTGGAGACAGAAGAAGAGATTACAGCCGGAAGTATGGTGACATCAGGTATTGACGGCAAAGCTAAAACAGTCTCCGAAGGTGATGCGCTAAACGGGTACTCTCTGGACAATGCACCGACAGGTGGATTCATTAGAGTAAAACTTGTTTAACATCATAGAGGCTTAAAATGTCATACTCATCTGCACAGGACATAATTGACTTATTTGGAGAGGATGTACTCGCCAAATTAACAAAATCGCCTCAAGCTGACGAAGAGAAAATCGCCGATGCAGTTGAATATGCTGACAGTATAATCAACACAGCTCTTCAGGGAAGGGTTAACCTTCCCGAAGAGTATGTTCCCAAAATAATCAGCGTTATCTCAGCCAGACTTGCTTATATATCGCTATGTGAAAGTTATTACCATCTAAGTGATATTCCCAATACAGCATTAAGACTGAAAAGAGATTGTATGAAATTGCTATACGATCTTGCAGATGGAAGAATCAACTTGATTGGCAATAAATACAGTAACGTAATTATTACAAGAATAAAAAGGATAGGTGATAATCATGAATATCCCTGATATTAACGAAATAAAGAATTTTCTTTCGAGGAATGTAATTTGGATGTTATTGATAGCTGCATCACTTTTGATTATTATGCCGAAAGCAGCTGAAATAAGAACCTTCTTCTTAATAATTTCTGTTGAATGTTTAGCGGTTTTTATGTCGGCAATTGCCGTTCATGTTTTCACCGCTATAGATTTTACAGTTAAAAGCAGACACACACTTGGCTACATTTTTTTAGGAGTTCATATATGCGTTGGTTTCGTAGTTTTAGGCGTTTATATTGCACAATTTTCGCCCTGATAACAATTTGTTCTGTTAATCTAATATCACAAACAAAATATCAATTTCATATAGAGCAGAGATTGTTGTATATGTCAGAACAAATTTTGATGGATCAAGTCGGTAAACGTGAGAAACATGCCAATCAAGGCATTGTCACTGTTTACTTAAGATCGGTAGGTCTGAAAAGCGGGAATCCCTACTGTGCAGCCGGACAATATTATTGTTATGCCGAGGCATGCAATCGTCTGGGATTAAAGGAAACTTACATTCCTTTCAAGAAGACAGGACTAAGCAGAGAAATATATAATGATGCTGCAAAAAAAGGTAAGCGTGTTGATTATAGTCCGGCAAAACATGATTTCATCATTTGGAGACTGAAAGGTAATTCCTGGAGAGGTCATATAGAGAGGATAATAAAAGTCTGTGATAAAGGTTGGGTACTCACCGTAGGATTCAATGTTGCTATGGATGACGGTGGCGAAGGCGTTGCTATCAAGAAAAGGAATATATATCATCCGGTCGGTAGGTTGATAATTTATGGACTTGTCGGTTTCGGAGGATGAAATGTTATTTGAAATACTTAGTAAACATGATTTAAGTAAAAATCTCGTAAGTGACTGGCATCCTTGCGTCATGGACAGAATGCAAAAGGGGGCAGAGCCCTTGTATGCAGAATCATTGCTGATAGTATGGGAAAATGTAGTCGTTGCCGGAAGTTCCCCTCCTCATGTCAGAATTGAATGTTCAATTGACGGTATTTATCCGACTTTTCTGAAAGATATTGCATTAGAAGGAAATTCAAATATTACTGACAGCTTGCTTCTTGTGTTCAGCTTTAATTTCCAATTTGTCAGAATCAATGTATTCGCGGAGGATACTACCGGCGGTGAATTATATGTTTCAATGAAATACAGGTGATGAAATGCCTATTAAAATGTTACCACACATAACCGGTAATCCCGAATGGGGTGATATTGCAGGTAGTCTTGATTTTCAA
>Ga0265293_10013622_pt1 | contig 10511 bp, 19 predicted proteins | sample Munlanlewell138R_FD_192505 | JGI IMG/M metagenome (GOLD analysis project Ga0265293, IMG submission 192505) | Leachate microbial communities from a municipal landfill in Southern Ontario, Canada - Leachate well 138R | ecosystem: Engineered > Solid waste > Landfill > Unclassified | place: Canada... | reverse complement strand
GTTCATGTCCAAAAAGGAACTGCTGTTCAATTAGAAAACACTCCGCAAACTATTCAAATAAATGCAGAAGCAATAGTGTCTGTTTCTGCATCAATGGAAAACCAAAATAGCATATACGCCTATGTTCGTATAGTAGGTACCCATTGCGAGGGTTGTTTAATAAATGGGGATCAAGAATTGTTAGTGCAGGGGCAAATTATTATCAGTGGGCAAGTTGGGATGATAAATGGTAGGCAGGATGTTATATCTGTTGTATCAAATACAGGAATGAACCTATATGTAGGGATCAGGAAAGTTCTTGTAATATATATAAACAATAAAGCAATCAGGCAATTAGAATTCGTTCACTAAAACTTTTAATCATGGAAGTATTTTTGACAGGTTATGCAGATGTGCTCCCGACTTATGTAATTACATTATGTTGGGTTCTTTCCATTCTTTTGAATGCAAAGTCGGATGCAAGTATTGACAACACAGCAAAACGCAATCATTTGCTGGAATTGGGTTCTGAGTTATTTTTGTTACTCGGAGCTGGGCTGATTTGGGTGTTTTATGTGCAAGGCTGGAATTTCAGCATTTGGGTGTTTTTAAAATACCCATTACTTCGATTAGGAATGTTCAACCTTGTTTATAATCAAAACAGACAACCTTCTTTGCCTTGGGATTATGTAGGAAATACCGATTGGTTTGACAGGCAGTTATACCGGTTTAGGCAATGGGGGATATCTAGTCGCATTCCTTGGTTATTCATTCTTTATTTTTTCTCATTTGCCATTGGGTTGTTTATTTATTAAAATTATGAAGAAGGCTAACTACTTTGTCGTATTTGCTTTGTTATTTGTCGGACTTGCTTTGGGCTTCTTAGTAGGGGAGCGAAAATATAAAATTCCGGCAGATATGGAGATTGTTCCTATTGCTTTTCTTGACAGCATTAAGAACTTGAAGCCCGACACTATTTGGAGGGATTCTATTATTTGGAACGACACAACTATTTATAAATACCGCCCTATTCCAGTTGCAGTTCCAACCGAGGATCCAGAAATTGTTTTTTATTCGGATAGTATTGTCAATGACAGTACTTTTTTGGTTATCAATGATAAAATAAAAGGGCAACTTATGGAACGCTCTGTGCTTTTTAGCAGGGCCGTTACCTATCGATATATCAGCATCCCATACCCTGTGATTTTTGACAGACCCGTGATCACCCCATCTTCCCCATCCCTTATTGGATATGGCGATATTTTGTTTGGCGGCAATCAATCCACATTCCAGTTAGGAGGGGAGGTGGGGATGATCAATACCTCTAACACAAAATTAGGATTTCAAGTTGTCACTAATTTTGATGATACTTTTTATTTCATTAAACTTGGAAAAGCTATAAGATTTTAACTTTAAATTTTACAATCATGCAAACTTCATTGAAAGCCTTACTGGCGTTTTTGGTGCCTTATTTGGCTGCATTTTTCATTCCGGATCTAACTGATGCGAATGAATTTGTATTGTTGTTGTCAGGTGTTGGTGGCGTTGCCACTTTGACGGTACTGGTAACAGAGTTCTTCAACAAAATGTTTAATTTCCACAAAAATGTAGCACGGGCTGTTTCCTGGGTAATTGCTACCGGGCTGTGTTTCTTTAGTCAATGGATAGGAATAGGCTTTGTGGAATATGTGGTCTGGCAGGTAGTTGTCTGTGGGGTTGCGGCTGGATTTGTTGCGAATGGGTATTTTACTATGGATTTTATCAAACCAATCCTGGATGCCCTCCTTCCAAAGAAAGTATAATATTTTATGAACAAAAAGGGGGGCGGCAATTGCCCCCTTTTCTATAACCACTACTTGCTATGAAACTACGTACAAAAATAGCCTTTTGGCTTGTGATGTTTGGCTGCGTTTCTTTAATTTTTTTGACTTCTGGAGTGGAAGCTTCTATTCCAAATGCGCCATCTATTCCAACCAATCCAGAAATTACTGAGTCGGAATGGACTCAATACATTATAAAGATTGGTATTTCTGTTTTGCTGCTTATGATCGGTTATTTTTTCCAAAGTTGGCATAATGGCGTTCGGCAGCAACAACAAGAGATGGTAGATGGTCAGCAAAAAATAATGGAAATTACCAATTCCTTAAAAATAGAAGTAAGGTTATTAAGGGAAGCAAATAAACAAGTAAGTACAAATGTTGGCATATTAGGTAAGCGGCAAAATAGGTTAATCGATTGGAAAAATAAGCACGATTTATTACACGCAAAACACTCAAAGTAATGGAAAAGTTGAAAAAGATACTCAGATCTATGCGGTTAGGGAAAAATACTTTATTCTTCCTAATGATGCTATTTATCGGTGCAGCCATGTATTATGTTTTAATATATGTGATTGGGCCGTTTGAACCTATGTCCAGATTTCCGGCTGCCATCCTTATGATGGTTGTTGGTGTTTCTGCTTGGTTGTATTTTGACCGAATTCATTTTTCGGCAGTAGATACGATGAAAGCACTAAGAGATGGAAATGTTGCCTATGCGATTATGATGCTTTCTATTGCAATTATTATCGCAGCCGTAATTATGTCGGTATGATTTTACTTACAAAAATAGTCAAACCGTTGTGGATTGGGGTAGCCCTTTGCGTTGGAATGGTAGAACTTACTACCAACGATCGGGCTATCTTAATCGCAGAAGATCATATTGGTCTTACTGAAGACAATGGATCAAACAGAAGTGCCCATATTGATAAATGGAATAGCAGATTGCAGTTACCTATGGGTTCTTCTTATTGCGCTTCCTTTGTTTCCTTTGTTTTAGATTCTGCGGGGGCTGTTAGCCCTGCCATTAGAACAGGAGTGGCTCAAAAGTTTATTACACGGCAAAGTATAACCGCTTCCCAAGTCTTAAACGGGCGGGCGGTTCCGGCTGGAAGCATTGTTATTTGGAAAAGGGGGGATACATGGATGGGCCACGTTGGAATAACGACAAAAGATTGGACAGGCATATCCGGTGAAACTATTGAAGCAAATACATCCCCATCAGATGCAGGTTCGCAATCCAATGGGGATGGGGTGTATAGGAAACAAAGAAAAATATCACCTACCGCTTACTTCCGAATAACACATTTTACCCTCGTGCAATAATTTTTTCTGCTTCTGCTTTTAATCCCTCCATATCTCTGTGAGGGATTTTTGCTGCTGTTCCCGGTGGCATTTTGGATAGAATGTCTTTGTTGTCAAGTAAGAACATAGCATAATCCATATCCGTGGTCAATGCGTCCATTTTTTCCAACAAACGCAAAGCCTGTTGTTTTGTCACAATACTTCGTGAATATCCCATATCAATTAGGCGTAGTCTGTTGTCAATAGCTTGTGCTATAATTTTTTCGGCTCTATCTGCAAAGTTCATTTGTTTCTGTTTTTTTGGTCGCGTATCGCTTGTTGTTGCATACTAAATGCAATTTGTTCCAATGCTACCGCCTTTTCTGCCAGTTCTTGAATCCAGTCCATGTACTCAAGGCAACTGGTCAGCAAAGGATCATCTTCGGCAAAAGTCCCCCCAGCTTGCAGGGAGGTAATAAAATCATACAAATCTGGGGCATCCTTGCCTGTGTCTTTTTTGTACTGGCTTTTTAATAGTTGTCTGTTCATTGTTCCGTTACTTTAGAAATTCCTTTGTTGTTTGTAACTTTAAAAACTTTATCCGCAGCTTGGGTAAGTTTTTCTTCATGAGTCACAATGATAAATTGAATCCCTAACTTAGTACTCAATTCTTTTATCATTGCCGATGCCCTGTCGTGCTTGGACTTATCCAGAAATTTAAACGGTTCGTCCAGGATAATAACATTCCTACTTTTGGGGGACTGCATATTCCAAGCTGCAATTCGCAAAGCAAAGGAAGCGGTATCTATGGCTCCAACACCACTTGCATCCGTTGGCTTCATCAAAACACCATTCCGTTCAAAACGCAAATCGCATTCCGTCTGATCCCTGCGCTCAACAAATTCCATTACCAGTCGATATGGATCCTCCGGCATTACTGCTTCCAATGCCAAAGAGGTAATATCTGAGATATGAATTTGCAGTTGTTCCTGTGTTCTGCGACCAACTTCTTTTACAATTTGCAAAGCCTTTTCATGATCTACTAATTGTTTTTTCAAAGCTTTGTTTTGCGCAGAACGAAAAGCATTGTCTTTTTGCTTATCTTCAACAATGCCTTTCTTTTTACTAATGAACTGTTGGATTTTTTCCAGTCTACTCAAGTCCATAGCCTATTCCTCAGAAAAATCAAATTCCTCTTCCAGTTGCTCCAAACCTGTTTTGATTTCATCATCCAGGTCTTCGATATTTTTGTCCATTTTTTGAAGCAATTCATTTGCTTCTTTCACAGAAGAGCATTTGAATTGGTCTTTGAGAGTTTCCAAATAGCCCGCTTTGCGGCCCTCCAATTTAGAAATTTCTTCTTTTGCTTCGTCGATGCGTTCTTTCAAATCAAGCAAATCTTGTTTGTCCATAATTGTAAATTTTAAGAATTAACATGATACCTTTGAAAACAAACTCTTAATTTGTTTTCTGTGATAGTCCCTGTGAGGTATAGCATATTTTTAAACTTTTGCCTGGGCACTTTGTACTTTTTCAAATAATGCTTCCAGCGTTCCGGATGTTGCGCAATCTTTTGAAAACATAAAGCTGTTCTCTTTACATATTCTGGCGGTTGTCTCCGGAAAATATCAGGATCCTTTCCCCGAGCAGAATTTTCCCACTTGTTTTTAACAGGGGACTGGCTGCCTACATAATATGAAAAATCATGCAGCTCCATTGTCGATCGAATTATAAACAATTTTCATTATTTCCGGGTCAGGGTTGTTTTCCTGTTCATAGCGTTTTAGATTTTCTTCAAAGTCCAAACTGCTTTTCCATTCTTTAAACCCTTCCAGAAATGAAGATATGCGCACGTCCCTTTCTTTTGTTTGCTGCAAATGTTCTGTGGAAAGAACATTCTTTTCTATTGGCAAATAAACAGGAACCACTTTGTTGTCGTCCGCATACCAAAGATATACAGCGGGCCGATGTTTTATTTGTGCAGCAGTCGTCCTACCCAAGGAACCACAATTTACCAAATACTTGCCGTTGTGTTCCTCCACAAATGGTTTGTGATTGTCCCCTGTTACGATAACATCATATTCAGGATATTTTTTCAACAATTTGCGGGCGTGGGAAGAATCAATAGAGGACATCCATTCCTCTTTTATTTGAAATACACATTTGTGCCAAACAAGAATTTTCCGTCCTTTTATTTCAATGCAATGCCCTTCAGCCGGATCATAATTCCAATAACCAAATTCAAGGGCATTCACTTTGTTGGAAGCTTGGGCAAGGGCAAACAGTCCGCAACGCTCCCTTTCGTCAAAGGAATGGCCCGGAAGGTCATGATTTCCATAAGTAGAATAGAACTGCTCCGGCAGATGCTTGGCTGCTTTGGCAATTAACCACGGAGAAGGCTTCCAATGATCAAACAAATCTCCAGAATGATATACCGGGCAGCCGTGGACTTTTTGCAATTCGGAGATAAAATCCAATTTGCGAAATATTGTTTCCGGATAGTCGTCTGTTCTTGAAACAGGAGTATGTTCCATCAAATGCCAATCCCCGCCAAAGATCGCATCTGCTTTACCAAATCGTTCCATTGTTTGTTGGGGGCTTTGTTCTTTTTGGCTTTTCTTTGGGTTTGGTTCTTTGGATAGTCCTTTCGACTTTTTCAACCTTTTTGGTTTTGGTTCGTCGGATAGGAGTGTTGGTTTTTTCAGCTTTGTCCTTTTCATATTGCTCAAATGCTATACGGTTAATGGCGTGTGATGCTTCAACTACTGGGGTGTCAAAAATTAAAGCCCGCATTTTCTTTGGGATTTTCTTTTTGAGGTAGATAAGTTTTGGGGGTTCCCTTTTCACCTTTTTTAAAAACCTTTTTTGTAGTCGAGTTCGCCCTACTCCACAAAAGTCTTTAGTAGAATATGTTTGCCCCATCACCCGTTGTAATGCTTCAACAACATTGTCAAACGTAGAAAAAATGCACTCTTGAAAGAGTTGGAAGTACAATAAATCCACATCGTCAAATTTCTTCCATTCCTTAGAAAGAAATAACAACCAAGACTGATCAGGAGTAAGTTGTTTCATGGCTAATGTTTATGAGGGGTTTCATTTCCGCACAATGGGCAGACATCCGGAAATTCTTTTTCAAACGTTTGCATCATCCCAGACAACTTTTTTGTTTTCCGGGATATGGATTCATCCGCATCAATTACATTTTGAGAAGCATATTCCAATTCTGCCCTTTGTTTTTTCAAGTCTTGCCTTTTGTCTATCATTTTCAGCAAATGGTTTGCTTTATCTTCATAGGCCAGCAAGTGAGTATATTCCTCTATTTGCGTTTCTATGTTTTCAAAATTTGCCAACAAAGACGACAAAGCGGTTTTTTCAGTTTTTTTCTTGGCGAAGCTTGCATATTTTTTCAAAAGCGATTCCACCCTACTACTTGCCTTTGTTATTTGTTTGGCTTGCGAGATGTCGTCTTTTGTTTTATTTATGCGTTGTGTCAATAGGAATAGTTCTTCCTTTTGGCGTTTGGCTTTGTCCAGCTTGTCGTAAACAGCAAGCAAAGCAGAAACACGTCCTTCCAATTCTTGCCACGGTTCTAGTTCCGATAATTGCTTTTCAATATTCGAAAGAGCATCTATCATATTCAACAAATTGGCCCTGCGTTGAATTCTCTTTTTTAGCTTTTCTGACTGAGAAACTAAATCTTCAACGTGGACTTCTGCTTTGTATATGTAGTTATATGCTTGGATCTTTTCATTGTTTTCTTTGATAGTCTGCTCATTGTAGGCTATGTCTTTTTCAATAGCCCGAATCGAAGACCGAATATTCTTTTGACCGGAATCGATTTTATCAAGTCGGGCTACTTTGTTGAAAAATCGAGCAACTTCCCCGGAATTATTAGACAGCAGAAAATGGCTATCTAATTGGGCTTGCATATTGATATCTGAGATATTCAATATTTTACTTATCGGCTCTGGAACTGTTGTCCCTATACCGGTAAATGTTTGTTCCCCTAATACATATTTGTTTTGCGCACCGCGAATCCGTTTGATAGGAAGTTCCTTATCCCACAAAGACAAAGAAACCATTGTTTCCCCACCCCAATAGGAACGAAAAGCATCCCCATTTGGTGTATTTGTCATTACCAACCGGAGGGCACGGATAATGGCACTTTTGCCACTATCCGTTTTCCCTATGATCACATTCACCCCCTTGCTAAAGTGGAGAATGGATTTCCGGTGGCTTTGGAAATTTCTAATTATTAGTGACTTCAGCATCGCTATCTTTGTCAAAAAAGAAAATTAAACGTTGGTAGTCTTCAATATAGGAAATCGTAAAAGTAGCCCCTGCAATATCTAAAACAGCAAAATAAGTGTTTTCCATATCCGGGATTGCTTTGAAGGCTTGCAAATATTGAATATCGCCGTATGTTCTTGCAAACCGATTTACTTTTGCGGATACCAAATGCCTGTCGAAATAACTATCAATTTCAACAACAATGGCAATCTGACCACCTTCAGTTGTGTTTTCCGTTACAATGATGCCATTTGTTTCGTTCACAATTTCACTAACTGCATATCGGCACATATCTTCCTGAGAAAATAAAACAAATGCCAACGCAGAAAAAACAAATACTAAAAATAATCGTTTCATAGTTTGTAGATTTAATTGGTTAAAATTTCCGTCTGCAATATTCTGCAATTAAAATACCATCCCCGTCCTTGTGCCGCACAATAGTGTCAGTATGTTTTGCAAACAAACGACAAGCAATAGACACACTATCCGCTTTTAATTGCGGCCCCTTGCTGCCTTTTGGTAGCAATGCCTTTTGCCACTCCTTAGAATCAATGTAGTCGTAGGAATAGCCTAGTAATTCAATAACACCGAGCGTGGCCTCCAAAGCCCGCACTGCGCTAAAAGAAGCCATCAGCATCTTTGGGTTTACCATTGGACGTTCCAACAAAACCATCACTTCCAGCTTTTGATATGGCTCCAAGATTTTCTTCAACGCAACAACGTCTATCCTAGAAATGTTTGCTTTTTTCTTGGTATAGTTTTGTTGTTTGAAAACAGGGGTTTCCACAAAAATACTGTCGTTGCCCAAAATAATGCCGATAGTGCCGGTAACACCATTATCAATCCCAATATATACTTTTTGTCGGGCATCGATAATCTTTGCAGCCAATCCCGGCATTTTTGTTCGCTTTGCCATAGTTATAGTTTTATTGTTTTTTCTTGTCCAAAGGAAACCCATTTGTTTCCGTCCCAGCGATATTTAATGGACACCAGCCCCTTTTCATTCCTGTGGCCTACTAATTCCCCCCGATAATGGGGTCGGTATTCGTTAAGCAATTTTCTACGATTAGGAAACGCACGTCTGGTACAATAGCCCCAAGTATTGTGCTTCCATTCTAAAACAGAAACCCACCCTACTGGTAATCGAAACCGAGTTCTTTTTGATTTTATGCGAGTCCTTTTCATAGTTGCTATCTTTTATCGCCGTTGCCTCCTAATGTTCCTCTTTTTTTCCGATCCTCCAATTTTTGGATATTTGCGGAGGCAATTTGTTCCAACGACATTCCCAAGTCACGGGCGGTAACGGCCACATACCAAAGAACGTCCCCAAGTTCCCCTGCAATGTTTTCACAAATTTCGTCTGTTATTTCCCCGTTGTTGTCACGAAGAATCTTCTTTACTTTGTTGGCAACTTCGCCCGCCTCACCAGCAAGGCCCAAAGTAGGGTAAATCAATCTTTGGTTGGCGGGGTAAATAGCAGTCCCCAATGCGCTTTGTTGATAACCATTCAATGTCATTTCTGTTTGTTTAAACGGTTTATAATATTTGGGTATTATTTTTGTGGGATATACCAAATACCTACCCAATTGAAATAAATAGTCTATCGGTCGTTTCATGGCTTTTTGTTTTGTTGTTGGTGGAGGAGGTAGGAATCGAACCTACCTGATGGGTTGTCCCCGGTATACATTTAAGCGGTTGCGATCCGCACCCCATACTATTTCTGTAGCGCAGTCCCCAGTATGCCACTCCCCCATTCCAATCACCGTTTTTTCTTTTTGCGAGAAGTTTCAAAGGAATTTTGAATTTCTTCCCAAAGGTCAATAACTGCATCTTTCAATTCTTCTTCCAACTCTTCCTCTTCAATAATATCAATGGCACCATCCATTGATTTGCCCAATTCCCTTCCGTTTAAATGATAAACAGTTTTAGAAGAAAAGTCTTTTAGGAATTGCAAGTTTGCCCGAATATCATCAATGCCATAATCAAATAAGATATAGATTTCGGCAGTACGGTAAGGAGCATCTACACTGTTTTTGTAAACTTCTACGTTGGTAACAATGCCGATTATTTTCTTTACTGTTTTGCCTTTTACCTTTTTCTCTTTTTTGATTTTTTCTTTCAGAGAAACCCGAAGCCTGACAGAAGCATAAAATCCAATGGCTTCCCCACCTGGGGTGCTGTATTTTTGCCCGTATGGCCCTGCATCCACGTTTATTCGAACTTGGTTGCTGCAAACCATTAGATAATTTTTCTGTTTGAGCACCCGAGCAAATTTTCGAAGACCTTCGGAAAACTCCTTAGCCCTCCGCATTCCCATTTTGTCGCCTTCCTTTTTTTCCATTTCCATATCAGTGGAAAGGGCAGCAAGGCTGTCAACCATAATCCCATGAACTTTCCCTTTGCCTTGCGGTTCCCATTGTTCAAAGGACTGGAACAATTCAGTTACGGTGTCTGGCTCGGTGATTGTCATTTTTTCAATGTCAATATCGAACATTCTTGCGAACGCATGATTTAAACGGGCTTCCGGATCACCATACCGGACATCTCCATTTTGACGCTGAATTGCGCCACCAATCTCACAAAGCAGAACAGTTTTTCCAGTTCCAGACGGGCCAAAGATTTCAACCAAGATTCCACCTGGTAATCCCCCTCCGCGAACCCTAGTCCCACTTATTATGAGATCGAGCAATGTACTCCCTGTAGAAATCATTTTTTCCGTATTTCCTTCGTAGGGCTTGTCCTTCTTAGTTGGCTTATCTAAATAGTCCTTTTTGGAACTACTTAGTTTTTTTACTTTTGTCGTTCTTTTCATAGTTAAACTAATGAGCAGGGGGAACAGCCCCCCTGCTTATTAAAATGGTAGATCATCAAACTCGTCCTCTACTTCCTTTTTTTTAAAGGTTTCTTAGCAGGGGCTTTTTTAGATGATTTCTTTTTCTTTGATGGTTCCGGTTCATCATCATCTTCATCATCATCCTCCTCGTCCTCTTCATCATCTTCATCATCATCATCCTCCTCGTCCTCTTCCTCGTCATCATCATCCTCGTCATCATCCTCGTCCTCTTCATCATCATCGTCGTCCTCTTCTTCTTCCTCCTCTTCATCTTCCTCCTCTTCATCATCCTCCTCTTCTTCTTCCTC
>Ga0265293_10013621_pt1 | contig 10513 bp, 8 predicted proteins | sample Munlanlewell138R_FD_192505 | JGI IMG/M metagenome (GOLD analysis project Ga0265293, IMG submission 192505) | Leachate microbial communities from a municipal landfill in Southern Ontario, Canada - Leachate well 138R | ecosystem: Engineered > Solid waste > Landfill > Unclassified | place: Canada... | reverse complement strand
TGTTTTTTCACAATAGCATTGCTTAAAGCCAAACCAATCCCAAATCCGGAGTATAAATCAGAATTATTTGTAACGATTTTTTTTGAAAACAGCTTATCTCTGAGCTCAGCGGACACTCCCGGTCCGTCATCAGCCACGCTAACCTTAATAAAATTCTTAAGCTTTGACACTTTCACCATAATATCAGAGCCTTCTCCGCTATATTTAAAAGCATTATCTATCAGGTTTTCAACCACACTCACAAGTCGGTCCTCATTACCCATGACAAGTGGTAATTCGTCTGGGATACTTATATCAAAACGCCCTCGACGATTATGCATACTTTGCTCATATAATTGACTTACTCCTCTGACTATTTCCCCTATATCTATTGGCATAAGCTCAATTTTTAGAGAACCCGCCTCGCTCCGCACCAAGTCAGCCAATCCGCTAATTCTTTTATTCAACCGGACGGTTGCATCTTTCAAATTTCCAGCCACATTTTTATATTCAGTATCAGAAAGATTGTTATATAAAGTTTCGCTAGTTAGCAAAATAGGGGTCACACAGTTTTTCAAATCATGTGCTACCTCAGTAATATAACTACCCCTAAACCCCATTTCCTTTTCGAGAAGCGTCTTCGATTTTCGCTCATTGAGCAGCGCCCTGGATAATCTTTCTTGCAGGTATGTTTCTTTTGTTATATCCAAATAAAACTCAACCCATTGCACAGTGCCATCGCCTATTTCTAAAAGACGGAAACTACTGATGATCCATTTTCTTTTACCATTGGGCATTATCATTGACCATTTATGGCGACCAGTCATTTTTCCTTGGGCAATCGTAATATATTCTTTGACAATCAAGTCATAAGCACATGACACATAAGATTTCATGATACGACAATAATTCTCTAATACTTGTTTCTTATTTTTATAGCCCCAAAATTTTATCATAGCTTCATTACATTCTGGAGGATTGATATCTAATACCTCAACAACTTCCATTTTATTGGTCAATAAATAATCTTTCAGACCTTCCTTGTAAATGTCATAAGTTGAGAGCAGCCAGCGATAAACTCTTGTAAAATCCGATCTCCATATTGGTATCGGAATCGAATTAAAAATCATCTTATATTCTTCTACAGAAGAGGCTTCATGAGGGTGTACAATCATTTCATTTAAAAACCTTTTTATATTCTAAAATCATTAACTCAAAAAGTATTCTTCGTTGATATCATACCATTTCCTAAAAGGATATTAAATATTTGTAATAAAAATATTACGCCATTGTAACATACGTTTAATAATAGTTATAGTTATGTATTTTCTTATTATGTTATGGTACTCGCTAGAATAGATTCTATATTATATAGAAACTAATAGGGTACTACATCTCAGTTTACTCGGGCTGTTACCAATTGTATCTACATATAAGCAATAAGTTTTAAAAAATAAGAGTACATTAGGGGAAGGTTATGAAATGAATAAAAAAAACACGAGAAGCACTATAGGCCTCAAGATATCCACCAAGAAAAAACTGGATAAAAACCGTGCACCCGGTCAATGTTATGACGGTTTCATTTGTCAATTGGTAGACATGTGGGAAGAAGTGCACAGCAATAGTAACAGGCATAGCAACTGAAGGCTGTTAACTCGTGAGTCTTATCTACCAGAAAAATGTGAATGAGGAGGTGCGAGAGAAGAGAATAAAGTAATTACTGGACCCCGAAAGAAAGCACAAATATGCGAAAGGAGATATTAATGTCGGAAAAAACAGAAATTAAAAAGGGACCTAGAAAAATATCCCGAAGGCAGTTCCTCAGAGATGCCGGTATAGTAGTTGGCGGTACGGCAGTTGGTTCGGCCTTCTTCCTTTCTGCCTGTGGTGAAGAAGTAGAAGTCACCAAGACTGTTACCACAACGGCACCAGGCGGTACCAAAACTATCACCACAACTGCGGCAGATAATACGGTAACAATAACCAAGTACACCTGTCCGGTTGATGGCCTTGAGTTTAACTCGCTTGAAGAATTAAAGGCCCATTATGATGCGACGCATGAAGGGGTAGCTGTTGCGGGTGGAACTGTTATCAGCCTGTCTGTTAACAATAAAGAATATACACTCGATGTTAAACCAAGATGGACTCTGCAAGATTTACTGCGTGACCAATTAGGCCTGACTTCCCCCAAAGACATGTGCCACGGTTACGGTGCTTGTGGTTCATGTAGTGTTATCGTAGATGGCAGACCAGTTCTCTCTTGCATGATGCTTGCCTGCGAATGCGATGGCACGGTTATTGAAACTTCTGAAGGCATTGCTGTTTCAAGGCCAGATCTTATTGATGCTTATGTTTTAAATCATGCAATGCAGTGTGGATATTGCACCCCTGGATTTGTGTGTACTACCAAAGCTCTATTAGATCATAACGCGAACCCAACCGAAGCAGATATCAAAGAAGCTCTTGGAGGGAATATCTGCCGTTGCGGAGACTACATTGGCCACATCAAGGCAATACGGCAAGTGGCTGGAAATAAGTAAAGGAGGAGCGCAAATGACAACATATTATGGAATAGAACCTGGGGAAAAATATAAACCTTGGTTGTGGCCACTTCCAAAAGACACAAAGTACATAGGCAAGGAAGGAATTTACCGTAAAGACGGTTTCATGAAAGCGAGTGGCACAGTAAAGTATTGTCGAGATTTGACAATGCCAGGCATGTTATACGCAAAAACAATGGAGGCTCCACATGCACACTGCAAAATAATTGCTATGGACACTTCCAGAGCTGAAGCTGTGCCTGGTGTAAGAAAAATAATCAGATATGATGAGGATCCAATATGGTATGGCATATTTGATTCATTTCGCGCGCCATTAACACCTATGGCGCTACCAACTGAAGCGTGGTTTTCTGGCCAATTATGCGGAGCAACAATTATTGCTGATACAGAACTCGCTTGCGAAGAAGCTATGCGAATACTGGAAAAAGATACAGAATGGGAAAGATTGCCATTTTATCTAGATTGGGATGAAGCTATTAAGCCTGGCTCAACCCCGATTTATCCAGATAGGGAGCTCATTAATCATTATAACCCAGGAAGATCAGTTGAGTTTCCTGATTTTACGCTGTCGTGGACGGGCTTCGAAAATAAGAATAACATGTACGGCGAAGAAATCCAAGAATATGGCGATGCTGATTCAGCTATGACTGAAGCCACTAATACGCTCGAATTCAGTTTTAAGGAATCTTTACCGGATACACTTGCGGGCATTGAAGCACAAGTGCAAATAGCAAAATATATTGATGCTAGTAACACAATAGTGGAGACCTGGGAAAATGGACAAGGCTCCAATAGCATCCACCAAACAGATGGCATTTCGCATTGTCACTATTCCGGCGGCAGATTTGGACACGCCTTTAACGTCCTCCAAGGTGACCTGTTAGCAAAAAGAGCGGCACTTGAAACCAACCAAAGGCCTGTATGCCATTTGCACGACAGAAGTCATTTTTACTGGATGGGCGAAGAATTTGGGACATATAAAATGAAGGTAGGTTATGAAGACAACGGCAAAATCACCGCTATAAAAATACAAAACATTAACTGTTGCGGCATACTTGATCCAGAGAATAAGATATGCAAATCAACAGGATGCGAAAATATACATGTCACCAAAACATATCCCTACCAGAATATAGGGCCGTATTCTTGTTATCGCCATGGAGGTGCTCAAGCAGCATTTCTAAATGAAATTTGCCATCGTATTGCCGAGGATTTGAACATGGATCCCGCTGAAGTAGCAATGATAAATGATGGTGCTGATGGGCATAGTATGGAATGGATAAACGAAAATGTTAAGAAAAAATATGGTTTTGATGCCACCAGAGACAGTTTGAATGAAGTAATTGATATCGGTAAAAAAGCTATAGACTGGAACAATAAATGGCACGAGCCTGGTACTAAACTATTACCAAATGGAAAATATCATGGTATAGGCTTCATGTATTGTAATAGTTGGCATCATCGCGCCGACGACAATTCCAGCTTTCTTAAATACAGAAGAGAGAGAGATATGTGGGGCCCAATTGGATTAGGTGTTTATAAAAGCGGCAAAGTTTTTGTAGAAGGGGCACATAATGAAGTTGGGGTTAATCGGGGTACCACGTACCAAGCTATTATTGCTGATGAGATTGGCCTTAATTTTGATGATGTTGTCGTAAAATTTATTGATGAACCAGAGGGCTCTAGAAGTTCATTTCGTTTTCGCGGGCATGGCGGCTCACGCGGCTTGATATCGAACGCTGTGATGGCTATCAGGCTAGCCCAAAAAGCCAAAAAAATGATTTTGGAAAAAGCCTGTAAGCCTCGCATGAATCCAGGCGGTTATTTTGACTTATATGGTTATCAATGGCTCGAACCTGCATTTCCAAATAAAACTCCTGAAGAGCTTGATATAAAAGATTCTATGGTTTTTGAAATTGCCAATCCGAATAACAAGCAACCTATAAGCGCTATAACAACTTATCTATCTAGAGAAATGTTCGTTACGGATGTACCTCCAGATTTAGACGAAGAACTCCATACATATCCCATGGGTAGGCAATGCTACTTTATGGAAGTAGAAGTTGATCCCGATACCGGTCATGTAGATGTAATAAAAGATGTTTGTGTATACGACGCTGGAAAAATAATCAGCCCGGAAACTTGTCACAGCCAGATGATAGGTGGTACTTACATGGGTTATGGCAGGTCAAGAGTTGAAGAAGTATTTTTTGATCCGAATGATGGTGTCAGGTTGAACGATGATTTAATTAATTATCCAATCAATCTTATTGGTGATATAAAAGGAGATATCGATGTCCATCTAATTGAAACCGGTTTGAACTGGGCTCCTTATGGAATGGGCGGTATAGGAGAATCTCCAACAGCTGTTCAGACACATATAACTCGCTATGCTGTGCACAATGCCATCGGCAAATGGCTCGATGAAGGAAAAACCACACCTGAATATGTACTAAAAGCTCTAGGGAAAGTATAGGAGGTGATGTAAAATGGGTAATCCATTAAGAGATTTCAAACATATTAACGCCCAAACAATTAATGAAGCGACGACCATCTTGGCAAGCGGAAATGCAGAGGCTATAGCTGGCGGCACCGATATAGTTGGCACTATGAAGCTGTATTTGTTGCGAGAATATCCTGAGACCGTTGTCAATCTTAAAACAATCTCCCCCAGTCTCGATTACATTAAAGAAGAGGGGGGGATGCTTAAGATCGGCGCCCTTACACGGCTTGAGGATATAGCTAAAAGCAATGTCGTCCAGAGTAAGTGGGCAGGACTGGCAGAAGCTGCCCACAGGACTGCTTCACCCCATATCCGGGAAGTGGGCACCATCGGAGGTAACATTTGCCAGCTCAACAGATGTTGGTATTTCAGAAAGAAAAACAATCATTATGATTGTATCCGCAAGGGTGGCAATATGTGTTATGCCATGGCTGGAGAGAACCGCTACCATTCAATCTTTGGCGCTGTAGCCGCCTGTGTAGCAGTCAATCCGAGTGATACTGCTCCAGCACTGGTAGCTCTCAATGCCACAATCAAAACCAGCAAGAGAGATATTCCTGCAGAAGAATTCTGGGCGGTTAAAATACCGGGCTCAACCGTTCTTGACACCGACGAGATTGTGACTGAAATCCAAGTACCAGCTTTTTCCGGCAAGAGTGCTTTCGTTAAATTTGCTCTGCGTTCTTCCATTGACTTCCCGATTGTAAACTGTGCTGCCGCCATAGACGGCTCTAACGTCAGGATATGCCTGAATGCAGTATATAACCTTCCTTATCGGGCAACCAAGGCTGAGGAAGCAATTTCTGGCAAGACCATTGATGAGGCTAGCGCTGAAGCTGCCGGTACCGCAGCGGTATCTGGCGCCATGCCCTTAGCTTACAATAAATGGAAAGTGCAAATAGCCAAGGCAATGGTAAAGAAATGCTTACTAGCTTGCAAGTAAGAAAGCCTGAGAAGGCAGACAAGTTGCAGAATTAGTTGCAATATGGTTGAGTGGGGGATAGGGCTTATCCCCCACTCAACACCTCAATACATGGTCTTAAACACTCAAGAAGCTGAGGTGCAAAATGAACTGGAAAGCATACGACTTGTACATTTGGATTTTTCGTGTCTTGGTGCTACTCTCAGGCGCCATCATGGTAGTTTCATTTACTCAGCCTTGGTGGACAGGCGCCATCGGCAACGGAGCAATCAATGTTTACGGATGGGGACTCCGGCACAATATATCAGGCCTTCTGATTCAGTATATATCTGATGATATTACCCCTACGTGGCAGATCAGCCTCGCATGGGTCTATATAGCGGTGAGTATCGCTGTTGCAATAGTTGGTACATTTATCAAGAAATGGTGGGGCTCTCTGCTCATTGCTATTTCAGGCATTGGATATATCGCTTATGCCTATACCGCTATGAACACAGTAATAAGCAACCGCCTGGCGACTTCAAATATTGCCTTGGAAGGATATACTGCAATTGGAGGCTCATTTGGTATAACAATCATAGCAAATATAGAATCCGCATATTACCTCGCATATATTGCCGGAGGAATGCTGCTACTTCTTGCAATTATATGGTTGTTTGTTGCAATTGCACGTAGTTTATTAAATAAAAGTAAGTTGCACGTAAATAACACTCCATAAAGCAATGATAAATAGTATTAGTAGCAATTCTTTCAAAGTATTAAACTTGACAGGGGTAAACATTGTTCCCGTAACGGCACAAATGGACATATAATATACACAATCAATTAGAAGGAGAAAAGAGTTATTCTATGAAAAAGCCATGGAGAGATGTTTATTCAAATCTCAATATTTTTATTTCCGAACATCCAGAAATAGAAATTGGAGATGCTAAAACCAGAATCCCCGCCAGCATCCGAGGTGATTTTTATAACGTGTTCAATGATTTTCGCAAATCATTTGTTAGGACGCAGATTACTGAATGGCTTACTCTTGCTGATGAGCTTACAAGCAATTATTCTAGCCTGGAAAAAGAGATGACTGAATCGTTAAGGCTTGACAACGTGATTATGCAGCCATCATTGAAAAGGTTTATTAGTAGCCCCGTGGACGAACTTAGCAGCATTTTATTTGATCCTGTGTTTGACCTGTTAAAGAATCGAACAAATCTAAATTATTTTGAAGACAATGCATCAAATATTATTAAGAATAATTTTGTATCCTTTTATACTTCAATTTATCAGAAATGGGTCGTTCTTTTACTCATCAAACAGCTATTACCCAGTCAGATATTAACGGTGATACTGAAAGATCTTGAGCCATATGAAATACATAAATCAGGTGGTCGTGAAGAGCCGGTTCTGCCTCCTAAAGAAGCTAAAAGCTTACACTTTCGATATGAAAATGATGCTATTTTTGTAGTTCCTGATTGCATTGTCAAATCTGAAAAGCTCAATAAATATATATCGTTTTGCACATATATACACACTCCAACTGTATCTGCCGTAAATCGCAGTGAAGAACGTGAGTGGATTAGCGCCGATTACATTCAAATGAGAGGGTTTCCGCAGGTATTATTATATATAGGCGAAACTCCAGAGGAAATATCTCTAATTGGTGACAAGGATTACTTTTGTCAACCGGATGCGATTATATTGTATAGCCCATTAAACAAATTGTGCAATGAAAATATCTTGATTGCGAATGCAAACAAGCTGAGAGAGTTACTCCAACCAAAACTTGGTATTTCGGTAGTTTTGCCAGAAAGTCTACCAATTGAAAATACAGCTAAATTAAAAGAAAACGATTTGCAAGAAGTGAGGATTGACTACAAAAATACGAGGCTTGATGTAATAATTGATAGACTCGGAAACTTCTAAATAATAAAAATGCTTCGAAATACACAAAAAATAGTCAATAAGAGAATGTTCTAATGGACATCCTTCTTGTTAATTCCAATATCTGTGAAGTAAGCCAGTATGCACGCATGTCACTGCCTCTGGGACTGGCTTACATTGGTGCTGTTCTTATGAAAAAGGATTATGAGGTATCAGCAATTGACCTGAACCTTACCACCTACAAACAGGAGCAGGTGAGAGAAAAGCTGGAAAAGCTCTCGCCTCGCATACTTGCCATATCAGCTACTACCCCCTCCTATAATAATGCACTCAAACTGGCGGCTCTTGCCAAGGGGGTGGACCCAAATATCCTGACAGTGATTGGAGGGCCACACGTAAGTGTAACTGCAACCCAGACTGCCAGGGAGAAGGATATTGATATAGTAGTAATAGGTGAAGGCGAGTATGCCTTGCTTGAAATAGCTGACCATTACCTGAAGGGAAAGGGATCACTGGAAGACATAAGGGGTATAAGCTATAAGGTTAACGGCGAGGTTAAGACTACCCCAAGGAGGCTGCCACTACCCGATATTGATGTTATACCACTACCGGCAAGGAGTCTTTTTCACAAGAGGGCCTACAGAAGGCAAAATACAATTATCGCCTCCCGTGGAGGATGCCCCTTTGCCTGTCCTTTCTGTGTAACCCACAAGATCTGGGGAGCAAAGCGGGTTTTCAGAAGCCCAGAGCAGGTTATAAGTGAGATTAGCAGTATTATTGATGAATCCGAAGGACAGGGCGAGAGCAGAACAATTGACTTTTATGATGATGCCCTTACACTGGACAGGGATTGGGCACTCAAGCTTTTCAGGCTTATGCAGACTGCTTATGCCGATAATCCTATCAGGTGGGGTTGCATGACAAGAGTTGACCTGATAGATGAAGAACTGCTTCGTGAAATGAAAAGAGCTGGTTGTGTCCAGATTCAGTATGGTGTAGAGGCAGGCTCTCAGGCAATCCTTGATTCTATCAATAAGAAGATAACCCTCGATCAAGTGAGAAAAGCCGTCAAGGATACAGTTAGTGCCGGAATAGATCCAGTGTGCTTCTTTATGTTCCCCTTCCCTGAAGATACTGAAGAGAGTATCAGGGAACAAATCAGGTTTATGAATGAACTGCATGACATGGGGTCAGCGGTAACCACGGCGCTCACCTGCCCGGATCCAGGAACTGACTTTTATGAGAATGCCGATAAGCTTGGATTAAAAATACTGTCTGATAACTGGGATGATTATGATTCAAACCAGCTTATAATATCTACCAGGAATCTATCCAGAGAAAAACTTGACTTACTGTTTGAAGAACTGTGCCGTGAGGTTCCTTTGAATGTTTGATCGTGTTACCTCATCCATATTCAGTCTAGATAGAACCTTATTTTTTCGATGCAAGCCCATACTTTAAAAAATCTTGCTTCTTGTTTACCCTATAACAATTTGAATGTTATGTAGCCAACAAGACCCTTAGTCATACCGACACCCTCTTCGGGAATGCCAGGAAAGACTCAAGGTCAGCACCACTAACACAAGGGCATTTTTAAACGAGAAACCTGTGATTCTAGAACTGTAATGTGCTGCTCATCCCGTTTGTGGCTCAAATGGCGTTATGCTATACTGGTAGACTAATAAAAGGAATTTTTTACTAGCTAAAATAAGGGAGGACTTGATTGCCGGATACAGCTACAATTAAAGAGTTATTGGAAGCAGGGGCGCACTTCGGTCATCAGACAAGCCGCTGGCACCCCAAGATGAAGCAGTACATCTTCACCAAACGAAACAAGATTCATATCGTTGACCTTGAAAAGACTGCAGAAATGCTAGATACCGCCTGTCAATTTGTTAAACAAGCATCTGCTGATGGAGGCAAGATCTTGTTCGTCGGTACGAAAAAACAGGCCCAGTCCATTATTGAAGAAGAAGCCTTACGCTGCGGGATGTATTTTATCAACCAGCGCTGGATAGGTGGTATTCTTACCAACTTCACAACTATTCAATCGCGCATGGACTACCTTGTGCGCCTGGAAGATCAGCAGGAAAGAGGAGAGTTCCAGAGGCTACCCAAAAAAGAAGCCCGCAAAAAAATCGAAGAGATTGAAAAATTAAACAGGAACATGGGCGGCTTCAAAGAAATGACTGAACTCCCTGATGTGATATACATTGTAGATCCGGCAAAAGAGAGGATCGCCATTGCCGAAGCTCACAAGATGAGAATTCCTATAGTCGCTATTGTTGATACCAATTGTAACCCAGACGAAATTGACTACCCAATCCCTGCCAATGATGACGCAATTCGGGCAATCAAACTCATCACCAGTAAAATTGCTTCAGCGGTCATTCTGGGGCAAAATTTGAATCAAACAATCATGGCAGACACGACGACTGAAATGATAGAAGTTGATGAAACCCCGACTGAAGAAGAAGCCAATTTATAAAGTTTTTAAGGAGTAAATCTTGCAAGATAAGACTGCCATAATAAAAGAATTAAGAGAGTTATGCGGCGCCGGCGTTATGGACTGTCGCAATGCCCTGATCGAATGTGAATGGAATATCCAAAAGGCTGCCCAAACCCTGAGAGATCAAGGATATGAAAAGGCGGCCAAAAAGGCTGACAGGGCGA
>Ga0265293_10013620_pt1 | contig 10513 bp, 11 predicted proteins | sample Munlanlewell138R_FD_192505 | JGI IMG/M metagenome (GOLD analysis project Ga0265293, IMG submission 192505) | Leachate microbial communities from a municipal landfill in Southern Ontario, Canada - Leachate well 138R | ecosystem: Engineered > Solid waste > Landfill > Unclassified | place: Canada... | reverse complement strand
ACATGGGCGTTTAGACCGCTGACCTGGTTCAGGGTTATGTGTATCCTGTTGTTCTCACAGGGCGCATCGATGAATATGTCGTGCAATCTGAAAATCGCATATTTTCGCCCAAAGATGCTCCGAAATCAATCAACCGAATATGCTGGATAGGCTTAGGTTGGAGACAACTTGGGACATGAAACAGAAACGAAAAGTAGGGAGCGGCCCCGTTCGAGAGAGACTGCTTCCGACGGACTGCAATACGAACGCCATCTGATGATCGGCGGTTACGAGAACCCCGTTCAGACCATGCCCTCGGGCGAGGGGAACTTCTACTTCGAGACCAGCGATCCCGGGACCATCGACAGCTTCTACGCCCCGGACGCGGACAGGCTGCTCAGGCACATCTACCGCGAATTGGGGACCGTGGACATCGTGAGGATGCACGGCTACACGTGGTCGGTAGAGGATTCGGAGAAAATCTACGGGACCATATCGGAAATTGGAGGGCGGAAACCGTCGTTATTCGAATGTCTGGACACCTCCAAGGAAAACCCCCCGGAACGCGAAACGGCGAATTGTAGGACGGAAATCATCGTAGTTTACCAGGTTACGGAGGCCTCTCCGTGACCCGCAGATCCGACACGGCGAAACGCAACCGGAAAATCAAGAACTATGCCATCGCCGGCTATACAAGAGGACAGATCGCCAGCCTGGTGCACATGCACGTCAATTCCGTGGCCGCGATACTTCGTTCATTCGTGATGAGGGGCGAACTCATGGAGGTCGACAACTCATCGCCGAGGATCTACTACGACCCTCGCGAGTGCGCGATTGAGCAGACTGTTGATCCCGACGAGGAAAACGACGGGTGCGTCGAAAACATCCATGACGCTACCGAAAAAGGCTTCTGCAATTCGCTGCCGGAGGAAGGCCTTCCCTTGGGGTGGGTGAACATCCATCTGACGGGTTCGCTTGTTTCAATGAAAGTGCGCAAGGTAGGGGAGTTCGGAAACGTGAACATCCCCGATTCCAGGAAGCAGGGGTATTGGGACGACGAGCTTCCCGCCGGCAAGGGTATGCGGCTGAGGCACTTCCACATCGAACTGTTCGGCCAGAAGAAGATCGGCGCCGTGTACAGGGTAGGGAACAGGGGAGGATGCACGTTCACCATCAACCCCGGACGGATCTACTTCAACCCGAAGAAGATCCCCATCGCCAAGGCCAAGGAATTACTGACAGACAGGGCGAAGCTCATAGCCGGATTGCTGCGAAGCACGGGATGGCAGGTGACCGATCCCGTCATCAAGACCATCAACGTCCGCAACAACCGGAATCCCAAATTCCCGGGCATACACATCGGCAAGGAGAACGATCCCCTCGCCGAGCACATCCCTACCGGAGTGCATGATGAGAGGAACGACATCACCACCGATTTCTCGCCGGGGAAGATGCTCTGCGAGTCCGAGCTGGAGAACATATCGGATGAAAGATTGGTGCAGGTGTACGCGAACATCCCGTCGGCGTTATGCGCGATAGAACGGAACCAGGCGTTCCTGTTCACTGTCCTGAAGAAGATGGACGAGAACTTGATCCTTCTCAGTTCCAACGTGGACAAGCTCATGGCCGCATCGGTAAGTCTGACCGCGCAGGCCATGTCGCAGGTCCAATGCGGTTTCCCGAAGTTCACCGGGGAGGGATACCAGTGAACCGCGACGAGCTGAAGATTCAGATCTTCCTCACCAACGGGAAGTCCTTTTGCGTGGTCAGCGGCGCCAGGAAGGTCATGGACGACCTTCTGAACGGGAAGGACCAGTTCATCGAGATGCAGTGTACGGACGGCTGTCACCACTACATGAACGTCGACCGCATCATCGATGTCAAAGAGATCAAGGAGGTGCCGTATGACAGAATGCGCTAAGTGCGGCAGGACCGGAGGCCTCTTCTACGACGACATTTGCGATGCCCACAGCACGGAGGCCTCCAAGTTCCTGTTCCATCTCTGCGAGGAATGTCAGCACGAGTACTACCTTCTGACCAAGGAGTTCCTGGAGGGGAGGAAATGACCGACCCCGTGCGTTCGCTGGTGCGCGTGCGCGTGACCGTTGAGGTGGCGATCGACGATGTCCCCAAGGCGAAGTACGTTTCCGACGTCAGCACCATGCCCAATATCGAGGAGATCCCGGAGAGAATCATGACCGCGTACAGGATGGCCTCCGAGAGCACTGGAAGAACGGTACGTTCCGCATTCGGGAGGCGGGAGGAATGACAGGCCTGAACGAAGGCAAGCGTGCCGTCATCTACGCCCGCGTCTCCACCAAGGGACAGGCGGATTCCGGAGTATCCATCGAGACGCAACTCAAGGTATGCCGCCAGTGGTGCGATTCCCAGGGCGTGATCGTTGTGGACGAGTTCCACGACGACGGAGTATCCGGAACCACGACCGACAGGGACGAATTCGCCCTCATGATCGCCACCGTCATCAGCAAGGAGCCTGACTTTTTGGTATTGTACGACACCTCCAGGATAACCAGGGAGGGGAACGAGAAGTACGACAAGCTGATGGCCACCCTTTCCAAATTCAAATGCGGAGTCGTCTACCCTGGAATGGGCGGGATCACCGCAGATTCCCAGGCGGCGAAGTACGTCGTTCCGTTCAAGACCACCGTCGACTCGATCATGGTGAAGGAATCCACGAACAAGACGAGGGAATCCGTCAACCGCCTGATAAGGGAAGGGTACCACGTCTCCCGCACCGTGGGGTTCGTGTTCGAGGAGGATATACCTCTAATGCCCAAGGGCAGGATCCTGTACGAGGACCGGGAGCGGGAGAGGAAGGAATCCGACGGGACGGTTGTACGTACCGTAACGAAAGCCACGGTCATCAGGTCCGAAAAAGAATTCTTCGATCTCGTCGACAGGGGAGGCTCCATCGAACTCATAGCGCAGTTGTGGAGGATAGGGAGGCACTGCCTTACCGAGGCCGTCCAGGGGAAGACCCACTGTAAAAAGGAATCCTGCCCGCTGCCCGATCGTTATCCCGAATACTTGGAAAGACTGAAGCGGGCGAGGGATGCGGGAATCTTCGATCCCATGTTCGAACGCTGTCTCCGGGAGGTGCGGGCGAGGGCATCGAAGGAACGTGCCCAATGTAGGGCGAAGGCAACGGAAAGAAGGGGTGACGGAAAGAAGGGTTCGATTTCCGCCTCTCCGGGGGAATCGGACAACGGAAACAAGGGGGTGGAATCGTGAACGGAAAGAACGGTTCCCTTGTTTCCGTTGCGGTGGGACTTGTATCCGTTGCCGTCCACGGCTCCGCCGAGGGACGGCTGTGCAGGTGGCGGTCGGCATGATGTTCCCCCGTCCGTGGTATGACGAGAAGAAAGCAGATTGTCCGCACTGCGGAAACAGGGTCGCCGAAAGCAGACTGTCCGCCCACGTATCGCATTGCGGGTGCAATCCCGTTTTCATCGGAAAGCTCAGGGATTCCGGCATAGAAGGGAGGATGTTCTGCAAGCGTCATCCCCGCAGCGGTTCGACTGAGTATTTCCTGGTGGATTCCGTCAGGAAGCAAGAGGTCCCCGTCGGAGGATATCTGATCAGGATCCCGGGTCCGCCCGGGAATCTCCTGACCACCAGATCCTATTCGATTGTGAGGAGGAACGAGTACGCAGATTCCAACCTGATGCCGTACGGATGGGGGCCGTGTTCCGCCGAGGAAGGTCGGGAGGCCCTGAAGCTGCTGAAGGAGTTCGTGAACGGGCTGGAGGTGAAGGGATGACCTCCGCTTCCAAGGAGTTCAAGATGCACCGTTCGACCGCGGATCGTCTCAGGAAAGGGGTGGAAGAAAGGATACGTTCCTTCAACGCAGACAACAGGAGGACCCTGTGCGTCACCAGGGCGGTCATCTTCGGTTCCTACGTCAACGATCCCGGGAAGGAGATGCTGTCCGACCTCGACGTGGGCCTGGAGATGGGGAACAGGTTTGAAGGGGAGACCCACCGCAGATGCGCCGATGAGGAACGCATCCGTACAAGGAGGGTAACGCCGTCCGTGGCTGACGACTTCATGGTGTACATGGCGATACCGGAGAACAATCTGCTGAAGCACATCCGCAACCGTTCCAAGTACATCTCGCTGCACCTGATGTCCGAGACCGAGAACAAGGCGATCTTCGGGAAGGAGGTCCTGGAGCTGGACGTCGGTGAGATCAACAGGACCGTTCCGTTCGTCTCGGAACCCGTGTTCATGGAAGTGAACGGGGAGAAGGAGCGTCTGCTTGACGAAGATATCCCATTCCTCACCGAAAGGGGGATCATCGAGGAGAGGGACGGGAAGCTGGCCGTTTCCGACAGGACGTTCTACAGGAGGTGCTGGAAATGCGGGAGGTCCATCCCCATCGACGGCGGATCCAAGTGCGAGTGCGGCAAATACGACCTGACCGACTACAGGGGGAGCCTGATTTGGTTCGCGGTCAGGGGCGAGATCTTCACCGATCCCGGAGAGGGGGACAGCCGATGAGGGACATCTCCTGTCCCTTCTGCTCCGCTTCCAGGATTAGGCTGTTCTTCAGCGAGATGGAGCTGGCCATGTCAGGCTACAGGTGCCTGAACTGCGGATGCAAGTTCATGATCCTGAAGAAGGGGGTGATCCCGGAGCCTGTGTACGACGAAGACGATAACGACTGGGGTGACAGGGCCAGCGACTGCTGGCCCAATAACCGCGACTGAAAACACATTACCCGTCGGGGGACCGACGGGATGTTAAACCCTTTCGACATAACAGGAGATGCAAGAAATGGTTCTGATCATCGACACGGAGACCACCGGTCTGAGGGGGATTCCCGAGGACAGGGTACTGGAGATAGGCATAGCGGAGTATGATGAGGTTTCGGGAGATATCTCTCCGGTATATTCGGAAATGATCCGCTATGATGACATCGTCGATTTCGATTCTAAATATGTGAACATCGACGGATCCCGGGGGATATGGATCTACAGGAACTCCGACATGAGGATGGAGGATACGCTGAACGCCGCCAAGGACCTTGATACGGTGGTGAGAGAGGTACGGGAGATCGTCTCCGGGAAGGAGGTCACGTCGTACAACGTGGGATTCGATTTCGGGAAGTTTCTGTATCAGGAGCCGTGGAACATCCGTTACATTGTAACGAGGAAGATCGACATCATGAAGCTCGCTACCACCAAGGTGTACGAACTGGCGGATTCGGATTCGATTGAGGATAAAGGATTACAGGAGAGGCTGCTGAGGGAGAGGGAGGATTCCCTCTATCCCGAGAAGTGGGTGAGGTCCATAGACGCGTACCGTGTGCTATGCCCGGAGAACCCGATGGGGCTGGAGGGGATGAGGCACAGGGCGATAGACGATGCGGTGATAGAGGGGGTGGATACTCAAGGCAATTATCAGTTTTAGTGCCGAATACACTTAATAGAGATACAAACAATGTTCCACTATGCCCAATATAGAAGATTGGTTTGAAGATTGGAAGGCAGAGTTCATTGCAAATCTTCTTTTCGCTATTTTTGCTATTGGGTTTAGGGACTATCCTTTTTACTCAATTACTCTTGGAACGGTTTTTCTCTGTATTTCATTCCTGATAACTGTTATTTCGATTGTGCAAGCTTATTGCAATCAAGAATGGATTAGACTGTTTAATATCGTCACCGCTTTAATTGCGGCAACGCTTGTTCTTTCATGATAACAGAAAAAAGTTATGCCCGCTATATTAAAAATAATGTATGCACTTTCTGATGCATAAACAACCGTGCTTTCCGATTGGTCAGCAGGCGAGGGCTTGAAATGTTGTATGCACCTGGAATGCGTGTTTTAATCCGTGATGAAGAATGGGTAATAAAAAAGGTTGAAAATAACACACTCGGTAAACAGACCCTTCACGTACAGGGTATTTCTAGGTTAGTCAAGGGGAGGGATGCGATATTCTTGGCCGATCTTGAGAAATCAATTGACGTTATTCACCCGTCTGAAACCAAGTTTGTAATCGATGATAGCCCTCGTTACATCAAATCACGTCTTTATTTGGAGAGTCAATGGAGACAACAGATTCCGACCGATTCGAAAATTCACATAGGCCAAGATGCTGCAATGGATCTGATGAATTATCAGTTAGATCCAGCTCAAATGGCTCTCAAAAAACCTCGTCAAAGGATACTTATTGCCGATGCTACCGGTTTGGGAAAGACCCTTGAAGCAGGCATCTTGATGTCAGAACTCATCGCGAGAGGGAAAGGAAAACGTATCCTTGTAGTCACGGTCAAAAGTATGATGATGCAGTTTCAAAAAGAAATGTGGAACAGATTCACTATTCCACTCACTAGATTAGATTCTGCTAAAATCCAAAAAATCAGGTCTCAACTACCATCGAATTACAATCCTTTTTCGTATTTTGACAAAGCAATCGTCTCAATCGACACCCTCAAAAGGGACATCGAATACAGAACACATTTGGAGAACGCATATTGGGACATCATCGTGATTGATGAAGCCCAGAATGTTGCAGAAAGGGGAGGTAGTTTGGCTCAACGTGCTAGATTAGCACGGTTATTATCAAAACGTTCAGATACACTGATTCTACTTTCGGCAACCCCTCATGATGGAAAGCCTAGGAGTTTTGCCTCGCTGATGAGGATGCTTGATCCCACTGCCATAGCGGATATGGAACACTATACGAAGGAGGATATCAAGGACCTGTGTATCCGTCGTTTCAAGAAGGATGTTAAAAATCAGGCCTCTGCAAACACTTTCAAAGAGGGACACTTTATCAAAGAACACATCCACGCATCACCGAAAGAAGAAATTGTTTTCAAATTGCTAGGTGAAATGGATTTGCAGATGGATCGTGACGCCGAGAGACACGGCGGACGACTATTCCGTATATTGTTGACAAAATCCCTCTTCTCAAGTCCGGCTGCGTGTATCAAAACAGTAGATGAACGTCTCAAAAAACTGTATAAGAAGTACCCCATGGGTGATTTTGAAGACATCGGTGTGTTGGAGAACTTCAAAAAGGCCTTACTAGATATCGATTTGAATTCATTCACTCGCTACAACAAATTAGTTTCACTCCTGACCTCTCCAGAATATGGTTGGGACCCCTCAAAAACTGATGACCGTGTTGTGATTTTTACAGAACGCATCGAGACAATGAAGTATATTGCAGAAAACCTCAGACATAGTTTAAAGATTCTCGGCCTAAGTAACGATGCGATAAAAGAAATAAGCGGCGGAATGTCCGATCGCGAACAGCAACAGATAGTTGATGAATTTGGAAGGAAGGAATCAAAAATTCGTGTACTCGTCGGATCTGATGTTGTGTCGGAAGGTATCAACCTTCACTATCTCTCCCACCGTATGGTACATTTTGACATTCCTTGGTCATTGATGGTCTTCCAGCAAAGAAACGGACGTATTGATAGGTACGGCCAGGAAAAGGTTCCGGACATACGTTATTTGTTTGTTGATACGGATGATCAGAAAATACAGGGGGATGTCCGCATCCTCGAAATATTAACTGACAAGGAGGCAAAAGCAAGAGTGAATATCGGCGATCCCGCATCACTTCTGAACTTGTTTGATACAGAAGCTGAGGAGAATTACGTCGCAGGCGTAATGTCTTCGGGTACTTCTGCTGAAGACTTCGGAAAAACCTTGGATAGCATAATGGAAGAATTCGATCCACTTGAGTTGCTCATGTCCTCCAAACCATCAGATAAACCTGTAATTGATCGTAGTTCTACGCTATACAGCGATTTGGATTATCTCAATATAACATTCGAGTATCTTTCACAGACAGAAAGCGGAATTACAGTAAGGCCGCTTGAGACCACAACCGGTATCGAATTAACAATGAATGCAGAATTGAGCAAACGTCTGAGAGCCATTCTACCCGAAGAAGCAGTTGCTGAAGGAGATGTTGTTTACCTTAGCAACGACAAGGACTACTGCATGAACGAAATGGCACGGGGACGTTCAAAGAGTATGATTGAGTCTTCTTGGCCAGACATTCATTATTTGTGGAAACTTCACCCCATATTCGATTGGATTAATGATAAAAACGGTACATTGTTTGAACGTCAGCAGGCTCCTTTGATTGGCTGCAAATCCATGTCGAGAGGCTCGATGTTATTCATTATTTCCGGGAGTATACCTAACCGTAAATCGACGCCCTTGGTAGATCAGTGGTTTGGAATCGAAGTCACATCTGGCGGATCGAGATTAGTCAGATCCATGGAAGAATCGCTCAGTATCGCTTCGTTCCGTGGAGATATCCCCAATGACGGTTTGTTGACAGAAGAAGATATGGCGGCAGTTTCATCCCAGAAAGATCGTGTGATTGAAAAAGCTGAAGAGGAAATGCGTAAGAGTTTTGATAAATATCAAATGAAAACCAGTCCTCAAATAGCGAATGAATTAAACAAATTATCTGAACTAAGAGAAAGACACAGGCAGCACATCCATCAGATGAATCTCCTTCAGGAAGTAATGTACACGAAAAAGGAAGAAGAAGTGAACAAAATATTCGATGAATTCACTGCATGGGTCAAGGATACGCTTACGATTGAAAATGTCCCATATCTCAGAATTATTGCTGTATTCGTGGGGGTTAATTAATGGCAACAGATTTCACCGGCATTACCAATTTCAATGAATACTTCACAAATCATTACTTTTCATCCTATCTGAGTGAGGATATCTCAAAAATAATCACTAATTTGTCTTCCAAAGAACTGGAAAAACCCCCATGGTCAAAGTTACGCGATTTGGGAAAACAATATTCTCAGATTCACGACAAAATGCAATCGAGCAGGAATTTTCAAGTTGAGACCATTCCAGAATTGGCAGCGTCCATCCTTAGATTACTGGACTACCCCGATCCTAATGGAGATTCAGTATCAATTGAGGGAGAATCTATTCCGGTATACGCAACGATAAACGATTCGAATAACAATCTTAGGTTAATTGTCCTCCTTTCTGTGACTAGCGAAGAAAATGGCTTGCTAGATGGACAATTGTTCTCAACAGATATATTGGGCGGAAAACTGTATTCAAAAGCTGATTGCAGCTCGTACATTGACAGCTTATTTTTCAAGAACTCTGAACCTCCAAGATGGTGCTTGGTTATCGGTTTAGATGAGATTGCCCTAATCGATAGAAAAAAATGGGGAGAAAGGAAGTACATTTCGATAGATCTGGAAACATTGTTTGGTCGTCATGAGGACTCTACTCTAAAGGCTGTTTGCGCTTTCCTTCATTCATCAAGCCTGATCGGAAAAGATGGATCCTGTGCATTAGATGAGCTATTGGACAATTCCCGCCGCAACGCATCTGGGGTTTCGGATGATTTAAAGTATGCGTTGAGAGAATCCATCGAAATTCTTGGTAATGAGGTAATATACTACCAAGTGCACAATTGTAATCGTGATGTGGAAGAAGACCCCATTGATGCAGAACAGCTTACGCTTGAATGTCTGAGGTACATGTACCGTATGCTATTTGTCCTGTTCATCGAATCTCGTCCCGAATTGGGCTATGCACCGATGAGTAATCTCCCATATTTCCAGGGCTACTCCCTTGAAAGTCTAAGAGATATCGCTGAATCTGTTAGGGGCGACATAGATAATGTTGCTGATGGATATTATCTCCACGACACATTATCTAAGCTCTACGAGATCATTTATTCAGGCTATCCTTCTGAAAAAGAGGATATGCGTAAACTTCAGGAAATGGAGTCAATTTCCAATGTATTTGTATTGGAACCATTGAAAGCGCATATTTTTGATCCGGAGTACACCTCAGTCATAAGCTCATCTAGATTGAGAAATTCATCAATGTTGAAGATTATCGACTTGATGAGCGTAACTCGCCCCAACAAAAAGAAGAATACTCGCAGGGGGCGTATTTCCTATTCTGCTCTGGGAATCAACCAGATGGGCGCAGTGTATGAAGCACTTCTATCATACAGAGGGTTTATCGCTGAGGATAAGTTGTATGAGGTTAAGCCTGCCGATGATAACAATTTTGATGAATTATCGGTAGGTTATTTTGTTAAAGAATCAGAACTTGATCTATATGCTGAAAATGAACGTGTCAGACATGATGACGGATCACTCAGGTGTTATGAGAAGGGCACATTCATTTACAGATTGGCGGGCCGCGAACGCGAAAAATCCGCTTCATATTATACGCCAGAATCATTGACAAAGACTCTTGTAAAATATTCGTTGAAAGAGTTATTGGAAGGGAAAAGTGCAGACGAAATAATTGATCTGACAATATGTGAGCCCGCGATGGGCAGTGCAGCGTTCTTGAATGAAGCTATCAATCAACTTGCTGAGGCCTACATCTCCAAGAAACAGGAAGAAACCGGAAAAACAATTCCATATGACATTTACCAGCAAGAATTGCAGCGCGTGAAAATGTATATCGCTGACAAAAATGTGTATGGGGTCGATTTAAATCCTGTCGCAGTCGAATTGGCTGAAGTATCCCTATGGCT
>Ga0265293_10013619_pt1 | contig 10514 bp, 10 predicted proteins | sample Munlanlewell138R_FD_192505 | JGI IMG/M metagenome (GOLD analysis project Ga0265293, IMG submission 192505) | Leachate microbial communities from a municipal landfill in Southern Ontario, Canada - Leachate well 138R | ecosystem: Engineered > Solid waste > Landfill > Unclassified | place: Canada... | reverse complement strand
CTTGGGCGGCCCACATTTGCTTGTTGATCGGGCCAGTCAGTTCAAGTTTGGGCACTTCGATGACCAGCCAGCGTTTCAGGCTGTCAACCCAGATGCTGGACAGCATGTAGTCCTGGCCGTTGTGCTTGATTTCGAAAACCTGCTGATTCGTGTTTTCCAGCAGACGATCGAACTCTGCAGTTGGTTTGATGGACTTCAGGATGGAGGCTTGCGGGCTGTTCTGAATGGTGCCGTCATTTGTGACCAGGGAAATAAAGCCGCTTTTGCCCAGCCGATAATTACTGATCAGCTCGGTTAATGCGTGCATTTCCAAAGCAACGCCACCTACCAGTAAAGGTATGCCGTCGGCGCTGGAAGCCTCGTTACGGTAGTTGACAAACAATAGCAGATCACTGCCGCTGAACTCGTTGGTATCAAGGTGCAGCTCATAGGTTTGCCCAGAACTGAGGAAGCTGTAATACCAAGCATCATCGGTATTGCTTCGCTTCAGTGGCCGATCTTGCAAAACACCCAGGTTTAGCTGGTAGTAACGGGATTCATCGGGCAGGTTGGTTGCCAGAAACAGGGTTCTGGCCGGAAAGCCTTCGAGGATGTTGATCAGCTTGTCTTCAACCATTTGTTTGCGTTCTTCCGGGCTGGCATGAGTCAACCGGCTGTGCAGCTCGGTGTCATTGGCTAGAATGCGCGAGGTTTGAATGCTCGGCTCCAGTTGCAGGCGGATTTCCAGCGCGAGCTTTTCCAGTTGGGTTGGAATCTCGAATTCGGCCAGATGTGTCAGGCGTGCCGAGGTAAAGAAGTTGGCCTGGAACAGAATTGATAGAACGGTAACCAGCACCATAAAGGAGCCAAAAGCGATAAACATGCGTTTGGTTTGCGATAGCCGCTGCCAGAGTTTGGTCATTGTGGTTACCTTGCCAAGTGGTTAGCTGTCAGGGCAGTGGAGGCCCGTATGGAATAAAGCGTCTATTAGTACATAAAATCTAAACAATTGCACCTGGCCAGCATGAAAGTTGTGTTCTGTTTTTGACGATATTTTATTGGCTGGCAGTAAAGTGGTCGCTGGTGGTGCTTCATCCTTTGACACAAACCACCTGATGTAATGTATGCACAATTTCCACCAGATCTTTTTGTGCGGCCATCACCGCTTCGATATCTTTGTAAGCGCCCGGCGTTTCATCCAGCACCAAATGATCCTTGCGGCATTCGACATGGGCAGTGGCCAGCCGGTGGTCGTCTAGAGTAAACGCTTTTTTTGCCTGATTGCGGCTCATGATGCGGCCGGCACCGTGGCTGCAGGAGTGAAAGCTTTCTGCATTGCCCAGTCCGCGCACAATAAAGCTTTTTGCGCCCATGGAGCCGGGAATGATGCCAAGCTGCTCACGCCGGGCTGATACCGCGCCTTTGCGCGTGACCCAGAGCTGTTCGCCAAAATGCTCTTCCTGCTGTACATAATTGTGGTGGCAGTTGACCGCTTCCTGCACGCTGGTGAAAGGCGTGTCAATTTCATCGGCCAGCGCGGCCAGTGTGTGATCCATCATCACTTCACGGTTGATGCGGGCATATTCCTGGGCCCAGTTGACGGCTTCTATATAGTCGTTAAAAAAAGTGCTGCCTTCTTGCAGGTAGGCCAGATCTTCATCGGGCAGGTTGAGCTGCTGACGGCGCATATCTTCTTTGGCCTGCTCGATAAACCAGGTGCCAATGGCGTTGCCGACACCGCGCGAACCACTATGCAGCATCACCCAGACCCGATTGGCTTCATCCAGACAGAGTTCGACAAAGTGGTTGCCGGTGCCCAGTGTACCCAGATGCTTGTGGTTGTTGGTGCGCTCCAGACGGGGGTGTTTTTCAGTGATGGCTTTGAAGCCGGGCTGGAGTCTGGCCCAGGCCTGATCCACGCTTTTTGGCGTATCGTGCCAGCTGCCGGTGTCACGTTTGCCACGGCCCAGGGTGCGTCCGTGTGGTACAGCTTTTTCCATGGCCCGGCGAATATTACGCAGATTGTCGGGCAGATCGCTGGCAGTCAGGGAGGTGCGCACGGCCATCATGCCGCAGCCGAGGTCCACACCGACAGCAGCGGGAATAATTGCACCTCGGGTCGGAATGACGCTGCCAATAGTGGAACCTTTGCCCAGGTGCACATCCGGCATCACGGCCAGATGGGGGTAAATAAATGGCATCTGTGCAGTGTTGAGCAGTTGCTGGCGCGCCTCGGCCTGTACCGGCACGCCTTTGGTCCACAATTTGACCGGAACACCCTGGTCACTGGTTAAAATTTCAAATCCTGACATGATAAAAGCTCCCTGATTGTTGCTTTAGTGAAACAATGATGCCAATAAAACTCTCTGGATGGTCCGGCATTGCTCGTTTAGGATAGTCGCATCTGAACAAACCAACAAATGAGGAAGAAAAAATGAAGAAGAATTTTGCCCTCGGCCTGCTTGCCGCTGCCCTGAGTAGTGGTGCCCTGGCTGATACCTACAAACTGGACCCTGATCACACCAAAGCACTGTTTGCCATCAGCCACTTTGGCACCAGCACCAACCATGGTGGTTTTTACAGTATTGAAGGCGAGCTGCAGATGGATGCTGCCAAAGGTGAAGGGCTGCTGAGCCTGGAGATTCCCGTGGCCAGTGTCCAGACCGGTATTGAAGCATTTGACGGTCACCTGAAAAGTGCCGACCTGTTCAACGTAGAGAAGTACCCGACCATGACTTTCAAGTCCACCGAGTGGACCTTCAAGGATGGCAAGCCAGCAACCGTCATGGGTGATCTGACCCTGCTGGGCAAGACCAACCCGGTTACCCTGACTGCTGATAATTTTAATTGTTACGAAAGCCCAATGTTTGATAACGCAACCGTATGTGGTGGTGACTTCAGCACCACTGTTGACCGTACACAATGGGGCATGGACTTCTTTTTGGGGCCAATCCCAGCAGAAGTACAGCTGAGCATTCAGGTGGAAGGTATCAAGCAGTAAACGTCAGCTCTCCCATCCCTGACGGACTTAACCGGGCCTATTGGCCCGGTTTTTTATGCCCGATTTGGAATTGGGTAACGTATCGCGTTGGGATAACGGTTGTTGTGGCTAGCGATATGTGGGCATGACTGGCTGCTGCAAGCCAAAAGGGCGGCCGGTTTAACCCGCTGCCCTTTTAGTGTGGAGATTTAGTGTACTACTGGCTGAAACTTGGGGTCATCAAAGTAGTTGGCGTAGTTGCCCAGTGCGTTGATCACTTTGACAGCGCCATCGCGTGGCTGGGTGTTGTTTTCCATGCTTGCTGAGCCGTCCATCAGGTCATGAATGATGATATGCAGTTGTGCATCGGCTGCTGGCTCAAGCTCACAGTTTTCAATCATGTAAGCAATTTGAGAGTTAATTTCACCGGCCAGGGCCACATACTTATCTTGGGGCAAGGTATCGGCGTGAATAGACTGCACTTCGGCGTTAACTGCCTGGCTAATTTTGCCCATTGCCTGGCTAAGTGGTGCGTCAATGCCCCATTTGCTGCCGTTATTAAGCTGCATTTCGGTGACAGGCTGACCGTGATCGTGTGCGTCCTCAGCGGCCATGGCTAATGCCGACACACTACCAAGGCTTAAAGCAAAACCAGTAACAGCAGCAAGTTTGAACAGGCTGGATTTGATCGTCATGATGTATTTCCTCTCGATGAGACCGTGGATTCGGCTTGTGATAAGTATCCCGCTCTCACCTTAAAAAATGCTTAAAAAGGAAATGCTTTTCCAGCAATGTTTAAACCGCAGCTTTAAAGGTCACCCTGACCACCAGTCCTGTTGCATGGTCGGGCGTGTCAAAGGTGAGCTGTGCGTCATGCAGCTTGGCGATACGTTTCACAATGGACAAGCCCAGGCCGCTACCGTCTTCACCGCTGCCCAGTACACGATAAAAACGCGAGGTAATACGATGCAGGTCGGCAGCTGCAATTCCGGGACCGCTATCGGTGATTTGCAACACAACCGTATTGTCGTGTCGCAGAATTTGTACTTCAACGTGCCCTTGGCTTGGAGTGTAACGCACGGCATTGTCGATCAGGTTGCGCACCAAAATGGCCAATAGCGTGCTATCGCCATAGATCAGGCCATCATCTTCGGCGGTGAAACCGAGTTCCACTGCTTTGCGAATGGCCGCTGGGGCGTGCTGGGCAATGCTTTCACTGACGAGTGCAGCGAGCCGGACTTGCTTCGGTTGGATGCGGCTGTGCTCAGGATCAAGTTGGGCAAGGACGAGCAGCTGATCAATCAGGTGCGCCGCCCGGTCTGCACCGAGAATAACTTTATCCAGTGATTGCTGGCGCTGGTCGGCATCTATCGCGGCGCAAGCCACTTGGGCTTGTGTTTTAATCGCGGCCAAAGGGGTGCGCAGTTCATGGGCCGCATCAGCGGTAAAGCGGCGCTCGTATTCAATGGAATCTTGTAAACGCTTAAAGAGTGAGTTGAGTGCATTTTGTAGCGGGAGCACCTCACGCGGAGTATCGCTCAGCTCAAGCGGATCCAGCTTGTCCGGCTGGCGCTGTTTGACCTCGTTGGCAAAGCGCGACAAAGGCGCAAGACCAGCACCCACCGCCAACCAAATCAGCGCACCCAGCCCGGGCACGGCAAAATAGAGCGGATGGAGCAAGTGGCGTGCCACGCTCTCGGCGAGCGCATCGCGCAAATCATGGGGTTCGGCTACGCGAACATTGAGCTGCCGGTGAGCATCCCAGAGGCTGTAAGTTCGATAGCGAATATCTTGTATGACTGCATTTTCCAGCCCCTCATGCTGTGTGCCCAGATGTTCTGTGGGGGCTGTATTGGATTGCATCAGCAGCGTGCCGTCCTGTCGCCATACTTGCAGAGCTGTATGGGTATAGTCGCTCATCGGTTCGGCGTGGCGGCGAGTATTGTTGGTCGACTCCAGCTGCTGCAAAACCAATTCTGCCGTACGCATCAAGCGCTCATCCAGCATGGTGCCGATTTCACGACGGGTGTCCAGGTATGTAAAAAAAGCAGTGGCAACCCAGGCCAGCAGTACGGAAACTGCCAGCAAGGTAAATAAACGCCAGCGCAATGAAGTTCTCATGGCATTGTTTTCTCAATCATGTAGCCGACACCGCGGACAGTCAGAATCAGTTGTGGGTCTAGTTTGCGGCGTAAATGATGTACAAACACTTCGATCGTGTTGCTTTCGATTTCATCTCCCCAGCCATAAAGTTGCTCTTCCAGTTGCGCTTTGGACATCACCCGACCGGCATTGAGCAACAGGCTATGCAGAATTTTAAACTCGCGGGCAGACAGATCGACCGCTTCCCCGGCAAAGACTACTGTATGGCGGGCTGGATCAAGGCTGAGTTCGCCTTGGCGAATCACGGCATCGGCATACCCTTTCGAGCGGCGCAGCAAAGCCCTTAATCGTGCTTGCAGCTCTGTGAGATCAAAGGGTTTGGTCAGGTAATCATCTGCGCCTGCATCCAGCCCCGCTACGCGGTTCTCAACGGCACTGTAGGCCGTCAGGATGAGCACGGGCAGGTCTTTGCCTTGTGCCCGGGCACGCTTTAAAACGTCCATGCCCGAGAGTTTGGGCAGTCCCAAATCCAGAACGACCGCATCGTAGCTGTGGGTGAGCAGAGCCGTATCAGCCTGTTGACCATCCAGCACCCAGTCAACAGTCAGCCCTGCTTGGGTCAGGCCAGCGGCAATACCGTCGCCGAGCAGCTGATCGTCTTCAACCAGTAAGATTTTCATAGGTATCACAGTCAAGCCGAGTGTATGCGAAGGGTAGCACCGAATAGCGGTTAATGAGACTTGGCGGTGTAGCTATTGCGCGTAACGGTGTGTGGCTAAGGCTGCAAAATATGGAGGGTGGCGTAGGCGAGTATGATGTAGCGTCCAGTTTTGGCGATGCTGACCATGAGCGTAAAGCGCCAAAATGGCTCACGCAGCACCCCGGCCACCAAAGTTAGGGGATCGCCAATTATGGGCATCCAGCTCAGCAGCAAACTCCAGCGTCCATAGCGCTGATACCATCGCTGCGCCCGTGCCAACTGTTCGGCAGTGGCAGGAAACCAGCGTCGTTGCTGCCAGCGGTGTAGTTGCGTACCCAGCCACCAGTTAATTTGTGAGCCCACTACATTACCCAGCGAGGCAATTGCCACCAGCGAGACGACCGCGCCCGGTTTGAGGGTCAGCAGCGCTATCAGAGCAGCTTCAGACTGCATTGGCAGCAGGGTTGCCGCAATACAGGCTGAAAGCGCCAGACCTACATAACTGATCCAGTTCACCATGCGGGACTGACTGTTTGCAGGCTGTACAGCGCGCTTGTATGAGTGATGGGCATTTGAATTCCGTTAAGCGATTGATAAAAAATCAATTATCACGGGGTTTGGCTTTGCTGGCTGTTTAATGAACAAAGCTAAGAAAAAACAGCATGAAAAACGGCGCGGCGATGGTCAGGATCAGGCCGCTTATAATCGCGGTTGGCACATATTCGTAATGGCAGGCCTTGCGTACAAACGGCAGAGTGGTGTCCATGGCGGTACCGGCACAGACACCGATGCTACTGTTGGCAAAATTGCGGCCCAGCAGAAACACGGCGGTCAGGCCAATCAGTTCACGCATCAGGTCATTGAGCAGGGCCAGGCTGCCGTAAGCATCGCCCAGATGCTGTCCGGCAATGGCACCCGACAGGCTGAACCAGCCAAAACCGGTGCTTAGGGCCAGTGCGATCGGCAGGCTTTCGCCGGTGATAAAGCTGAGGAGAACCCCGGCAATGAGTGAGCCGAGCATGACCAGCAACGGAATTTTCAGGATGCGCGGAGCCAGCCATGAGCGGCTGATTGCCACTTGTGCCAGATCCAGACCAATCAAAAACAACAACACATACAGCCAGTAAGTAATGTTTAGCAGCACTGAGCCTAGGTTGTTGTCATGCCAGTGCAGGCGATAAGAAAATGCGCCGAGCAACACCAGGCCAAAGGCGATCAGGCATTCCTTGACCGGATACCAGAGGGCTTGCCAGCCGCTGAAACTTTCTTCTTGTACCGTACTGCGCCGGTTCAGCGGCATCAGGCAGATGAATACCACGGCGCTGATGGTAAATGCGTAGATTGCTGCCTGTTTTAACACGTGAATGCCTGAGGCAAAACTGCTGAAGACTTCGCCGGATTCCAGGCCAATGACAAACAGGATCACCCATACCACGGGAGTGATACCGCCAATCAGTGGCTTGAGGGCGACTTTGGGCAGGCGTTTGCCTACCAGATAGCCTGCCAGCAAATACAGCACGATGGGCAGGACAGTAGCAAAAATAGTGGACAGCTGAGAGAGCACGGAGCAGGACTTAATATGAAATGAGCTGACAGGGCTGCTGCCGCACATGTGGCAGGCCGGGGACGCGACACTATAGCGTACAGCCTCCGGTTTTTATAGCGCGGGGTGAGTAGCGGGCCTGTGCAGCAATGATAAATGCTTGTGGGTTGGCTGGTGGTTGTTCACGCAGGATGCAGGCGTTGTTATTTATTATGTGATATATGTAACTATATGGTGCTTGTTGTCAATCTAGGAGCGGTGCGCATGCAAAAGTTACGTTGGTTGAATAAAAATCTGGCTGTCAGTATTCCGGCTTTTCTCTTGTTGGGGCTGCTGACCGGATTGTTGTGGCCGATGCAGTGGCTGGGTGTGCTGATTGCTCCGCTGACGTTGTTGATGGTGTACCCGATGATGGTGGGTTTGCAGCCGAAACAACTGTTGCAGAAGGGTGATGGATCGGTGCAGTTCTGGGCGACAGGCATCAACTTCATACTGATTCCGCTGATTGCTTTTGTTTTGGGGAAACTGTTTTTTTCCGGCCAGCCTGAGCTGGCGTTGGGGCTGTTGCTGACTGCCTTGTTGCCAACCAGTGGCATGACCATTTCATGGACCGGTTTTGCCAAGGGTAATGTGCCTGCAGCGATCAAACTGACAGTGGTCGGCTTGCTGCTGGGGTCATTGCTGACACCTTTTTATGTGCATTTTCTGCTGGGCGCCGAGCTGCCAATGAACCTTGGGCTGGTGTTTGGGCAAATACTGCTGTTTGTTGCGATTCCGCTGGGTGCTGGGCAGCTGACCCGCACCCTGTTGCTGCGTCGTTATGGTCAGGAATGCTTCAGGCAGAGCATTGGCCCGAACTTCCCGCCGTTTTCAACGCTGGGCGTGCTGGGTATCGTCTTTGTTGCCATGGCCTTACAAGCGAAAAACTTGCTGCAATCACCAGTGCTGGTACTGTATATTTTTGTGCCGCTGTTGCTGTTGTATGCCATTAACTTTACCGTCAGCACACTGGTTGCGCGCAAGACCCAGTCGCGTGGTAATGGCATTGCGCTGGTTTATGGCACAGTGATGCGTAACCTGTCGATTGCACTGGCGTTGTCGATGACGGCCTTTGGCGAGGCTGGCGCGCCAGCCGCATTACTGATTGCTTTGGCCTATATCATTCAGGTGCAATCGGCGGCCTGGTATGTGAAGTTGACCGGCTGGCTGTTTCCGCAGGATAAAGAATAACTTGGGCCGAGTTGACCGTTATGGAGTCAACCGGCTCACAACATGTAGACAGTCTGTTCAAGTGCAAGCCTTTTGGTGGTCTTGGCTAAAAACCTGGCTGAATCACACGGGGCATGGTGCACTACATAAACACCGTACGGGCGCGTGCTTTTGTATGAGGGGGCTTGCCCCCGACAGTGGTTGGCCGTAGTTCTCAGGGGCAAGCCCCTTCGTACAGACGTGAGCCCAGGCACTAACATCGTGCTAGGCGTGCTTTTGTGTGAGGGGGCTTGCCCCCGACAGTGGTTGGCCGTAGTTCTCAGGGGCAAGCCCGTTCGTACAGGCGTGAGCCCAGGCACTAACATCGTGCTAGGCATGCTTTTGTGTGAGGGGGCTTGCCCCCGACAGTGGTTGGCCGTAGTTCTCAGGGGCAAGCCCGTTCGTACAGGCGTGAACCCAGGCACTAACATCGTGCTAGGCATGCTTTTTGTAGGAGCGGTTTCAGTCGCGACCTGTGATTTGAGCGTAACGCAGTAGCTGGGTCTACTACCGGTTACGGCTCAAGTCACACTTACAGGCTTAGACCTGCTGAATTTCCCTGACCAGACAGGCCATCAGTTCGGCAGCCGGCAGGGCACGGCTGCGGTGTGCGGACGTGCCGGCCCAATAGGGAGCAAAATCATGACTGCCTTTGGCGGCTGCAGCAGCATGCAGTGCTTTGGCAGCACTATACGCTTGTGGATAACCGGTCAGCTCACTGGAGTAAGGAGCGATTTCGCGATGACTGCGGTTAAGCATACCGCGAGCTGGGCGACCGGAAAAAATGGCGGTTACGCCGGTATGCTGTGCTGCCGGTGACAGCAGGCGCTCACGGTATGCAGCAGGTGCGGCGGATTCGGGGCAGCTGATAAAGGCAGTACCCAGCTGTGCTGCGCTGGCTCCCTGTGCCAGTACACCGGCAATGTCTGCACCGTCCATCAGGCCGCCGGTCGCAACAATCGGCAGTTTGATGTTGCCGTGCAGCTGGGCCAGCAGCTCTTGCAGCTCCAGCCCTGATTCTTGCTGAGGGTCAAACAGGCCACGGTGACCGCCTGCTTCATAGCCCTGGGCAATGATTGCATCCAGTCCGGCGGCTTCGATGGCACGGGCTTCAGCCAGTGAAGTGGCACACCCCATCAGGAAAATTCCGGCCTGCTTCAAGGCGGCAATGGCTTGTGTATCTGGCAAGCCAAAATGGAAGCTGACCACGGGCGGACGCTCTTCCAGCAGCATGTCCAGCATGGCCTGGTTGCCAAGAAAGCTGTCGTAACCGGCATCAAGCTTGGTGGGTGCAGTGGCATCAAACTCGGCAAACCAGGGTTGCAGGCGCTTAAGCCAAGCGGTTTCCCGTGGAATATCCATCGGGTCAGGTTTGTGACAAAACATGTTGATGTTGAAAGGCTTGTCTGTCAGCTGTTTGAGCTGGCGGATTTGCTCGCGTGCCACTTCAGCCGAGACGTTCCCCAGGCCCAACGAACCCAGCCCGCCGGCATTGCTGACCGCAGCGGCCAGTGCCGGTGTCGAGGTACCTGCCATGGGTGCCTGAATGATCGGGTACTGTAAGCCGAGACGGGACAGCAGGGCGTTGTTTGTGGGCATGGCAGCACCTCCGAAGGGAATGGAAAGGTATTACTTGGTCAACACTACATAAAGAATGCTGGCCAGCAAAATACCGAGAAACACAATATATTTGCCGCTAATCAGCGGGCGCTTGGGTGAATCACTCATAAATCAGCCTGATACGAACCAGTGAAAAGAAAAACAATCGCTCCATCCTAGTGAGTTTTAGCGTCAACTGCCAGCCAAGTAGTGTGGTTATTACGCTTTGTCTGTTCCAACCAACTGGATAAAATCACAGCTAATGACCAAAATGCGCGACAAGCCCCGTACTTCTAGTGCGGGGAAGGATAGCGCGGGCTGCGCAAGCAGCCCTGGAAAACTCATGGTCCGGCGATTGGTTA
>Ga0265293_10013618_pt1 | contig 10514 bp, 9 predicted proteins | sample Munlanlewell138R_FD_192505 | JGI IMG/M metagenome (GOLD analysis project Ga0265293, IMG submission 192505) | Leachate microbial communities from a municipal landfill in Southern Ontario, Canada - Leachate well 138R | ecosystem: Engineered > Solid waste > Landfill > Unclassified | place: Canada... | reverse complement strand
ACTTCAAAAACTATACTTGATTTGTTAAACACAAGATATGATAAAAAAGAGATAATGACATGCGCACTTAGTGGCATAGCTTCTCAGCGCATTGCAGATACAACTGGTTATGAGAGTGCAACAATCCAGTCACTTTTAGTTAAGTTTGAAGATAGAGATGAGTTTCCATACGCTGTTGTTCTCATAGATGAAGCCTCCATGATAAACTCCTCTTTGTTTGCAAGAGTGATGAGAAAGGTTAGTAAAAAAGCTATAGTTATTATTGTCGGAGATGACGCACAACTGCCACCTATTGGCGCGGGAAATGTTTTGAGTGATGTTTTAACTCTGGAGTTGGCACCGATAGTAAAACTTACAAAGATTTACAGACAGAGCGAAGACAAAGCTATAACTTTGATTGCAGATGATATTAGAAAGGGGATAGTACCCGAATATAGGGATGAGTATGAGGATTTTGAGTTTATAGATATAAGTATGACAAACTACTACGCTCTTAAAAATCAGCTCTCACAAAATGAGCTTCATGAGATGCGAGAGGCTAATTCAAATCAGATTGTAAGCGAGATTGCCCATAAAGTTGTAGAGTCAATCGAAAAGGCAAGATACAGACTAAGTAACAAACTTATAAAAGAGTATCTGAACTATTTTCAGGTTATAACGCCTATGAAAGGTGGAGTTTTAGGTGCTAATAATCTTAACACTGTCTTGCAAGAGTACTTCAATCCAAATCCTAAAAAAAGCGTAAAAAAGGGTGGTGTGGAGTTTAGACTGATGGACAAAGTAGTTCACACCAAAAATGAAAATATGACATCATGGAGCGGCGAAGGTTTCAAAAATAGTGAGGATTCTGCCCAGAGAAGGATATTTAACGGTATGAGCGGACTTCTTTTTAAGATAAATGAAGAAGATGAACAGGCGTTCGTATTTTATCCAAATGAGGATGTTGTGGTTGTTTATGAGTATGAGGAGTTAAAGAGTCATCTGATGCTCTCATACGCGTTAACTATTCATAAAGTTCAAGGCATGGAGTATGATATAGTTGTTATTCCGATGAGTTTTTCACACTATATTATGCACAACACTAAACTTATCTATACAGCCGTTACAAGGGCAAAACATAAATGTATCCTAATCGGCGAGAGCGGGGCTTTTGAGAGTGCATGTAAGAAGCTTGAAATAACAAGAAGAGATACCGTACTCCTAGAACTCTAAGCACTCTTTTATACAGATACATTTATAATGAGGCTTATTTGAGATTTGGAGTTTGGCATGGCGATAGGAAATAGACTTAAAATTGCAATTTGCGGTAAAAGTGGTTTGGTAGGCTCTAAAATAGAGGAGTTTTTTAATCCGCAACATAATGAAATAGTAGGCTTAAAGGTGCGAGAAGATTCTACTATTGAGAGTATAGCCGAGCAGCTTGATAAGTGTGATGTACTTATCAACTTAAGCGGAACCACAATTTTAGCTCGCTGGAGTGATGCGTATAAAAAGAAGCTTCGCAGCAGCCGCATTGATACCACAAAAAAACTAGTAGATGCCATAAAAATATGCAAGGAGAAGCCAAAACTTTTTTTGAGCGCTTCTGCAGTTGGAATCTATGAGTCAAATATAGTGCAAGATGATAACTCTCAAAAGTATGACGATGATTTTTTATCTGCTCTTTGTTTGGAGTGGGAAGCGGAGGCAAAAAAAGCACAACCGCTAGGTGTTAGAGTTGTGCAGATGAGATTTGGAGTGATTTTAGCAAAAGATGGCGGTGCCATGTCTAAGATACTTCCTCCTTTTAGAATGGGAGTCGGCGGAAAGCTAGGAGATGGAAAGCAGATGGTTTCGTGGATACATATAGAAGATTTACTTAGAGCAATAGCGTTTATTATAAAAACTCCTGCCATAACAGATTCTGTGAACTTTACTTCTCCACACCCTCTCTCAAATATAGAGCAGACAAAAATTTTGGGCAAAGTTCTAAAGCGCCCGACATTTTTTTGTGTTCCCGCTTTTTTGATAAAGTTGATTTTTGGGGGTGGCGCTAGCGTTATTCTTGATTCAAAAGAGGTCTATCCCTCAAAATTGCTAGAACATGGGTTTGAGTTTCATTATGAAAAATTTGAAGATGCGCTAAGGGAGATTGTGCGCTGATTTAATAAGATATGTTTATTCTTTTGTAAAGTTCAAAGATGTACAATGATTTGAAGGTTAAAGAAAAGGGGTTGTGATGATAGACTCTGTTTTACTAAAAATTGCAAAAAGTGCGATTCTTGAGCAGTTTAATGATGCGTATAGTTTTGATAAAGAGACTCTTCTTAATAAGCACCCGTTTTTAAATAAGGAGGGTGCAGCATTTGTAACACTAAAGTACAATGGGCATCTGCGGGGTTGCATAGGTTCCATTGCTGCTTATCGTCCACTCTATAGCGATATTTTTCAAAATGCCAAAGCTGCAGCATTTAAAGATCCTAGATTTAATCCACTTAGTGAAAGAGAGCTTTCACAAATTAATCTAGAAGTCTCTGTTCTTAGCGAGCCAAAAATTTTAGAGTATAAAGATTTCAATGATTTGCTTACAAAAGTAGAGCCTAACGTAGATGGACTCATCTTTAAACATAACGGGTATCAAGGAACTTTTTTGCCTCAGGTTTGGGAGCAGTTAAAGTCGCCAAAAGAGTTTTTAGAGCACCTTAGTCTAAAAGCTGGATTAAGTCCCTCAGCGTATGAGGAGCATCCTGCTATATACAGGTACCATGTGGAAGCCATAAATGAAGATTTTGATGCAATACCTCTGTTGTAATAATAAAAAAGCAGGAGATTAAAATGAAACGAAAAATGAGCGTAAGTGGCTCTTTTTATCCGGCGAGAGCTGTTGAGATAGAGAGATATTTTGAGCATTTCAGTGCGGTTTATGAGGAGGACAATGTTTTACCAGACATTAAAAGCAGGGCTGTGATAGTCCCCCATGCAGGTTATATCTACTCAGGCTACAGCGCAAATATAGCATATAGAGTTTTAAAAAATAGTGGAGTTAAAAAGTTTATCATAATGGGTCCTTCACATAAGATAGGATTTGAGGGAGTCTCTTTATGTAACTTTGACTCTTATGAAACCCCTTTTGGAGACATAGAGAGTTCAGATTTTTTGCAGCAGGCACTAAAGGAGAAGTTTGCTCTCGTATGCACTCCCGAAGCTCACATGGAACACAGTACGGAAGTACAATTTCCCTTTATAAAACACTACATAGAAGATGCTCAGATAGTTGAGCTTGTTTACTCTTTTTTAGAGGCTTCAAAACTCTCACAAATCATAGATTATGTTTTAAGCTTTGAAGATTGCGGAGTTATAATAAGCACGGATTTAAGCCATTTTCACAATCTTAGTAATGCCACGAGACTTGACAATATCTGCCTTGAGGCAATTGAGAAGATTGAAGTAAGCAGGCTTTATGAAGGGTGTGAAGCGTGTGGAAAACTTGGTGTTGAGGCGCTGCTTTTAAGCGCGAAAAGGCTTGGATTCAGAGCGCAACTGCTTGATTATAGAACAAGTGCAGATGCAAGTGGAGATACTGATAGAGTCGTTGGATACGCGAGTGCATGCTTTTATGAGTGAAAATATATTTACTAATATACCAAAACCGGCAGATAAAGAGTTTTTTGAAGCGCTTCTCATAAAAGATGGACTTAAAATTGAGAGAATAGTTTCATACGGGCATGAAACTCCAAAACATGAGTGGTATGATCAAAAACAAAACGAGTGGGTAATTTTACTCAAAGGTGAGGCTATTGTCTCTTTTTTAGAAGAAGATGAGGTAAGGTTAGGAGCGGGAGATTATATAAATATTCCCGCACATAAAAAACATAGAGTCTCTTGGACAAAGCCTAATGAAGAGAGCGTTTGGCTGACAGTACATTATTAGACTATTTAACTTTAGTTTGAGGCGGGCTTTTTAGCAAACATGTTTGGCAGTAACTATAATGTGATATAATGCCCATAAAAATTAAAGGAAATTTTATAATGACCCAAAGCGACCCGGCCTCGCATAGTTTCACCCATGTTGACGTAGGAATAATCCTATGACTTTACTCATTGTTTATCTCTCACTTGCCATTTTCATATCATTTCTTTGTTCAATCTTGGAGGCAGTTTTACTCTCAAGCACAAACTCGTATATTGAAAGCTTGTCTAAAGGCTATAATGAAAATTTAGTCAATAAGCTAAAAGGCTTTAAATTAAACATTGACAAACCGATTTCATCAATTTTAACTGTTAATACTTTTGCTCATACAATGGGCGCTGCTGGAGTTGGTGCTCAAGCACAGATTCTTTTTGGGGAGGAGTGGCAAGCACTTGTTGCTTTTGTTGTAACGCTTCTTATTTTGTACCTTTCAGAGATTATCCCCAAAACTATAGGTGCGCTTTACTGGAAAAAACTGTTGGTTCCCTCAGCATATATGATTTCGTTTATGATGACAATAAGCACTCCATTTACATGGTTTTCATCATTTTTGACAAAGTATATTTCAAGAAACAAGAAGCACCAAAGTAATTTTTCACGTGATGAGATTATGGCGATTGTTGCAATGGGGGAGAGAGAGGGCGCTATTTTAAGCAAAGAGAGTGATTTAATAGAAAACCTCTTAAAGCTTAAAAACATAAAAGCAAAAGATATTATGACCCCAAGAAGTGTAGTGTTTGCTCTGTCTAGTTCAACGACTATAGAAGAAGCGGTGGAGGATGATAAAATGTATATCCACTCTCGTATTCCTATCTACAGAGAGACGCTCGATGACGTTGTCGGTATTGTTTTTAGTCAAAGAATTCTTGAGGAGAGCAACGAAGATCACGATAAAGTGACATTAGAGAGTATCTCGCATGAAGTGCACATGGTCTCAGAAAATGTACCTGTTCCGCATCTTATAGATCTTTTTGTTAAGAGGAAGACACACCTATTTATAGTTTATGATAGCTATGGTCAGACGGTTGGTGTCGTTACTCTTGAAGATGCTATAGAGACGCTTTTGGGTGTTGAGATTGTTGATGAGATGGATGAGATTGAAGATATGCAACTTTTTGCAAAAGATAGAAGTAAAAAGTTTCAAGACAAGATGAAATTTGAGAGAAAAAAGATAGAAAAAGCTAAAAGCGTTTAGTGAGGTAGAAGATGGTTAAGGTTAGTGCAATTCAGATGCAAATGAGTGAAGATAAAGCTGCAAATGTACAGAGAGCTCAAAGGTTAGTTAGAGAAGCTGCCGCAGAGGGTGCACAGATTATACTTTTGCCCGAGTTGTTTGAGGGATTGTATTTTTGCAAAGATATGGATGAAAAATACTTCTCATGGGCAGCGCCAAGAGAAGCAAATAAGCTTATAAAACGCTTTAGCAATCTTGCAAAAGAGCTTCGTGTAGTCATCTTGATAAGTTATTTTGAAAAGAGTGAGGAGGGCTACTTTAACTCTTTAGTCGTTGCTGATGCAGATGGCACCATTATGGACAACTACCGAAAAACGCATATTCCCGACGGCCCCGGATATGAGGAAAAATTTTACTTCAAGCCCGGGAACAGTGGCTTTAAAGTGTATGACACTAAGTATGCAAAAATAGGTGTGGGCATCTGCTGGGATCAGTGGTTTTGTGAAACGGCAAGAGCACTTACTCTTATGGGTGCCGAGATTATCTTCTACCCGACGGCAATAGGAAGTGAACCTGAGATTCATCTTGATTCAAAAGAGCATTGGCAGAGAGTTCAGATGGGACATGCTGCGACAAATACCGTTCCTGTCGTGGTTGCAAATCGTATCGGCAAAGAGGTTGGACATACTTGTAGTCTCAACTTTTATGGTTCCTCCTTCATAACAGACTATACGGGTGCAAAAATTGCAGAAGCCTCAAGAGACAAAGAGGAGATTCTTTATGCAGAGTTTGATATAGAAGATAATCAAAAACAAAGAGAGTATTGGGGACTTATAAGAGATAGACAACCTGCTATGTATAAAAATATCTGCTGATTTGGAACTTTTATTGCTTCATCTAGTAAAATTATACGCTAGAGGCTGAGTAGATGGAGATAGTATTAAGAGATAATCTTATTTTTGTTACTACAGATTTTGATACGTTAAATACTCAATGGATGAAGGATTTTTTAAATCATCATTCAAGAGGTATGCTTTTTTTGCCTAAAGCCGTAATGGTGTTTAGAAATGAAGTTTTAGCGCAAGAAAGAGAAGTGTTTATAAACGAACTAAGCCAACACCACGCTAAAAAACATGATTTTTCACATGAATTTTTTCTTCGTTCCCTGCTTAAATTTGGAGGTCAGCCCATTAGGATTGAGCTTAACAAACAAGAGGAGCCTCAAGAGATAAAGGTAAATCTTTATGCTTACAACAGCGATACGGTGCTTATCTCGCTAGAGTATCCAAACTCTTGGGTTTTGAGTTATCTGCGTTCGCAGTTGGAGGTTTATGTAGAGAGAGGTACTGATGTATCTTTGGTTCTTGATGTCTCCGATTACAAGGCAAAAGCGAGGCTGGAGAGAGCTCTTGATAAGCGTCATGTTTTGCATTACCAAATTAAATATAGCTACAATAATCGTTTTATGAGTAAGCTCTACAGCGATTTTGCAAAATATAGCTTTGGAAGCCTCGCTAAGGAGGAAGATGATGCTCAGAAAAATCACTTTTATGCAGTCTTGCAGTGTCCAATTGGGGCGAGTCAAAATAGCATCAGAGAGAGCTATAAAAGATTAGCAAAGGCGTATCATCCAGATAAGATTTTACAAGAAGCTCCTCATATGGTAAAACACTACACGCAGAAATTTCAACTTCTCCAAGAGGCATACGGTGCACTTAAGAGCAGCTAAATAAAAAGATTTTTCAGATTTTCATCAATATTTTTGTTTTTTACAAGTGCTTCAAAGTCAGGCAAACTATAAAGTGCTAAACTTTTGCCTTGATGGTTAAGAAGCTCTTTGGAAAATCCTCTTTTTGAAAATAAAATGGCTTGTGTCGGCTCAATACCAAGCCTTTGACACTTATCTAAAAGCTTGTGCCACTCACTTTTGTTGACTTTGTGGTTTGACCATTTGCACTCAGCAACATAAATTTTCTCATCTTTAGTAATTGTTAGTATATCTATCTCTATGTTTGCATTCCAGTAGCTTCCCGAGCTTAGAATTTGTGAATCTCTAAGGTTATAGTTTAGCAAAACTTCCGAGAGTTCTTCAAAAACTAGACTTGTATAGCTATGTCTTCTTTTGTTAAAATCTTTTAAAAAAGGCTCATAGTTGCCTTGCTCTATCTCCTTTGTATGCGGGGCGATAAAGTAGAACCAAAATCTTACAAAAGGGTGTGTAAATAGAACTTTATGGGAGATTCTATATCTTGCGACTTCTCTTTTTAGTTTTCCTTTTGGGTTAAGGCTACGAGCTGGCTCCTCCCTTGAATACTCTATTTGTATAAGCCCTTTTTGCTCTAAAAAGTTGAGTGCACTTCCGCCGTTTGCGTTGTTTAGTCCCGCGCGATTAAAAGCTGAAAATATTTTTCTATCGCCCACCGCCAAAGCACGCAGAAGCCGTAAGCACTCCTTGTCTGCTAGAGTTAGGTTTTGTATTTTTTTTCTTAGCAGTACGAATTTGTTTAGGATGAGCTCCTCTATGAGAATGGTTATCTGTTTGGTGGTATCTATCTCCCAGCCAAGTCCGCCAAAGATTGAAAAATACTCAATCTGTATCTCCATGTCATCTGGGTAATTTCTTAAATAAAAGGAGCGAAACTGATCTAAAAGTTTTGTCTTTGTCATGTTTGAGAAGTTACCTTCTTGCTTTAGCGTTTTCTTTATCGATAGAGAAAAAAGCGATAAAGTTTGCTAAAGTGCCGACCACTAAACCATCGATGCCAAAGGGAGAGTTTAGGAGATTGCTCCATACAAGAGTAGTGATGATGCCAGCCGATGCACCTGCAATAAAGCGTTTTTTACTAAGCTTTAAACCAAGCAGGGCAGCTGCTAGGGGAACTAAAGTAGTAGGCGCCCAAAAGTTATATGAGTAGATAAGGATATCTAAAACACTATCGATAGAAAGAGCAAAAACTACAGCTATAACGCCAACAGCTAGAGTAGTCATACGAGCAAGTTTAAGCTCCGCATCTACGCTAAGGGGAGTCTTTAATATTGGTTTAATGATGTCGTTATTAAATGCGATTGCAGCTGCATTTAAAAATGAGTCCGCAGAGGACATGATTATAGAGATAATAGCTGAGATAACTACTGCTTGAAGAACTGGAGGAAGTGCTTCTTGTATAACATAAGGCATTGCAAGATTAGCATCAAGGGAAGGCTCTAAAGCTAGAGCTACAAGCCCTATTAGCCCAGTAACTGCAAAAAATGGGATAGAAAATAGCCCACTAAGAAGCGTTCCTCTTTTTACATTATGATTCTCTTTACCAATGAAAAGCCTTTGAACATAGGGAGGAACTAAAGTCTCACCTAGTAAAAAAGTAAGAAAAAGTGAAAGAAGAGCTATTAGCGCCATTGGTTCAAGCGAGATGCTAAAGTGGCTTGCTGGTACACGCTCAACAACTTCACTCCAGCCGCCAACATATTCTATGCCAAAGTAAAGAGTGAGCGGAATACCGACAGAGAGAACTATAAACTGAACAATATCAGTCCAAACAACAGCTCTCATCCCTCCTATGGTTGAGTAGATGATAACGATGCTAAGACCTAAAATGATGCCAGTTGAGCGCTCTAGTCCTAGAAAAAGATTAAATATATATCCCATAGCGCCAATTTGAGCACCGAGTATTCCAGCACTTAAAATCACACCAAAAACACCCGCAAATATCCTAGATTCTCTTCCATAAGCCGGCTCCATTATGTCGCCTATAGATATGGCATCTGGGTAGTGCACTATATTTGGAGCGATGTACTTTGCTACCAAAATCTCTTTTAAGCTAAATCCCCAAAGCGCTACAATGTTTGAGATGCCAACCAAAAAAACCTTCTCAGCATTTCCCATAGAAAAGCCGCCACCTATAAAAGAGGCACTAAGAGTTGCAAAGATAGCCATAGTACCAAATGACTTTGAAGCCACAGCATAATCCTTGAAGTCTTTAACCCCGCGACCTGCCCAAATTCCGATAAGTAATACTATGATGAGATAGGAAAATATTATAATGCTTTGGGTAGTAAACATCCCTTTTTGCTCCATTTGAAAAAAATGGTTGTAGTATACTATTTATCTTGATTAAATCCAATTTTTATGAAGTAAAAAAATACTAAAGTTCACTTGCCCACTTGATGGCATCTAGCCCGTACTTTTCTCTAAGTTTATGTGTCTCTTGACTTAACTTTTTCATCCTTTGCTCATCCTCAAAACCTATGAGAGAGAGCTCTTTTTTAGAGTCTCTTGTAAAGCTCGAACAGTTGATGCTAAGCCTGATGGCGTGGAGTCTCTTGTGCGTGTCCGCCTCGTTAAAGAGGCTTAAGCAAAGAGAGTCAAACTTTTTTTCCGTAAAAACCTCGGCTTGTGAGATGTTTTTGTGTGAGCTTTGTCTCATCTCATAAGAGATGCTAAGATTAAAAACAGTCGGAATGACATCTAGTTTTAAGATAGCAAAACTTAGATGTCTGGCTAAGATATGAACTCTTCTTCTTAATTCATTTCTATCAAAGATTGGGTCAAAAGTTCTTGAGATGCCGATGGATTTTCTTTTATGCGTGGTTTTAATGTTCTCATCTGATAGTCCACAAACCCTTTTGTAAAGCTCTTTTGCGTAAGGTCCCCACGACTCAATGGTTCCGCGCCGCTGTTGTAGCTCTCCTAAAGTACGAATCTGAACAGAGTTTAACTTCTCCTGCATACTTTTACCGATGCCAGCAAACGCTTCAACAGGGATATTTTTTATAAAAGAGTCAACGTTCTGGGCATAGATAGTCTTGCATCCAAAGGGTTTTGCGCTTGAAGTGGCTAGCTTTGCGATGAAGCGAGTATTTGCCGCTCCAATGGAGACTGGAAGTTTTAACTCTCTTTTTATCTCATGTCTAAGGTTATCAATAAACTGCTCAACTTCATCATCTTCCACCCAACCAGACAAATCACCATAAAACTCATCGATGCTAGCTTGCTCGATAAGAGGGATTTTTGATTGTAAAAACTCATGAAGTTCATGAGAGAGTTTTTGATATAGAGACATATTTGGTGCTTTTATGATGAGATGCGGACAAAGCATCAAAGCCTCTCTTATGGTTATAGCGGTTTTAATCCCAAAAGAGCGAGCCTCATAAGATGAGGTAGTAAGAATCCCACGAACTCTTCCATCCTCATCCACAAAGGCGTTTAAATCATCGCTCTTCTCATAAGTTTTGTAAAAAGTGCTAACAAAAGAGCCAGAGTTCTCAAGGTTAACACTCTGCTTCTTTGCATCATTAGTAAATATCCGAGCATCGCTGCGCCCACCAATAGCCACAGGCAAACCCTCCAACGATGGTTCACTAATGCGAACGGCACTTACAAAAAAGCAGTCT
>Ga0265293_10013617_pt1 | contig 10515 bp, 7 predicted proteins | sample Munlanlewell138R_FD_192505 | JGI IMG/M metagenome (GOLD analysis project Ga0265293, IMG submission 192505) | Leachate microbial communities from a municipal landfill in Southern Ontario, Canada - Leachate well 138R | ecosystem: Engineered > Solid waste > Landfill > Unclassified | place: Canada... | reverse complement strand
CGCGCCCTATTACTACATGACCTGGGCGGAAGCCTACAAGGCGCTTCGTGACCAAGCGGCCGCGCGGGGACTGATCCGCATGGAAGAGCTGGGTTACGTGCGTGTGAACTAGGGGGCTGGCTTGGCTTGGGCAGAGACAGGGAGAATCTTGATTACCCTCTTCCAGATACTGGCTGCACTGGCTCTTATCTCGGCGGGGCTGACCCTGGCCCGCCATCTGGTTGAAAAACGGGTGCGAAGCGCCATGGGACGGCATGTGGGCAGCCTGGTCGGCAAACGCGCCCTGGTCGTGTCGGATCTTCGGCCCGGCCGTCCCGGACTGATCCGGGCCCTGGAATTGACCGGCAGGGCACACGGCAGTTTGGAAAACACAGCCCCGCCGGCAACTTTCCCTGCCATGGCCAATCAATTGATTTCGCGGGGCCGGGTGGTAAGGGTGACTGGGGGAGACGCTGAAGGCTATCTGGTGCAGCCTCTTGAGAAGGAAAGATAAGTGATGCTGGAGTTTTATGATTCTTTGACCCGGGATTTTATCGGATCCCATGAATACGAACAGATGAAAGATCAGCTCCTGGCAGCGCGCGGCCAGCTTGACGGCAGAAGCGGGCCGGGTTCTGAGTTTACCGGATGGCTGGATCTTCCCCTGGCCATGAGCGCAGAGGAACTCGATTCCATCCGGCTTGTGGCATCACGGATCCGGAAAGAGTTTGAGGTTCTGATCCTTGTTGGAATCGGCGGTTCCTATTTGGGGGCCCGCGCCGTGATTGAAGCACTTTCACACCATTTTGCGCCCTTTTTGTCACAGGAAAAACGGACAGGCCCGCAGATCTTTTTCGCTGGTCATCAGATCAGCCCTGACTACCTTCGGGATTTGATTGAAATCACCAAAGGCAGGAAGGTAGCACTCAACGTAATCTCCAAGTCAGGCAGAACCACGGAGCCGGCTATCGCCTTCCGGGTTTTGCGCGAGCAGCTTTTAGGTCATTTGAGCGACCAGGATCTGGCCGCCAGTGTCTTTGTCACCACTGACCGGGACCAGGGCGCCTTGCGGCGATTGGCCAGGGAGTTGGGATTGACTGCCTTTGACATCCCGGCTGATGTCGGCGGCCGCTATTCTGTCCTGTCACCGGCAGGCCTCCTGCCGATTGCCGTGGCTGGAATCGACATCGGGGCTCTGATTGACGGGGCCAGGGCGGAGAGTCAGCGCAGCCTTGCGCCCCCGGGCGATCACCTTGCCCCGGCCGACCGTTACGCCCTTGACCGGATCCTGCTTTACCGCAAAGGCTACTGCGCGGAGATACTGGCTGCCTACGAGCCTTCCATGCACTATCTGACGGAATGGTGGAAACAGCTGTTTGGAGAAAGTGAAGGTAAGGACGGAAGGGGTATCCTTCCCCTGGGAGCCAATTTTACCACTGACCTGCACTCACTCGGTCAGCTGATTCAGCAGGGGCCCCGTGTTTTGTTTGAAACTGTTATCCGTTTTGAAAAGCCTGGGAGGGATGTCATGATCCCGTCGGAGCCGCGTGATCTCGATGAACTTGAATACCTGGCCGGGACAGCCATGTCACTGGTGAACCGCCGTGCTGCTGAAGGGACTGCACTGGCACACGTGGCCGGCGGCGTTCCCAACATGGAAATCGTACTCGAGGAGAGGTCTCCTTACTGCCTTGGCAGGCTGATCTATTTCTTTGAGCGGGCCTGCGCCCTTTCGGCCCTGATGAACGGTGTCAATCCCTTCGATCAACCGGGAGTTGAAACTTATAAGAGAAACATGTTCGCCTTGTTGGGCAAGCCAGGTTACGATCCGATACGCTCCGATATTCAGCCATGAACCGCTTCGAACAGCCTTCTTACCGCGCCCTGCTGCGGGGAGTCCGAAAACCGGCCCGCTACACGGGCGGTGAGCTCCACGCGGTTGACAAGAGTGACTCCTTTTTTAACTATGATCCGGACCGCCGGGTTCACTTTGCCCTGTGTTTCCCCGATCTTTATGAAATCGGCATGTCCAACCTGGCCATCCAGATCCTTTACGCCATCCTTAACCGCGACAGCCATACCTTTTGTGAACGATGCTTTGCCCCCGATTTTGATATGCGGGCCCGGCTCCGGGAGAACAGGCTGGCCCTGACTTCCCTTGAAACGGGGACGGCACTGGCGGATTTCGACATGGTCGGCATGTCGCTTCACTATGAGCTGGCCTACACGGCTGTTTTGGAGATGCTTGACCTGGGGGGGATCCCCCTCTTTTCCTCCCTGCGCAGCCAGGAAGATCCAATCGTGATCGCCGGCGGCCCCATTGCTTGCAATCTCGAACCTATGGCCCCCTTTTTTGACGCCATCCTGCTGGGTGAAGGCGAAGAAGCCTTGCCGGAAATAGTGGACGCTTTAAAGAGGAAGAAAAGAGAGGGGCAGACAAGGCAGGAATTTTTGGCTTCGATCGCGGCCATAACCGGTGTCTACATCCCCTCATTTTATGAGGTGGATTACCTGGAGGACGGCAGGGTCGGGCGAATCGCCCCTGTCCATGCCGCGGCGCCCCCCAGGATAGAAAAGAGACTGGTCGCCGACCTGAACAAGGCGGCTGTGCCGCTCCGGCCCTTGGTCCCCAACATCGAGCTTGTCCACGACCGTATGGTCATGGAGGTCCTGCGCGGATGCGCCCGCGGCTGCCGCTTCTGCCAGGCAGGTTTCGCTTACCGGCCCCTTCGCGAACGTGACCGGGACACCCTGGTCGAAACGGCAGGTCATCTGATCCGCAACACCGGTTATGAGGAGATGGGACTGCTTTCCTTGTCGACGACCGACTACAGCCAGCTTGAGAATCTGGTGCGCGCCCTCCTGCCCATGACTGAACCGCGCCACATCAATTTGTCACTTCCATCTTTGAGGCTGGACGCTTTTGACTTTGAGCTCGCCAAGGAGATCGCCAGAACCCGGCGGGCCGGCCTGACCTTCGCGCCTGAGGCCGGAACCCAAAGGCTGCGCGACGTGGTCAATAAAAATATTACGGAAGAGGATATGATGGAGGCGGCCAGGTCGGCTTTCCTTAACGGCTGGGACCGGCTGAAGCTTTACTTCATGCTGGGATTGCCGACCGAGACCGACCAGGACGTCGAAGGCATTATCGTCCTGGTCCGCAAGCTGATCGCCCTGTGGGACGACCTGCCCCGGGAAAGCCGGTCCAAACGGCTCAGGGTCACAGTCAGCAGCTCTTACTTCATCCCCAAACCCTTTACGCCTTTCCAGTGGTCGAAACAGATCACGGTTGAAGAGATGGCCGCCAAGCAGGAGCAGCTCGCTCACGGTCTTCGGGACCGCAGGGTCTCCTTCAGCTGGAATGCCTTCGAAAGCGCGGAACTGGAAGCAGTTCTCTCAAGGGGTGACAGAAGGCTTGCCGCGGTCATCCATCAGGCCTGGGAAGCCGGTTCTTATCTGGACGCCTGGTACGAGCATTTCGATGCCAGCCGGTGGCAGGCGGCGCTTGAACTGATCCCGGGCGGGGCATCCTTTTATACCCGCGCCCGGCCTTTGGAGGAAATCTTTCCCTGGGATCACCTCCATGTCGGTGTGACCAAGGAATTCTTGCGCGGGGAATGGGAGAAGTCGGGCAGAGGAGAGACGTCACCCTCCTGCTACGACTGCTGTTCAGTATGCGGTTGTCAGGACTATGGGGCGGGCCTTTGCCCCGGGGGAGGAACCCGTGACAGCGGATAAAGAGCGGATCATACTCTTCTATGAGCGCAGGGGCGCTGCGGTCTGGCTTGCCCACCTGGATATGATGCGGCTTTTCGAGCGGTCACTTGCCCGGGCGGACTGGCCGCTGTCCTGGACAGAGGACGCCTTCAACCCCCGGCCTGAACTCGTTTTTGCCCTTCCGGTCGGCCTGGGTATTGAGACAAGGCGTGACCCGCTGGAAGTGACCCTGGCCTTGGACGGCCAGGCCTTAGATCCGGACCGGGCCCTGCTTTGCCTCAATCATTCATTCCCGGCCGGAGTCAGGGTCGTGGACTGGAAAGAAGGGAAAGCGGGAAGCCAAAGCCTGATGGCCCGGGTGACAGCTGCCCGCTACAGGCTTGAGGCCGAAGGGATCGGAGCGGCCTTTCGCCAGACTTTTGCCGGTGGTCCGGTGGAGGTTGTGCGGCAACAGAAAAAGAAGAGGACTGTAGTCGATTTGGCTCCCCGGATACTCTCTTTTGAAGAAGACGGCGAAGACAGGGTCTCCTTTACCGCGGGGGCGGGAAGCAGCGGCCATCTCCGTCTTGACCTGCTCCTGGACGCCCTAGTTCTTCACGGCGGCTTGAACCGGAACGCGGCTCAGGGCGCAAGACTTGTGCGGCTCTTTGTTTTCCTTGACGGCGAACCGGCCTGACAGGGTATAATTGTCTGAATGACGACGAGCTTTCGATTGAATGGAGTTGGAGGATGCCTGCTTTGCGTCTGGCAACCGTATTTGGAACCGGAATGGTTCTCCAGCAGAAGACGGTAACAAGACTTTTCGGTTTCACCAAAAGCGAAATGAATGTCACGGTTGAACTGGAGAGGTTTCCGGCTGAAACCCGTCAGGCTTCCAGGGCCAAAACCCAGTACGGTCTTCTCCATTTTGAGGAGGAAAAAGCCGACCGCGACGGTTACTTTGAATTCCGCCTGCCTCCGCTGGAGGCTTCCTATGATCCCTACCGCCTGACCGTACGGTCGGGTCCTGAAGCCGTGATCGTCGACGATATTCTTGTCGGGGAAGTCTGGTTCGCGGCAGGTCAGGACAACATGGCGCAGACGGTCAGCATGTCGGACGCGGAGGAGCTTCTGCCCGATTGTGTCAACCTGGCTGCGATCCGCTTCTTCCAGATGAGCGCGGACGGCCTCTCGGAGAAAGTCCCGGCATACAGTTATACACCTCTGGGTGAGGCGCAGGGAGGGGTGTGGCACCGGGGCGACCAAGGCTACCTGATGGAAGAGATCTCAGCAATTGCCTTTTCCTTCGCTAGGGAACTCCACTATGAGTCGGATCTGCCGGTGGGTGTCATCAATGCCGCCTGTCCCGGTACTTACATCCACGCCTGGCTGCCGCGCGAAATCATTGAATCGGATCCCATAACCAAAAACCACGTGAGGGAAGTGCGGCTTTACCGCGACAAGGAGAGCTGGAACAGCGACGAAGTTGAAAGCAGCAGAGCGGACAGGGAGGAGGGGAGACAGTCCCTGTCCTCATTCCCCAAGCCGCAGATCGTGGCCCTGCTCGACGGCAGGCGGCCGGACCGCCTGGCGCCGGCGCCGGTCGTTATTCCACGGGCAACCATCCGCAAGGCAAGTGTTGTCCAGGACGTCGTTCCCCTGGAACGCGTCTTTTTGCCGCGAAATCAGCCGGCCGCCATTTTCAATCACAAGGTAGCCCCCTTTGTCAACCTGTCGGTCCGGGGGGTCCTTTGGATGCAGGGTGAAAGCGATGCCGACAGCCCTGAGTATTACCTGCGCGCCTTTCGCCACCTTGTCGATATGTTCAATGAAATGTTTGAGCCCGTGGACGGGAAGCTGGTTCTGGTCGTATCCCAGCTGCCTCCCTATCTCTACAATGGGCTGAATGCTTTCGGGCTTGCCGCGTTCAATGAAATGCTTGCCCATGCCTGTCACCGGGTGCCTGCCAGGGCCGGCCTGGTTACAGTCTATGATCTTTCACCGGCATTTCTGGATCAGGATTATTATTGCGCTGCCCTGACTCCCTATGCCAAAAGGGAAATTGGCCGCAGAATGTCGATTATTGCCCGGGGCCTGATCCAGGGGGATGATTTGCCCTCAAGCGCGCCGCAGCCCGTATCAATGGAGCGGGTCGGCAACAAGTGGATGATCGATCTCTCCCCTCCGGCAGTCAAGGGGCACGGCTTGCAGCTGCGCCAGGGTGACAGTGTCCTGAAAGGCTTTTCCGTTTGTGACGTGAACCGGGTATTTGTCAAAGCGGAAGCGCGCGTCCTGTACGGTGTGCGCGTCCTCGTCTGGCACGATGAAATTGAGGATCCGCTGTCTTTGAATTACGCTTTTTCCGCCTTTAACAGTGGGGCCAACCTTTTCGGGGCGGATGGGATCCCTGTTTTACCTTTCCGCTTCGATCTGGAGCCGTCCTCGTATCTGGCGCCCATGGTCTGGGCTGATTGTGACAGACTGACTGACTTTACATGGAAACAGCCGCTTTCCCGGGACTCCTTGCGGTCAAAAAAGAAAGACTGGCCCGGAATCAATCCACTATGGGATATCACAAGCGGCAGGGGAAAGCTTCATCTGACCGAAGAGGTCCAGGGATACGGAAGCGCGGATATCAGGCTTGATTACTGGAACGCCGACGACCGGCCCCCCGTCATCGATGCCGCCGTTTCACACGCGTCCGCCTACCCGCCCCTTGATCTGTCCGTCTACACGGGGGTTGAGCTCACCCTGCTCAATCCGGATCATCAAGGCAAGGCGATTCAGCTCCTGTTGGAGGACGCGAATGGCGTCGTATTCGAGTCTCCTCCTGCCCCGGTCGAAGACGCGTTCAGGCAGCAGACACTGGTGTGGGGCAGGGAAAAACTTGCCATCGACATGAGCAGGGTAACCCGCCTGGCCTTCCGGTTGATAGATCCGGCCGGTAAGGGTACTCTTGTTTTTATCCGGGTTAATTTCCCCTACAGACCCGAAGAGGGGTAGAGAAAGGCTGTAAGGCATGAAAAAGATCGAACAGATTCCAAAATCATTTGAACCTGGCAGGGAGGAAGCTTCCATATACAGGGACTGGGAGACTTCCGGCTCCTTCCACGCGGAATCGCCTTCGGAAAAGGAATCTTTCTGTATTGTGATGCCCCCGCCCAATATCACCGGTGAACTTCACATGGGTCATGCCCTTGATAACACGCTGCCTGACGTTCTGACGCGCTTCCAACGGATGCGCGGCAAGAACGCGCTCTTTTTACCCGGCACCGATCACGCGTCGATCGCCACGGAGGCCATTGTCGTCCAGCGGATGAAAGAAGAGGGGCTTTCAAAAGAAAGTGTTGGCCGTGAGGGTTTCCTCCAGCGGGCCTGGCTGTGGAAAGACGAGTTCAATGATCGCATCATTGAGCAGCAAAAAAGACTGGGCCTGTCATGCGACTGGCAGCGTCACCGCTTTACCATGGATGAGGGGCTTTCCCGCGCAGTCGTGCGTGTCTTTGTCAATCTGTACCGGGAGGGCTTGATCTACCGGGGGGAACGCATCATCAACTGGTGTCCTGTCTGCGGGACGTCCATTTCGGATATCGAAGTTGAGCACAAAGAGCAGGCCGGGCATTTTTACACCATCCGTTATCCCTTCGAAGACGGCGGGGGCGGCATTGAAATCGCTACGACCCGCCCAGAGACCATGCTGGCGGATACAGCCGTCGCCGTCCATCCGCAAGATGAGCGTTTTGAGCACCTTGCAGGACGCAAACTCCGGCTGCCCCTGACCGGCCGCATTATTCCAATCATCACGGATGAATACGTCGATCCGGATTTCGGGACCGGGCTGGTGAAAATTACACCGGCCCACGACCCCAATGATTATGAAATCGGGCTTCGCCACGACTTGCCGGTGATCGACATCCTGACCCTAGACGGCCGCATGACGGATGCCTGCGGCGCCTACGCGGGCATGACGGTTGCCGGGGCGCGAAAAGCTGTGATCGCCGACCTGGAATCCCAGGGCCTGCTCATCAGGGTCGAACCCATGCGTCACAATATCGGGACCTGCCAGCGCTGCCATACCATCGTGGAGCCAAAAATCTCCCTCCAGTGGTTCGTCCACATGGAACCCCTGGCCCGGCCTGCCATTGAGCTGGTACGTGAGGGCGGGACAAGATTTGTACCTGACCGCTTCAAAAAGATTTATTTCAATTGGATGGAAAACATCCGCGACTGGTGCATCTCGCGGCAATTGTGGTGGGGGCACAGGATTCCCGCCTGGTATTGCGATCAGTGCGGGGAAATCATTGTTGCCGAGGAGACGCCTGACAAGTGCCCGGGCTGCGGCAATGCCGGGCTCAGGCAGGAAGAGGATACGCTGGATACCTGGTTTTCCTCGGCGCTATGGGCCTTTTCCACCCTGGGCTGGCCCGATGAAACAGACGATTTCAAGACATTCTATCCGACCGATGTCCTGGCAACGGGCTATGACATTATTTTCTTCTGGGTCGCCCGGATGATTTTCTCCTCCCTCCACCAGACAGGCCGCGCGCCCTTTCATACGGTCCTGATCCACGGCCTGGTCCGTGACGAACTGGGCAGGAAGATGTCCAAGTCATTGGGCAATGGGGTCAACCCGCTTGAAATGATCGACCTTTACGGCGCGGACGCGCTCCGCTTTGCCCTGATCACAGGCAACGCGCCCGGGAATGATCTTCGCTGGCGCGAGGAAAAGTTTGAGAACGGCCGGAATTTTATCAACAAAATCTGGAATGCCTTCCGTTTCATTGTCATGAATCTGGACGGCAGAACCGATTTTCCTGACCTGAAGGAAATGGATCTGAGCCTGGAAGACCGCTGGATCATGTCTGAGCTCAAAGAGACCATCCATGAGGTGACGGATCATCTGGAGTCCATGGAACTGGGTCTGGCCCAGGAAAAGATCTATTCCTTCCTCTGGGACCTTTTCTGTGACTGGTACATAGAGATGGTCAAAGAACGGCTGCAGGAGGGCGGACCCGCGCGACAAACAGCCCAGGCCGTACTCTACCGTGTCTTCTCCGATACCATGGCCCTGCTTCACCCCTTTATGCCCTTTGTCACCGAGCGGGTTTTCGGGATTCTGCATGAAGGCGAACTCCTGATCAGGGCTCCGTGGCCTGAGGAGGAAGCCTGCCGCGAGGACCCTGAAGCGACCAGGGTCATGCGCCACATGATCAGCGCCATCCGCGGGGTGCGCAATATCCGGGCGGAATATAAGATCAAGCCGGCTCATCTGTTCGCCGCAAGGCTGAGAACGGATGATGACAGCCTGGTCGAAGGATTGGCGGCAGCCGGGCCGACACTGGCGCGCCTGGCGGGGATATCCAGGCTGGAACGCGTCCCGGAGGGTTTTTCACAATCGGCCGGCGATGTGGTCATGGTATTCACCGGCGGTGAAATAGTGGTGCCTTTGCACGAACTGGTTGATATCGCCTCGGAAATTACACGCTTGGAAAAAGAAGCAGAGGGACTGCAATCTGAAATTAAACGTGCCCAGGGCATGCTGGCCAACCGGCAGTTTCTGGAAAAGGCGCCCGCTGAGGTGGTCGCCCAGCAGAGATCCAAGAAAGAGGATTACCAGGCGCAGCTGGACAAAGTCGAACAGCAGCTCGATTATCTCAAGCAGCTGAAATAAGACCGTCAAGGCCTTATGGCGGAGTGCGCTATACTAAAACCAGGATTCAACGCCTGCAATGACCAGGCGTAAATAAGGGAGGTCCGTATGCCATTAGTGACCAGCACTGAGATGTTCAAAAAGGCCTATGAGGGTGGATACGCCATCGGGGCCTTCAATGTCAACAATATGGAAATCATCCAGGGAATCGTCAACGCCGCCAAGCAGCTGAAGGCGCCGCTCATTTTGCAGGTATCTGCGGGAGCGCGCAAATATGCCAACCAGACCTATCTGGTGAAACTGGTCGAGGCAGCCCTGATTGATTCAGACCTGCCCATCACCCTCCATCTCGATCACGGCGACAGCTTCGAATTGTGCAAGGACTGTATCGACAATGGCTTTACCTCGGTTATGATTGATGCGTCACACCTGCCCTTTGAGGAAAATATTGCCCTGACCCGGCGCGTTGCCGACTACGCCCACAGCCGTGACCCGCAAGTTGTCGTCGAGGCGGAACTGGGCCGGCTGGAAGGGGTGGAAGACGATATCAAGGTATCTGCTGAAGATGCCTCCTATACCGATCCCGGCCAGGTCGAGGAGTTCGTAAGCCGGACCGGCTGTGATTCACTGGCCATCGCGATCGGGACCAGTCACGGCGCCTATAAGTTTAAACCCGGGCAAAAACCTGAATTGCGCTTTGACATACTTGAGGAAGTCGCCCGCCGCCTGCCGGGTTTTCCCATCGTTTTGCACGGGGCAAGCAGCGTTCTGCCCCAGTATGTCGAGACCATCAACCAGTATGGCGGTTCCATGCCGGATGCAACGGGGATTCCGGAAAGCATGCTGCGCAAAGCGGCGTCCATGGCAGTTTGCAAAATAAATATTGACACGGATCTGAGAATGGCCATGACAGCTTCCATCCGCCAGCATATGGCCCTGAATCCGTCGCACTTTGATCCGCGTCAGTATCTTGGACCCGCGCGCCAGGCAATCGAGGAGCTGGTCAACCACAAGATCGTCAATGTGCTGGGTTGCGCGGGCAAGGCCTGACTGCCATGGCGGAGGATCACCGGCCGCAACCATCGGAATCTGGCCTGAGTCTTCCAGGCGGCATTGCCGCGGCAGTCGCCCAAGCCCTGAACGCAGCTGAACCTGACTCAGAACAGGGTGCGGCCGATTTGATTGTCAGG
>Ga0265293_10013616_pt1 | contig 10515 bp, 12 predicted proteins | sample Munlanlewell138R_FD_192505 | JGI IMG/M metagenome (GOLD analysis project Ga0265293, IMG submission 192505) | Leachate microbial communities from a municipal landfill in Southern Ontario, Canada - Leachate well 138R | ecosystem: Engineered > Solid waste > Landfill > Unclassified | place: Canada... | reverse complement strand
TGGGTCTTACGATCATGGGTGCGTCCGTCTCGTTTCATGACCGATTGGAGTTCAGCTATGCGCATGAAGTTCCTTGTTTGTAGACTTTATTTCTGACCTGTGAGTAATAGCGTGCCGAAGTACGTGGCCACGCACCGCCCCGATACGCTTGACTGGCGGAACAGTCACGCGCTGAAAGGTGACCTTGCCGACGCGATAAGCGCGCTCAAACGCCACGACGACGCCAACCTGTTGGCCTGGGGTAGCGGCGATATGCTGCACCAACTGCTCGCCGCCGGGTTGGTGGACGAGTTTCAGCTGATGATTTATCCCGTCGTGCTTGGACACGGCAAGCGCCTGTTCGACGATAACGCACTGTCGTCGGCCTTTACCCTGGTGCACTCGACCAGCACGCCTGGCGGTGTGCTGATCACCCGCTATGTGTGCAGCGGCGACGTACGCACCGGGGCTTTTGAGGAATCTGAATAGGAAACGCCAACGACGCCAACGCAGGGTTGGGCATCGAAGGTGGGACATGGTGGATGAAGCTATCTTGGATGTTATGCCGGCATCCAGAGTCGCGAAAGGTGAAACATGAGCACAGTATTCATCAACATCGGCCTGAGCCTTGACGGCTACATGGCTCCTGAAGGCATGACCATGACCGATCCCGGCCACATGAACTGGGGCACGAAGTGGGGCGCGATGATGGCCTGGATCATGAATCAGCAGTACTTCCGCGAAAAGCTCCAGTTCGGCCCAGGGGGCGAGACCGGCCCGGTCAATGACATGGTGCGCCACACCTTCGAGCGTACCGGTGCACACATCATGGGCAAGCGCATGTTCGACCAAGGCGAGATCGCCTGGCCGGAAGAAGCCCCGTTTCACACGCCGGTCTATGTACTTACCCACGAGAAACGCGAACCTTGGGTGCGTCCAGGCGGCACGACCTTTCACTTCGTCCAAGAGGAGCCCCAGCGTGCCCTAGCGTTGGCGCGCGAAGCCGCCGACAGCCGTGATATCCGTATCTCGGGTGGCGCGGACGTGATTCAGCAATACCTTAACCTGGACGTCGTCGACGAACTGGAAATCGCTCTAGCTCCCATACTGTTTGGCAGTGGACGGCGTCTATTCGAGAACCTGCACGAGCCCTTGCCGCAGTTTCACATCGACAGCGTGATCGCTGGCACCGATGCTACCCATCTCCGATATGTGCGGCGGTGAGGCGGCCTAACCCTGCGCTCCAGCCGACCGGCTACAACGGCTGAGCTTGAACGTTTTAGGCTGCACACACTTCGCAACCGCCATCAATCTCTAAGGAAAGCGCACTATGGCCAAGTACATGATCTCCTTTCCCAGCGCGGCGATGGTCGTGCCCGACGGCGAGTGGGAGGCGGTGGGCCGCGACGTGCACGCCGTGATCCGGTTGCACAACAAAGCTTCGCGGTGGATGCCTCACCGCGGCGTCGCCGCGGCGGAGACGCCGTCGGTTTTACATGCTGTCCCACTCAATACAAATCTCCTGGAGAGCCTAAGATGATCCATCCAGCAAAGAACACCATCGGCCTTTGGTATGATCGCGACGCCGAGCCTGCGGCACACTTTTACGCCGAGACTTTCCCCGATTCTTCCGTCGGCGCAGTACATCGAGCGCCTGGCGATAACCCATCGTGCAAGGAAGGCGACGTGTTGACCGTAGAATTTACCGTGATAGGTATTCCGTGCCTCGGCCTCAACGGCGGGCCCGCGTTCAAGCACAGCGAAGCGTTTTCGTTTCAGGTCGCCACCGTCGACCAGGCCGAGACGGACCGCTACTGGAACGCAATCGTCGGCAATGGCGGTCAGGAGAGCGCGTGCGGCTGGTGCAAGGACAGGTGGGGAGTTTCCTGGCAGATTACACCGATCATCCTGACCGAAGCGCATACCAATACCGATCGCGTCATCGCCAAGCGCGCGTTCGAGGCGATGATGACGATGGGAAAGATCGACATCGCAGCAATCGAGGCGGCAATACGGGGTTGATGTTTGCGGACAAGACGGGATGACAAAAGGAGAAACGATATACCGGTCATCCACGTAAAGTCACTTCCATTTGATGGTCCCTTCGACGCGAACGCGGCAATCGAAGGAGCGACAAGTGATTTCGCCAAGGTAACCGGAGTCGGCATCGAACATGCAACGGCCACATGGGAGATTCTGACTCCCGGCCACTACGCTGTCGGTGGAAGGGTGGCACTGCATCAGTTCTTGGGCTCTGTGCGGCTGTTTTGCAATGCAGGGTGTCAAAGGAAGAGGAATATGTGATGAGAGAAACCTACATCCAGGAACTGGAAGCTGTCGAGGACGCGTTCAATCGCGCGGTCGTCTCGAATGACATCACCGAAATCTCGGCGTGTATGTCTGACGATTGGGTACTAGTGACGCCCGAGGCAGGCCCGGTACCTCGCGAGCGATTCCTGCAAGCCGTCAGCCAGGGTATCCTGAGCCATGACAGTATGACCAAGGACATTGCCCGCGTCCGGGTTTATGGCGAGGTCGCGGTCGTAACCGGGCGGGGTCGCAACACCGGCATGTACAAAGGTGAACCGATCAGCGCCGACGAGTGGGTGACCGACATTTATGTGAATACCGGCGGCTGCTGGATTTGTGTCTTGACGCATCTGACACCCGCTGCCGGGGCATGAACCTAACACATGCTCACGGCACTCCTGCTTCTCGTCTGTCTCGGCGCCGGCCTCATCGGCGGGGTGTTCTTCGCCTTCTCCACCTTCGTGATGAAGGCGCTTGCGCAGTTGCCCGCCAGCCAGGGCATCGCGGTCATGCAACGCATCAACACCGTGGTCCTCAATCCCGTATTTCTCGGTATCTTTGTCGGCACTGCCGTTCTGTCCGTCCTCTGTGTGAGCGCGAGCTTCTTTCCCTGGGGCACCACCAGATCGCTCTTATTGCTCGTCACCGGCCTCAGCTATGTCATCGGCTCCTTCGGTGTGACTGTGGCGTTCAATGTTCCGCGCAATGAGCGTCTTGCCAAATTGGCATCGGAGTCCACGGAGACCTTGGCCTACTGGCCTGTCTACGTCGGTGAGTGGCTGTTCTGGAACCATGTGCGTACCCCCGCATCGCTGGCGTCCACAGCCAGCGCCGCTGGTGCCTTGGTGTCATGAAACATACGATGTTAGTGCTCTTGATGATTCTCTGGGGGTGTACCAGCCCCCTTGCGCGGACGGCTGAGAGGCCGCTTTCAATTCATCGTGCGGAGTATCTCGCGGTGGATGGGGCAAAACTTTTTTTGCTGACACGCGGCGTGGATAGCCGCGAACCAGTCTTGCTTTGGCTGCACGGCGGCCCGGGCGGGCCGGAGCGTCCATTGTTTCGTTATTTCAATGGCGGCCTCGAAAATTATTTCGTCGTGGCCTATTTGGACCAGCGCAGCGCGGGGCGTTCGTTCGATCCGAAGGCCGATCCGCAGCGATTGACCGTCTCGCGTCACTTGACTAATTTGGACGTTGTCGTTGATCATCTCAGGCAAATCCTCGGCCAGGATAAAATCGTCCTGATCGGTCACTCTTGGGGAGCAGCGCTTGGTCTGCTATACGTCCAACGACATCCAGGCAAGGTCTCCGCGCTCATTGCCGTCGCGCCCCTGATCGCCTCACGCAAGGCGCAGCAGGCGGAGTACAACTTCGTTTCGTCCGAAGCGACCCGGCGGAAGGATCAGGCGACCCTGGCACGCGTGCAGGAAATCGGACTGCCGCCCTACGCATCCGCCGAGCGGCAGTTGGCAATGGAGGATCTGGCGGATCGGTACGGCGCAGTTTTTCACAACCGGCTGTGCAAAGCCTGTGTCGTGTTGAAAGGCTTGCTCACTGGTCTGGTGACGCCGCGGGAGTTGTTTTCCATTCATCGGGGAATTCATGCCTCGCTCAAGGCAATGACACCGGAACTCCTGCAGTTGGATCTCGAGCGCGCCGTGCCGCGCGTCGATGTGCCCGTCTTTTTCTTCCTCGGCCGCCATGATCGGCACGTGGACTCGACGATAGCCGCCGGCTATTTCGAGAAGTTGCGCGCGCCGTACAAACGGCTTGTCTGGTTCGAAGGGTCCGCCCACAACGTGCCGTTCGAGGAGTCTGAAGTGTTCAACGCCACGGTGTTGAAGGCGTTGCAATCGATCGGGGTTCCTGCACGGAAAAACCTTTTCGAGGGTCGCGATTGCTGTCCTTGAGGCAAACGGGGTAGTGTACCGGCATGGACTCCCTCATTGCCGCGGCCGCACGCTCGCTGACGACCGGTGATCCGCTCGGTGCGCTCACGCGTGTCGCGTTGCGCGACGACCCGCCGGCGCTCGCGCTGCGCGGCATCGCGATGGCCCAGCTCGGCGATTACGAACTGGCGCGCAAGCTCCTGCGACGCGCCGCTCGCCGTTTCGGCGCACGCGAGCGACTCGCCCAGGCCCGTTGTCAGGTCGCCGAGGCGGAGGTCGCGCTCGCTGCGCGCGACTTGAGCCGGCCGGCACACGCGCTTGATGCCGCCGCGCGGGCGCTCGAGGCGTTCGGCGATCGCGCCAACGCCCTCCATGCCCGTCTGGTCGGGGCGCGCCGTCAGCTCCTCGTCGGTGAGCTCGAAGCCGCAGAACGGACGCTCGCCGCAGTCGACGGCACCGTTGTCGACGCGCTGCCGGCGCTGGCGGCCCGCGTCGAACTCACCCGCGCTGAACTCGCGCTCCGCCGTGTCCGGGCGGTAGATGCTGCCGCCGCGCTCGAGCGCGCCGACACTGCTGCGGCAGCGGCCGGCATCCCGGCCCTGCTCGCTGAGATCGGCCATGCCCATCGCGCGTTGTCGGCACCCTCCGCCCGCCTCACCCGTGCCGGTGTGGTTCGCTTGATTCGACTCGATGAAGTCGAGGCCTTGTTTGCTTCTCCTGTCCTCGTCATCGATGCCTGTCGCCGCACGGTTCGCGCGCCGGGTAGAAGTATCACCCTCGCTGGGCGCCCCGTTCTGTTCGCGCTGGTCGGCGTTCTGGCAGAGGCCTGGCCGGCCGATGCTCCCCGCGATCAGCTCATCGAGTGCGCCTTCCGCACGCGCCATCCCGACGAGACCCACCGTGCCCGACTCCGCGTCGAGTTAAGCCGCCTGCGTTCTGAGTTGTGGACGCTGGCCGAGATCGAGGCGACCAGGCACGGCTTCGCACTCATTCCGGTCGATGCCCCTGCTGTCGTCGTGCTGGCACCGCCCATCGACGGACCCGCCGGGGCCATCCTTGCCCTGCTCGAAGATGGCGAGGCGTGGTCGACGTCGGCGCTCGCATGTGCGCTGGGCTCGAACCAGCGAACCGTCCAGCGCGCCTTGCGCCAGCTCGAAGCGGCAGCAGCAGTGCGGGCCGTCGGAAACGGCCGTTCCCGCCGTTGGCTCGCGCCGTCGCTCTACGAATTCGCGACAACATTGTTACTCCCAGGTACGTTGCCCATCGAGTAGCCTGTCATCTCCACACACGCAGTTCTTTTCAACGAGCAGGAGATTTGAATATGACAGACATACTCCATAGAGTCGGCATCAAAGCATCACCGGATGAGGTCTATAAGGCACTGGCTACGTGCGACGGTCTTGCTGCCTGGTGGACGAACGACACGCGAGGGGAAAGCAAGGTTGGCGGTGCGCTCAAGTTCCGCTTCAGCGGCCCCAACGGTATCGAAATCGGTGGCTTCGACATGCAGGTGCAGGAACTTGATCCCGCCAGGCGCGTGCTCTGGCAGGTGGTCGACGGACCGGAGGAATGGATCGGCACCACGATCAGTTTCGAGCTCAAACAGGACGGTGACTACAGCATTGTCCTGTTCAAACACAAGGACTGGAAGGAGCCGGTGGAATTCATGCACCACTGCAGCACCAAGTGGGCGATGTTTCTGATGAGCTTGAAGTCGCTCGTGGAAACCGGGAAAGGTGCGCCCAGCCCCGACGACGTCAAGATCGACAACTGGAACTGACAAGGAGCTCACCGCCATGGCGACGACACTCAAGGCCGAATCCCGTCCGGCAGAGATCCTCCGCGAATACGGCCCCTATCCTGGCATCGACCAGGTCCACGGAGTGACCTTCGACGGAGCGCACGTCTGGTTTGCCCGCGGCGAAAGTATCGTCGCGTTCGACCCGACAAGCGGCACTCTGGTGCGTGAACTCGCCGTCAGCGGCGACGCCGGCACAGCCTTCGATGGCAAACATCTCTATCAGATCGCTGCAGCGCGCATCGACAAGATCGATCCTGCCACCGGCGATGTCGTGGCGTCGATCCCGGCGCCCGGTCACGGCGGAGACTCGGGCCTGACATGGGCCGAGGGGGCGCTCTGGGTCGGCGAGTACCGCGGCCGCAGGATTCACCAGATCGACCCCGAGAGCGGCGCCATTCTGCGCACAATCGATTCGGATCGCTTTGTCACTGGCGTGACTTGGACCGACGGTGAGCTGTGGCACGGCACCTGGGAAGGCGACGAGAGCGACCTCCGCCGCATCGATCCCGAGAGTGGTGCGGTGCTCGAGCAGTTGGCGATGCCGAGCGGCGTAGGCGTCTCCGGGCTCGAGTCCGATGGGGCAGACCTGTTCTATTGCGGTGGCGGACCGAGTGGCAAGGTGCGGGTCGTGCGCAAGCCCACGCGTTGAACACTGTTTTTGTGATCGAGATTGGTCTTCCAGGCCACGCCGTCGTCATTACCGGCAAGAGCGTTTCCGAGGCCATGGAGGCGATACTCATTTGACCAACATGAACCTGTAACGGTCGAATCAGGTCGGGCGAGCGCAAGCAGAGCCGCATCAACGGCATCCTGATCCCGGAGCCGGAACAGGCCCTCGACCTGCAACTGCCGCCGCCCAATCCCCACCTGTCGCGCAAGGAGTGAGCCGGTGGGACCGACCTTCGACAACCGGCTGCGCCCCGTCATCGAGTTCATCCCGGCCACGGTGCTCCTCGGCCTGGCCGAGGTGCTGCTCCACGATCCGGTGTTGTTCTTTCCGCTGCTGCAGGGCTTGGCCCGGATTGCCGCAGCGGGTCTCGGGGCGCTGGGCCTCCTGCGGCTATGGCAGGGCTGCGTGATCATCCGCTACCGGCGGCAGCTGCGCCGCCTGCCGCGCTACGTGCTGAACGGACAACGCATCCCCCTGTCCCGCCACAAGCTGTTCCTGGGCCGGGGCTTCGCCTGGGATCAGCGCCACAGCCAGCGGCTGGTGGAGGCGCGCTCGCCCCAGGCCCGACGCTGGTTGGAACCGGGGGTGTTCTACCGGGCCGCCCGGGCCTTCGAGCTGCGCTTCGAGCATTCTTTGTTGCTCGGCTGGGTGACCCAACTCACCCGCTTGGACTCCGGGTGGAATCCGCTGCGCCCCCTGCCGCCCCTGGGCGGTGATCCGGCCCTGCACGGTGTCGGGCTGGAGGACGAGCGACCGGTCTGGATGGATCTCGCTGACCGGGTGGGTCACACCCTGGTGCTGGGCACTACGCGGGTCGGCAAGACCCGGCTCGCGGAACTACTGGTGAGCCAGGACATCCGCCGCGGCGAGACGGTGATCGTGTTCGATCCCAAGGGCGACATCGATCTGCTGCGGCGCATGTTCGCGGAGGCCCGGCGCGCCGGGTGGCTGGAGCAGTTCCACATCTTCCATTTGGGCTTTCCGGAGCGCTCGGAGCGCTACAATCCGGTGGGCGAGTTCGGGCGCATCACCGAGGTGGCCACCCGCATCGCCTCACAGCTTCCCTCCCAGGGCAACTCGGCGGCCTTCCGCGAGTTCGCCTGGCGCTTCACCAACATCGTCGCCCGCGCCCTGGTGGGGCTGGGCCGCAAGCCCGACTACGCCGCCATCGCCCGCTACGTCACCAACATCGAGCCGCTGCTGGTGGACTACTTTCACCTGTGGCTGGAGCGCGTGCACCCTGGCGAGTGGCGCGCGGGGGTGCAGACCATCGAGGCCAACCTCGACGACAAGAAGCTGCCCTTTGCGCTCCGCGGCCGGGACCCACACGGGGTGGCGCTGGTGAAGTTCGCCAAAGAACGCAACCTCTACGACCCGGTCGCCGACAGCCTGCGCTCGGCCTTCGAGGACGACAAGACCTACTTCGACAAGCTCACCGCGAGCCTGCTGCCGCTGCTGGAGAAGCTCACCAGCGGCAAGAGCGGCGAGCTGCTCGCGCCCGACTACGCCGACACCCACGACTCCCGCCCCATCCTCGACTGGATGCGGGTGATCCGCCAGCAGGGCATCGTCTATGTGGGGCTGGATGCGCTGGCGGACGCCGAGGTGGCAGGCGCCGTGGGCAACTCCATGTTCGCGGACCTGACCTCCATCGCCGGCCAGCTCTACAAGCACGGCGACACCCTGGGCCTGCCCCCGGTGCCGCTGGACCCGCGCTGGGTGACCCCGCCGTTCGTGCTCGTCTTCCGCATCGCCGTGCGTGTGAGCATGGCGTACTTCAAGAAGTACCTGTAATCACGACCGCTCATCGATACGCACCGGCGCGCTTTCAATGCCGAAAGCCCGCACCTGTCTGCCCGCTTTTCCAAGTTTTTACCGGCCGCCGGCTCGCTACCATGCAACGCCATCGAGGCACAGTGGAGCACCTGAGTTCATGCGGCAACCGACCATCGCACAGCAGCAGCGCCTTGGGTGCCGGCACGGTGCGCGGGCACCGCGGATGCGTCGGTGCCTGCAGGTGCGATCCGCCCCGCCTTCAGCGCTCGCCATGGCGGTTCGGCACCGGCCATGAGCCGCCCCGCCGACCGTTTTCCCCGCCTCGTACCACGCCTGATCCGGCTGCGGGATGCGCCCTTCTATGTCGGGATGGACCGGAACCGCTTCAACGCGGAGGTCCGCCCGTATCTGGTTGAAATCCGTATCGGCGAGCAGGGCGTCGCCTTCGACCGACTTGATCTGGATACCTGGGTGGACCACTATAAATCCCGCAACGGGCGTTCCGGTCAACTCAGAGGAGAATTGACATGGGACGCAAAAGAACGGCCGGGCTCTACAAGCGCGGTGACATCTGGCATATCGACAAGCAGATCCGAGGTACCCGCATTCGCGAAAGCACTGGAGAAAGCGATCTCGCAAGGGCGGAAGAGTACCTCGCAAGGAAAACGGAGGAAGTCCGGCAGGCGACCATCTACGAAGTGAGACCGAAACGCGCCTTTCGGGCGGCCGCGACGAAGTACCTGAACGAGAGCCAGCACAAGCGTCGGATCGCCGATGAAGCGCTGCATCTGAAACAACTGGATCCGTTCATCGGTCCCTTGCCGATCGAGTCGGTCCACATTGGGACGCTGCAACCCTTCATCAAGGCCCGACGCAAGCAGGGGATCAAGACCAAGAGCATCAACCTCGCCCTGGGCGTGGTGCGGCACATCCTCAACCTGGCGGCATCGGAGTGGCTCGACGAACACAACCTGACCTGGTTGCAGACGCCACCCAAGATCAAGTTGCTGCCGGTGACGGACGCGCGTATGCCCTACCCCCTGTCATGGGAAGAGCAGGCGCGGCTGTTCCAGGAGCTGCCCACGCACCTGGCCAGGATGGCGCTGTTCAAGGTCAACACCGGCACCCGGGAGAAGGAGGTGTGTAACCTGCGCTGGGAGTGGGAGGTGTCCGTGCCGGAGCTGGACACCAGCGTGTTCATCATCCCGGGGAATCGGGTAAAGAACGGCGATGAACGTCTGGTGGTGCTCAATCGAGTGGCCGGTTCGGTCATCGAGAAGGTCCGCGGTGAACACCCCGACTACGTGTTCACGTACCAAGGCCATCCGGTCACCACGATGAACAACTCGGCGTGGCGGAGGGCAAGGAAGCGCGCCGGACTCACGCAGGTACGGGTCCACGATCTCAAGCACACCTTCGGTCGTCGTTTGCGCGCGGCGGGAGTGAACTACGAGGATCGTCAGGACTTGCTGGGACACAAGTCGGGAAGGATCACCACACACTACTCGGCGGCGGAATTGCACAACCTGATCGAGGCCACCAACCGGGTGTGTGGAGGGCATTCCCGCAAAAGCCCCGCACTGGTGTTACTGAAACAAAAAGCGGTCACAACGCTCTCTGTAACTGCTTGATATAACTGTGGATTTTGGCGCGCCCGGAAGGATTCGAACCTCCGACCGCCTGGTTCGTAGCCAGGTACTCTATCCAGCTGAGCTACGGGCGCGTATGGAAGGCGGAGATTATCCAGTATCAGCGGGAAAATTCAAGGTGAAAATCGGTGTGCAGGCAGGCAATGCATGAACAGTGCGTCCTTGGCGGAGAGAGAGGGATTATTCGGGCGCTTTGCGCCCTCACCCCTCCGGGGCGGCCTCCGCTGCGCTCCGGCGTTCTCCGCGGCCTCCGGCCGCTCCGTCGAACCGCAGGATCCTCATCAAAGCCTCTCACTTCACCAAATAAAGAAGGCCCCGCACGGGGGCCTTTATTATTTGGCGGAGAGAGAGGGATTCGAACCCTCGATAGAGTTTCCTCTATACACCCTTAGCAGGGGTGCGCCTTCAGCCACTCGGCCATCTCTCCACGCCCGACGCT
>Ga0265293_10013615_pt1 | contig 10515 bp, 10 predicted proteins | sample Munlanlewell138R_FD_192505 | JGI IMG/M metagenome (GOLD analysis project Ga0265293, IMG submission 192505) | Leachate microbial communities from a municipal landfill in Southern Ontario, Canada - Leachate well 138R | ecosystem: Engineered > Solid waste > Landfill > Unclassified | place: Canada... | reverse complement strand
CTTGTGACCAAAGCAGGCAGTTTCATATTGCTCCTGTTTTTCCAGACCGTCAATATCCGGATAAACCCGTGGAATGTGCGCCGCAGTGCGCGAAATGAAGGGCTACTGGAGCGGGTGATGGGAATCGAACCCACGCTTGAGGCTTGGGAAGCCGCCGTTCTACCATTGAACTACACCCGCGTTGAACGCCCTGACAGGCGCTTCAAGGCATTGCTTGAAGAACGCATTTTACCTGAAAAGCCGCACTTCACGATCAATTCCTACCAGACGTCGTTGAAGCCCTGCACAATGGCTATTGAACCTCTTCTTCAGGAAGTCGATCATGAAACTGTTCAAGCCCCTGTCGGTGGTGTTGCTGCTCGCGCTCGGCCTGTCCACCTATCTGTATCTGGACCTTGAAGACAAGAAAGCGCAGCTTGCCGCGTTGGAACAAGCGCACCAACGCTACCGGATACTGGCGGCCCTGTTGAATGGCGCAACCCAGGGGATTCAGGGAACAAAACCGGAAGCGGCGGCGGCCGCCAACCGGGTGATAGACTTTATGCTGTCCTCCAACGCGCCGCCTGAACAGCAGTTCAGGACCTGCTGGGACACCAAGCTGAACACGACCCAATGGGGGAGCATGGGGCCTCATGGCTTGTTGGATGCCTGCGTCAGCACGATTGCCGATCCTGCCACGGCCACGTTGATGAAAGCACTCGCCTCCCTCAAAGACCAGCTCCGGGCGGCGTGTTCAAGCGAAGGCGGCAACCGCTACGAAGAAGCGCTGCACTGCTGGGCGGATCGTTCCTACCGGCTGGTCTTCAGCGCGGACAAGCTGCTCTTTGACTTCGTCACGGATCCGGATTGGCTGGAAAAGCAGGAAGCGCTCGTCGAAGCGAATTGAGCGCACACGCCGCCCCGGCAAAGGGCGCCAAAGACTCCACCCATTCCTGCCCCAAACCGTCTAAAATTCCAGTCATGAATATCGTATTGAATGGCGAATCGCGCACGATCGATTCCTCCTCTACCGTTGCCGATCTCCTGGCTGCCTTGGGCTACGCGGACAAACGCGTGGCCGTTGAGCGAAATGGAGAAATCGTGCCTCGCAGCACCCACGCGTCCACACAGTTGGCCGATGGGGATCAGCTCGAGATCGTTGTTGCCGTCGGTGGGGGCTGAATGAGCGTCCCTTCCGTTTCTCCTGAATCCACCGTGCCTGAAGACAAAGACACGGCCGCGTTGCGCACGATGCACATCCGCAGCTTCGTGCACCGCCGCGGCCACATCACCGAGGGCCAGCGCGAAGCATTGGAGACCTTGCTCAGCAAGTGGGCCGTGCCCTACCGCAAGGAAATCCTCGATCTGAATTCGGTGTTTGGCCGCGAGGCACCCACGATTCTGGAAATCGGCTTCGGCATGGGTGAGACTACCGAAAGGATTGCGCTGGCGTCGCCAGAACGCAATTTCCTTGGCGTCGAAGTGTTCAACGCCGGCGTGGGCGCGATGCTGAAGCGGATTGAATCCTCCGCGTTGAGCAATGTGCGCATCATCCAGCATGATGCGGTGGAAGTGCTGCGTGACATGATTCTGCCCAATACCTTGGCAGGCGTGCACATCTACTTCCCCGATCCGTGGCCAAAAAAGCGCCATCACAAACGGCGTTTGATCCAGCCTGCTTTCGTGGAGCTGCTGGCCAGCCGGATCAAGCCAGGTGGCTATCTGCATTGCGCAACGGACTGGGAGCATTATGCCGAGCAGATGCTGGCGGTGTTGAGCCAGGAAAGCGCGCTGGTGAACAGCAGTGACGGTTTTTCACCGCGTCCGCCCTGGCGCCCTCAGACCAAATTTGAAACCCGCGGCTTGCGTCTTGGCCATGGCGTCTGGGACTTGATTTTCAAGCGCAGTGAACGCTGACTTTTCCTCACCGCATGTGGAGCGGGCCTTGTCCGCGCAGGGTGTTATCTGAGATCTGCGCTGCTGGTTCGCAAGCAAGCTCGCTCCGGAATCTTGACCACGGGCCAAAGCGCAAGCCTCGTCCACCTCGTGGCCTACATGCCGCTCGGATGCGCCAGGCTTATCCTTCAGGCCGAGGTCAAGCGAGGCAGTGTTCATACGGCGCCCCCGTAGGGTGGCGGGGCAGCGCCCGACTTTCAGGCGGGAGTGACTCACCATTCAGGAGCGATAAAGCAGATACCTCACCATTCTTTCCATGAAAGCGGCAAAGAATCAGTCTTCAAACACCGCGTCAAGATGGCTGGCGTCCAGCGCCTTCAACGCCCAAACCTGCAAGACGGCGTCGCCCCCCCAGGCGAGCGGTCGGCACACTCACACACTACAGCTCAAAAAAATGGCTCCCGAAGGAGCCATTTCTCATGCCAGAACACGGATCAGTGATCAGCCCATTCAATGGTGCTGAGATCAATCCCTTCCTGGTGCATTTCCCACAGCGGGCTCAGTTCACGCAGCTTCTCAACCTTTTCCTTGACCAGCGCGATCACGAAATCCACTTCCTGCTCGGTGGTGAAGCGGCCGAGCGAGAAACGGATCGAGCTGTGCGCCAGTTCGTCGCTGCGGCCCAGCGCGCGCAGTACGTAGGAGGGTTCCAGCGAGGCCGAAGTACAGGCCGAGCCCGACGAGACGGCAACGTCTTTGATGGCCATGATCAACGATTCGCCTTCAACGAAGTTGAAGCTCATGTTCACCATGTGCGGAATGCGATGTTCAAGGCTGCCGTTAATGTAGACTTCGGGGATCTCCTGCAAGCCTTTCTGCAGCCGGTCACGCAGTGCACCGATACGAGCGGCATCGCTTTCCAGTTCCAGCTTGGCCAGCCGGAAAGCTTCGCCCATGCCGACGATCTGATGCGTGGCCAAGGTGCCGGAACGCATGCCGCGCTCATGGCCGCCGCCGTGGATTTGCGCTTCAAGACGCACACGTGGCTTGCGGCGCACGTATTGGGCGCCAATGCCTTTCGGGCCATAAATCTTGTGGGCGGTGACGGTCAGCAGATCAACTTTCAACTTCTGGACGTCAATGGGCACTTTACCTGCGGCCTGCACGGCATCGCAGTGGTAGAGAATACCGCGCGCACGACACATTTCACCGATGGCTTCGACATTTTGCAGCACGCCCATTTCATTGTTGGCGAACATCACGGACACCAAGATGGTGTCTGGGCGCAACGCTGCCTCCAGACGCTCCAGCGGCAGCAGGCCGTCTTCGTCAACGTCAAGATAGGTGGCTTCAAATCCTTCGCGCTCAAGTTCGCGGAAGGTGTCGAGCACGGCTTTGTGCTCGGTTCGGACCGTGATGATATGCTTGCCGCGGTCTTTGTAGAACTGGGCCACGCCCTTGATGGCGAGGTTATCCCCTTCGGTTGCGCCCGAAGTCCAGACGATTTCACGCGGATCGGCATTGATCAGGGCAGCGACATGCGCACGCGCTTCTTCGACGGCTTCTTCTGCTTCCCAGCCATAAGCATGGCTGCGGGAAGCGGCGTTACCGAACTTTTCGTACAAATAAGGCACCATTTTATCGACGACACGCGGGTCCACCGGTGTGGTCGCACTGTAGTCCATGTAAACGGGCAAGCGCAGATTGGCTTGGGACATGGTCACTCCTGAAAGCGGGCAATAACAGACTATTTCATCATCATAGCTGGAATAAGCGTGTTAACCCTTAATACCCCGGACATCAACAGTGTAAATTGTGGTTTCCGGTGGCGGCGCGCTTGGCGGCCCGCCTTTCCCCTGACCCTCTCTCCTTGGCGGCTGCTGCTTTGATGTCTTTATTGTTGCGTTTGACCTTTTGGGGCGCCCTGCTCGGTGTGCTCGTCCTCTCGCTGATCAGCGCGCCCGACACCCTGCCCAGCACCGGCTGGGACAAAACCAACCACGTGCTCGGCTTTGGCGTCCTTAGCTTCCTCGGTTATCTGGCTTATCCGAAACGGTTGTGGGGGGTGGCCTCAGGCCTCCTCCTGTTCGGGATTGCCATCGAAGGCCTGCAATCGTTGCGCCCGAACCGCTATGCGGAGTTCAACGATGTGGTCGCGGACGTGATCGGCATTGCGGTGGGATTGTTGCTGGCGCGGCTCGTGCATCCTCGGACGCGCTGAGCCGCTCCGCCCGATCAGCCCAATACCAGGGCGGCCAGGCCAGCACCGCCCAGAATCAGCCACAAGGCCAGCATGGCCGCCAGCAGCAAGGGTTTCAGGCCCGCGCGTTTAATGGCGGAGAAATGCGTGGTCAAGCCCAGCGCCACCATGGCCGCAGCCAGCAGGAAGGTGTCCACCTGCACGATCCACGGCTGCCAGGTAGCGGGCACGGCCACCAGAGAATTCACCAGCACCAGCGCGACGAAGGCCACGGCGAACCACGGCATCGCGCTCCAGACGTTCTTATTGTCAGGCCGCTCCGCCGACGCCGCTTCACGCGGCAGGGATTCCCGTGACAAGTAAAGCGCCAGCGCCATCAGGAAAGGCGCGAGCATCATGACCCGGCCCATTTTGGCAATCACGGCGGCGTCCATGGCCACCACGTCAATGGCCCGGCCCGCGGCAACCACCTGCGCCACTTCATGGACGGTGGCGCCCAGGAACAGGCCGAACTCACGGCTGCCCACCGCCACCCAACCCCAGCCCGCCGACAATTGATAGAGAGCGGGCAGCAAGAACATTGCGCAGGTGCCGAACACCACGACGGTGGACACCGCGACCGCCACTTGCGTGGCATTGGCTCGAACCACCGGCGCTGTGGCAAGCACGGCGGCGGCGCCGCAGATCGAGCTGCCCGCGCCAATCAGCATGACCTGGCTGCGGTCCAGCTTGAGCCAGCGCGTGCCCAGCCAACAGGCCAGCGCAAACGTGGAGATCAGCATCAGCGCATCAAGCACCATCGCGCCCGCGCCTGCCGCCGCCAGATCCTGGTAGGTCAGGCGCAAGCCATACAGGATGATGCCCGCCCTCAGAAAGTAATGCTTGATGACATTGACGCCCGGCGCATAGGTGGCCGCGACCTTCGCATAACGCGTATTGCCCACGATGATGCCAAGCACGATGGCCAGGGTCAGCGCGCTGAGCCCGTGATTGGCCAGCCACGGCACTTGACCGAGCAGCATGGCCGCTGCGGCCAGGCCCAATACCAGCAAAAAGCCGGGGGCGAACCGCCGCAACAGCGGATTCGATTCAACAGCGGTGGAGGGAAGACTGAGTTCGCGCATTGGTTCATTACAAGAAGTTCTATAGATGCACGATAAATGATTTCTATAACCATTAAAAATGAGTTATTTATATATAACCAACCTATAAAATAGGTAATAAATGAACTTCAGCCTCACCTTGCGCCAACTTCAGATCTTCGTCGCCATTGTGGAAGCGGGCAGCACCAGCGCGGCGGCGGACACATTGGCCTTGTCCCAGTCCGCCACCAGCGCCGCCTTGCACGAGCTTGAGCGCGCGCTCGGCACCCGGGTTTTTCAGCGCCGCGGCAAACGTTTGTTGTTAAATGAACAAGGCAGGCAGTTGCTGTCCCAGGCCCGCGTCCTGCTGGACCACGCCTCGGAGATTGACCGCTGGGCCAAGTACGGCATCGGACGCATCGGCGATCTGCGGATCGGCGCCAGCACCACGATCGGCAACTATCTGCTTCCGCAACTGTTGGCGGGCTTCAAACGGCAGCTCGCGCAGGAAGGCCAGGCCGAATGGAGCGCGCAGGTCTCCATCGCCAACACACGGGCCATTGCCAATCAAGTCGCCAACTTCGAGCTTGACCTGGCGCTGGTGGAAGGCTGGTGCGAGCAGAACGAATTGCACGTTGAGCCGTGGATGGAGGATGAGCTGCTGTTGGTGGCCAGCCCGGATGACCCGGAGGTGCAAGCCGCGGATGCGCAATTCAGTCTCGATCAATTGAAAGCGGCAACCTGGCTGCTGCGCGAAAGCGGCTCCGGCACGCGAGAAACCATTCTCCACGCCATCAGCCCCTGGCTGCATCAGGTCAACGTCGGCATTGAGTTCGGGGACTCCGAGGCCATCAAGCGCGCCGTCAGCGAGCAGCTGGGCATCAGTTGCCTGTCCCCCTGGGTGGTGGAAGAAATGCTCAGCGCGGGAAAACTGGTGCAATTGCGCTCGCCGCTCCCCCCGATCCGCCGCCATTTCTACTTGATCACCCACCTGGAGAAGCACAACACGCCGAGCCTGCAACGCATGATCGGCTTTCTGCGCCAGTACGCCGATCCAACACGGGAGTGAGGCATAAGTCCTATACTCATTCGCTTATCACACAATAAAAACACCGTATCTTTGAATGCTTGACATCATTTTTCCTTTCATAGGCGGTCTGGGCTTATTTCTGACCGGCATGATGTTTTTGTCGGAGGGCTTGGTCGCTTTTGCCGGCGGCGCCTTGCAGAAAGCGCTTGTCCGCTTTACCGACACGCCCTACAAAGCATTCGCCTCGGGCGCCCTGATCACCGCGCTGGTCCAGTCCTCGACCGCCACCACCGTGACCCTGATCGGCTTCGTCAGTGCGGGCCTGATCACCTTTGTCCAGGCTATCGGTGTCGTCATCGGGGCAAGCCTCGGCAATAGCGTGCCGGGCTGGATCGTGGCCAGCGTCGGACTCAAGATCAAACTGGGGTTTTATACGCTCCCGCTGATCGGCATCGGCGCCCTGCTCAAGCTGCTCACCTCGGGCCGCAGCAGCGAGCTGGGCCGGGCGCTGGCGGGCTTCGGCATGCTGTTCCTCGGCCTGATGACACTGCAGGAAGGCATGCAAAGCCTGTCGGCCAGTTTCAGCCTGGCCCACCTGCCTTCCGGCAGCTACGGCGCGCACATTCTCATTTTGTTGATCGGTCTGGTACTGACCGCGATTTTGCAGTCGTCATCGGCGGCCATTGCCATGACGCTGACCGCCCTGCATGCGCAAACCATCAACTTTGACCAGGCCGCGGCAATGGTGGTTGGCGCATCAATCGGAACCACCTTGACGGGCGCGCTGGTGGCGATCGGCAGCACCCTCTACGCCAAGCGCACCGCCCTCGCCTACATCCTGTTCAACGTCATCACGGGCCTCTGCGCATTGGCGCTGCTCCCGCTCTTTCTGGGCGCCGCGCGCTGGACATTGCGGCACTTCGGCCTGGAGCCCGGCGTGCTGGGCCTGACCACGTTCCATAGCCTGTTCATCATTGCCGGGGCGCTGGTTTTTCTGCCGCTGACGCCACGCTTTGCCAGGCTGGTCGAACGCTTGATCCCCGATCGCGGCAAGAGCCTGCCGCATCACCTCGACCACAGCCTGCTGGGCGTGCCGACGCTGGCGCTCGAAGCGTCGCACCGCGACCTGGAGACCGCCGCCAACCAGCTTTTCCAGTTGTACGGGAACCTGCTGAATCAAACCGTCACCCCTGAGGCGCGCCATACGCTTCATCAAATCCGTACCTTGCTCAACGACGCCTATGAGTTCGTTGCCCGCATTCAGCCTCCACAGCACGATGACACGCTGAACGACAAGCGCCGCGCCCAGTTGCACGCCATCGATCACCTGCTGCGGCTGCGCAATCGGCTGGAGCACACGCTCGGCTACGAGGACAACTTCAGGGACGACACCTACCGTTGGGCAATCCAACAAACCCGCCACATGCTCACGCTGGCCCATGAAGGACTGGTCGGAAACGGCGATGAGAACTGGGTCGAGCAATTGGCCGCCGATGCCGCCAGCCTGAAAAGCCTGCTGAAAGAAGTCCGGCGCGAAGTCCTGACCGCCCCCGCGCTGACCGTGGATGCCTCGCGCAGTCTGCACGCCACCGACATCTACCGCTGGCTGGAGCGAACCGGCAACCACATCTGGCGCATCTGCCACTATCTGAATCTGAGCCACACTGAGCTCGACACTGACGACGCGCCGCCTTTTTCCGAGATGAAGGAGACCGAGGCCAGGTAGACGTTGCTTGGCTGGAACGTGGCGCGCCCGCTTCCAGTGAAGTACCAAGCCCATTAAAATCAATTATCTGGACTTTTAGTTTTTATGATTCTAGAATCGATCCAACGAGACCAACCGATTCAAGCATCATGGCAAAACTGCCCATTACCATCGCCACCTGGGATTACGACCGCGTCAAGCCGCTGGTGGACGGACGCGTCCAAATAGAGGGGTGCGAGGTCAACTATTTGTTGATGCCCGTGGAAGAGTGTTTCCATCGGGCTTATTTTCATCAAGAGTTTGACGTTGCTGAAATAGGGTTCAGCCCTTACCTGATTGCCCTGTCACGCGGTTTGTCGCCGTATGCGGCGCTGCCCATTTTCCTGTCCCGCACCTTCCGCCACTCCGCCATTTACATCCGGACTGACCGCGGCATTCAGTCAGCCGCTGACTTGCGCGGCAAGCGCATCGGCATTCCGGAGTACCAGATGTCCGCCGTCCTGTGGGTACGCGGCTTCCTGAAAGATGAGTACGGCATTGAGGCCGATGACATCGAGTGGGTACAAGGCGGGTTGGAACAATGGGGACGCAAGGACAAGTTCCCGCTGAATCTGCCCGACGGATTTCCGCTCTCCGGCGCGCCGGAAGGCCAATCCCTGTCCAGTTTGCTGGCGGACGGACAGCTAGACGCCGTGATGTCGGCCCGCGCGCCCTCCTGTCTGGGCAAGCATCCGCAAATACAGCGGCTCTACCCGAACTACCGGGAGGTCGAGCAAGCGTATTTTCAACGTTCCGGCCATTTCCCGATCATGCATGCGCTCGGTATCCGGCATGACGTGGCCCAGGCCCATCCGTGGCTGGCGGGCAGCTTGATGAAAGCCTTCAGCGAAGCCAAGCAACTGGCCGAGCAGGATCTGGCCGAAGTCACCGCGCTGAAAATCGGTCTCCCGTGGATCACCGCGGAATGGGAGGCCACGCTGGCCTGCATGGGCCGGCAGTTCTGGAGTTATGGCGTTGAGCCCAACCGGGCCACGCTGGAAGCCATGACCCGTTATTCGTTCGAACAGCACCTGGCCGTCAGACAGTTAGCGGTGGATGAGTTGTTCCTTCCCAGCACCCTCGACTCTCTTTGCATATAACGCCATGACTATTCAACTGATTTGTTGCTCGCACAGTCCGCTGATGCTCAAAGACCTCCCTCCCTCGCAAGCGGGAGACCAAACCGCGTTCTTCGATGAAATGGCGCGCGTGGCCAGCGCCGTGCGGGCCTTTGATCCGGAGCTGGTGGTGGTGTTCGGCCCGGACCACTTCAACGGTTTCTTCTTTGACCTGATGCCCCCGTTTTGCATTGGCGCCGCCGCGCAGGCTGCGCAGGACTGGGGCATTGAGGGCGGACCCCTGCGGGTGCGTGCCGATCTGGCGCAGGCCTGCGTCCGCGCTTTGTATCAGCGCCAGATCGATCCCGCCTATTCGCACGATATGCGCATTGATCACGGCATCTCCATTCCGCTGGTCCAGCTGACCGGCTCCTTGGCCCGCTATGACAGCCTGCCTATTTTCATCAACTGCGCAGGTGACCCCCGCCCCACCCTGCAGCGCTGCTGGGAATTTGGCGAAGCGGTGGGTACGTTTCTTGCTCAGACGGGCTTGCGTATTACCTTCATCGGATCCGGCGGCCTGTCTCACGACCCCCCGACGCCGCGCCTGACAAGCAGCCCGCCCGATGTGGCCCGGCGCCTGATCCAGCGTCACAAGGCCTCGACGGACGAGCTGGATGCCCGCGAAAAGCGCGTCATGCAAGCCGCCCATGACCTGGTGGAGGGCAAAGGCCCTTGCATGCCGCCCAAACCGGACTGGGACCTTCAGTTCCTCGACAAGCTCTGCCGCAATGACAAACAAGCGCTGACGGCGATCACGGATGAAGAACTGAACCGCGACGCCGGCTTCGGCGGCCACGAGGTCCGCACCTGGGTTGCCGCGCTGGCCGCCGCCCAGCAGTGCGGAGATTTGACGCTGCATCAGCGCTTTTACCGGGTCGTGCCCGAATGGCTGACGGGCATGGGAATCGTGACGTCGTTCAAAGATTGAATCAGGAGATCAATATGCTGCCTCCCCATCAAACGCAGTACGTCAACCATGATGGACTGCGCCTGTTCACCCGCCACTGCGGCGAACCGGGCGCCTTGCCGATCCTGATTCTGCATGGCCTGTCCTATTTCTCTTATGACTGGCTGCCGATTGCCAGCCGCTTGGCGGCTGACCGGGAAGTCGTGGCCATGGACCTGCGCGGCTTTGGCGAATCGGACTGGAGCCCGCAGCGGGCTTACGGCTTGCGTGATTTTGCGGGCGACGCCGTGGCCGTGCTTGATCATTACGGCTGGGAGCAGGCCATTATTGTTGGCCACTCCATGGGCGGACGGATTGCGCTGTGCACAACCCATTGGCATCCGGAACGGATCGCCGGTCTGGCCTGCCTGGATTTTGCGCCGGACGTGGCCCCGGCGGGCAGAATGGGCGTGGCCAAACGCATCGGCAACCAGCCCGACTGGTTTGCGTCGGTCGATGAAGCCTTGAGCTATCACGGCCATCCCGCCGACCTACCCGCGGATCATCCGCAGCGCCT
>Ga0265293_10013614_pt1 | contig 10515 bp, 14 predicted proteins | sample Munlanlewell138R_FD_192505 | JGI IMG/M metagenome (GOLD analysis project Ga0265293, IMG submission 192505) | Leachate microbial communities from a municipal landfill in Southern Ontario, Canada - Leachate well 138R | ecosystem: Engineered > Solid waste > Landfill > Unclassified | place: Canada... | reverse complement strand
TCCCGCCGACTGGTGGAGTCTCGTATCACAACCGGGCGAAGATTTTCTGGCGGCAGTGTACGCGGTGGATGGGCTGGCGGACAGGTCGTCGGCAGCCGTAGCTAAAGCCAACCGGGAAGGCGACATCCGGCTAGTGGCTCAACGTCCGGGGACCGGCTGGATCGTTGATGCGTTCAAAGTGTTGAAGGATCCGAGGGTGGTGGTGGACAGGTCCGGCCCTCTTGCTCCGGTCGGTGACGATCTGGAGCGGGCGGGTATAACAGTGATCTGGGTGGAGTCGCTCCGATTTCGGAAGGCCTGCTCGAGGTTTTATGACGGCATCGCCGACCAAACCTTGCAGGTGCGAGCGGACGAACGGTTCGACCGGGCGGTAGCTTCAGCGGCCCGTCGCAGTCACGCCGACCTGTGGTCTTGGAACCGTGACGCCCCCGGCGCCGACATTCTTATTGCCGCGTCCCTCGCGTATGACGCCAGGTTGGACGCCGAACTCGTCCCGTTCTTTGTTTAGGAGACCCATGCTGTTCCGGAGAAAGGTCAAAGAAAAAGAAGAGGCCAGGTCTGGGTATCCGATCAGCCTCGACATGTTCGGCTTTCAAGGCCACTCGTATCCGCTGTTGCAGTTGCAGCAGACGATCTACGGTGACCGCGAAACTATTGGGGCGTCGTATGCGTCTTATGCGACCGCTGCCTATGGGGACAATCCGATCGTGTTCGGCATTGAGCGACTGCGAATGGCGGTGTTTTCTGATGCCCGGTTCATGTGGCGACAGTTGCGGTCGGGAAAACCTGGCGACCTGTTTTCCACGGCGACACTCGAAATACTACGTCACCCGTATCCGGGAGGTACGACCGGCGACCTGCTAGCGAGGGCGATCCTGGACGCGGACCTGGCCGGCAACCATTACGCCGTCCGGTTGGGCGACCGGATCAAACGGCTCCGTCCGGACTGGGTCACGATTGTTGTCGGGTCCGACTCGGACACAGATTTGGACCCAAACCAGGATCCAAGCGCTGAAGTGATCGGCTATGTGTACCAGCCGGGCGGTACAGGTTCGGCAGCGAAACCGATTACCTATCTCGCTGACGACGTCGCACATTTTGCTCCGATTCCTGACCCGCTCGCGAACTATCGGGGCATGTCATGGCTGACTCCGGTTATACGGGATGTGGAGGCGGATAAGGCGACCACAACCCACAAGAACAAGTTTTTTCAGAACGGGGCAACCCCGAACATGATCGTCAAGTTCGATGCGTCGATCTCACCCGACAACGCCGCCCGGTTTCGGGAGTTGTTCACCGCCGAGCATGAGGGCGCCGCGAACGCCTACAAGACCATGTATTTGGGCGGTGGCGCGGACGCGAAAACTGTTGGGGCTGACTTCCGGCAGATCGATTTTGCGGCGACGACAGGGAAGGGCGAAAACAGGATAGCTGTGGCCTCCGGTATCCACGCGACACTGTTGGGCTTGTCAGAGGGCCTTCAGGGGTCGTCGTTGAACGCGGGGAACTATGGGGCGGCCCGGCGATCCGTTGCGGACACAGTCTTCCGCCCACTGTGGAGGGACCTGTGTGGTTCGTATGAGACGATCGTACCGCCACCGGCAGGCGCCGAACTGTGGGTAGACCTGGACGGTGTCGCTTTTCTTCGGGAGGACCAAAAAGACGCGGCGGAAATCATGGGCGCCAAATCGGCCACGATCGCGAACCTGGTGCGAGAGGGCTTCACGCCCGAAAGTGTCGTCGCAGCAGTCGTTGAAGAGAACCCGTCGCTACTTGTACACACCGGCAAAGTTTCCGTTCAGCTGACCGATCCGAATGAGGTATCTGATGAGTGATATTCGTCAACGATTCGCCGCCGAAATGGGGCCGGGGGGCCTAGAAGTAAGAGGGTACGCGCAGGATGTGATGGGAGGCGACGACACACCTGTGATTGCAGGGATCGGCTCCCCATACGACGCGTCGACCCGAATCCAAGGGTGGGATGAGGAGTGGGATGAGATCGTGGCTCCGGGCGCGTGGACAGCCACCATTTCGAAACCTGACGTGGATGTGATTTGCACGTTCAACCACAACGTCGACAACCTGTTGGGGCGGACGTCGGCGGGGACTCTCGCGTTGGACGAGTCAGACGCCGGACTCTTGTACGCCGCCCAAATTAATAAGGACGATCCGGCAGCGATGGGCGTTCATGCCCGTGTCGCCCGCCGCGACCTGTCCGGGTCGTCAGTGTGGTTCCGAGTCGTGAAAGACCAGTGGGAAGAACCATCCGAAGACAACGACCTGGAAGTGCCACTCCGTACGATTCTGGCCGCTGACCTGTACGAGGTGGGCCCGGTCACGTTCCCAGCTTTCCCGCAGACCACGTCGGAGGCAGCGTCGTTCCGCACGTTCGGGATTGACCGGCAGACACTAACGCGGATGGACCAGTCACTCACCGCGGCGGGAATCACCCGCCACCAGTCCCAAGCCGCCTATGCGGCCAGATTTTTGGCTCTCCCCCCCGCCAGGCGGGAAGACCACAAGACGGGCGCCGCCCTCCCAGAGCCGCACCCCGACGACCGGAGAAGGAGACTCGCTGAAGAGTCACTCGAATGGCAAAAGTTTAGGAGTTGAATCATGGACAAAAACAAACTGGAAGCCCGACTGCAGGTGATCGCTGAGGAAGCGGAACAGCTCATCGAAGAGCAACGCGCCCAGCTTGATCTCACGGACGAGGAACGCGACGACGAGGCCTACGAGGAGATCGAGGCCCGCAAAGCCGAACTCGCCAAGGAACGCGACCGGGTAGTCGCTCAAATCAAACGGATCGACCGGATCGAAAAGCTCGCCACCGACGAAAAACACCTCGTCGAAGGTGTGGCTTACGCGAACGTCAAGCGGGACCCGTTCGACTTGAACACGCTGCGGTGGAACACTCCGACGGACGAGCTCCGATCCCGGGCGAAAACCGCGGTCGAACAAGTCGAATCACCTATGACGGACGCCCAGCGTGCCGCTGTTGTGCACCGGTTGGACACGGTTGACGACGCCCGCGGGGTCATCCCGAACCTAGTATTACGAACCGGCAACAAGCACTATCGGCGGGCGTTCGCGAAGGCGATGGCGGGACGGACCGATCTGTGGTCGCCGGAGGAACGGCAGGCTGTCGCAGTCCTCGACGAGTTTCGTACGGCGATGGGTTTGACAGACACGACCGGCGGTTTCGCGATCCCGTTCACTTTGGACCCGACGCTCGTCCTAACGAACGATGGGACGGTGAACCCGATCCGTAAAATCGCCCGTACCGAGCAGACCACCACGGACAGCTGGCATGGGTTGACCACGGCCGGAGCTACCGCGTCATGGGTCGCTGAATCCACGGAAGCAACCGAGTCGACGTTAACGTTCGCTGGCCCGTCCATTTCCGTGTTCAAATCCCACGCGTTCATTCGTGGGTCGATTGAGATCACTCAGGACTACCAGTCGATCGAAGCCGACCTTGGGGAGGTGCTCGCTGATGCCAAGGACCGGTTCGAGGGCAGCGAGATGGTTAACGGTGCTGGCGGAACGGCAGCGACCGGCATTATCACCGCTCTCGACGGCGGCTCGTCCGAGGTGGTTCCGACAGTGGCCGAAACGTTCGGTGTCGCGGACATCTACAAGTTGCAGGCTGCACTACCTGCCAGGTATCGGCCGCGTGCCTCGTGGATCGCGGAACTGTCGACAATCAACGCGATGCGACAGTTCGGCACGTCGGACAACTACCACGGATTCCTGACAGATCTGGCGGGTGACAGTCCGGCTGTCCTGCTCGGTAAGTCGTTGTATGAGTCGTCCGACATGGACGCCTACTCGGACATCAACGCGGCCGAGACCGACGGCAACAACCACATTCTCCTATTCGGAGACTTCAAAAAGTATGTGGTTGTGGACCGGATCGGAATGAGCATCGAATTCATTCCGCACCTGTTCGCAACCGCGAACAACTTCCCGTCCGGGGAACGCGGCTGGTATGCGCATTGGCGTTGGGGTGCCGACTCGATCGACGACAACGCTTTCCGTGTCCTCACGGTCGCAACCACGGCCTAACCCCAGTGGGAGGAGAAACCGCGGCTTAACCACAGTGGGAGGGGAAAGCTTTCAGGCTTTCCCCTCCCCCCGAGAGGAGAAGCATGAGACCTACCATCCCTACCAGTCCGATCACACTGTTCGCGTCAGCAGCGAGAGACACTGCCGAAGAGATCGTGTCGGACACCTACGACGGCATCCCAAACCAGTATCGGGGCCTGGCCATCATCATCGACGTCACTGTCGACGATGCCGCCTCGACCGGGTTCGTGGTTAACATTGACGACAAGGAGGACGACGGCGAGTGGACCACTCGTCTGGCATCTCCCACTATCGACGCTGTCGGTTCGACGGTGCTGATTTTGCATCCGTCGGCACCAACTGACCGGGCCAATTCGATCGAAACCACGAGCCTCAACTACAAGTGGCGGGCCACGCTCACCCACTCCGACACCAACGCGATGACCGCGTCAGTGACCGCGTTCTATCTCGCCTGATTGGAGGATCTGATGAGTAATCCTGTGCGTGTGGTGAGAGCTCTCACCTCGTTCTCTTGCCCCCAACGGGGACAGGTGACCCAAGGCCACCTATACCGGTCTGATGATCCTCGGGTGGTCGGCCGGGAAACCCTGTTCAGGGACGTGTACGAAGAATTCGGGTTAACCGAGGTTGCCACACGGAATCCTGGCGAGAAACGCCAAAAAGTCAGACCAACAGAAGACAAAACAGAAGACAAAACAGAAGACAAAACAGAAGACAAAACAGAAGACGGTGAGGATTGACGATGAGAGCCACCCAGACTGTCGCACCTACCACCGCCGTCGTAACGACGAGCGAAGCCAAATCACATTTGAGGGTCGACTCGGCCGACGACGACACCCTAATCGGCGCGCAGGTGGCAGCAGCGACAGCCTGGGTGGAGGAGTACACCGGCCGCCAGTTGGTGACGGCCACATGGTTACTCACTCTGGACAGTTTCCCGGCCGCACGCGAACCGATCGTACTGCCACGCCCGCCGGCGGCCACCATCACGTCCATTGTTTACACAGACTCGGACGAAACAGCTACCACCATCGACGCCGCGAATTACACGTTGGACGACTCGGACGACCTGCGACGCCACCGGATCCTTCCGGTCGGCGGGTACCTGTGGCCGACCAACACCCGCACCTACTCGGGAGTGGCCGTTACGTACACGGCCGGTTATGGTGCGGCCGCCGCGGTCCCCGAAATTTTCAAACGAGCGATCCTGCTGCTCGTCGGTGATCTGTATGAGCAGAGGGAAACGATCGTGGTGGGAACGTCACAGTCGACCATTCCCACAGTTGAACGTCTCCTGGTTAACCAGCGGGTGTCGCCGTGGCTGTAAAAGCAGGGGCTTTACGGCGTCGCCTGGCGTTCCAGGCTCAGTCGTCTACTCAGGACGCGTCGGGGCAGCCTCTCGACACCTGGACGACCAGTTTCACCGTGTGGGGCAGCCTTTTGGATGTGTCAGCTCGTGAGGCCGTGAACGGTGCTTACACCGCACAAATCACGACGGTCGCCACGATCCGCTATCGGACCGGTGTTCTGGCCGGGATGCGGATTTCGGGAGACGGCCGATACCTGGAGATCGTGGCACCGCCGATCGATAAGGGCGGCAGACACGAACAACTCGAAATCATGTGCCGGGAGATCACACCATGAGCAGATTACCCCGATTAGACGAGGACAACTCGCATGTAGTATACGAGTCTAAACTGGAAGAGTTAGCGTCCGACATTGATGCGCAGCTGATGGACTGGCTTGCAGAAGTAGCGGGTGGTTTCGCTAGTGAGATGAACCGTACCGACCGCCTCAACGTGGCACACGACACGATAATCACTCAACGTCGCAAGAAGACGGTGGCGATCGGCCCGTCCAGAGACGGGAGACGTGGACACCTCGTCAGGTTCCACGAGTATGGGACAGTCCACCATGGGGCAACACCTCTTATGCGTCCGGTCATGGACCAGGCGGGTGCAGTCGTCAGAGCGAAGGTGGGTAAAGCTGTGAAACGGACCGCGGAAGCCCGGAAGCTGGCCGGAAGATGACCGCCGTCGAACAATCTCTCCGCACCTATCTGATAGCTGACACGACCGTGAAGGACCTGATCGGATCGCGGGTCTACCCGTCGCGGCTCCCCGACAATCCGACACTCCCCGCCGTTGTCTATCAGAAAATTTCGACGACCTACGACATCCCCTCAGGCCGTGTCGCAGCGACCAGAAGCCGCATCCAATTGGACGCGTGGGACGACTCCCAACTGGTCGCATGGTCCGTGTCTGCCGCGATCCACGCCGCACTCGACGTGGGATCTGCAACAGGGATACATGCTTCATTTCCTGAGGATTCGGAATGTTCGTACGACGTGGACTCCGGCCTGTACCGAGTCCGTGACGACTTCTTCATTTGGACAATCGAGGAGTAACCGTGTCGGAAGTAGTGCTAACAAACATCAAACATTATGTGGGCGGTGTGGACCTGTCAGGCGTCTACAACCGTCACGCTCTCGTCATGACAGCCGACCCGGTCGAAACGACCGCTTTCGGAGACGAAACCCGCGAGTATCTGGGTGGTCTAATCGGTGTGGGATCCGAACATGAGGGCTACTGGGACTACCAGGTGGACTCGGATCTTGTCGCCAACCTGGCCGCCGCCGCCAGGAACGTGACAGTCGCACCTTCGGACACGGAAGGCGAAATCGCCTACTTTTTCGAGTCGATCGGCACCCTGTTCGAACAAGGCGCCCAAGTGGGGGAGGCGTACGCGTTCACTGCGTCACACCAACCAACCGGAACCGTCACTCGAGGACGCATCCTCGCTATCGGTACTCAAACGTCTTCGGACACGGGCACCGCTTTCCAATTGGGAGCAGTCGCAGCGGGACAGTCGGTGCGGGCGTCTCTGCATGTGACAGCGGTCGCCGGGACGTCTCCTGAGGTAGATGTCACTGTCCAATCAGACGCAGCCGCGGACATGCTCACCCCGACCACACAAATCACGTTCCCCACTTACACGGCGATCGGCGGCGAGATCCTGTCAGAGGCGGGAGCAATCACGGACGACTGGTGGGCCGCGACGTGGACGCTCGGAGCCGACACCACATCAACAACTTTCATGATCGCAGTAGGAATTAGCTAAAGGAGCAAATAATGGCAGAACTAGTGCTTACTGACCCGCAATTCTCGATCGCCACGGTCGATCTGACTGACTGGGTGAAATCATTGCGGATCACCTATCAGGCTGACGCACCCGAAATCACCGCGTCTGGGGACGACCCCCGCGAGTATTTGGGTGGTTTGAAGAACTGGTCTATGGAAGTCGAACTGAACCAGGACCGAGACGCCTCAGCTGTGGACGCCACCATGTTTGATATCGTCGGAACGGTGGTCGCGGTCACGGCGAAAGCCACAGACGCGGCTACGAGCGCCACGAACCCCGAATACCAGGGAGACGTGGTGGTGACGTCGTACCAGCCGATCGGCGGGTCCATCGGCGAAGTAGAAACAACCCCGATTACTCTGCAGGGGACGGGCACACTCACCCGAGCGGTCGCCTAATGGGACGGTTCACTGATGCGGAAGCTGTGGTCCGTTACGACCTGTCGGACGGCGACTGGGTCGAGTTCCGTCAGGATCTGTCGTTCGCCGAACGACGAGCAGTTGAAGCGGGCGCGTTGAAAGGCCGTCTAAACCCGGAAACGAAAACCGTGGACATGGACGTTGACTGGGAGGCGTTCGAAGTGTCACGTCTCGCCGGTTGGATCCGAGCCTGGTCCCTCACTGATGAGGGAAAGGCTGTGCCTCCCACCCGCCAGTGGATCAGTCGCCTATCTGTAGCGACCGCTACCGAGTTGACGGCCCTGTTGGACCGCCACTTAGAAGCAGTGGACGGCGAAGAAAAAAAAGGGAACGGCGGGCACTGATCGGCCTTTGTAAGTGGATGGGTTGGTCGTGGGCCGATCTCATGGTCACCCCCGACGGTGTGGTGAAAGAAGCGTTCGACTTCATGGTCGACACGCTCGAACACGAATCCGATGAGGCCGCCCGACGACAGCTGGCGTTACGGGCGCTCCAAAAAGCGAAAAAACGGAGAAGGTAAATGGCTGCGACTGTCGCCGAAATTGAGGCGTTGTTAAAGGCCCGGGATGAGCTTTCAGCTCAAATCCGGCGGGCCGCCAGCAACGTCGAGAAAGAAACCGGTCGTATGCAAGCCGCTTTCGACCGGACGGCCGCCCGGATGACGTCGATGGGCAAATCGATGACCAGGGGGGTTACCATGCCGCTACTCGCGGCGGGTGCCGGAATGGTCCACCTTGTGGGTGTGCAGGAAGAAGCAGAGGCAAAACTGTCAGCCACGTTCGAGTCGATGGGTGCCTCAGCGTGGACAACCACCGACGCATTGAAAGCGCAGGCGTCAGCTCTCCAAGGGCTCACCACTTACGGTGACGAGGCGATCCTCGAAATGCAGGGTGTGCTATTGACGTTCGGGCAGGTGACCAACCAGACCGGCGAAATGGGCGACGTGTTCGACCGGGCAACATCGATCGGTTTGGACATGTCCGCTCGTCTCGGCCAGGACCTCCAAACCTCCGCCGTCCAAGTCGGCAAAGCCCTAAACGACCCGATCGCTGGTGTAACCGCCCTCCAACGCGTCGGTGTCCAATTCACCAAATCCCAAAAAGACATGATCAAATCGCTCGTCGAATCAGGCGACGTGTTAGGCGCCCAAAACACGATTCTCGCCGAACTGGAACGCCAATTCGAAGGATCAGCAGAAGCAGTCGCATCCACGTCGAAAGGCAAACTCACTCAAGCGATGAACCGGTTGGGTGATGTGGCCGAGTCGTTCGGCGCCCTCCTACTCCCAATGATCGAGAAAATGGCCGGCTGGTTGGGTTCCCTATCCGACTGGTTCGACCGTCTCTCACCACAGACCAAACAGATGATCATCAACGTGGCCGGCGTCGCCGCAGCGATCGGACCGCTCCTGCTCATCGGCGGAAAGCTCGTGGGCGCTATCTCAGCGATCAGCCACGCATTCCGGGCAATGTCCACCCTAATGTCCACCAACCCCTACGCTCTGCTGATCGCGGCTACTGTCGCACTTGTCGCCCTGATCGTGGCAAATTGGGACACTATCAAAGAGACCCTTGGGAAAGCGTGGGAATGGGTTTCCGACCGTGTTGCTGGTGTGGCTGATTGGGTCACCCAGAAGTGGGCGACGATCGTCGACGCCACCTCCAACGTGGTCGACTGGGTGACCGGCAAATTCCGGGGAATGGTCGACTGGCTGAAAAACCTGTTTCTGAATTGGACTTTGCCCGGTCTGATCATGAGACATTGGATCACAATCAAAGCAAACCTCGCCGAACTTGTGCGTTTCGTCCACGAAAAGTGGGACAACCTGATCAGCTGGTTCGGACACATTCCCGGCCGGGTCGGCGACGCCTTCCGGGGCGTGGCGGACACGATCATCGCCGCGTTCCGATCAGCGTTCAACTGGATCGCCCGACTGTGGAATGACACGGTCGGCTCCCTGAGTTTCCGGGCCCCGTCGTGGATACCCGGTATTGGCGGAAAAGGGTGGGACGTCCCCGACATCCCAACCTTCCATCAGGGCGGGGTCGTGCCAGGCACCCCGGGCCAGGAGGTCATCGCGAAAGTGCAGGCGGGTGAAACCATCCTCCCCGTGGGTACGTCGGCTCCCACAATCGGACAGATCATTTTCAACGAAAAAATCGATCCGATGGCAACGGTCGATCTGATCATGTGGCGCCTGAGGACAGCGGGGATCTGATGGACTACGAAATCACATACAACAGCCTGACTCTGGGTCCCGGCACGGCGTACAAAGTGCGAGGTTTAGAAGGGTTCTGGCGGCGAGCCACCAACCTCAACACCCCACCATTGCCCCGATACCACGGTGGTATCGTCGGAGCCTCCTACGAAGAGACCCGACCCGTCAGCCTGACCGTGGCCGTGACGGCCACAACCACCGCCGTGCTGTCGGAGTACGTGGACGATCTGCTCGCCGCATTCGAACCACGTCCCGACGACGAGACAGCTCTCACGGTCACTCTCCCCGGTCTCGACAGCCGACAAATAATGTGTCGGCCACAAGCCGCGACCGTGCAAGTAGGTCCGGCAGAGTGGGCAGCGAAAACAGCGGACGTGTCTATCCGACTTGTCGCCTCCGACCCCGTCTGGTATTCAACGACCGAAACGTCTGTGATTCTCACACCCTACACGTCGGCGGACGGGTTCACTTGGCCTGCCGTGTGGCCGATCGTGTGGGGTGCGGGCGGTGCAGGCGGCGGATTCACCGCCACTAATAGTGGCGAGTGGGAGACGTGGCCCACGATTACGATTACGGGACCGACCGCAGGCACCCTGTCGGACCCGATCATACAGAATGTGACAGCCGGAACCGAACTTGCTTTAATCG
>Ga0265293_10013613_pt1 | contig 10516 bp, 11 predicted proteins | sample Munlanlewell138R_FD_192505 | JGI IMG/M metagenome (GOLD analysis project Ga0265293, IMG submission 192505) | Leachate microbial communities from a municipal landfill in Southern Ontario, Canada - Leachate well 138R | ecosystem: Engineered > Solid waste > Landfill > Unclassified | place: Canada... | reverse complement strand
CAGGCGCACCGCGCGTTCACGTACCTCAAGGGAAAACTTGTTGTTCTTGCTCATGGCTCCATTCTCTCAAGAAATGAAGCCTCCTCAAAACCCGGTGTGATTCAAACATGCCTTGAGGGTGACGCGCTTAGTCTCTGAGGTCAATAGGGTGAGGGCGGCCAGCGGCGGAACATGAGGATTGCCTTGAGCAGACCACAAGAACACTGCCTGCGAGGGCGCCGCAAGCAAGAGACGCGTCGGTGGTTCCAAACAAGGCCGAGCGCGCTAAGATGCACAACCGGAAAGGGTCAAAGACGAGGCGCTGCAACCGGCGCGCTGTCTCTGCCTCGAAACGGATACCGGAACCACCCGCAGGTAAACTGATGAACACCAACGAAAAAATCTATTCCGGCAAGACCAAAGACCTTTACGTCCTGCCAAACAGCAACATCCTCCTCGTCTTCAAGGATGACGTCACCGGTGAAGACGGCGTGATCGATCCCGGCGCCAACACCGTGATTGGCCAGGTGGAAGGCAAGGGCCGTAAGTCCCTCGCCATGACCGATTACTTCTTCAAGCGCCTTCACGCCGCCGATATTCCCACCCATCTCGTACGCGTTGACCTCGAAAAGGGCACCATGGAAGTGCGTCGTGCCGAGCCGTTGGGCAAAAATATCAGCGGCACGGGCGGCCTCGAGTTCGTTTGCCGTACGCGGCCCTGGGGGAGCTTCATCCGCCGCTACCAACAATACATTCGCGATACCGCGCGCAAGCTCGACTACCTCGTCGAGATCACGATTAAAGACGATGAGCGCGGCGACCCTCTCATTAACGATGAGACCATCGTTGCCCTTGGCCTGCTTAGCCCGATTCATCTTGAGCAAGCCAAGGACATCACCCGTCGCGTGTGCCGCATCGTAGAAGCCGACCTGCAGGACAAGGGCTTGACCCTGATCGACATGAAGATCGAAATTGGTCTGGTGGACGGTGAGGTCGTGGTCATCGACGAGATCTCGGCCGATGCGATGCGAGTCATGGACGAGTCGGGCAAGGTGCTGGATCATGGGACGGTCTACGAAAAGCTGATCCGCAATAATCCGCATGGACAATACAACGTTTGAATCATTTTTAGACCGATCAACGATGACACCTTTGAGAAAGGCGGTCGGCTTTTTCGGCTGCCTATCTCCGAAGGTTTATCGAATTTTTCCGATCCGAGTCTTCGCTGCGTGTCGGCTAGGTGAGGTTTAAACCGCCATCCGACAACAAAATTTCGCCCGTCAGATAATCTGAGGCAACCAGCATAGCGACAGCCTGGGCGATGTCTTGTGGGCTAGCCGCCCGGTGCATAGGCGCTCTTTCTTTCCAGAGCCGCTGTGCCTGCGTCCAGTCAGCCGTCATTGGTGTATCCACCAGCCCTGGTGCAACCGCATTCACTCGGATATGTGGAGCCAGCGACAGAGCAAGCAAACGGGTTACGTGATTTAATGCGGCCTTGGTTGCTGCATAAGGAATGGATGCGCCCTTTGGTCGAATGCCGGCATGAGAGCTGATGTTAATGACGCAAGCCGGTCTACCCCTCGCAGCAGCATCGCGGAGCGCGGATTCCGCATGCGCTACCAGACGAAATGGGGCTACGACATTGACTTCATGGAGTTCTTGCCATATCTCCGGAGTGGCTGCCAAGATATCTGCATGAGGGATAACGCGGCTGATACCTGCGTTATTAACCAATACGTCAAGGCGGCCCCATATGGCAACAGCTTCTCGTATCAGCCTTTCTCGGTCCGCCTCATTTTCCAGGTCGGCTTGCACGTATGTGGCAATGGCTAATTCGCTAGCGAGTTTATGTCCGTCTTCGACTGAGTCACGCGAATGCAAAACGACAGCGAATCCGTCGTGTGATAGACGTCGAGCGATGGCGGCACCGATGCCGGAAGTCGAGCCGGTGATAAGAGCGACACGAGACGGAAGGTTCATGGATACGATGGGAATCGAGAGTTAAGCCGGATACGCCTAGAGCGCATTTTTTCAACTGGATGGGGCGGAGGCATTTTAGTCGAGGCTGTGGCGGCGCGGCTCCGGTGATAGATTGCTGCTGTTTATGCTAGTACAGCTTTGCGCCCAACGGCACAGTCTTGTCGGGCACGCACAACGCAACATTGCCCTGCTCATCCGGAAATCCCGTCACCAAGCATTCCGACATGAACGGCCCGATCTGTTTAGGGGGAAAGTTGATGACGGCGACCACTTGCTTGCCCACCAAATCATCCGCCTCGTATAGCGCAGTCAGTTGTGCGCTGGATTTGCGTTGCCCGATATTTTCGCCGAAGTCTACCAATAGTTTGTATGCCGGCTTGCGAGCTTCGGGAAACGGTTCGGCCTTAATGATGCGCCCCACGCGCAGTTCGATTTTTGCGAAGTCTTCCCAAGAAATGGTCGTCATGATGGCTACTGAGGATTACAGAGGGGATAGGTTGCGACGTTCGGCTGTTAAGAGGCGAGATATACTCCCGTGCTGGAGTGTATGCGCAGCCTTTGCGTCAAGCACGCTATTTTACAGTGAGCAACGTCGCGTAGGAGGCGAGTCACGAGGGCTGTGAGGCTAGAGGATCGTTTTTTCGCCGGGCCGCTTTCCCAAGGCACGAATCTCCCTTGGGAGTCAGCGCAGCCGCAGAGCGGCGGGTGCGAGCCCTTTTTTGATGTCGTTACGAGAATGGAGTTTGAAATGGACGTTTTCGACCGCTTGAAGGCGGCCGCCGCGGAAGATTGGCAATCCTACGTCGAGCATGCCTTTGTACGTCAACTGGGCGAGGGCACGCTGCCACTGGAGGCCTTTCGCGCCTATCTGGTGCAGGACTACCTGTTTCTGATCCAGTTTTCACGTGCCTGGGCGCTTGCGGCTTATAAGAGCCGCACGCTTCCCGAGATTCGCGCCGCGCAAGCCGGGCTTGCCGGTATCCTGAATGAGACCGAGCTGCATGTACGACTCTGCGGCCGTTGGGGGCTTTCGCCGGAAACGCTGCATACCGTCGCTGAGCATCAGGCAACGGTTGCCTACACACGCTTTGTGCTTGATTGCGGGGCGGCGGGGGATCTGCTGGACTTGCATGTGGCGTTGGCGCCCTGCGTGATCGGTTATGCAGAGATCGGTCGGGCGCTGGCTCCCAACGGTGTGGAAGCCCTGGGCAACCATCCCTATCGGGAATGGATCGGAGAGTATGCAGGCCATGCATTCCAACAACTGGCCCTCGGTTCCAGAAAGCTGCTCGATGATCTGGCCGAGCGTTCGATGACAGAACGACGCTTTAAAGAGCTGACGTTGTTGTTTGGCAAGGCGTCTCGTTTGGAGGCGGAGTTCTGGCAGATGGGCCTGGACGCCGCTGTACGTTGATGAGTGCGCTGTGCCACCAGGTGGCACAGCGCACCACCGACCCTAGGCGGGCTGCCGATCCCACGCGTCCAGGTAAGTCGCGAAGCGCTTTTCGGGATCGTACTGTTTGCGGACTTCTAGGAGCTTCTCCCACTTTTCGTCGGAAAAGCACTCTTTGGCCATGTGAGGAAAGAGCGTCAGGTCGATCTCGTTGATGTAGTAGCCCTTGATATAGGGTTTGATGTCTTCGTAGATCTCTTCCATCAGTGCGAAGTTTTCCTGCACATCCTCGTTGGTGGTACCCATCAGATACCAGGAGATATAGTGTGGCGCCTTGTAGGTGTAGCAGCTAGGTTCCGGCACGGTAGGGTTGCTGCCCAAGACGGAGAATCCGAAAGATCGAGGATCCAGCGCCTTGGCGGAGAGTTTTTCGCCCAGCATTTTCAGGACGGGGGCGGGATCGTCGGTGAATAGGGCGACTTCGCTGGTGCGGTACTGAGCGTAAAAGTCGGTGGCAAGCTGGGTATACAAATCCATATAGCCCAGCGGCTGGTTAGTGACCGGATTGGAAACCGAAAGCTTTCCGATGTCGCTCTCGGTGAACACCTGGGCCGCCTCCAGTGCCTCTTGCTCGGTGGCGCCATACGAGAAAATATTGACCGCCCAATGCCACGTTTCCTTCTCGGGAGGTGTGCCCGGGGGATTGAACCTTCCCAACGCGCCCAACACCTCTGAACGATTGTTGCTGGCCGGCAGCAGCTTCAGGAACTCGGGAACGGCGTCTTCCAGCTGATCCAGCGTATAAAAGTAGGTGTTCTTCACGATCTTGGGCGCCGGATGAAGCTTGAGCTTATAGCGCAAAATCAGGCCGAAAAAGCCGGGGCCTACACCGCGCAAGGCCCAATAAAGGTCGGTGTTCTCGGTTTCCGAGGCTATGACGATGCGGCCATCCGCCAGCATGACTTCGGCCGCCAGCACCGAGGCGCAACCCATGCCCCAGGCCGGCATGTTCCAACCCATGCCACCTCCGAGCAGATAGCCTCCAATGGTGACGAAACCTGTGTGGGCGGAAGGAAAGGCTAACCCTTTTTCAAAAAGCTGGCGATTCAGGGGTTCGCTCAGAACACGAGGGCCCGCCCACACGGTCCGTCCCTCGGTGTCTATGTCTTCGATTTGGTCGAACATGGACATATCGACCGTGATGGCGTCTTTGACAAGGCAGGTGTTGGAGATATTGTGTCCGGAGCTACGTGCCATGAGCTGGACCTTGGCCTTGTTAGCATAAGCCATCAGGATGGATAGATCCTGCTTGCCGGTGGGGCGCGCGAACATGATGGGAAATTGATCGCGAGGCTTGATGCGATACCAGGTCATGGCCCAGAACCAGCCGAGATAGCTGGGGTCGGCCCGGGTGATGATTTCACCTTTGAAGTCGGCGAGTTCGGCCGGGCGTGCCCCGGCAGTGAGTTTGGCCGTGCCGGCCTGAGCCCATGCGGCCCCCGTTTGCAGAGCGCCATAAACTCCCGTACCGATCAGGCCTGCCAATTTGAGGAGGGAGCGACGAGCGAGCATTTTGGATTTCATGTCTCCGCACGGCCGCCCGAAGGAGACTGAAGCCCCCTCGGGGGGCAGCGAACGCAGTGAGCGTGGGGGTGGTTTCATCTTAGGTGCCTCGATGCACGTTGTACCTGTGCGTTGCTGAATTCTTGACGGGTCGTTGACAAGGCGGCGCTGCTTGCGTCGTGATTCGCGCCGCCGAGGCAGGCTTACTTAGCGCCGGTGGCAATGGGTGGTTGGGCGCTGAAGTACAGGGCCAGGTCGGTAATGTCTTGCTCGCTCAGGTTTTGGGTCATGGCTTGCATGACCGCATCTTGGCGTGCTCCTGTTTTGAAGGCGCGCAGTTGCGCCGCCAAATAGTCGGCCTGCTGCGCATTCAAATAGGGCTCGGTGGGCAATGCGGCATTGTCATGACAGGCGATGCAGACGGCGGCCGCGGCGGGCCGGGTCATGGTGGTTCCTGGCTCGATATGGGGCAGGGGCGGCGGCTGGACGCTCAGGTAATCGGCGGCAGTCTTCAAATCATCGTCGCTGAGAACGTCGACGACCGGTTGCATCATCGGATGATTGCGTGCGCCGGATTTGAACTCCATCAGTTGCTGGAGCAAATAGCTTTGTTTTTGCCCTGCGAGGCTGGGCCAGTCGTTATATTCGCTGCGCCCATTGGGGCCATGACAGGCAAAACACTGACTGAGCACGGCCGGAATGGCTTTAATTGGCGCCGGATATGTGTCTTGGTCGGTGGGAATCCGCCCGGTTTCGGCCAGGGCAACAGAAGATCCCAAGACGGTCATCAGCATGAGGCTTCGCAGGCCTGCTTGGCGCAGTAGCCGTTTTGCCAAGCTGCCGTTCAGACAAGTTTGATTATGCATTTGATTGTTTCCTCTTGTACCGTTTTGGGGCCGCGCCAAAAACCCATGGATCGGCCATTCAACCACCTGTCCCAGTATTGCACCCCGGCCTATCCGAGACAAGCCTGGAGTCAGCGCCGAGAACTCAAAGCTGATCGTATTTTTTGCTGCTGCCCTTGGCGCGACTGATGGGATACTTCTGTGCGTTAATCTGGATCTTGGCCTGCGCGGCCTTGACCGGGTCGATTCCAAGCACGTTGCTCAGTTGTACGAGATAGAGGAGTACATCGGCGATTTCGCTGCCTACCGCCTCGAGCTTCTCGGGGCCCAGAGCCCGGCTTTGCTCTTCCGTCATCCATTGAAAGTGTTCGACCAGTTCGCCTGCTTCCACGATCAGCGCAGAGGCGAGGTTCTTGGGTGAATGAAACTGCTCCCAATCGCGTTCCTTGGCAAACTCGCGCTGTCGCTGGCTCAGGTCTTGAAGTGTATCGGTCATGGATTTCTGTGGGGAAGGGCGTGAAGCTGGGCGTACAGGCATGGGTTGGTGCGGCCAGCGCCGGGGCAGCATCGAGCGGTGCAGTCGGCACGCCGGTGTGCGTCAAAGCTGTGCAAGACGACGTATTGTTCCAGAGACTGCGCTTCCCATCAAAGGGAGCGGCGAAGCAAGCCATGCTTTAAGCGATGTCGCCGCGTCTGCGGGTCACTGGTTTACCCTCCAGCGCTGCGCGATCTCCTGCAGTAGGGAGGATTCGCGCTTGAGGCGACTCGGCGCGCTCACTGGATGGACTACCCTCCTATCCACGGAGTCGATTAGAGATCGACAACGTTGAGCGCTGCGGTGGCGGCTGGCCCTCGGGAAGCTGGAGGAGGATATCCAACGCGGTCGGTTGGAATCGGTGGGGTATGAGCACCAGCTACGGCTGGGCATGTGGCATGTGCCGCGACCGGCTTTTTAAATTAATTGAATTTTTCTGGTGTGACGGCGAATGGGCCACCAAAAGCACATTCGCCGCCTGCCGACAAGACTGATTAGTCTACCCAAGTCGCCGCATCAGGCCCCAGAGCATCGTTATAGCAATACACGCGATCCTGCATGTGATGGTAATCGCATACGCTGCCGGCATTGGCAACCTGAGCGGCGCCCGCCACGGCTCCACTAGGCAGACTGCCGATGATGCCCCCCGAAACTTCGGCGATTTCGGCGGCGGATAGTACGTGCATCGAAGGATTGGTTTGAAGGTTCATCTGTATCGTCCTGAAATTTAATGCATGGCATTTAAAAGAACGGAGAATCTATCATAATGATCTGAGAATAAATTCGCAAAATATATATTGTTGCGATTTCAAGGTGGGCCGATGATTAGAATTGATGGTTGGGTTTGGATTCAGTTTCACATATGTTGTGACATAATTTGATGGACGACAGAATTTAACTCTGTCTCCATCTCTTTTTCTCGCATGTTTAGTAACGACTAGACAAATTTTGGCGTGTTTTTGGCGCGATTAACGACAGATTGAGTAGTCATTGTTGAAACGAAACATAACGATAAGGGCGGGTTTGTAGCTCGTATGCGGATGCCCTATGTATTTCAGGAGTTTGTACAGAACCATGGCTGCAATACCCGGTGAGGCTTACGTATTCCTGTTTTTTCTTACATGTCGTTGACACTTCGAGTATCTGTGCCGGTACAAGGAGGCCTCCCACAGTTCACGTGACTAATTCAAGGAGTACGAAATGCAAGAGTTGTCAGTCCATGAAGTGGCAGCGGTATCCGGTGGCCTCGATCTGAGCGTCGACATCGGAGGCTGGGACTTTGGTTACGGGTCGGTGCCTGGCGGGGGTGATGTGAACTTCGGCAATGGTGTTACCGCTGGAAAGGACTTCGGCAACGGCTGGAGCCTGGACGCCGGCTTCAACGACAAAGCCGCAGGCCTGGAAGTCAAGTTCGTTTGGTAACGGGAGTTTTTCATGACGCCTTTGACCGCTGAAGAAATCCAGGCCGTGGCCGGCGGCGTGACCGCAGGCCCCGATGGCACGGGTTGCACCAACCCGCACATCATCATCATGGACCCCGACATTATCCAAACGGATACGGTGCAGCAGAAGTAAGTTTTGTCGGTCGAGCCCGGCGGCGCTGCGGCGCGGCCGGGAGCGGCCAGCTTCTCCGGACGTCGATCCGGCATGCAGGCCTTCATTCACGATCTGGATGCAGGCCGTTTTTTTTTACGCTCAAATGAGTCTGTTTCGCAAAGAGGCGCTCGCCGCTAGGCAGCATCGATGGCTGGGCGAGATCGTTCTGGTACGGCCGTTGCCGCTCTTGCTCCTGACATTCGTCTCTGTTGCCTTCGCGCTCGCCGTGATGGGCTTTCTGGTGTGGGGGGCTTATACCAAGCGCACCACCGTGTCGGGTCATGTGGTGCCGGCGGGCGGGCTGTTGAAGATCTACGCGCCCGAGCCCGCCCTGGTGTTGGAAGCGCACGTGACGGAAGGGCAGAGCGTACGGGCCGGCGACGTGTTGTATGTGTTGTCTGGCGAGCGACAAAGCACGGCGCATGGCGCCACACACGCTTCCATCGGTCAACGCTTGGAAGAGCGGCGGTTGAGCCTGCAACACGAGATCGCGCAAACCTCGGTATTGCACAGCCAGGAGGCCGACGCCGCGCGTTCGCGCCTGGCGATCGCGGAAGCCGGTCTCGCGCGGCTGGATGATCATTTGAGCCTGCAGCGCGACCGCGTCGGGCTGGCCCAGCAGACGTGGCAGCGCTACCGGAATCTGATGGCGCAAGACTACATCGCGCGCGAGCAATTACAGCAGAAGCAAGAAGAAGTGCTCGAACAGCGGGCGCAGTTGCAGGCACTGCAACGCGAACGGCTCGTCCTGCAGCGTGACCTCGAGGCGGTGCGCACCGAACTGGCGGGACTCGCGGTACGGCATGAAAACCAACTGGCTCAATTGCAGCGCGCCCTGGCCGAAATCACGCAGGAGCTTGTCGAGAACGCCATGCGGCGAAGTTTGGTGATCACGGCGCCGCGCGACGGCGCCGCCACTGCGGTGCTGGCCCATGCCGGGCAGATGGTGGGAGGCGACCGTCCTCTGGTCAGCCTGGTGCCCCAGGGAGCGCCCTTGCACGCCGAGCTTTACGCGCCCAGCCGCGCCGTAGGGTTCGTCAACCCGGGCGATATCGTTCGCTTGCGATTCGACGCCTATCCGTATCAGAAATTCGGCCATCACCAGGGCGTCGTTGAGTCGGTGGCGCGTACTGCGCTTCCGCCGCTGGAGTGGAACGCGCCCGACGCCAGGCATGCCTTGGTCGGCCAGACGTCTGCGCCGTTGTATCGCATCACGGTGAGCCTGGCCGGGCAGTCCATCCGCGCTTATGGGCTCGAGCGCGAGTTGCAGGCGGGCATGACCCTGGAAGCTGACATCCTCCATGAAAAATTGCGGCTCTATGAGTGGATCTTCGAGCCGCTACGCACCTTATCCGGAAAGTTCTGACCATGCACGATCGGCTCTCTTTCGGCTTTGGCCGCTCGCTCCCCATGATCCTGCAGGCTGAAGCGGCGGAATGCGGCCTGGCGTGCATCGGTATGGTGGCCGGCTTCCATGGCCATCACATCGATTTGCTGGCGTTGCGCAATCGCTTTCCGCTGTCGCTGAAAGGCGCGACGCTGTCACATTTGATCCAGGTGGCGAGCGAACTGGGATTGGCCAGCCGGCCCCTGAAGCTCGACCTCGAACATTTGCAGGAGCTCAAGCTGCCTTGCGTGCTGCATTGGGAGTTCAATCATTTTGTCGTCCTGCGCGAGGTGGGGCCGCGTTCGGTGACGATCCACGATCCGGCGTCGGGCGTGCGTACGTGCAGTCTGCAGGAGGTGTCGCGTTCGTTCACGGGGGTTGCTCTGGAGCTATGGCCCGATGCGGAATTCCGGCCCGCCGAGGAGCGACCGCGCCTGCGGCTGCGGGATTTGATGGGTCAAACGGTGGGGCTGTTTCGCTCGCTGGGGCAGATCCTGCTGTTGGCGCTTGCGCTCGAGGTTTTCGTGGTGGTCAGCCCTTTGTTTCTGCAATGGGTGGTAGATCACGTGCTGGTGTCGGGCGACGCCGATCTGCTCACCACGCTGGCGTTGGGGTTTGGCATGTTGCTGCTGATGCAGCAAGCCGTCACGTTTGTGCGCGGCTGGGCCATCATGTATCTCAGCACCAACCTCAGCCTGCAATGGCGGGTGAACGTCTTCACCCACTTGTTGCGGTTGCCGGTGTCGTACTTCGAGAAGCGACACCTGGGCGACGTCGTGTCGCGCTTCGGTTCCGTGGATGTCATTCAGCGAACCTTGACGACCTCGTTTCTCGAAGCGGTGCTCGATGGCTTCATGGTCGTGGTCGTTCTGATATTGATGTTCGTCTATAGCCCCTTGCTGACTGGGGTGGCACTGGCGGCCATGGTGGTCTATGCCGTCGCGCGTTGGATCTGGTATCGGCCGATGCGGGAGGCCACGGAAGAGCACATTATTCGGGCTGCCAAGCAGCAGTCGCATTTTTGGGAGACGGTACGCGGTATCAAGACGATCCGGCTGTTCATGCGTCACGACGAGCGCCGCGCCAGCTGGATTGCCTTGCTGGTGGACCAGTTGAACGCTCAGTTGCGCAACGCCAAAATGACCTTGCTGTACCGCAGCGTCAATGGCCTGTCCTTTGGCCTTGAGCACATTGTGATCATCTGGCTCGGTGCAAAGCTCGTGCTGGAGGGGCAGTTC
>Ga0265293_10013612_pt1 | contig 10517 bp, 9 predicted proteins | sample Munlanlewell138R_FD_192505 | JGI IMG/M metagenome (GOLD analysis project Ga0265293, IMG submission 192505) | Leachate microbial communities from a municipal landfill in Southern Ontario, Canada - Leachate well 138R | ecosystem: Engineered > Solid waste > Landfill > Unclassified | place: Canada... | reverse complement strand
CCCGAAAAAAACCGGAGGGTGGCGGGGATCCGAGAACAGGGTGCGGGCAAAGAACAGCCCGAGGCATCGTCTGCTGATCGTATTGGCGGCCATGGCCAGGAGCATGGCCGCGCCCAGGCGATATCGTTCTTCTCGGGCAAACGGCCCGCGGCACCGGACGGAAAGGATGTTCAGTCTGAGAAAGGGGTGGGCGAGCACCGCCTGCACGCCGGACTCGGCCAGAAAGGCATCCATGACAGCCCGGGAACCCCGGGTCACCTCCGCGGCATCAGGGGACGCAGAGTAGCGCTGGTCCAGGTAGGCGGACTCGAAAGCCTCGTATGATCCGCTGTCCATGCCCTGCGCGATGGCCGCGAACCTCCAGCTTCCTATTGACGAGCCCACGAGAAAGACCGGGCGGGAAGATCCGGTGAGCCATGAAGAGAACACGGCCCGGTCGAGCCCTCCGAGCACCAGCCACTTGGGTCCGCCCGCAGCCCCGGCCACCACGTCTACAGCCCCGGGATCGAGCCCATTGTCCCGGATGAGCGAGAGTGCCTTTTTCCCTGCGAGAATCGTGAGACTACCGGTCATGGCCTGCCCGTGATGCCGATGAAGCAGAAACGCGCGCCCCGGACGCCGACCCCCGGGCTGCCTGCCTGCACGGACATGTTATTCGAGCTCCGCGCGAAGCTGTTCAAGGGCCTTCCCTGCTTCCGGAGTGATCTTGATAAAGCTCCTGAGCATGTCACACGGGTAGTCCGCGCACTCCGCGCAGTTTGCCAGATCGCTTTCCATACAGCATTTGCGGATTTCACACATTATATCGCAATAGAAAAACAGCCTTCCTCCGGCCCTGCAGCCGTGGCAACAAATGTGTTCGGGTTGAATGTCGGTGTTATAGAGGGCCGACCATTCCTTGGCGACCTGAGCTCTCCGGGCATCGTCATCGGCCTTGGTGGCCATGTATGCCTCGCAGAGAGAACAGTCCAAGCCGCAACACGCTATCATTACTTTTCCTCCCCCTTTCTTTTCTCGTTCGTGATGCAAAAGTGCTCCTGTATGCCCTTTCAAGTCCTTTGATCAACCACCCCTCCTGTCGGATTCCATTGAAGACTCTCTACCCGGATCAGGGGACAGGAGGCTGCCCTGTGCGTCATAGACGGCCAAGGCGATCCGGTCCCGGCCTGTCCCGGCGATCTTCCGCGCGGTCTGCCTTCTTGAGATGCCCGGCCGGCGTGAGGTCGGGAAAAAGACAGGGTTCCAAGATGTAACTGAGGCTCTTAAAACCCGGGGAAAACCACTCGCAGCTGCCTGCGCCCTGCTCGCGGTATATTCCGGCGATGCTGTCGCAGGGAGCTTTTGCCAAAGCAGGGGGCTTGGGCCAGGACTCCGGCCTGGAATAATGATTGCCGGCACACGACAAGAGACCCGCGCCAGCGGAAAGCAGAAACAGACCGCCGCACAGAAACCGCATCAGGAAGATGCCCATACCACCGGTCCCGCGCCCCCCTGTAGGGATAACCCGCATCAGCATGCCTTCGAGCGCTCCTGACATCTCATAAGATCCGCATAATCTACCACATCCGCTCCAGATTATCCATACGTGGCTTTCCGCCCGGATAGAGCAAGAAATATTACGGCAGCCCGGCAGATCCCACAGCTCGTTCGAGGAGAGGGCGATGCGCTGGGCGCCTTGGACTGAGCTCTCGCGCTCCAGCCTGGCAATCACGTAGGCCCGGCCCCCCAGGACACGGCGATAGCCTGCCATTTCGACAGCATCCCTCACATAGAAGACTGCATAAAAAAAGCCCGGATAGGATAGCAGGATAATTCTCCCAGTGAAGGCCAAGAAACCTTCCGCATCGATCCCGCTTCTTTTCTCAGGCCCCGAGGGCCTCCTTGTCCGGTACTCCCTCTTCGGAGCCTCCGGGTACGCGAACCGGGGAGATCATCCGCGAGCGCACCTCTTCCTTGATGCGCTGGATATGCCCGCGGCCGAGCCCCTTGACCTCGCAGCCGAGCTCGAAGAACCGGCGTATCCTGTCGTCATCCAGGATCCCGAAGCAGTCGACGATCGCTGCGGCAGAGCCGATCATCTTTGCCACGGCATCGGGATCCAGGTCCAGATACTCGGCGTGTCTGACGGCCAGCACCACCGCATCCGATCCGCCCAGTACGGCGCGAAGGTCCTTGTTCACCCGCAAGTTCTTCAGTCCCTCCTGGTTTCTGAAGAACCGCGCCCAGCTCGCCCCCACCGAGGGGTAGGTATCCTGGGCCTCAAACTCCCACCAGTGCTCCACATAGGGGTCATGGACCCGCACGTCGCCGCCCATCTCGGCGATCTTCCGGATCATGAGTTCCGAGCCGCTGTAGCGCGTGTCGCCCACGTCCTCCCGGTATGACGCGCCGAGCACCGTGACCACGGAAGCTGCCACGATCTTGCCCATGTTCCTCAAGGCGTCCCGGATGAGGTGCACGGCGTGAAGGGCCCGGGTATCATTGATGTTAATTGCTTCGGGCGTGATGGTGAAGTTGTCGTCCTCGTAGCCCATGAGGTGCCGATAGGCCCACACACCCAGGCCCCCGTCCTTGGGCAGGCAGTAGCCCCCGATGCCGGGCCCGGGAAAGATCATGTTGTTGTGGGTGGGCCTGACCTTGATGGCTTTGATCACCTTGACGAGGTCTACGCCGTTCTTTTCGCAGAAGTTGCTCCACTCGTCCATAAAGGCCAGGATGGTCGCCCGGAAGCTGTTCTCCACGATCTTGGCGGTCTCACTCTCCAGGGGCCTGTCCAGGACCGTGAGCGGAAACTTCTCAACGTTGAGCACGTCGGAGAGAAAGCGCTCCACCCGTTGTCTGCTCTCCTGGTTGATCCCGCTGCACACGCGCCAGAAATCGCGGATGGACTTCACATAGTCCCTGCCCGGCATGACCCGCTCATAGCTGTGGGCCAGCAAAGGCTCGCTCTCAATGCCGCGAGCGGCAAAGGCCTTTTTCATAATGGGATAGGCGATATACTCGGTGGTGCCGGGCGGGACCGTGGTCTCGACCAGCACCAGGCTTTTGGGCTCGATCTTCTCGCCGATGATCTTCATGGACTCCTCCAGGGCTGCGATCTCGGCCTTGCCGCTCATACAGTTGCCCAACTCCTGCTTGAGAAAATCGCATTGCACGTCCACCACGACCACGTCCGCAAGACGCAAGGCATCATAGGTAAACGTGGCCGTGAGGTTCCTGCGCTCGAGCACACAGCGACGGATCAGGATATCCACCTCCGGGTCTTCGGCCTTTACGGGAGAGACACCGCTGTTGAACATGGGGATCTTCCAGAAGCTCCGGGTGCTGGGTCGCTGCATGCCGATGACGAACTTTCCGGCCTGGCCGGTCTTTTTGTCCGTGCTGTCTGCGACCACTGCGGCCATGACAGCGCCCACGAACCCCAGACCCATGACCACCACGATCTCTCTTCCGCGTGCGCGTTGCTCGCTCACTTCCTGCTCAAGCCGCTCGAACTCTTTGAGATAATCGGATTCCGCCGGCAGCGGATATGACTTTCCATCAGGACTGTATGAGAACGCCTGGCTCATGACTCCTCCTCGATCAATGTATTCTTATAAAAAGCCCTTGCCCGAAACCCTGGGATGGCGCGTTGCAGCATAGGCTCCAACATCAATCATGCTGTTATTTTTTATCACTATAATACATAAACTCATACCAGACTCAAGTGCCAAGCTTCAGGTCATATCCCGCATAGGCGCATGCCCCGGGGATCGGAGATGCATCCTCCCGACACGAGCAACCGTGCCCCCGGGAGGTTCTGCTGAATGCGGATACCCTCCGCGAGACGCACCAGCGTCTCATCGAGAAGCTGGCTGGTCACGGGCAGGCTCTCGTTCGAGACATGCCCGCCTGCAAGAACAACCACCCACTGGACGCCGAGCCGCGGATAGCGGCGATCAGGGCTCGGCGTCCGGCTCATCGGCGGCCTCTTCCACGGTGGGCGCGGGCTGGACTGAAAGCGCTGTTTCATTGGCATGTTCATCATCGAGAATGGTGTCCACCAGTCTGTTTATGCCGAGAATGCCTGCAATGAAGATGGAGCCGACCACGATCTCCACTCCCATCCAGACATAGGGTTCGGGATTCGGGGTCCGGGAGGCGATGGAGGCCACCAGGAAGAACAGGAAGGCAAAGGTGTTGAACACAGGGGGCAGAGCGTCTTTGAACAGCACGATTGCGTACACGAAGACACCGATGAAGAGCAGTCTGTATGCCTCGACGCCGAGGTATGGCGCGAGGACCGGCTCAAAATGCTCCATGAGCACCATGCAGCCGATCCCGGCAAGCCCCCCGATCAGGATGCGGGGCACTGATCCGGGGTCCTCGTGCTCGATGAAAAAGCATATCATGACCATGAATGCCGGCCAGGCGGGAAGCTTGAGCCTTTCCAGAACAACCTCGAAAACAATGATAAAGGCCACCAGAAAAAACCCGAAGAGCACGCTTCTCCCGGTAATGACCCTTTTCATGAACCCCTCCTCGTGTCAGGATCTTTCCTGCCCGCGCAGCTCCGGTTCTCCATGAACGAGATGCCGTAGAACTCCATGAGCCTGTCCGGGCTGTCCCCGGTCCAGGCGGCCGGCCGCGAGTCGCAGAAGCCGGGTGCCTCGTCCCATGTCATTGAAATCTTCCTTCTTTAAGCCATGCCCCGCACCCAACAGCGGTTCTTAAGCATCACGATACCATGTCTTATGCAGGGTCGCTTGCCGCCCGGTGTGCAGGCGGGAAGGAGCCCTTTCTCTTCCATCTATACACGGAGAGCAGATATGCCGCAAGGAGGGTTGCGAGCTGGACAGATCCCCAGACCTGCAGGAACGCGAGACCTGCAGTGAATTCAGCCGGCAGCGGGATATCGATGGGAACGGATACCGCAAGCTCGGGCAGCCGGTTGAGCCTGGGGCCCAGAAGAAAGGTGCCAAAGAGAATGCCGTAGAGGGTGATTCCCCACTTTGCCGTTATCCAGCCATGCTTGAACCAGCCCCAGTGAGTGAGCGCGCCGTACATGATCCCGGTTATGAGTATGCCGTTTGCCGCAGGGATGATGACCCAGTCGTCGATTGCCTTGAGCGCGATCAGGATGCCGTGCAGATCGGCCCGGGATGCTCCGGGGACCACTGCCGCGAAAAAGAACACAAGGATCATTGCCGATGCCAGCCATGCAGACGACAGGATGATATGAACGGTCTTCAGCAGCCGCGTCCAGCCTGGGGCAAGTCGCATGAACACCTCCGGTAATGCGTGATCAGTCCTTTTCTCTTTCGATCGATCCGACCATGGCGCTTATGTGCGCACCTTGCGGGGCACCTCTTTGCCAGAAGGCCTTACAAACGCACTCGATTTCCTGCCTTGCCGGAAATAGTGCGCACCTGCCCAGTCTGCCCCGCCATCTCGACTCGTTCCATTTCTTCCAGCTCATCTGCCCCGGCCTCGATATGCGCCAGGGTTCTCCGCCCGTCTGAAAGCCTTCCGATCACAGTACCGAGCAATGGCCTGCCCTCTCTGTCGTGCCGGATCACATAGGCCTCGACCCTCAGGTCGCCCTCGGCCTTTTCCACCGGCTCTGGCAGTGCCTCTGCATCGATCGTGGTCTGGATGGAAGAGTCGTCCCGCTCTTCCCAGGGCCGCTTCGGCGGGTCGCCGCCGTAAATGCCTATGGAGTGTTTGGTGATGTACCAGCCGTTTGCCGTGACCATGGCCTTTTTCGACCGGTCCGCCCTGATCCGCTCGGCCGCGGAGACAATGCCGTGCAACGAGTAGTTGTTTCCCGGCCCGCCGAAAAAGGCCAGCCCGCCGGTGAGGGTGAAATCCCTCGGGTCATGCTCGGCAATGCCGATCTCCTTCATGGCGATCTGCACGGCAGAGGGGAAGCAGCTGTAGAGGTCGAAAAAGTCTATGTCGCTTATATTCAGCCCCGCCTGCGCCAGCGCGAGCCGGGAGGCGTTCCGGATCGCGGGCGAGGAGTCGAGCCGGGGCCGCATGGACACGTGCCAGACATCGGAGAAGTCCGCCCCTCCCAAGGGGTAGACCCATCCTGCCGGGTCGATTCCGAGACTGTGCGCGGTCTCTGCCGTGGTCATGAGCACTGCGGCCGACTGGTCGACGTTGATATTCGCGTTCATGCATTTGGTGTAGGGATAGTTGATATAGCGGTTGTCAGGCGTGGCCTCGATGATCTCCCGGGCACTCAGCTCCCTCCTGATCCAGGCATGGGGATTGACGGCAGCGGCCCGGGAGAAGCGCTCCCAAAGCCTGCCCACGTATTCCCGGTGCCCCTCGACGCTGCGGCCGGACGAGGCCCTGAGCGCGGTCTCAAACAGGGGATACACGACGGCCGGGAAAAAGAGGTCGTAGTCTGCCTCGATCCGGTTCACGCTTTTACGCTCCTGGCCGTCGATATGCTCGGGCGGTTCGCTCTGGGGCCAGTCGAGCACGATCTTTCCCGCCAGGGCTCGTCTGAGGGAATAGATGGCCTCTGCCCCGGCGATGAGCACGGCCCGGACCGTGCCTGCGGCCAATGCCCGGCAGGCCCTGTTCACGAGCATCTGGGGCGTGTTGCCGCCGATGGGGGTGTAGTATTTCCCCCAGGGACGTACCCCGAGCGCCTCGGCGAGCATGCCCGGCGCATCCCGGTAGGGCCACTGGAGCAGGTTCACCACATGGACCTCATCGATAAGACCTCGCAGCCTGACGGAACCGGCATCGCCCAAGGCCGCCCTGCACGTGCGGACCATGAGCCCCATGGGGTCGAGCGGAGGCTCGATGTCCTTGGGCTGGGTATACTGAGCCACGCCGGCAAGGATGGGAGTATAAAGGGCTGTCATTATTCCAGGACTATAGGATTTACCTGAGGCTTTGTCAAACAGGTGTTTGCCATATGAACATATCATCTATATATGGTATATATGGCAACAATCTGCCATGATATATTCATTCATTATATCATATACTTTCATGGTTTCTCGTTGATCGAGAACGTGCGAGTGCCTCTGTGCTTGATAAAGATCGGCCTTCATTTCAGACCTTAAATAGTATATGTAGAGGAATCGTATCCCATCTTGCATGAGAGGAGGGGGTCGGCCTGAGATCATGTTTCTGAGAGATATCATGACCTGCTCGTTTGAGAGGCTGAGATCCAGCGACAACCTGCGGGAGGCGGCACGCCTCTTCCGGGAGACACACCTGGAGGCCCTCCCTGTTGCCGACAACCAGGGCCGGTTCGCGGGAATCATGACCAAGGCCAATCTCTTCGACGCGCTTGTAAAGGGCGTACAGCCGGATGTACCCATCCATGGCCTCTTCACCACCGACGTCTTGATGCTCAACGAAAACATGCCCTATGACGAGGTGAAGGAAATCGTGCGCACGAGCAGGGCCGGCAACGCGGTCGTGATCAATGATTGTCAGGAGATAACCGGGGTCCTCACCAAGGCGGGCCTGATCATGTCCATGCTCAAGCAGGAGACAAAGCTCAACAGCGAGCTCAACGCGATCCTCCAGACCATGTACAACGGCCTGCTGGTCCTGGACACGAACAGCACGGTCGTCAAGCTCAACAGGGCCGCGGAGAAGATCCTCTCCACCACCCAGGATCGCGCCGGAGGCATGCGGGCGGACTCACTGCTGCCCGGGATCAAGCTCGACGAGGTACTGATCGGCGGGAGGCCCTCGGTGGGGTATCTCTACACCGGCCAGGATATGAGCCTCCTGTGCAACATTACCCCCATCGCCCGTGAGGGGGCGATCACGGGCGCCATCATCGTGTTTCAGGACGTGACCGACCTGGTGCGCATCATCGCGGAGCTGGAGAGCGTCACCAAACTCTACCGGACCCTGCAGTCGGTGATGGATCTCGCCTATGACGGGATCATCGTGGTGGACGAGCAAGGTCTGATCTCCATGGCCAACCAGGCGGCGGAGCGATTCCTGAGAAGGAACGAGAACCATATCCTGGGCAGGCCCGTGGAGGAGGTTATCGAGAATACCATGATCATGAAGGTCATCAGGACCGGGGTCCCTGAGCTGAACCGGCTGCAGTTCATCTCAGGCACCCCCTACGTGGTGTCCTGCCTGCCCATCATCCGGAAAGGCCAGGTGGTGGGGGCCGTGGGAAAGATCCTGTTTCGGAACCTTGATGAGATCAAGGATCTGGCCCGGAAGCTCGCGCACGTCGACCCGGAGATTGCGGGGTCTGTTCGGCCCGAGCCCAAGGAGACCGAGACCTGGCACGGGTTCCATCAGATCGTGACCGCGGACCCGGCGTTTAGGCAGATCATTGACGAGGCCGAGATTGTGTCCCGGGGCGCCTCGAACATCCTCATCACCGGCGAGAGCGGTACCGGCAAGGAGCTCATCGCCCAGGCCATCCACCACGGTAGCGGCTATCGCACGGGCCCGCTCGTCAAGGTGAACTGCGCCGCCATCCCGGACAGCCTTATGGAGTCGGAGTTTTTCGGCTATGTCCCCGGCGCGTTCACGGGCGCGAGCCGTGCCGGCAAAAAAGGCAAGCTCGTCATGGCGGATGGCGGCACGCTCTTCCTGGACGAAATCGGGGACCTGCCCCTGAGGCTCCAGGGCAAGCTCCTGCGGGTGATCCAGGACAAGTGCTTCGAGCCCATCGGCTCGAACACGCCCCAGAAGGTCGACGCCCGGTTCATTGCGGCCACCAATCAGGACCTTGAGGAGTTGGTGATCCAGGGACGGTTCCGGCCCGACCTCTTCTACCGGCTCAACGTCATCCACCTGCATATCCCTCCGCTCAGGGAACGCCGTCCGGACATCGACCTGCTGGTGCAGTACTTCCTGGACAAGTACAACCGGATCTTTGGGACCAATGTCCGGAACGTGTCGGCAGAGGTGCGGGAGATCTTCTTTGACCACGACTGGCCGGGCAACGTTCGCGAGCTGGAGAACGTGATCGAGCGGGGTATCAACTTTGCCCGTGGCACAGACATCGAGAGGCGCGACCTGCCCCAGTATCTGCGCGAGAAAGCCTGCCACGCCCCTGCAAAGGTCGAATCCCCGCCAGGGCCGCACATGCTCAAATCGAGCCGTGAACACCACGAGCGAGAGATTGTGCTCAGTGCCCTGGAGCAGGCCCGGGGGAACAAGACCCAGGCGGCCAGACTCCTCGGCATCAGCCGGTCCTGGCTCTATGAAAAGATGAAGATCATGGGCATCTCGACCGGGAGGCATCCCTTCTAGCCCTTCTTCTCAGTTCGCTATTTAGGCATTCTGTTTTCTTAAGATACGGCTTTTGGTCTCGCCCCAGCAGAGGTTGACAGCCGCTGACTGAATGAAGTATACATTGCCTGGAATCCTTCATATCTGGAGAGCACGGGAATGATAAACAGCCGCTAACAAAACCTGTCCCCAAGCCAGGAACATCCTTTTTTTTGGAAAAGCCCCAAGGCTTTTTCAAAAAAAGAAACCAACCTCGTCTGGCCCGGGGGATCGAGCCCGGCGGCTGTCAAGAATCACTCGAACATTCATCGCACCTGTTCATGTCATGGGCCGCTGCACTCTCATCCCTTTGCCAGGCCGGCCCGGTTCTGTATGAAAGGTGTTTACGAATGACTCATCATAATTTCTTGCGTTTTGACCATGTCGATTTTACGTATGACTCCATGACAGGCACGCTGCTGAGTAGCGTGACCCTTCATTTTTCCCGCGGCTGGACCGGTATTGTCGGTCCCAACGGCGCCGGCAAAACCACCCTTCTCTTCCTTGCGTGCGGAAGGCTCCAGCCCGACCATGGCCTCGTCAGCATTCCGGAACTGGTCTGCTACTGCCCGCAGCGCACGGACGACCCGCCCGAAGGGGTCGGACAGCTCATGGCGGCACAGGACCGTGACTCGCTCATTTTAAAGGCCGATCTCGATCTGAAAGACGACGATCTGCTCCGCTGGGAGAGCCTGAGCTTTGGCGAGCGTAAAAGGTTTCAGATCGCTTCCGCCCTGTATCACAATCCCGATCTGCTGGCCCTGGACGAACCCACCAATCACCTGGATGCAGCCACGAGAAATCTGCTGTACCGCGCCCTGAAGAGGTACAGGGGAACCGGGCTGCTCGTGAGCCATGACAGAGAACTTCTGGACAATCTCTGCAGGGAGTGTGTGTTCATCGAGACCCCCACCGCGACCCTGCGACCCGGCAATTATTCGACAGGGGCACAGCAGGCCCGGCTGGAAAAGGAATCGGCAGTGAGCCGGCTCGATGCCACCCGCGCCAGGCTGGACAAACTCGAGCGGGAGCACGCCAGGCGCAAGCACAAGGCATTGAAATCCGCCGGGATGAACCCCAAACAGGGTCTCTCGCACAAAGACCACGATGCCCGGGCCAAGGTCGACGGCGCCAGGCTGTCCGGAAGGGATGCGGTCCAGGGAAAATTGCAGAAACAGCTGGGCGGCCGGCTTGACAAAGCCAGGAAGGAGCTTGACGCCATCCCTGTCAAGAAAGAGTATCCCACGGGAATCGTG
>Ga0265293_10013610_pt1 | contig 10518 bp, 8 predicted proteins | sample Munlanlewell138R_FD_192505 | JGI IMG/M metagenome (GOLD analysis project Ga0265293, IMG submission 192505) | Leachate microbial communities from a municipal landfill in Southern Ontario, Canada - Leachate well 138R | ecosystem: Engineered > Solid waste > Landfill > Unclassified | place: Canada... | reverse complement strand
AACAGGGCTCGAACCTGTGACCCTCGGTTTGTAAGACCGATGCTCTCCCAGCTGAGCTATTCGCCCGAAATGAATGGCGGGGCTGACGGGACTTGAACCCGCGACCTCCGGCGTGACAGGCCGGCGTTGTAACCGACTCTACTACAGCCCCGCATTGGATAGAAAAAGGAAACAGGAATAGTATGGAGCGGAAAGGCTGCTATTCTCTGCTTCCTTTTAATTGTGAAGCACCCCTGTTACCGGGGACCTGCTGGTGTTACTGAACTGCATCCTTGAGCGCCTTACCGGCTTTGAACTTGGGGGTCTTGGATGCAGCGATTTCGATCTTCGCACCGGTCTGGGGATTTTGCCCAGTACGTGCGGCGCGCTCACCGAGGCTAAAGGTGCCAAAACCGACCAAAGCAACCTTTTCGCCGGCCTTAAGAGCCTCGGTAACCGAGTCTGTAAAGGCTTTCAGGGCTTTTTCGGCCTCCGCTTTGCTCAGCTCCGCTTTCTCCGCCATCGCATTTACAAGATCAGCTTTGGTCACAACATCCTCCACAATTAAGAATAACTAAATTTGTGCCCGAACCGGCGATAGATATATCAGACTTTCAAAAACAGTGTCAAGATAATATTTCGCATAAACCCTAGTGGCGAACGGTTTCTCCGCCGCTGCCAAGTTCGGAATGCTCTTCGGCGGGGAGGTGCGCTGCACGGTCCGACAAGGCCTCCGCGAGCACTTCGTCCATATGCGCTACGGCAATAATTTCCAGAGAACGCACAATCTGCTGCGGTACGTCTTCAAGGTTCTTTTCGTTGTCTTTGGGTATCAGCACCCGGGTGAGTCCGGCCCGCCGGGCGGCAAGCAATTTTTCTTTCAGACCGCCAATGGGCAGCACCCGTCCGCGCAAGGTTATCTCACCGGTCATCGCAAGATTGCGATCCACCGTGCGCCCGGTCAGAGCGGAAGCGAGGGCGCTGGCCATGGTAATGCCGGCGGAAGGGCCATCCTTGGGAATCGCCCCTTCCGGCACATGGATGTGGATGTCGAGCTTTTGATAGAAATCTTTGTCCAATCCCAATTCAAGCCAGCGGGAACGCACATAGGTCATGGCCGCCTGCGCCGACTCGCGCATGACATCCCCCAGTTTGCCAGTGACCATCAATTTGCCCTGACCCGGCAGGATGGTGGTCTCGATCGTCAGCAGCTCGCCACCGACCTCCGTCCAGGCCAAACCGGTGACCAGCCCCACCCGGTTTTCTTCTTCCTTGATCCCGTAGCTGTACCGGGGAACGCCCAGATATTTTTTGACCTGCTGCGCATTGACAGTGAAGCGCCGCTCTTTTTCTTTGGACTTGACCATCTCACGGGCGATTTTGCGCATGACATTGGCGACTTCACGCTCAAGGTTGCGCACTCCGGCTTCCCGGGTATAGCGGCGGATCACCTCATAGATGGCGGACTCGGAGACATGCACTTGTTCCGCCGGCAACCCATGCGCCTCCAACTGCTTCGGAATCAGGTAGCGTTTGGCAATATTGAGTTTTTCCTCCTCCGTGTACCCTTCAATACGGATGATCTCCATCCGGTCCTGCAACGGACGCGGAATCGAGAAAAGGGTATTGGCGGTGGCGATGAACAGAACGTTCGATAGATCGTATTCAATGTCGAGGAAGTGGTCGACAAACGTGGCATTCTGCTCAGGGTCGAGAACCTCCAGGAGCGCCGAAGATGGATCCCCCCGAAAATCGGTACTCATCTTATCCACTTCGTCGAGGAGGAATACCGGGTTCTTGACCCCCGCCTTGCGCAGATTGAGAATGATTTTGCCCGGCATGGCGCCAATATAGGTGCGGCGATGGCCGCGAATCTCAGCTTCGTCCCGCATGCCGCCAAGGGAAATACGGGCGAACTTGCGCCCCATCGCTCTGGCAATGGAACGCCCAAGGGACGTTTTGCCCACGCCCGGCGGTCCAACCAGACAGAGAATGGGACCCTTGATCTTCTTCACCAGAGCCTGCACAGCCAGATACTCGACGATCCGCTCCTTCACCCGCTCCAGGCCGAAGTGATCGGCTTCCAGAATGGTTTCGGCGCGGCTGATATCAAGGCGATCGCGGGTGCCGTTTTTCCAGGGAAGGGACACGAGCCAGTCCAGGTAATTGCGCACCACCGTCGCCTCAGCCGACATGGGCGACATCATTTTCAGTTTGCGCAGCTCCCCCAGGGCTTTGTCCGTTGCCTCCTTGGACATCTTTTTCTGCTCGATTTTTTCTTCCAGGCTGCGGATTTCCTGCTTGAATTCGTCCTTTTCGCCAAGCTCCTTTTGAATCGCCCGCATCTGCTCGTTCAGATAGTATTCTTTCTGGCTCCGCTCCATCTGGCTCTTAACCCGGGTGCGGATTTTCTTTTCTATTTGCAGGATTTCCACCTCCCGCTCGATCATCGTAAGCAGATGTTCGAGTCGATCGAGAGGGCCGAGAATGGCAAGAATTTCCTGCTTGTCGGAGATTCGCACGTTCAGATGGGCAATGACGGTATCGGCCAGGCGCCCGGGATCGGCAATGCCGGTGAGGGAGGACACCGTTTCCGGCGGGACCTTCTTGTTCAGACTTACGTAGGATTCGAAAGCATCCCGCACACTGCGCAGCAACGCTTCCGTTTCGGCGCTCGAGGCGTTTTCGCGGTCGGGAAGAGTTTCGACTTCGACATAGGTGCATTCTTCCCGGCGAGTGAAATTGCGGATACGCCCGCGCCCTTTCCCCTCGATCAGCACCTTGACGGTGCCGTCCGGCAGCTTGAGCATCTGAATGATGTGCCCGAGACTGCCGATCTCGTAAATATCGCCGGGCTCCGGCTCGTCGATTTTTGGATCCTTCTGGGTGGCGAGAAAAACGATCTTCTCTTTTTCCATCGCCCCTTCCAGGGCGTGAATAGACTGGGGACGCCCGACAAAAAGCGGCGCCACCATATAGGGAAAGATGACGATGTCCCGCAATGGCAACAGCGGATACATCGCTAAATTTTCTGGATTGATATCGTTATTGTCCAAGCGGCTCATCTCTCAGCGGCGCCGCCATTCAGGCCGACTCCGCGCACTCGTAAAGGATGATCGGGCGGGCCTTGTTGAGGACCACATCCTCATTAATAACCACTTCCTTAACCCGGTTCTGGGACGGTATCTCGTACATGACCTCGAGCATGGCGTTCTCTAAAATTGAACGCAGACCGCGGGCGCCCGTCTTCCGTTTCAGCGCCTGACGGGCCACGGCAACCAGAGCGCCGTCGGTGAATTTGAGGTTGACTTTCTCCAGCTCGAAAAGTTTCTGATACTGCTTGATAAGCGCGTTTTTCGGTTCTTTAAGGATCTGAATGAGAGAATCCTCGTCGAGTTCATTCAGGGTGGCCACCACCGGCAGACGACCGATGAACTCGGGGATCAGACCGTACTTGAGCAGGTCCACAGGTTCCACCTGGATCAGAATCTCGCCAAGAGGCTGATCACGGCGCTGGCGGATTTCCGCTCCGAACCCCATCGCCTTGGCGCCGGTGCGCTGGTTGATAATTGTCTCCAGCCCGGAGAACGCACCGCCACAGATGAACAGGATATTGGTCGTATCGACCTTGAGAAATTCCTGCTGGGGATGCTTGCGGCCCCCTTTCGGCGGTACGCTGGCCATTGTCCCTTCAATGATTTTCAACAGAGCCTGCTGCACCCCTTCGCCGGAAACGTCGCGGGTAATGCTCGGCGAGTCGGATTTTCGGGCGATCTTATCGACCTCGTCGATATAGATGATCCCTTTTTGCGCTTTTTCCAGGTCGTAATCGGCCGCCTGCAGCAGGTTGAGGATGATATTCTCAACATCTTCACCGACGTAGCCGGCTTCGGTCAGGTTGGTTGCATCGGCGATGGCAAAGGGGACGTTGAGCACCCTCGCCAAGGTCTGGGCAAGCAGGGTCTTGCCGCTGCCGGTGGGGCCGAGAAGCAGAATGTTGCTCTTCTGCACCTCGACATCGCCCGGTTTGCTGGCGAATTCCACACGTTTGTAATGATTGTATACCGCCACCGCCAGGATTTTTTTCGCCCGATCCTGACCAATCACGTAATCGTCGAGCACATCCTTGATTTCCGAGGGACGCGGCAGACGCCCGGCGGCGCCTGACACCGAATCGTCCAGCTTCGCTTCCTCGGCGATTATGTCCTTGCACAACTCGATGCACTCGTCGCAAATATATACGGCGGGACCGGCGATGAGTTTCTTCACCTCATCCTGGGCCTTGCCGCAAAACGAGCAGGTGAGCTGTCCTGTATGTCCATTATTCTGGTTCACGAAAAGCCTCCGCGCTGAGAATCAGCCCTTTCTTCTGACGATATCGTCAACGATACCATATTTTTTTGCGGCTTCGCCACCCATGAAGAAATCGCGTTCCGTATCGGCGGTAATCCGTTCCAGTGACTGGCCGGTGTGCCTGGCGAGGAGTTCGTTAAGGCTCTCCCGCAAGCGCAAGATCTCCTGCGCATGAATATGGATGTCGGTGGCCTGTCCCTGAAAACCACCAAGGGGCTGATGAATCATAATCCGCGAGTTCGGCAGGGTGAAACGTTTCCCCTTGGTCCCGGAAGCAAGAAGAATTGCCCCCATGCTGGCTGCCTGGCCGACACAGATCGTCGAAACCGGCGACTTGAGATATTGCATGGTGTCGTAGATCGCCATTCCCGCCGAAACCACGCCCCCCGGGGAGTTGATATAGAGATAAATGTCCTTTTCCGGATCTTCCGATTCGAGAAAAAGCATTTGGGCGATGATCAGGTTGGCGAGGTGGTCGTCGATGCCGCCGCCGAGAAAGATGATCCGGTCCTTGAGCAGGCGGGAATAGATATCATAGGCACGCTCGCCGCGTCCGGTCTGCTCGACTACCATCGGGATGAGGCTCATTGTTCCTCCTTGGTCTCGGTGGACAACTGCTCTTTTTCGACCTCTGTGATGGTGGATTTTTCCAGGAGGAATTGCACGGCTTTCTCTTCCCTTGCTTGAGAGAGCAGCCCCTGGCGCGCTTCATCCTTGCTGTAGTAATCCTTCACCGCATCAAGGGGCGCGTTGGACATTTCCGCGATCTCCCTAATCTTATCATCCAGTTCCGCCCCTTCAACCCCGATCTCCTCCTGGCGGGCAATGGCCTCCAGCAACAGCATGCCCTGCACCTGGGAAACCGCCGTGTCGCGGTACATCGGCCGGAAGGATTCGTCGGTCATTCCCATCATTTCCAGACTCATTCCCTGCGACTGCAACCGGCGACGAATGGTCGACAGCATGTGATCGAGTTGCCCCTGCACCATTTTCTCCGGCACCTCCACCGGGTTGCGCGCGATCAACACCTTCACCAGACGCTCGCGCAAATCGCCGGTGATTCGACCGATCTCCTGTGATTTGTAATTATCGGCGATCTTCTCCCGCAACTGCTCCAGATTCTCCAGCCCCAACTCGCGGGCGAATTCGTCATTGAGTTCCGGCTTCGCCTTTTCCTTGATTTCGTGCAGATTCACCCGGAAGCTGGCCAGTTTGCCGGCCAACTCTTTATTTCCATAGTTCTCGGGAAAAGTGACCTCGACCGTTCGCTCATCCCCTCGCTTCATCCCGACCAACTGCTCTTCGAAGCCGGGGATGAAAGAGCCGGAGCCGAGTTCCAGCACATGCCCCTGGGCTGCGCCGCCGGCAAAGAGTTCGCCATCGACGCTGCCTTCGAAATCGATGATGACGAAGTCCCCTTCCCGGGCCGCCTCCCCTTCGCTCACCTTCAGTTCGGCGCGCGATTGGCGCAACTCCTCCAGCCGGTCGGCGACGATTTTCTCATCGAATTCGAATTTTTCCTTTTCCAGCGCAAGACCGGTGTAATCCTTCGCCTCGATCTCCGGCTTGACTTCCACCTGCGCCTCGTAGCTGAAATTTTTCCCCTTCTCCAAAGCCGTATTTTCGGTGATCTCCGGATCGGAAATGGCGGGAACACGGTGCTCGATCAGGGCGCCGAAATAGCTATCGTTGATCAACCGCTCCAGCGCCTGCTGCTCTATCTGGGCGCCGTAATACTGTTCGAGCAGCGTCCGCGGCACCTTGCCCGGTCGAAAGCCCTTGACCTTGGCCGATTTGGCGACTTTCTGCAGTGCTTTAGCGAGTTCGGCATCGACTTTCTCGGCGGCAATCTCAATGGACAGTTTCTTCTTGACGCTGCTGATGTCTTCTATCTTGACGTTCATGTTCACCTCACCATCTGGATTTGTAGAGAACCGGTCGCAGGGAAAGCAGGACGGAGCGGATACGGGAAAAACAGGGAGATTGGTGCGAGAGGGGGGAGTCGAACCCCCACGGTTGCCCGCTGGATCCTAAGTCCAGTGCGTCTGCCAGTTCCGCCACTCTCGCTTGGTTTCTTGACTGTCGCCTCTGAAAAACCGGCCGTCCCGCTGGCTGAAAATAAAAAAGGCCCAAAAGGGTCCCCTGGTCCCGGCCACTGTGCCAGGCAACCGGAGGCCGGATTTCGGGCCTGATATTTTAAATGGGGTGGCTGATGGGGCTTGAACCCACGACACCTGGAGCCACAATCCAGTGCTCTACCGACTGAGCTACAGCCACCACGAAAACCGGCATATATTACTGAGCGGCAGCCCACTTGTCAACGATGAAATGCCGTAAAAGGGAAAAATCGATGGCGCGCCAGGGAGGATTCGAACCCCCGACCCACGGCTTAGAAGGCCGTTGCTCTGTCCAACTGAGCTACTGGCGCAAATGGTCGGGGCGAGAGGATTCGAACCTCCGACCCCCTGCTCCCAAGGCAGGTGCGCTACCAGGCTGCGCTACGCCCCGACAAAGGGGGAACTTTTAGCACAGGGGTAAACTTTCTGCAAGGGGAAAAAAATGGGTGCGCCGCTCGCCTCCATACACCACTGTCGGCGCGGCAATCGGCTGCATTCGGCGCAGAGTCCTGTTCGGTAAGCCGTCCGTCACACTTCCCCCGAAACACCTTGCACCGAAATCGCCCGCCCGCTAAGATGATTTTTTCATGTCTCTAATCATTCCAGGGAGAAAAACTATGAGTGAAGAAAAAAACCCCATTGTCCAACTGCAGACCAGCATGGGGGAGATTCGCATCGAACTGCTGGCGGCCCAGGCGCCGGAGACGGTTGCCAATTTCCTCGGCTATGTGCGCGACGGCTTTTTCGAGGGCACCATTTTCCATCGGATCATTGATGGCTTCATGATCCAGGGGGGCGGAATGACTGCGGATCTGAAGCCGAAGAAAACCCGGGCGCCAATCAAAAATGAGGCGGCCAACGGGCTGCGCAACAAGCGAGGGACCGTCGCCATGGCCCGCACCCAGGTGGTGGACAGCGCCACGGCCCAGTTCTTCATCAATGTGGCCGACAACGATTTTCTCGATCACCGCGACACCACCCCCGGCGGCTACGGTTATGCCGTATTCGGGCAGGTGATTGGCGGCATGGAGGTGGTCGATGCCATGCGCAAGGCGCCAACTGGACGCAGCGGTATGCACGACGATGTGCCGCAGCAGGCGATCGTCATCGAGCGAGCTGCCGAAGCACCCTGACCTGGACTTTCGGCCTGTCGCCTGATGGCTGAATCGCAGCAGGAGGAGAGAATGGGAGGACGGAGGGCTTTGCTCGACCGTTTTTTTCGCGCCTATTATTCGGCGAAATTCTTTCTATTCCGCAAGGAACGCCGGACCCGGCAGGCGGCGGGCCCGGCGACCGGTTTTGTCGGCATACAGATCGACGGCCTCTCGGCGCCGCACCTGCGGCAGGCGCTGTCCTGCGGCTATCTGCCGCACATCGCTCGCCTGCTGCGGCGCGGCTATCATTTCCGTGAGTACCAGGCCAGCCTGCCGAGCACGACCCCGGCCGCACAGGCGGCCATCTTCTACGGAGCGGAAGGCGGAATTCCCGCCTTCCGCTGGTTTGACAAAAAATCGGGGCAGCTCTTCAGCTGCAATGATCCGGACCAGGTGCAGATCTTTCGCGAGCAGTTGTTCGCCGGGCGCGAAGGACTGCTGCGCGGCGGCTCTTCACACGCCAATATTCTCGATGGCGACGCGGCGCGCAGTGTTTTCACCGTTTCCTCCCCCCATCCGCAAACCTTGTTCGGCCGCTTCGGCGGTCAGCGCATCCTGTTGCTGATCCTGCTGCATCCTTTGCGCCTGCTGCGATTGGCCGGCGCCACCGTGATCGAATATTTCGTTCACCGCTACGATCGACGGCGCTATCGCCATTTGCGCTACTGGCGGCTTGAGGAGGGACTGTTCCCCCTGATCCGCATCTTCTGCAATGTTATTCTGCGCGAGTTACAAACCTTCGGGGTAATCGCCGACATCTATGCCGGGGTGCCGGCCATCTATACCACCTACAGCGGATACGACGAACTGGCGCACCATTTCGGCCCTGGTTCCCGGCCGGCGCTTAAAAATCTCAAGTATACCGATCGCCGCATCGGCGAAATCCTGCGCATGCTTCATTACGCCCCCGGCGCCGAGTATCAGCTTTTCATTCTCTCCGATCACGGCCAAACTCCGGGCTATCCCTTCCGCGAACGCTTCGGCGCCACCCTTGGTGAAGCGGTGAGCGCCTTTTTGCGTGAAAATCAACAGGCCACGGTGGCTGGCGGCCCCCTCGAATTCACCCGCGTTCAACTCGGCTTTCTCCATGAGGAACTCCAGTCCTCACAGCAGGGCTGGCGCTACCGCATCTACCGGGCCACGCGCGACTTCCTGCAGCGCCGCATCCGCGAACTGGTGCCGGAGACCCTTAAGATAGACCTGCAGGGAGGCGTCGTTATCACCTATTCCAGTTCCCTGGCGCACCTTTATTTCACCGGGGAACCGCGCCGCCTCCATTGGCGGGAGATTGAAGCCGGCCAACCGCTGCTGCTGCGTTTTCTCAGCCGGCACAAAGGAATCGGATTCGCCATGGCGCGGGGGGAAGGGCAGGAAATATGTTTTTTCCACCGGGGCGGCCGGCTGCTGGTGGCGCCCGGCAGCGCACCAGCAGCAGCACAGGATCTCGATTTCTTGCGCCCCTACGGCGATCCGTCGGCGCTCCTGCCCGACCTCTGCCGCTTCGCCACCGGCGAAAGCTGCGGCGATCTCATTCTTTTCGGCGCTTATGACGGAGAGCAGATCGTCTGTTTCGACGATCAGGTGGGAGGGCATGGTTCGGTAGGAGGCGAGCAACTGCGCCCTTTTCTCATCCTGCCGGCCGGGCATCCGCTCCGCGACCGCGCCAATCTCGCCGGGCATGCCTTTCTCTATCATGAGGTCTTTGGTCCCTGCCGCGAAGCATGCAAATGACTGCCGGTTTTCTTGACAGAATCATTCCGGCAACGTAGGATTATCGACTTTCTGGTATGACCACTTTACCCCTCTCTATCCTGGATCGCTTTTAATGACGACGCTTTTTACGCCTATTCGTCCACGCCGCATTGCCGAAGAAATAATCGACCAGATCAAAGAGCTGATTGCCCATGGGGAGCTCAAACCCGGCGAACGTGTCCCTTCCGAGCGGGATCTGGCGTCCCTGCTCGGGGTCAGTCGACCTTCGGTGCGCGAGGCGATCACCGTGCTCGAAGCCATGGGTTATCTGGACTCGCGCCAGGGCGGCGGCACTTATGTGCGCTCCCTGGCGCAAACCTCCCTCGCCGACCCGCTCTCCAGCATGGTCGGGGAGAAGGACCCAAAAATGCTGCATGCCCTGGTCGAGGTGCGCATGGGACTTGAAAGCTGGTCCGCTTACCTGGCGGCCCAGCGGGCGCGACCTGAGGAAATCGAAGGGATGCACGAGTTGCTGGCGATCATGGAAAAGCAGGCCAAGGGAGGCGGCTGGGACGCCGATGTCGATTCGCAGTTCCATTATGCGATCACCGCCGCCACCCACAACACCTTGCAGGTGCACGTTCTCAACACGATCCACTCCCTTTTTCACGCCACCATCCAGGTGGCGCTGACGGAGTTTTACCGCAAAGCCGAGTACGTCGAAATCCTGCGCCATCAGCACCGGGAGATCTTCGAATCCATCGCCGCCCACGATCCGGAGCGGGCCCGGCGGGCGATGATGGCGCATCTTTCCATGGTCGAGGAAAAGATGGCCGCATTGCACAAAAATCAATAAATCCCCCCCCTGCTCCGAAAAAAGGAAAAGGCCATCCGCAACGATGGCCTTTTTCTTTTTAATCACCGGATATGGGCTATGGGCCCACCTTCCGGGCAAAAAAATTAATCGATGGTCGGACCAATGTCAGGATATATTGCACGCTGCGGATGTGATGCCGACGATCAATCCTCCGATCAGTAACGTCATCAGCAGAAAAAACAAGAGTCCCGGGATCGCCCAGTTGTGCACGCCGCCGATTTCCCGGAGAGCGAGTGCCATATCCGGGGGCTGTGCCGCTTTCAGATCCGCAATCTTCGCCCGGACATGCTGGTAGTAGAGGTAGTTGCCGACGACGCCGGCAGCGATATGCAGAAGAATGTTGAAA
>Ga0265293_10013609_pt1 | contig 10519 bp, 10 predicted proteins | sample Munlanlewell138R_FD_192505 | JGI IMG/M metagenome (GOLD analysis project Ga0265293, IMG submission 192505) | Leachate microbial communities from a municipal landfill in Southern Ontario, Canada - Leachate well 138R | ecosystem: Engineered > Solid waste > Landfill > Unclassified | place: Canada... | reverse complement strand
AATGTGATTACAAGATAATAGGTAAAATATCACAATGGAAACCAAACAAAAATGAAGTATTCGCTTGTGCAATTGCTGACCCGAAGACTAAAGAAAAAGTTACAACTTTGCTCAAAGAAAAGGATGCCATTTTCGAAAAAATAATTCATCCCACTGCATTAATAGGAAATTTTAATAAAATAGGTGAAGGTTTTATTGCATATCCCCATTCAGGAATTAATGTAAATACAAAAATAGGCGACTTTGTAACATTGTTAAGTTCTGGAGTAGGGCATGATGTTAAGATTGGTAATTACACAACAATATCATCATATTGCGACATAACAGGACATGTAGAAATTGGTAGCAAAGTATTTATTGGTAGCCATGTAACCATTATACCTAATTGCGTTATTGGTAACAGTGTATATATAGGGGCAGGCAGTGTAGTCATTCGAAATGTTAAAGAAAATAAAAAAGTTTTTGGAAACCCAGCAAGGATTTTTGAGATATGAACCAAGATATACTAGCAAATGAATCATTTAAAGGAAAGATTAGCGGTATAAAAATCAAAGGAATATCCTGTGCTTTGCCTATTACTAGGGTTACTTCTGTTGACCGGTACAATGATTTTGGAAAAGAGGCGGTTGACAAAATTATTAAAAAGACAGGGGTTGAATCAATATACAGATCTAATGAAAAACAAACAGCATCAGATTTAGCTTTTGCTTCAGCAAAATATTTAATAGAAAAAAGCAATGTAGATATAAATAGTATAAATATTTTAATATTTGTTACCCAAACTCCTGATTATCGTTTACCTGCAACTGCTTACGTTTTACAGCATAGGTTGGGCTTATCGGAAGAATGCCTATGTTTTGATATAAATTTGGGTTGTTCTGGATATGTTAGTGGATTATATATAATTTCGTCTATTATGAGCAGCTGCGATGCTCAAAAAGGTTTACTTTTAGTTGGAGAAACACCAAGCAAAAGAATATCGCCCCTAGATCGCTCACTTTCAATAATTTTTGGAGATTGTGGAACGGCTACCTTAGTTGAAAAAGATGACAGTGCAGAGCCAATGTTCTTTAAATTTAAAAGTTTTGGAGAAAGATTTAAAAAGGTAATTATTCCTGCAGGGGGCTATCGAAATATAAATGCTTCGGTTGAAAAAACAGTATGGGCTGATGGAAATACCAGATCCCTTCATGACACTTACATGAATGGTACAGATGTTTTCGCTTTTTCTATATTAGAAGTCCCAAAATATATTACTGAGTTTTTAGAAGAAAATCATTGCAGCCAGGAAACCTATGATTTTATTGTCTTACATCAGGCAAATGAATATATATTAAGGCAAATAGGGAAAAAACTAAAAGTAGATTTGTCAAAAATACCCATACCAATAAAATATTATGGGAATACCGGTGGTGCATCTATACCTCTTACTCTATCATATTTAAAATCACAATCAATTAATGGAGATAAGAGATTTTTGTTAAGTAGCTTTGGGACAGGGTTGTCCTGGAATGTTGCAGATATATGTATGAATACTGAATACATATTACCAGTCATAAATACTGATGATTATTACGAAGATGCTTTTATTGACACAAATACAAAGGAATAGAAGAAGGTGAATAATTAAATGGCGAAAGGTATTTTCAATGGAATATCTGTCAAAGGAATAGCTTGTGCAGTACCAAATAATAAAAGGGGTATAAAAGACTGGTATGGGCAATTTGGTAAAGAGTCTGTTGAAAAATTTAAAAAAATGGCCGGTGTTAACAGCATATATAGGAGTTATGAAAAACAAACAGCATCAGACTTAGCTTTTGTGGCTGCAAAATCAATACTCCGATACAAGAATATTAATAATAAAAGTATAGGGGCTCTTATTTTTATATCCCAAGGGTCAGATTATCGCATGCCTGCAACTGCCTTTGTTTTACAGCACCGATTAGATTTATCAAAAGATTGTCTCTGTTTTGATGTTAATTTAGGTTGCTCAGGATATGTTTATGGTGTGAATATAGTTGCATCATTGATGATGCAATCTAATATTGAGAGAGCATTGCTTCTTGTTGGGGATACTTCGACCAAAGGTGTATCAACAGAAGATAAATCTGCAGCTATGTTATTTGGAGATAGCGGTGCGGCTACATTGTTTGAGAAAAATAAAAATAAAGAAGGTGAAATATTATATCACTTCAGATCAGATGGGAACAGATTTAAAGCACTTATCAAACCAGCGGGTGCCTATCGAAATCTGAATGCTCCTAAAGAGAGATTTTTATGGGATGATGGAAATATCAGGTCATATTACGAAACATACATGAATGGAACAGAAATATTCATTTTTTCTATTACCGAAGTGCCGAAATTGATAAAAGATTTTTTCTCAGATAATAACAAAGTAGTTGCTGATTATGATAGTTTTGTTTTCCATCAGGCTAATCTTTATATATTAAGACAGATTGCTAAGAAATTGAAAATACCAACAGAAAAAATAGCGATTTCGATGGATAGGTATGGTAATACCAGTGTGACTTCTATACCTCTAACATTGTCAGATAAATATGGAGATGTTAAAGAGAGTGGAATGAAAAATATTTTTATATGTGGTTTTGGGGTAGGCCTTTCTTGGGGGGTGGTTACATTAAAAATAAATCCAAATGATATTTTACCAATTATTGAAACTGATGATTTCTTTAAAGAAGGTGATATGGATAATGTTTGAAAAGGACAAGAGCTTAAAAAACAAAAATGTATTAATTACCGGTGCTTCTGATGGGATTGGAAAATCTACCGCAATAATAGCCAGTAAATTAGGGGCAAAAGTTATAATGATTGCAAGAGATGAGGAAAAATTACAAAACGTAATGTACCAATTGGAAGATGGTAATCATTCATGGTACAGTTACGATTTAAAAAAGGTGGAGGGTATAGATAATCTTGTTACAGAAATTGTGGGAACGAATGGTCTTTTAGATGGCTTTGTTCATTGTGCAGGTATTTCCGCAACCCGGCCTTTAAAACTGACCAAGTTTGACTTTTTGCATGACATGATGCTTATAAATTTCTATAGTTTTTTTGAATTATGCAGATGTATAAGTAAAAAAGGAAATTACCAAAAGGGCTTGAGTATTGTTGGAATGTCATCAATATCTGGGATTAGGGGATTTAAAGGCAAAACGGCTTATAGCGCAACAAAAGCAGCTTTGGATGGTGCAATACGGTCCATGGCAAAAGAATTAGGAGAAAAGGGAATTAGAATAAATAGCATTATTGCTTGTATGATTAAAACAAAAATGTATGAACGGTATAAAAATAGAACAGGGAAAGAAATGGATGATTCTCATTCTTCCATTTACTCTCTTGGCATTGGTGAGCCAATTGATATTGCTAATGCAATTATATATCTTTTAAGTGATTACTCAAGAATTATTACCGGGATTGGTTGGGTAATTGATAGTGGGACTACATCATAAAATATAATAATACTCACTGTTTTTGATATACATAAAATTTATAATTATAAAAAATATTTATTGAAAGGAACAATAGAATATGACAAATCGTAAAAAACTATCCTTATTAGAATATATACTAGAATTAGACGAAGGGGAGTTAGAGGAGAATACAAAATTATCTGAATTAGAAGGATGGGATTCGATGGCAAAAATTTCGTTAATTGCATTGATGGATGACGAATTCGGTAAAGCACTATCCGGTGAACATATCAGGGGGTTTAATACTGTTCAAGATATTCTTGATTTTATGGATTAAAAAATCTGAGTTATTATAAAAATTTGTTAATAATATTCTAAATATTAAAGCCGAACATGTGCTTCATTGTAAGTGAAAATTTATGATTAAAATATATTTTTTAAAAGTTATTTTCCCAAAGAAATACTCTGAATTGTTTAAATTAGATATATTATCTAAGGAGTTAGGTATATGCAAAGACAAAATATCTATAACAAAAGATAGATATGGTAGACCATTTTTGAATGATTTCCCAGATTTTTATTTCAGTATTTCTCATTCTAAAGATGCGATTGCATGTGGAGTATCAGATAGCCCCATAGGAATAGATATAGAAAAAATTAAACCTTTAAAGACGAAAATAATAGAAAAGTTTTTTACTCCAAAAGAAGAAGCATATATTTATTCTAATCTCGAAAAGCAGAATGAAAGATTTATTGAAATATGGACAAAAAAAGAAGCTTATGTAAAAGGATTTGGGAAAGGTATGGAAATAATACCATTCAACTCTTTTGATGTTTTAGATGATAGAAGAATAAAAACAGAATATGTTGATAATCAAATACTTAGTGTCTTCTCAGAAAGCATTAAGAATGGAATAGATGTTAATATTGTCAAATTGGAAAATAATTAACTCGCTATCTTTTTTGTGCAGATATAAACCTGTCTATAAGCTAAGGAGTTATAGTATGAATAAAGTTGGTCTGCTTTTTCCCGGTCAAGGCTCTCAATATATTGGAATGGGAATAGAGCTATACAATGAAATACCGGAAGCAAAAAAGGTGATGGACGATTCTATTGATATTCTCGGGTTTGATATAAGGAAAATTATCTTTGAAGGGTTGGAAGAAGAGCTTGTTTTAACCCAAATAGCCCAACCTGCAATATTCATTGTTTCTGCGATGTATTTTGAAAAGTTTAAAATGATGAACAAGAGTTTTGATGTGGTAGCCGGTCATAGTCTTGGTGAATATGCCGCCCTGTATACAGCTGGAGTTTTCAGTTTTGAAAAAGGCTTACGATTAGTCAAAAAAAGGGGCTTGGTAATGAGCAAAATGGATTCCATGGGAACTATGTTTGTCATAATGGGAGTTGGTATAAATGAAATTGAAAAATACTTGGAAGGCTTTGAGCGGAAGGTAGTAATTGCAAATATTAATTCAAAAAGCCAAATAGTGATATCAGGATATACTGATGAAACAACAAAAGTCGCAAATAAATTGGCTTTAATAGAAGATTCAACAGTAAAACAGCTGAATGTTAGCGGTGCCTTTCACAGCCCGTTAATGAGAGAAGTGAGAGAGACTATGGAAAAAGAAATAGAATCGATTAGTTTTGATAAACCTTCAGTAGAAGTGATTCCTAATGTGCTAGGTTATGGGACAAAAGACATAGGCATCATTAAAGATTCTCTTAAAAGGCAAGTGATAGAAAAAGTTAAATGGCTAGATACTATCACATATATAAAAAAAATGGGCATAGAACAATTGTACGAAGTAGGCCCAGGGGATGTACTTACAAAGCTTAACAAAACCATCACATTTAGGCCGCAATGCTATAAATTGCCATTGTATGTTTAAAAATAAAGATATGGAAGAAAAAATAATTATATTTAATATCTCAAAGTCTTTCATATTTCAATCTTTTTGTGAAAACTAAAAAACTACGTTGTTCTAAAATATAATGTCCCCAAAGATATAAAGATGTTAATAGAGGCAATTGCAGGTTGATATGGTTGGCATAAAAGTTTGATATTTTAATGCCAATTTTTAGTAATAAATCGAATACTTATTTTTCTATTGGCAGAAAGATTTTTGATGAAGAAAAATATAATAAGCTGATTGAGATACGGACATTAAGGTGTGAGATAGATAAGAGTGGTGACTTCTTCCCTAAGTATAGACAGAAATAATTTGTCTTAGTCAAGATAATAGAAGATTATATTTTTATCTCACCGGGGGTGTGTTTAGCAGGTACTGTGAAAGTTGGTAGGGGCTCATGGCTTGGTATAGGAAGTATAGTTAGCAATAATGTAAACATTATCAGCGATTCCAAAATCGGTGCAGGTGCCGTTGTGGTTAGGGATATAACTGAGCCTGGGACTTATGTAGGGGTTCCGGTAAGGAGAATTTAGAATATGAAGCACAATATTTGGTTGGTAAACCATTATGCCACTAATATGTTTTTTAACCAAAGCGGGAGACACCACTGGTTTGCCGAAAACCTTCGAAAAAAAGGCTATAACCCTACAATATTTTGTGCAAATACCATGCATAATGTCCACAGTCAGAGTACTGTAAAAATACCCAGTGGCAAATATGCTGTAAAGTATGCTAATGATATCCCTTATGTGTTTGTAAAAACAGTGAATTATTCAGGAAATAGTATCCAACGGGTTAAAAACATGCTTTTTTTCTATAAAAATCTTTTTCCAGCAGCCAGAGGATATGCAAAAGACCATGGAAAACCCAATGTTATTCTTGCCTCATCAGTTCACCCTCTGACTATGGTAGCAGGTATACAAATAGCAAAAGAATTTCACATCCCTTGCATTTGCGAGGTTCGGGACCTTTGGCCTGAAAGTATTGTAGTATATGATGTGTTAAAACGGAACAGTATAATAACAAAACTATTATATCAAGGAGAAAAATGGATTTACAAAAAGGCCGATTCTATAGTAATGACATGGGAAGGTGGAAAAGATTATATCTTTGACAAAGGATGGGATAAGATAGTTGATATTAAGAAATTAAAGCATATAAGCAATGGTGTTGTAATTGATTCTTTTGATAATAATTGTAAAGAGCATAAGATTGAGGATAATGATTTAGATGATTATAGGTATAAAAATATTGTATATACAGGCTCAATAAGAAAGGTTAACAATATAGGCATTTTATTGGATGTAGCAAAGATTATCAAAGAGAAAGGTTATAACAATATAAGATTTTTAATTTATGGTTTTGGTAATGAAAGTGCAATGCTAAAGAATCGATGTGAAAAAGAAGGCATAAAAAATGTTTTATTTAAAGGTCGCGTTGAAAAAAAGTATGTACCTTCTATAATAAAAAAAGCATATATCAATATACTTCATAATTCCAGTACATCATTGGATAAATATGGCCAAAGTCAGAATAAATTGTTTGAATATTTAGCTGCAGGAAAATGTATTGTACAGACATATACTACTAAATACAGTATATTAGAAAAATATAATTGTGGGATAAGCACACCTGTGCAAAATGCAGAGGAAATATCTAAAGTTGTTTTAGAAGCATGTAGTGATGAAAATAGGTGTAAGTTGTTAGGAGAGAATGGAAGAAAGGCAGCATATGATTTTGATTTTATAAAACTGACTGATAAGCTTATTGATGTAATTGAGAGCGTTTAAGGGAGAACATAAATGTGTATATATGAAAAAATACTAAATAAAGAAGAAAAAATTGCGGTAATTGGTCTTGGATATGTTGGTGTACCTGTAGCTGTAGCTTTTGCAAAAAAAGTGAATGTAATTGGGTTTGATATAAACGAAGAGAAAATCGAGCTATTTATTTCAGGTATAGACCCAACTAATGAAGTGGGTAATGAAGCAATCAAGGGTACAACTATTGAGTTTACTTCAGATGAAACAAGGCTTACAGAAGCCAGGTTTCACATTGTAACTGTTCCTACTCCAATTAATTTGGATAAAACACCAAACCTAGCTTCAGTCAAAGGAGCTAGTACTGTCGTTGGTCGCAATTTAACTAAAGGCTCAATTATTGTATATGAATCCACTGTTTACCCGGGTGTAACAGAAGGTATTTGCGTCCCTATACTTGAAAAGGAATCTGGCCTAAAATGTGGTATTGATTTTAAGGTAGGATATTCTCCCGAGAGAATAAATCCAAGTGATAAAATAAACACCTTAGAAAAGATAGTAAAGATTGTTTCAGGAATGGATGAGGAGAGTTTAAAAGTAATTACTAAAGTATATGAATTAATTATCGAAGCAGGTGTGCATAAAGTTAGTTCTATTAAAGTGGCGGAGGCAGCAAAGGTTGTTGAAAACAGCCAGCGAGATATAAATATTGCTTTTATGAATGAACTAGCAATGGTGTTTGACCGTATGGACATTGATACTTATGAAGTTATTGAGGCTATGAATACAAAATGGAATGCACTAAAGTTTTACCCTGGTCTTGTTGGCGGGCATTGTATTGGTGTGGATCCTTATTATTTTATATATGAAGCAGAAAAATTAGGATATCATAGTCAGATTATTCTTTCAGGAAGAAAAATTAATGATGGTATGGGTGAATTTGTTGCCAATGCCATTATCAAAAAGTTAATTCAGGCGAATAAATCGGTTAAGCAGTCTAAAGTTGCAATATTAGGAATAACATTTAAAGAGAATGCACCAGATATAAGGAATTCAAGGGTTATTGATATCATTGATAAATTAAAAGAATATGGTATCCAACAAATTGTTGCAGATCCGGTTGCAGATGAAAGGGAAGCAAGACGGGTTTATGCTATAAATCTGGTTAAAATTAATGAAATCAAAGATGCTGATTGTTTGGTTTTTGCAGTTGCACATGATGAATTTAAAAAATTAACTTTTGAAAAATTGGATAGGCTATTCGGGAATTTTGATAACAAGGAAAAGATTTTAATTGATGTTAAAAGTATCTTTGATAAAAATAAGGTTGAAAGAAAAGGCTATAGTTATTGGAGATTATAAAGCATTAATTAATAACTGAGGAAATAGTATGAAAATTTTGCATCTCAATTCATATTATAGTACAAATAGTTTTTATAAAAATTTATATGATAGTCAAATAAATAATGGATTGGATATTAATGTCTATGTTCCCGTTTCAATAGCTTTTGATATTTCAAAAATACAATTTGACAACTTTACAAGCATAAGTGTTAATCATGGTAAATACGATAGGTTCATTTTTTATATTAAACATAACAAAATTTACATGGATATAATTAATAAGTATAAAATAAACGAATTTTCATTTATGCATGCGCATTCACTTTTTTCAAATGGATATATAGCCTATAAACTAAAGCAAAAATATAATATACCCTATGTAGTAGCTGTAAGAAGTACAGATATAAATTTATTCTTTCATAAAGTATTTTATTTAAGAAAAACTGGTATAAACATATTAAAGGGTGCATATAAAATAATTTTTTTATCCGAGCCATACAAAAAAAATACCATAGAAAAGTATGTTCCTGGGAAATATAAAAAGGAAATAGAAGGCAAATCTATAGTTATTCCAAACGGAATAAATAAATTTTGGTTAGAAAATAAATATAAAGAACGTTCAAATCCAAAAAAAAATCGAATTAGATTGGTATATGCCGGTCAGATTAGCAGCAATAAAAATATAGAAACAACAATAAAAGCATGTGAGTTATTTATAAGCCAAGGGTATGAGATAAATTTCAAAGTCATTGGGAAAATAATGCATGGCAGGTATAATGATTTGATAAAAAAACATTCATTCATTCAATATATTACTTATTGCTCAAAAGAAGAATTAATAAACCATTATAGAAATTCAGATATATTTATAATGCCATCAAAGCACGAGACTTTTGGTCTCGTTTACCCTGAAGCAATGTCTCAAGGGTTGCCTGTAATATATACCAGAGGACAAGGGTTTGACGGACACTTTGAGGAAGGTGAAATCGGTTATCCAGTTCAATACGATTCACCTGATGAAATTGTCCAAAGAATCGAAGATATTTTAAATAATTATCAAACCATATCTAAAAATTGTATAAAAAAAGTAGATAAGTTTGATTGGGATAAAATAGTTAATGAGTATATAGCTATATATAAAACGTATATTAAATAATGGATAAGCTATATATCAATATAATAGCTTCCCAAGAGATATATGAAGAACTCCGTTTTACATAGAAACAGATTAGAAGACAAAAAAATAAGTATAGCATTAATGTCTTCATTTGCCATGCTTACCATTCAATACCTCGTACTAATAATCTTTAAATTAATTGGTACAAGCACTGGGCATATAATTCAGTTAACTTCTAAAGGATTAGTCGGGTTTTTTTATATATTAGCTTTGCCAGCCGTATTACAAAGAAATAAGATAAAATGCATAGGAATATATTTTACTGCTATATTTGTGTTTATATTCCACTATATGGTATTTGCTGAAAACCAGATTTATTTAAAACTCATTATATCCCCTCTTTTCTTTACTTGCTTCCCCTCTCTTATTTTTGCTTACAGCATCAGCGATTGGGAAGTTTTAGTAGAAGTTATGAAGAGAGTGGGTAATATAGTCTTTCTCGTAGGAGTTATCCTTGGTTTTTTAGTGCTTTTAGACAAAGTTTCAGTAGGTTCTTATAGCATGTCCCTTTCTTATTACATGTTACTACCAACTATAATATATTTAAATGAATTCCTTGATGAATTTTCTTTTAAAAAAGGTTTTGCTTTATTAATATTATTTTTTATAATATTGGGTTTGGGCTCAAGAGGAGCCGTGCTTAGCATAGGCGTATTCGGTATTTTGAAAATCCTTAAATCATTTAAGAAAATGACTTATAAAAAAGTTTTAATACTATGCATAATTTTTTCATTAACAATAGCAGGGTTCGCCTTTTTAAATAAGACTCTTGATTTTATGTATAGTTTTTTTCGACACTTTGGAATAAATAGTAGGAGCATTGCACTTTTTTTAAGAGAGAGTATTCACTTAAGTGGCAGAGAGAATATTTACGATAAGGTTTTTTC
>Ga0265293_10013608_pt1 | contig 10520 bp, 13 predicted proteins | sample Munlanlewell138R_FD_192505 | JGI IMG/M metagenome (GOLD analysis project Ga0265293, IMG submission 192505) | Leachate microbial communities from a municipal landfill in Southern Ontario, Canada - Leachate well 138R | ecosystem: Engineered > Solid waste > Landfill > Unclassified | place: Canada... | reverse complement strand
AGCTCGATCTCGACCCCCAGCGCCTCGAGCAGGAGATCGCCCTGCTCGCCCAGAAGGCCGATGTGGCGGAGGAGCTGGACCGCCTCGACGCCCATCTGAGTGAAATCCGCCGGGTACTGGACAATCGAGAACCCATCGGCCGGCGTCTCGACTTCCTGATGCAGGAGCTCAACCGGGAAGCCAACACCCTGTCCTCGAAATCCATCGCCCTCGACACCACCCAGGCGGCGGTGGAGCTGAAGGTGCTGATCGAGCAGATGCGCGAGCAGATCCAGAATATCGAATAGGATCCACCCAGATCTCATAAAGTATTTTTATGCCATATATTTCAACAGGATAAATAATTTATCGTCTCAGAGCATCTACCAACGTCTTGCTAAATCTTATAGTATTTGTGTAGCTAGACGTGTAGCCAGAGCAATTGATCTCAATTGATCTACTCTACAAACAAGCTCTAGCTACACACGGAGATGAGCATGGGCAACCTAACAGATTTAGAGCTACGAAAATGGTTAAAAGCGGGGCATCCGATTGCAGGCAAGAGCGACGGCGGCGGCCTCACCTTCACACTTTCCAAGGCAGGCAATGCCTCCTGGGTTCTGCGGTACCGCATAGGCGGTAAAGCAAAGGAAATCACTCTGGGTCGCTACCCAGATCTGTCATTAGCCAAGGCAAGGGAGCTTGCAACCTCCCATAGAGTCAATATCAATCAGGTTATAGATGTCGCTGCTGTCAAGCAGCAAAAGATCATAGAAACCAAGCACAAGGCCAGCTTCTCTGAATTAGCTGATTTGTGGCTAGATCATGCTGTCCGCAGCAAGCACAAACATCCTCAGGTCACCGAACGGGTCTTCAAACGAGACCTATTACCCGCTCTTGGGAAGAGGGATCCTGCCACTATTACAACAGGTGAGATTACCCGCTTGTTGGCAAAAATAGTCTCGAGTGGTAGACCGACCATTGCCAACGACGCACTTCGGTACCTAAAAGCCGCTTTCTCATATGGAGAGGTTCTTGGCGTCGTCGATCGCAATCCAGCCGAGAGAATCCGGGTTCAACACGCCGGTGGGGTAGAGAAATCCCGCGACAGGGTGCTTACCCGCAGAGATCTTGTAAAACTTTTCAACGCCATTCGATTGGCAGGTAACAAGTTCGGTCGAGACAATGAATTGGCTGTTTTACTACTGCTGACCCTAGGATGCAGAAAAATGGAGCTTTTTGCAGCCAAATGGGAGGAATTTGATCTTGCCAATTGCCTCTGGCAGATTCCCGCCTCACGAGTGAAGACAGGGGAGGCGCGAGAGCTCCCACTCCCGGCACCCGCACTTGACTGGCTAATGGAGCTACAAATCAGAGCTTGCGGCAGCGAATATGTTTTTCCGGCTCGCCGCACCTCCAAGCGTTTCGGCCATGTCTCCCCCGATACCACATGGAGGGCACTGCAAGCACTCGACCACGGTCTCGTGCAATTCACAGTACACGATCTGCGCCGTAGCTCCCGGAGCTTAATGAGCGAACTTGGTGTCCCCTTTGACGTCGCCGAGAAGATCCTTGGACATAAACTCCCTGGAGTGGCGGCTATCTATGACAGGGGGAATTCGTTCCAACAGCAGAAGATCGCACTTGAAAGACTCGCAGATGTTATCAAGGGACTGACCGATGGCTCACCTGATGAAAATATCCTTTCGTTCGCACGCAGGCGATAAGGAACAAAGAGCTAGTCCAACTACCGGGCCTCACGATCGTGAGGCATTCCATCTGCCATAAGTAGCTCATAAGCCCGAACACCCAACGCCTCCGCCAAGGCTTCCACCGCACCCAAGGTGATATTCCTGCCTCGACGTTCGATCAGGCTGATGAACGTGCGGTGCATACCCGACTTCTCCGCCAACGCCTCCTGAGACAACCCCTGCTCTCGTCGCAGCCTGATGATATTTGCTGCCAGAACCCCAAGCAGTTCCTGGCTGCAATGCTTGTACTTTTGCCTTTTCTCTTCAGTCACGCGAAAACCCAATCTCAGCAAGGTTTCAGCATTTCAGGCTAATGAATACCATTCATCTACAGACTACTCGACGACAGACTATTAGTTACATTTTGAAAATTGTTTGTTATAGTTCTTTGGTACTCTCAATCTGGAGTCATGCATAACCGGCTTTGATCTGAGGGGGGTATTCCACGGTGGTTTTGACCATGAACTTCTTAGTGTAGAACGTGGCAACAAACACAGATTGTGCATTATTCAGCCCAGTGGTAATTCTGGCATGGCGGCTTGTCATCCATCCTCTTCTGGTGTGCGAATTACGGATATCCCCTGAGACTAGCCAGATGAAAACTCAGTCCACCGCCAAAAGGGATGCGCCATGGAAGCAACAGAACAACAATCTACACAAGACAAGCCCTGGTTTTACGAAGACGCCGGTCAACGCAAAGGCGGCCTTTCACACGGGGAAATAGTCGATCTCATCAAATCCGGCAAACTTTCCCATGGCTCCACCGTGTGGAAAAAGGGGTTTACGGACTGGATAACGATCGAGAATACAGAATTACGCCCCCATCTGGACGAAAGCTCTCCCCCACCATTAACAGGAGGGCACGTCAACAATACCGTGGTATGGATACTGGCCTTCGCACCGCTCCTTGGCTTTTTCCTGGAAGCCTTCATCGCCGGGATGATCTACAGCAACGATCCATACCGCGCCGAGTCCGCAGCCTTTAGTGGTGAGTTTTTTTACATCTCGATAATGCTGAATGTAGCGCTGTCGTTTTGGGACGAGAAGAAGCTCAAGAATGCCGGAACAAACACTGAAAAATTCAACGGCATGGTCTGGTTGGTTCCCGTTTATCTCTACCAGCGCGCCAAAGCTCTCAAGCAGAATCTCGCTTATTTCATTACCTGGATCGCTTGCTTTGTGCTCGTCGTGGCAGCTACACAAGCCTGACGCGTACTTCTGGATCGCCAAAAAGGAATCAACATGAAAAAACTGTTTCTACCCCTAACGCTTCTCCTAATACTTTCTGCCTGTACCGATGGACCGCCACCGGTGGATGTCGTGGCCTACTCCAGAACTGAGCGTGCTGGCACTTTCGCCCTTCCCTTTACGGATGTAAACATAATTGCCAAAGTTGACGAGATCGAGATTCAGGAAATTATCGTCAATAGAGGAAACTGCGACACCTCGGGCTTAGATAATCCGCTGCCAAGGACTCTCCAATTCGGCAAGAAGCTTCTTGCGACCTTTAGTGCGAGTTGCGAGGTGGCTCAAGTCGATGTCGAAACTGACCAAGGGGATTGGACATTCACCTTTGATCCATGAAAAGCCTGTACCCACCACCAGAACCCATCCAAACGGCCATGGCCAAGACTTTCTCGCCTGCCGCACGGCCTGGAAAGTAGGTCATAGTCTGGAACACTGTCGGTTGGCAGGATCTGGCTCTATCAATCGGCTGTTTTTCACACCTATATCACCTCTATGAGCCCGGCGGACTCCCTGCCGGGCCTTTCCACTCATACGAGGTAATTCCCATGACACGTTGTCCCGTCTGTCGTTCTGATCATGTTCTCACCCGCAACTACGCCAAGCGCGTGGGGCGCACCCTGGGCACTGCCGCCGGTATCGGCGCCGGTGTTTCCGCCACCCTGAAGGGCGCCCGCATCGGCTCCCAGGTGGGGTGGGTGGCTGGCCCTCCCGGCCGCTTTGTTGGTGGCCTGACCGGTGCCATTGTCGGCACCCTGCTGTGGGGGGTGATGGGCGGCAAGGCCGGTGCCACCCTGGGCGAGGTGGTGGACGAGCACATGCTCGACAATCACCAGTGCCTGCGCTGTGGCCATCGCTTCAGTGAACCCTCCAATCACCTGGTGATCGACGGCCATTTCACGGCCACCCCACCGACTGAGGATCGGGGGCGTTACGCTGACGAGGCCTATCCGGGCGACTATCCCGAGGCCTACGCCTGAGGTGGAGGGACTCCCCCCTCATCTTCTTTCTTCCTTCTTTACACCTTTTTGGATTTCACATCTCCCGGCTGCTGCGGCAGCTGGGTTATGTCTGTTACTGACAGGAGATTTACCATGGCACATCTCATCGACAACATGGCCTATGTAGGCCAAACCCCTTGGCACGGCCTAGGCAATCGGCTTACCGCCAACCGCCCCATCGAGGACTGGGTCATTCAGGCCGGTCTGAACTGGCGCATAGAGGAAACGCCTGTGCGCTTTCTGATTGGCGACCGGGGACACATGGGGGAGATCAAGGCCTTCCCCGACAGCAAGGTACTCTACCGCTCTGACACCCACGATCCTCTGTCGGTGGTGGGCCACCGCTACAACGTGGTTCAGCCCCAGGAGATTCTGGAGTTCTACCGGGATCTGACGGAGGTGTCCGGCTTTGCCCTGGAGACTGCGGGGTCGCTGAAGGGTGGACGCAAGATCTGGGCGTTGGCCCGCACCGGGCAGTCCACAGCGCTGAAGGGCAAGGATGTGAACAATGCCTACATCCTGCTGGCCACCGCCTGTGACGGCACCATGGCTACCACGGCTCAGTTCACCAGCATCCGGGTGGTGTGTAACAACACCCTGGCGGTGGCCCTGAACCAACAGTCCAGCGGGGCGGTGAAGGTCCCCCACCGCTCGGTCTTCGATGCCGACACTGTAAAGCAGCAGCTGGGAATCACGGTGTCGTCCTGGGATCAGTTCATGTACCGGATGAAGGTCTTGAGTGAGCGCCCGGTAAAGCATCACGAGGCCAAGAACTACCTGTTGCGGGTCTTCTCGGATCCCACCAAGGCGGTGACCGGCGCCAACACCAACGAACGGGCCATGGCCAAGTCGCTGGCACTGTTCGAGGGAGAAGGCAGGGGCGCGAGACTGCCATCGGCGCAAGGGACAGCCTATGGGTTACTGAATGCGGTAACGGAGTTTATCGACCACGAGCGGCGCGCCCGCAGCGTGGATTCCCGGCTGGATTCCGCCTGGTTCGGCCAGGGGGCGACCATCAAACGCAGAGCGTTGGACGAAGCGTTACTGATGGTGGCCTGAAGGGGGTGATACCCCTGGATGCCCTTTGGCTGGGTTGTCAGCTCTCTTTACCCACCTTCTACCCCCACCATCCAACCATCGATATCAAACCCACTTCCCTCCGATTTATCCCTTCGCACCATTACAAACAACCCCGACAGCGCTGACGCTGCCGGGGCTGTTTGTGTGTGCTGAGTCTCGCGAGGGGGTGGATCTGCCAGGAGAAAATACCATGACCATACCCACCAAACGAAGCAACACTGAAAGTCGAAGACCGGCCCTGCGCCTGGTTTCCACCCGCCAGATGCCCCGCGAGGACTGGCTGGCGGTGCGCAAGCGGGGCATTGGCGGCAGTGATGCCGCAGCCGCCGTCGGACTCAATCCCTACCAGTCCGCCCTGGAGCTGTGGCTCATCAAGACCGGGCGGGATGCCGGGCTGCCCCAGGTGGATGCGGAGGATGACAGTTCGCCCCTGTACTGGGGCAACATCCTGGAACCCATCGTCGCCGCCCACTACACCAAACGCACAGGTCGCAAGGTGCGGCGGGTGAACGCGGTGCTGCAACACCCGGATCCGGACAAGCGCTGGATGTTGGCCAACCTGGACTACCAGGTGGTGGGCGACAGCGAGGTGCAGGTGCTGGAGTGCAAGACCGCCGGGGAGTACGGCGCCAGGCTGTGGCGTGACGGCGTGCCTGAATATGTCCAGTGCCAGGTTCAGCACCAACTGGCGGTGACCGGCAAGGCGGCTGCGGATGTCTGTGCCCTGATCTGTGGTCAGGAGATTCAGATCCACCGCATCGAGCGGGATGAGGCATTGATTGCCAACTTGATCAACCTGGAGCGGCGCTTCTGGGACTGTGTAGTCAATGACACCCCGCCCCCAGTAGATGGCACCGAGTCATCGGCCAGGGCCTTGCAGTGCCTGTTCCCCGAGGACAATGGGGAAACGCTGGATCTTTCATCCAACTCCCAGCTGGGGGCGGTGTTCGATGCCCTGGTGTCTACCCGGGAGGAGATATCTGACCTCGAGCGGGTGGAGCGGGACCTGAAGCAGACGCTGCAACAGACCCTGGGGGAGGCCACCAAGGCGGTATTCCATTCCGGCTTTGTCACCTGGAAGCGCAGCAAGGACAGTACCGGCCTGGATACGGCGGCGCTGCTGGGGGATCACCCCGAGATGCTCAACCGGTATCCCCTGGTCAGGCCCGGCAGCCGTCGCTTTCTGGTGCGGACCTGAGTTCAGCGTTCCCAGGGTATATCTACCACCATGCACATCATCACTCACTCTTTTCCTCCCCCTGGAGCCTTGCCGGTGTCGGGTTCGCCCGGCACCGGCTTTTTTATTCCCGCCACGCCCGTGTTGGCTGGCTTCCCGGGTTCTACAGCCCCCTTTCCTATTTATGAGGAGCATCACCATGATCAAAGGTCTCGCCATTACCCCGCCCGTACTGGGCAGAATCAGCATTGGTCGCGTCGTCGAGAAAAACGGCAAGCGGTTGCCAGAGAAAGACGACCAGTTCACCCTCACCAGCCTGCTGCAGACCCCCGAGGGGTGGATCAAGCATCCCCTGGATGAACAGCTGCGCCAGCAAAAGCCCCACGGCAAGTTGCGGGAGATCCCCGTGATGCTGCTGTTCAGCGATCCCGACCTGAACTTCCGGGCTGCCTACACCTTGTTCGACCGCAGCAATGGTCGGCCGGTGTGTGCCGGCGACGGGGTCACCTGCCGGCGCCATACCGCCGATGGCATGGCCAACCTGCCCTGTCCCGGCCCCAACCTCTGCACACTGGGGACGGGCGGGCGCTGCAAGGCCTATGGGCGGCTCAACGTGCGCATTGGTGACGATGACAGTCTGGGTACGTTCATCTTTCGCACCACGGGCTTTAACAGCATCCGCACCCTGATGGCACGGCTTGCTTACTTCGAGGCTGTGTCCGGGGGGCTGTTGGCCTGTTTGCCGCTGGAACTGAAGTTGAGGGGCAAGAGCACCACCCAGAGTCACCGGGCACCCATCTTCTTTGTGGACATTGGCGTGCGCGACGGCATGACCCTGGAGGAAGCCATTGCCGAGGCACGGACCACCCATGAGCAGCGTCTGGCGTCTGGGTTCAACCAGGCAGCCCTGGATGAAGCAGCGCGTCTGGGCTTTGCCAATGCGGCGTTCGAGGAGGATGACGAGGAGGTGCCGGCCATTCTGGAGGAGTTTTACAACGACAGTGCCGGTGAGGCGAGCCAGGACGGAGGCACAGCATCAGCCGGCACTGTTTCTGGCTCCCCCGGCGGGCAGGTGGTTGGTCAGACAGGCACACCCACCCTGGCGGCCAAGCTTCAGCGCAAGGCCAACGATGCCATTGATGTAACGCCCCAACACAGTCAACTGGCCACGGAGGAGTGAGGCCACCCGTGGCCCCGTGCCGTATCCACTGCCAACGGCAGACATAACCCCTGTCACCCCGGCGGGGGTGGCAGGTCATTTGAGGACACAACCATGAAGCAAAAAGATGAAGTCAACGACTGCCGAGCCTACGCCATCCGGGCCGGCGATTCCGATACCCTGCGCCTGATGAACGAGGACGATGTACTGGCCACGGCCAGATCCATCATGGAGTCCCGTTTCCAGCGCAGTCACTACCTGACCAGCCCCGATGTTACCCGGCAGTATCTGACCCTGAGTTTGGCCAATGAGGCCCGGGAGGTGTTTGGGCTGGTGTTACTGGACACGCGCCACGGCGTGCTGGGGCTGGAGATTCTGTTTCAGGGCACCATCGACGGTGCGGCGGTGTACCCCCGGGAGGTGGTCAAACGGGCACTGGATGCCAATGCCGCTGCGGTGATCCTGGTGCACAACCATCCCAGCGGCAACCCCGAACCCAGTCGAGCCGATCAACTGCTGACCGAAAGGATCTGCAAGGCTCTGGAGACGGTGGAGATCCGGGTGCTCGATCACCTGATCGTGGCGGGCAGTGGGGTGGTGAGTTTTGCGGAGCGGGGGCTAATCCCTTCAGGATCTGGGTGACCCAGCCTCATCCGACGGCTGTTGCTTCAGAAAAGTGAAGAACTCCGTCGGCTCCGCATCCAAGGCGCGACAATAATGGGTGAACTCCACCACATCCAGGCGCCGCTCTCCACTTTCGACCTTACCCACCAGCGAACGCACAACTTGGAGCCTGTCCGCCAACTGACGCTGAGTCAGCTTGGCGGCTTTGCGCTGGCTCACAAGCCACTCTCTCAGCAAGAGCTGCTCCGAGCCATACATCGAAGGCCTGAACGTTTTCATTGCACCTAATATAGGTGCGGGCTATCATGCTCCCATTTTAGGAGCAACGTGGGTCATTCAGCCCTTCAACAGCTGGATTGTGGTGCGGCGTCTCCTGACGATACCTCTTAACTGATAGATGAAAGGAATCCATATGGACATCAAACGAGAAGAAAACGAAAGCATCGCAGAAAGCACAGACATCACGAGCATCCTCAGTCCCGTCTACATAAAGTACTACTTTATTTCTTTGATCTTCATGTTCGTGATCATGGTTTACAGCTTCTTTAGCAGCAACCCGGAAATCCCGGAGATCGGGTTCTGGAAAGGCCTCCTGATCTTGATCATCACTCCCCCCATCACCGCCCTCGGCGCCTTTATCGGTCGTCTTTTCAGGGACTACACACGGCCTGATTTTATCCTGACCTCAGGTGCCGGAGATACGTTCAAGACCAAGCTCTTCTGGAGCTTTGGACCGCAGCTCATTGGTTGGTTTTTGACACTTCTGGTCATGGACAACATGATACGCTGAGTTGAAACGAATCTGGTGGCGACTACGGGGAATAGCACATCCCACTGAGCAAGGCCGGAAGCAACTTAAACAGTAGCGCTACCGGACTGCAGTCACTACATAGATGGCCCTATAATCGGGTACTGGATTAGCGGCCATTTCCTGGTACACAGGGTAAACATGGAAAAATTGGAACTTTCCCAATCACCGACATTTACAAAAAAAGCAGCTGACGTCCTCTTGTTGGCTGCAAGAAAAGCCATTTCCTCGTTTTCATTTGACGATACCATCAGCTTACAGCCCTGGTTCCTTCGGGGAGCCAGGGCCTTTTTCAATGAGACAGAAGCCAAGGCGGCATCGCCTTGTGGTGACCGCGATTTTTTTTAATATTCGTGGATTCCACTGCGAGAAACTAGCGTACCCACCGAACGCCTACTTGCCACGACTATTAATTAGTTGGCTTCCATCGTTACCAAAACCTTGGCAAATCCCCTGCAAGCAGTGGCAAGAGCTTCAGCCAAGGATTCCGTAAGCAAAACTCAGGAAACTCCTGTGCTACCGTGGGTGAGTTCGCTCTACTCGCCTACTCTGAACCACATTAAAAGCCTGTCAGTTTCAAAAGCTCATCGTCCAGTCCATAGCGAACCACATCTATGCGGTCGCTGTGGTGAGATACAAAGTTTCCAGTTAACGAAGGGAGCTGGAATGGAAAGTATGCCGGGTTGTTCAGGAGCAAGCCCAATGAAGCCTTGAGCTCGGATGTAGCCAAGAGTGAGGACTCGAACATCAGGATGGCCAGGCTTGGCTCGGCAATTTTTAGCGTAGCGGCTTTCTCATAGCACCCTTTGCCTTCGGAATCCTTAAGTACTCCCCACGCAACAAACGACCTCAAAACGTACCTGCCATAACGGAAAATCGTTTGCCGGTCGCCATACTGTTCCTTCAAGCGATTGATGATCTGCGTCTGCGTCACCTGATCCTGCAAAGCCAACAATCGGCCAGTCTGACGGGCCACATTGAACCAGAATGGATAGGCCGCCGAGATCATCCCCCAGTGAACCGCCAAAGCCATGGAAGGGTTTTCTTGTAGAAACGTCAGTGATGCAGCGCGGAATGGAATCAAATCGGGGTCAGGAGAGACCCAGATGTTCATCAGGTTGTTGACGACAAAAGTACGAGTTTGGTCACTTCGTTTGCCCTCTGAGCCATTTCCTTTCCTGCCTGCGAGGAACTCATGCAACTCATGGCGAATGGTTTTGGCATCGAGTCCAGCCAGCAACAGATTGGCTGTTTTTTGCATCCACTCGAAACGGATCGCCTGTTTGATGCCAATGGATTCATGTCTTTTGCCCATCACCGTGTCCTCCGTTCAAACTTCACAAGGGGCACGATGGCTTCTTCGATGGCTACACCGCCGTGACATACGATGGCATCTCCCGGGTTCACAAATGCGTCGCGGCCACCGGCTACCAGAGGGAAATAATCTGCTGGCAATCCGACCGGCTGCCACTCGTGGGCAAACGGGAAGGCCCCGGCCACCTGAGCGCGGAGTTCCGGCGTGGGATAGACACGAACACGCTCGCCGCGAGTTTCTGCAATCACGCCTTCAGACGGGCGGCCTTTACCTTCGCATTGGATGTTGCCGTGATCGGCCGTCAGCCAGACCTCATAGCCGTAATCCAGCAGTTGGCCGACCATCGCGGAAAGAAATCCTGCATGGCACCACTGCTTGATC
>Ga0265293_10013607_pt1 | contig 10521 bp, 12 predicted proteins | sample Munlanlewell138R_FD_192505 | JGI IMG/M metagenome (GOLD analysis project Ga0265293, IMG submission 192505) | Leachate microbial communities from a municipal landfill in Southern Ontario, Canada - Leachate well 138R | ecosystem: Engineered > Solid waste > Landfill > Unclassified | place: Canada... | reverse complement strand
TAGCGGGACATGCCGCGTACCGCCACCACGGCGGTAGCTCAGGCATGCCTTCGCGGCCAGTCCCGCACACTCCCATGGCAACGGACTACGAAGCGTGTCGTAGACATCCAGCATCGCATCCAGGGCCTCGACGTCCGGACCCGGGATCAACAGTTCAGTATAGATCACCAGGTTGACGTGCAAAGGCGCTTGCTCGCTGCACCGCTGGAGTTCGTCCACGGACCATTCGTGCCAGCGACTACCGGCATCGATACAGTTGATCCAGATGTTGGTATCGACCAGAAAACCGGCCGAACCATCATAATCAGATAGATCAAACACTATCTTCAATCTTCCGGCCGCAGGAACGCCATAATGTCATCGCTGTCCATCTGCCGGAATGGCACATTCAGGCTCTTGCGCACTTTGGCGGCAGCAGTGCGCAATGACTTGCGCCGGTCATCCGTCCCCGTGCCGATTTTACGAATGATGATTTTTCCGCCATCCAGCGAGAAGGCCACTTGACTGCCCGGAAGCATGCCCGCGGCTTCACGCAGGCGCTTGGGGATAGTAACCTGACCCTTTTCGGTGACTTGCATATCCAGGCTCCCAAGAAAGTAAGAATTCCAAGTAGGAATTCTTACTCAGTGAAAGACCATGCGCAAATGCACCTATCGAGAGGATGTGAGTCCAGAATCGCCCGACCATGGCTTGGAAATTGTTGGCTACGCCCTGAAGTTGCGGCAATCGCACTTGCTGCCGGCCGGTGCCACGCCCGAGTCGCAGGCCGCCCAAGCCGAGGTCTGGACTGCGGGTACCGCCTACGCGGCCTTGACACGACCTCGGCAAGATCGCCGTTGATCTGCACGTCGAGTACGCCGACGGCCATATCTGGCACCCCTGGCATGGTCCGCTGCAGCGTCCATAACACTTCCGCTACTGCAAAGGCCGCGAGTACCGACTGCACGGCGCCGCCACCGGACGGCTCTACACCCAGGTGCTCGATCCCGACATCCTGGACTGGCTCAGCGACTATCCCGATCTCTGGTCGGCCCTGCTGTATATCCTGGCCAGTCAGTACGAACACGCCGGCACACCGGGCGAGTTGGTCATCAAGGTCGACCAGGCATCGGTCGCCCTGGCGCTCGGCGGCGATCCGGCCAAGGCGCTAACGGCACCCAAGCTGCTGGGTGGCCTGCGCTACCTTTTCAGATACCCCAGCCGGTGTATCAGCGCGTCGATCACATCGGTCAGCAGGGGATCGTTCAGCGGGCGGTTCGACAGTGGCGTATCGGGCATGGCGTCCTCGGCACGCTCGTTGAGCGCGATGGCAGGCGCGCCGGGGTCCATCGACGACAGATACAGCAGCCCATCGTGGTCGAAGGCGTCGTACAGGACGCCGGCCCACTCGCGCGCCCGGCTGCGCGGCCCGGAGTGAATCGCCAGGGAAGCCCCCATCCGCGTCGCGAAACGCCCGGTCAGATCGAGCAGCTTCAGATCCCGCGTGGGCGAGAACACGCAGAGGTACGGATCGTTGTCGGCGCGGTTGACGACACGGGTGCCCTGGAACACTTCCGCGAAGCAGGTCATACCCTGCTTCGCGCAATAGAGAATCTTGCGGGATTGGACGTGGGGCTCGCCGCCGGCATCGGGCTGGTGGTGATCGAAGCGCGCGTTGTGGGCCGGCCCCCAGGCACGGAACTCGTTCCACGCCACCCGATTAGGCCCGCTCGCGTAGTAGATGCGGGCGAGCTTGTCCTCGGCAGCCCGAACACTTGCCCAGGGCGGGTCCAGATCCCGCAGGAGGTCAGCGGCGGGCGGCTTACCCAGCTTGGCCACGCGCCAGACCTTCCGCGATCTCGATGACCGGCCCAGTATCGCCCGTTTGCAGCAGGTAGTCGCGCGGCGAGCGCGGCCCGCCGCCGTCGTCGGCCAGATCGGGGGTCGGGGTGGCGAGCCACGACAGCGCCTCGAGCGTGTCGATGCCCTTGGGCAGCGCGTGCAATACCTGGCGCAGGCCGGGGATTTCGGCATTCTTGTGGAACTGCAGCTCCGGCAGGCGCACCTCGCCGTTGGCCACCACCGCCAGCAGCGTACCTTCGCGGACCCGCTGGCGGATGCGCGACGGGTCCTTCTTCAACCGCCGGGCGGCCTCCGCCGTCGGCAGCGCGGACTGGAAGACGTGGAAGAAAACATTCAGCGCCTCCAAGCGCGCAGCCTCGGCATCAGCCTCCGTCCGTGAATCCGGCAGCATGCCCACGGCATCCAGTACTTTCAGTTCCTCGGCACTCAGCGCATGCGCCAGATCGAGGGTGGACTGCTGGCGAAACTGCCCGGGGCTGACGCCACGCCCGAGAAAGACGTCCAGGGCCGCCTGGACATACTCCTCGTCGCTGAGATCGGCTGGACGGGCGCGCTTCGAAAGCGACCTGTGCATCAGGGCACTGGCGGCGGTCTCTATAGCCATTACCGCAATCTCTCGTCAGGAATTCACGGTAATCCTAGCACACGCAAGCGCCGTGATGAAGTTCGGCACCTACTGGCGCAGGGTGTGCGGACCGGCCGGCCTCTGGCGAACCAATGGCCGGAGCGTTCTGCTGTGTTGCTGGGAGTGTTCATCCTGATTACCTGCAATGCGTTGTACCGTTGCTCCAGCTCCTATCAAGCCGCGAAGGGCATTCGATCCACCGAGAAAATTCCGCCGAGTACGCAGCTCAGGATCGCTATCCTGGCCAGTTGGTTGCGCCGCCGACTGACGGAGGGTTCCGTGCTCTCGATCAGATAGATCAGAGCGCTGGCGTCGAAGAATGCGATCACCAGGTGTGCTCTTCCGCCAGGGAAGCGTCGATCTCCGTCTTGACGATATGCACCGGGCATCGCCGCAGGCCCTCCTCGGTGACGGCCATGCCACGGCGCTTGATCTCGGCGGCGGTCACTGTATTGTTCATGGCTGCACCCAATTTGATACTGAACCCCATTGAACGGCACCAAATTCGTACTGGCCCGTAACCGGACAAAACTCCTCTGTCCTTGGAACAGGTAGCCTTCCCGATGTATGCGCGCCCACGTAGACCTTCCGTTCGGCAATGACGGTCTCGCCCTACATGTTCGTCTGATCCGGCGGCACGCCTTCCGGCAATCTCGCCGCGCAGGCGCTGTCCTTCCGCAGTTCCATTTCCGCACCGAGCCCGAAACAGGTCATCGAGATCGAGCCCATGGAATGGCCTCTAACCAGGGGTTCGAGCTTGCTGTTTTCTGCCGCCGCCAGCCCTGCCAGATAGAGCAGCGGGATGAAGTGATCGGGCGTGGGCACTGCAAGGCGATAGTCGGGGTGGTCGAGCACACGCAGGACATCACCGGGTTCCTGCGCCAGTTGCTCCACCACGGCATCGTCAAATCGTTCCGCCCAGTCGTATGCCAATTCCTGCTGGCGCCATTGCAGTTCCTGCAGGTTGTGCACGATGTTGCCACTGGCGACGATCATCACCCCCTGCTCCCTGAGCGGCGCCAGGCTGGCGGCAAGCTCAAGGTGGTAATCGAGAGGCTTCAGCGCATTGATGGAAAGCTGCAGGACCGGGATGTCCGCATCCGGGTACATATGCGCCAGCACCGACCAGGTGCCATGGTCGATGCCCCACTGGTCGCGGTCCAGGCCGATCCATCGGGGCTTGACCAACTCGACGATTTCGCGGGCAAGATCGGTGTCGCCCCGAGCCGGGTACTGGAAATCGAACAGCGCTTGCGGAAAGCCATAGAAGTCGTGGATGGTTCTGGGCTGGGGCATCGCCGTGATCGCCGTGGCACCGAAATACCAGTGCGCAGAAACGACCAGCAAGGCCCTGGGTCGGGGGAGACGCTGTCCGAACGCTCGCCACGCTTCGGTGTAGCCGTTCTGTTCGAGTGTGTTCATCGGGTTTCCGTGTCCGATGAAGAGGGCTGGCGTCTTGGTCATGCTGCATTCCTTTGGTGGTGGCGTTGCTGGCTTATATAACCGCACGCCGAACTTTCAGACAGTCGACTCTGCCGACAATGGATTGGGAAATTTGACCGTCGATCACGCTCTTCGCTTCCGCTTTCACGCCTGTGAAAAATTTCACAAGGCTGCCAAAAATGCGTTCAACCCTAACCGACGAAAGTATAGCCGGTTAGCATTTCCCTCGCGGCGGCGCGCACTCGATGCCCCCCACGACAAATACGCTGGACCAATGCCCGGCGTGTTAAGGGCATCTGCTGGTCAGTAAACAGGTCCATTTTCGACCTGCATAGAGCAAATACGCACTCAAGAACTATACTCAGCTGTCCCAGCATAGCAGGCGGTTTCGGTCCGGGCATCAAGTCGAAACTGTGCGCGGGAAACGAACCCTTTGTCCGGCGGTCACGACTTTAGTTCAAGTTCAGATTGGACGTTGCCATGATCAAAGAAGTGGAGCGGTTCCTCGCAGCATCGGAAAGTGGCGAATTGCATACAGTCGTCGTAAAGCAACTCTATCAAACCAAAACGAGACTTGGAAGACGGCGTTATATTCCAACTTCAAAGCAGTTTGTCACACTGACAGGTTTAATTCTTAATCCTGTCGCTGGCGACACCGAGGCGTTCCAGGTTGCTGATATGAATGAGATTATCCGGAAGGTTTGCGCCTTGGATGGCGCTGTCCCGAAATGAGCTGGCATCTCCTGCTGGGTGGCGCTGGCCGCGGTCGTTCTCCTGACCTCCGCCCATGCAGAGCCCCACCTCCCGACCACAATATGCGGTATCAATCCATAGCATAGCGCTAAGGAAAAAGCTCATGAAGCCCAACACCAAAGAGAAGCTTATCCTGCTGAATGACATCCAGCGCCAACCCGGCTGCACCATCAATCAGCACGACGATGCCCGCATCGCCATTGATCTGATCGAGGGTGGCCTGTTGCGTGGTTACCCCGACAGGGAAACCGACCCGCCCTCGGCAAAGCAGCTCTACGTTACCCGCGCCGGCGAGGTGGCGATCAAAGAACACACCCCATCCTTTAAGAAATCCGTCGGCCGCTTCCTCCGGCACAACCTGACAGTCGCGGTCGTTGCGCTGGCTGTGGGGATATTGGCAGGCGTTGCGGTGGCGCCACATGTTGACCGGAACAACCAGCTCTTTGCTTTTCTGGAGAGAGCGGCCGAGCGGCCTGTTTCACCGGCCACCGGCGATCTATCGCAAGGCGATGATGGCATTATCATGGAGGCGAAACTCAGCCAATGATGAGGAGAAAATATTGACAGAGAAACCAGCTCACGGACGCTAAGTGTCTAGCGCTGGAATAAAGTTTTCATCCTCAAGCACTTGTATCAAGCTTTTCATCAAGTAGTTATTCCTGAAAGATATGTAATATTCTCTTGCATTCTCCTTTATCGGTACAATATTGCCGGCATCCTCGCCGGGTTGGCGATGGGCGCCATCCTGATTGCACTGGGCATTGCCGTGGTATCCTCCTGCACCGCCATGGCCGGTGCGTTTCTGTGCGCACTGCCCACCGGCGCGGTATTCGGGTACAAGCCGGCAACCACCGCGTCCCGAGTCGATCCTGTTGTGGCACTGGCGGGGGAATAGCGGTCAACCTGTGGCAGCGACTTACGGCCTTGGCCGCTTGCATGTGCCTCGCCGACCGCCCGCAACCCCGGACCTGTCGACCACACTCGACACCTCCAACAAATTCCATCACATCCAGATTCTCCACACAGCCATTCCTCCACCTGAATGGGACTGCAAACTGTGCAGGCCGAACCAGAGTTCTGATGCTGACAATGATCCAATGGATGATTAGAGGATATCGACACCAGATCATCCCCACAGCAATTTTGCCATCATCTTTCTCCTACCGAACAGCAGAGTATGGACTCGATGCGAAACTCACTATCCGCCATGCAAGGCTGAGAGGTAGGCCGGCAATATGCTCCACCTGATCTGCCATTGGTCGCCAGTTGGTGGAACCTATCTGCACCGTCGACCTCGCGGCTGATAACGCCTGTGTAAAGATACATCGCGCAAATCCCCTTATGCTCTATATTACGTTGACCGGCGCGAAAAGTGGCGCTTATACTGCCTGGGCCCGGGCTGGCAACCGCACAGTAAAATATCAGTATCGAAACGCCCGTGGCGACATGAATATCGGTGCCTATTGCTCTAGATACTGCTTTTTGTTCTAGATACTGCTTTCTCAACGAATTGTCGCAACCCCGCGATACTCTCGGATGTCGATATCGGGTGGCCCGTTCGTGAGAAAAGAACGCAGATATTCAATGCAACTGGAATCCAGCCGAGACTTAATAATCAAATCAGAGGTATCCCATGAAACGCATATTACTGAGCTGTCTGCTGTCCAGTGTGGTGGCAATACCGGCGCTGGCCGCCTTGAAGGAAGGCGATATAGCGCCTGATTTCAAGGCACCGGCATCATTGAATGGCAAAGAATTCACTTTCTCGCTGAAAGATGCCCTCAAGGAAGGTCCAGTGGTGGTTTATTTCTACCCCGCCGCATACACCGGTGGCTGCAATGTGCAGGCACGCACCTTCGCAGTGCAATATGAGCAGTTCGCAGAAGCGGGCGCCAGCATCATCGGCGTATCACTGGATAACATTGCGCGACTCAACGATTTTTCCGCCGACCCGGAGTACTGCGGGGGCAAAGTGCCGGTCGCTTCAGATGAGAAGGGCGAGGTCGCAAAATCCTACGACCTCGAAATTCGTGATACGTACAATGACAAGCCTGTCGCCGCATTCAAAAACTCACGCGGCGAAGAGATCGGCCATAGTTTCACAGATCGCACGACCTTCGTGGTGACGGCTGACGGCAAGATCGCTGCGACTATTGGCGACGTTTCACCCGAAGAAAACGTGGGCAAGGCGCTCGAAGTCGTACAGCGCCTGGCGGCAAAGAGCTAACGATCATTGCATAGGCGCTTGCGGATACTGCAAAGCGCCTATATTTTCCATATTCCCGATGTTTTCCCTATATCGATAAGAAATCGACCTCAAAGAAATCAGGACTATTCCACATGAAGAAATCGATCTGTGCAGCTGGGCTTGCGATGACCCTTACAGCAGGTCTCACAGCGGCTGCCGACGCCACAAACAGCATCAACGATCCGGCAGCGCAAAGTGAAACGCCAGTAACCCTCTATCTCCCTCCTGTCGAAGGCACGCGCGCGGAGCGGGTCATCTGGTTGTGCGAAGAATTGGGAGTTCCCTACAACGTGGTCACGCCACCAGGCGACTTCATGGAAGCAAGCAAAGCCGTGAAACAAATCAACTCAATGGGCACCCTGCCCACAGCTCGGGTCGGCAACAGCACGATCGTCGAGTCCGGCGGCATTTTGCAGTTGATCGAAATGCAGCTGGCCGAGGGCGGCACCACCCCGGCGATCGATTCTCCCGACCTGGCCTATCACCTCCAGTGGTTACATTACGCTGAAGGTTCCGCAATGACGCGCATTTCGACCGAGTACCTGCTCAAAGCGGTAGAAGGCAAGCCTGAGCATACTGTGCAGACCCAGAGGCATATGCAAGGATCGCAGCGGGTGCTGGCCTATATGGAAGAGCACCTTGGCGAGCATCCCTACTTTGGCGGTCAAAACTTCACCTCGGCCGATATCATGATGCATTTCCCTATCAAGCAGGCGGTCTACCTGAACAAGGTCGATCTCACCGGGTATCCCAATATCGTGGCGTGGCGTGAAAAAGTTGAAAGTCGGCCGGCGTTCAAGCGCGCCAAAGTTCAGCCGGAAGTCGTGCCATTCAAGATGACACGCTGACACGCCCGGCGCTTAGCGGAAATACCGCTATCTGGACGCTGCATCCCGCGAAGAATGCAGCGCCCAGGCTAACCATCAATCGATGCCAACATATCTTACTGACCAAAGTTGTACCGCATCTCGACACCATAAGTTCTAGGATCGTTGTAGATAGTCCCCAAAAAACCGAATGCAGCCATTTGATCCTGGCGTTCCAAAGCATATGACTCATCAGCCAGATTCTTTCCATACAGGCTCAGATCAAACCTGCTGCCGGCCACTCCCAGCCACCCCACTCTCGCGTCGAACAGCTCGTAGCCTTTCTGGAAAGCAAGCTCGGAACCAATATTGTCGTCCTGGAAGGTGACTTCGCTCTGGTAGGTATAGCCGGCTGTAATGAAGATATAGCCGCCTATTTCTACTGGCCGATTGTAAGTGGCCGAGAGGTTGACAGTGTGCCTGGGCGCCTGAGCAAATTTATTGCCCTTCAAGAACCCGGGTGACCCTTTATCGTATTGGGTATCGAGGTAACCATAATTGAAATTCAACTGAAGGCCTGTCAAAGGCACGAACGCCGATTCAAATTGCAGTCCCTTCACCGTAGCTTCAGGTCCGGTCGCTATGCCGATATACGGCACACCCTCGTTACTGATGCCATTCTTGCTCCTCTGAATATCTTCGTATTTGGCAAGAAAACCCGATAGATTCGTACGCACTTCCATATCGCCGATAGCCCAGTCGGCCTTGACGCCAATCTCATAATCGCGAATATATTCAGGGTCATAGGTGGGCTGCGGATCACCAGGTTGCTGTGACACCGGCACGCCTGAATTAAACCCTCCGGCATTGAAACCTCGGCGGGTGGTAAGATAGACAAGAACATTATCCGACATGCGATAGTCGAGGGACACGTTATAGGTAACCGCATCGTAATCGTCCTTCAGGTTGCGAATACAATTACCCAGGTCCACATCCGGCGTATCGGGCAGCCTGCAGATTTCGGGGCCGAAGAAAGTGAACTGCGGTCCGACCGAATACAGTTTCAGCTTCGCCTCTTCCTCTGTATAGCGAACTCCACCCGTTATACTCAAACTGTCGGTAAGGTTATAGGTAAGCTGAGCGTATATAGCCTTTGTCTCACGCTCGTCCTCCTGCTCCGCAACGATACTTCCCTCGTCGGAAAAAGGAAGATCAGGATCGCGATATATTGCATAGGCGCGGCTGGATTCGGATTCGCTGTCTGAATAGAACACACCGGTATTCCAGCTCAGTCGGTCATTGAACAGGCTGCCCACCAGCTGAATCTCATGGCTCGTGGTCTTGCCATCGTCAAGCGTATTCCTGCCAAGCTGAATCGGCACATCCAGAGACGTTTGATTTTTCACCTGGTTGTAACTGCTGTTGCGCAAGCCAAAGATATATTTGGCTGTCACACTTTCGCCTATTCCGACACTCAGAATGTTTGAAACACCGAACTCGCGATTCTGCTGAATTCCAACAAAGCTGCTCCCCACCTTTCGAATGCCAAAGCGCTTTTGTTGCTCGCCAAGCTCCGCCGGCTGGTTGCCATAGATACAACCCAGGCCGGGCAGGCAGCCCGCTGTGGCAAGGACCGGCGACGAAATAAAGGCAAGGGGACTTTCGTTGCGTTCCGAATAATCAACGACTGTGTAATTGGATATATTATCCGTTGGTTCATAAATAGAGCTGAATCGATAGGCCTCGCGGTCACGCGACTGAAGATCCGAACCCAGCACATTATCAACCACGCCATCCCGCTTGATGGTTCTGGCGCCCAGCCGCACTTTAAAGGATTCCGACAATGGCAGATTGACGACAGCCGAGCCCTCCTTTGAAGCATAATTTCCTACCCCGCCCTCGATAAACCCTGAAAGTTCATCGGTGGGGCGCTCGGGAACAAACAGAATAGCACCCCCTGTACTGTTCCGCCCAAAGAAAGTGCCTTGTGGGCCGGAAAGAGCCTGTACCGAAGCCAGATCCCAGATCTGGTCATCCACCGCCACGGCATTCGCAGGCACGTCATTGAAATAAGTCACCACGCCACTGCGAATACCCCTCAGCGAATAGGATTGCTCTGGACCAGTGGATGATTGCTGCACATTAAGCGTCGGCACTACCCTGATGAGGTCAACCCCGTCGGTGATGGAGGCCGCCTTGAGTCGTTCGCCACTGACAGCCGTAACGGTAATAGGAACGTCGAGTAAATTCTCTTCAGTACGCCGTGCCACCACGACAATTTCTTCCAAAGCAGATCTGGCTGACGGGCTCCGTTGATTTTCTTCCGCCATGAGCTGCGGCGCTAGAAATGTGGATGCCAATATGACTCCCCCATTCACGGATAACGATCGCATCAGTTCTTTCATATATGATCTCGGATTATTCTAATTACGGTAATACCCGCCATTTTCAGGCGGCGGACTGCATATGGTGCACTAATTATTATGCCACCTCGGGAACAGCCGAGGCTTCCCACCTGTGCGGCTAACGGGATGTTGGCGTCCCAAGGTGTTTGTCAAAATGATCTACAGTCTCTTGCCATGCGGCAATTGCCTCCGGGACTTCGGGCACTTGAGTAAAGTAGCCATGGCCAAAACCGTGGCGCACATAAAGCTGGCTTTCTACTTTTGCCTCGCGGAGCTTCGCATGGGTATCCAGTGCATTGCCAAGAAGGCTGTCCCGCGATGAAGAAAGGACAAGGGTGGGCGGGAATTTACCAAGAATCTCCGGGTGATCCGCGGGAAAGGCCAAGGGGTCAGCCATAT
>Ga0265293_10013606_pt1 | contig 10521 bp, 10 predicted proteins | sample Munlanlewell138R_FD_192505 | JGI IMG/M metagenome (GOLD analysis project Ga0265293, IMG submission 192505) | Leachate microbial communities from a municipal landfill in Southern Ontario, Canada - Leachate well 138R | ecosystem: Engineered > Solid waste > Landfill > Unclassified | place: Canada... | reverse complement strand
AGACCAATATGATGAGAAAAATCTATCAGAGTTTCTCTATCCCGCTTTTTAATTTTTTCAGGATATTTAATTTCTGTAATATTTAAAGTTCCGACAATTTTTTCACCAGCCAGAAGCGGTATTACAATTATATAACTGGTTTTCAGATTTCTTTTTTTTTTGAGATTATAATCTTTTATAACACTGTTAATGTCTTCAACAAAAAAATATTTTTTTTCCTTTAATGCAATTCCTGAAATCTGTTCACCAATTTTTATTTCAGTTTTTTTTACAATAGAAGAAGATATTCCTTTACTTGCAGCAATTCTGAGTTTATTTTCTTCCTCGCTGTAAAGCATCAGGGAAACTCTTTCAGCCTGAAAAATTTTTGAAGTTTTTTCTACAATAGTATTAACAATCTCTGATAAATCATCGATTGTATATAATTCATGAATTACATTTAAAAGAAATTTTATTCTGCTTTCACTCATTAGAATCAGATATCCCCGGTTTCAGATAAACTGCGACAATAGTGACATCATCAGCACAGTTTCCACTATTGAATTTAGAATACACCAAGTTCAATATATTGTCAATTGAAAGATAGCTGAATTCGTTACATATCTGACTTACTTTTTCATACATTTCGGGGTCTTCTATAACTCCATCTGTAAAAAGTAAAATTTTTTCAAGATTATTTATAGAAAAATTTACAGAATTAATACTGTCAAACATTCCAATCCCAAGTGGAGGATAACTTTTTATACTGCTGTCAAAGTTTTTACCAATAAAAACAGGCTCAAAGTTACCACAGTTGATATATGAAATTTTATTTTCATCATAATCTATAAGCAGAAAAACTGCTGCAATAAAGTGATAAGAATCTATTGAGCCACAGAGAAAATTATTAATATTTTTAATAACATTTTCAAGATTAAAAGAATCAGTTGTGGTCACAATATATTTTAAAATAACATGAAGCATTGTGCTTATATAAGCACCTGCCATTCCCTTTCCGGCAGCATCAGCAAGAACAACAAAATATTTCCCATCTCTTGTTTTAAAGCAGTTATAATAATCACCACCAATAATTCTATAAGGCTTATAAATAACTTTAACCTCAAGATTGTTAAAATCAAAAAATGGAGGCGGGATAATTTTTTTATTCAGAAGAAGTGCTGTTTCCATCTCTCTATTGTATTCTATCTCAACATTTTTATATTTTTTTTCTTTTTCAAAAATACATATTTTTCCATAAAGAATATTACCAACATCAATCAGAATTGAAGTTATTTCATAAATTTCTTCTTCAGGAATAGATTTATCAAAATAAAGAGCAGCAATTCCAATCACAAGCTGATTTGAAGTAACCGGAACATAAAAAGCTGGACCAGTATATTTATCAATTACTGCAATATCAATACTATTATTTTTAAAATCAGGAAAAAAATTTCTGAAAACAATCATTAATTCATCGATTTCTTTCTGAGAAAGACCATTACCGTTTAATTTTGAATAATACTTTTTAAAATCCTTTAACCTGAATAAAAAAAGAGTTTTTTTAAGTGAAGGAAATTTTTTTTTCAGAAACGATACGCTTAATTTAAAAGCTTCATCAAGATTTTCAGCATTCAGAGCATAAATTAGTTGAGAAAAATCAAAAATATCATCTAGTTTAATATTCATTTAGTAAAATAATATATACTAGGGGTCAAGTCTCGACATTCGACATTAGGTTCTAATGTCGAATGTCGAGACTTGACCCCAAATAGATTATTAAGCAATATTTAATTTTTTTGTCAGTCTTGATTTTTTTCTTGCAGCATTATTTTTATGAATAATACCTTTTGTAACCATTTTGTCGATAGTTCTTTTAGCTGTGTTAAGAAGAGTTGCTTTTTCTTCCTGTGGTGTTTCGGAATCAAAAGATTTAACAAATTTTTTAACAACTGTTTTCATTTTGCTTCTTAAAGCACGGTTTCTCTGTTCTCTTTTCTGCGCCTGTAGAATTCTTTTTTCTTCAGGACTGTTTTTTCTTTTTCTTTCGTCAGCCATTATATAATTCCTCCTGATGGAATAAGTCAATTTTTAATGTTTATATAATTTACCACTTACTAAAACGAAATGCAAGCTTTTTTTTATTTTTTTTCAACAATTTTCTATTACTCACTTTTTCTGAATCTGTAATATTCCCATAAACCTGCATAAGTTGCTGGGTGTATAAAAAGTATTATTATAAAAAGGAAAATATTTATCAGCCTTACAGAAAACTTTCCTCTTCCATAAAAAACAAAATTATTTTTTTCAAAATCTGGCACAAAATTTACATAAAGACCATCTGGCAAATAATTATTTATCATTATTGAAAAACTTGCAAACTGTGACAGCATGTATCTGTCTTCTATTCCAACACATAAATCAATTCCAAGTCTTTCAATATTTACAAAACTGAATATTCTTTTAAGATGTCTTATAATAAAAGAGATAACAAAATAAATTCTGTTATAATCAGGGTTATAAAAACTCTGCTCGCTTTCTTCAAGATTATATCTGTAAATTCCTAAGATTTTAATGTATTTTTTTATTGAATTATCTTTTTTTTCCATGTAAAAATCAGCTAAGAGAAGGTCAGTTTTTATAAACAGAAACTTTTTTGAACCGACAATGCTCAGAGAAAAAGGATAAAAAAGCAGAATTGCTGAACAAATTAAAATTATAATCAGAAATCCATAAAAATAAATCAAAGTGAAAACTCCACACTTTTTAACTTTGGAATATTATGAACATTGAAAAAATAAAATGATTCTTCAAATTTTTCAAACGGACGTATAAAATTTTTAGAAGTTCTGAAACTTTTTTCTGATATTGTTTTTCCTGATTCATCAAGCAATTTTATTTTAAAAAAGTAATTTTCTAAAATTTTTGTAGAATCATTGAAAAATTTCACATCAACTTTGACTCTGTTTTCTGTCATGGCATGATATGAATAATTTTCTACTCTCATTATACCATTAGCATCAGACAACTCTGAAATAAAAAGTTTCAGATTTTCTATTGATTCAACTGCTTCTGTGAATTTCTGATTTTTAAGCATATGCAGAATTTCCTGAAGTTTAGCTGTAAACTCCACCATTTTCAGTTCATATTCAGCACTTTTTATTGTTTCGGCTGTTTTTGTTGCTGATTTTGCTTCCATGGCTTTCAGAATTTCCTGAGCTTTGTAAATAAAAATATCAATTTCATCAGTATCTTCAAATCCTAATACTGAAAAAGAAAAAATCAGTATAAAAATCCAGCAGAAATATTTTATTTTATTTAAAATCAGGGGTTCTCTTTTCTGTAAAAGCACTCATCCCCTCCCTCTGATCGTTATGATTAAAACATTCTGCAAAAAGATTTTCTTCCAGTCCCAGAGCTTCTGTTTTATGAAGTTCGATTCCAAGTGTTATTGCTTTTTTTGCAGTGATAACTGCATTGTATGATTTTGAATTAATATCATGTGCCACTTTCATACTTTCATCAACTATTGTGTCAGCAGAAACCACTCTTGAAACCAGTCCAAGCGATAATGCTTCATCAGCTTTAATAATTCTACCTGTATATATGAGGTCTTTTGCAACAGAAACCCCACACACTCTCGATAATCTCTGAGTTGCACCAAATCCTGGTATTATTCCAAGACCTACTTCAGGCTGACCAAATTTAGCTCTTTCAGAAGCTATTCTGATATCACAGCTTAAAGCAAGTTCCTGCCCACCACCTAAAGCAAATCCATTTATAGCTGCTATTGAAACAAATGGAGCATTTTCTATAAGACTGAAAACTCTGTGACCTAATTTTGCAAAGTCATAAGCTTCTGAATAATTCATATTTTTCATTTCAGCTATATCTGCACCTGCTACAAAAGCTTTACCTGCACCTGTTATAACAAGCACTCTGCATCTGTCATCAATAGAAAGAAGGTTAATAACAGCCTCAAGTTCTGTCAATACATCGGAAGAAAGCGAATTCAGCGTTTCCGGTCTGTTTATTATAAGTTTTGCAATTTTACCATTTTCTTCAAGTATAAAATTTTTAAATTCCATTATAATCTCCCAAAACAGCTTAATAGCTGAAAAATCCCTTCCCTGTTTTTCTTCCTAAATATCCTGCATTAACCATTTTGACAAGCAAAGGACATGGTCTGTATTTTGTGTCTTTGAATCCGTCGTATAAAACTTCCATTATAGAAAGACAAACATCAAGCCCAATCAAATCGCCAAGAGCAAGGGGACCCATTGGATGAGCAGCCCCCAGCTTCATGACTGTATCTATACTTTCAGCATCTGCCACACCTTCCATAAGTGTGTAACATGCCTCATTTATCATAGGTATCAATAGTCGGTTAACTACAAATCCCGGATAATCATTTACTTCAACCGGAGTTTTCCCAAGTTTTTCTGAAAGTAATTTTACTTTAGAAAAAGTTTCATCTGAAGTAGCAAGTCCTCTTATTACTTCAACAAGTTTCATTATTGGAACAGGATTCATAAAATGCATTCCTATTACTTTATCAGGTCTTTTTGTGTTTGCAGCTATTTCAGTAATTGATATTGATGAAGTATTTGTGGCAAGTATTACTTCAGAAGGTAAAATTTCATCGAGTTTTCTGAAAATATCGAGTTTTACTTCTTTATTTTCTGTAGCTGCTTCAACCACAAAACAGCAGTCAGCCATTCCATCAATTGTGAATGTATGCTCAATTTTACTCATGTATTCTTCTTCTGTCTGTGTAAGTAATTCTTTTTTTATCATTCTTGAAATATTCTTTTTAATTACACTCATTCCTTTTTCAAGAACTGTTTCATTAATTTCAAGAACCTTTACTGAAAATCCTGCCGCAAGACTTACTGTGGCAATTCCACTCCCCATAGTACCTAATCCAATAAGACCGATTTTTTTAAAATCCATGAGAAATCTCCTTAATTTTTTTTAACTTTTAATAATTTTACACTGTTTCAACACAAAGTGCTATACCCATTCCACCACCAATACATAAAGTCGCAAGACCTTTTTTTACTCCCCTTCTTTTCATTTCATGAATAAGAGTAACCAGTATTCTTGTTCCACTTGCTCCAACTGGATGTCCGAGAGCTATTGCACCGCCGTTAACATTAACTTTTGAAGTATCCCAGCCCAGTTCTTTATTAACTGAAATCGCCTGTACTGCAAAAGCTTCATTTGCTTCAATAAGATCAAGTTCTGAATGTTCCCAGCCAGCTTTTTTAAGAGCAAGTTTAACTGCTTCAACTGGACCAATTCCCATAATCTCAGGTGCACATCCATGCCATGCATAAGAAACTATTTTTGCCATAGGTTTTAAATTATATTTTTTTAATCCTTCATCACCCGAAAGAAGTACTGCTGCTGCTCCATCATTTATACCTGAAGCATTAGCTGCTGTAACTGAACCATCTTTTTTAAAAGCTGGTCTTACTTTCTGTAAAGATTCAATTTTAACACCTTTTTTTATATATTCATCTGTATCAAATTTAATCGGGTCTCCTTTTCTCTGTGGAATCATTACAGGAGTTATTTCATCGGAAAATTTTCCTTCAGCCTGAGCTTTTTCAGCTTTATTCTGTGATAATACAGCGAATTCATCCTGTTCCTGTTTTGAAACATTATATTTATCAGCAAGATTTTCAGCTGTGATTCCCATATGATAACCATTGAAAATATCAGTAAGTCCATCATAAATCATTGAATCAAGAATCTGACCATGACCCATTCTGTAACCTGTTCTTGCTTTATCAAGAAGATAAGGTGCTCTGGACATATTTTCAGCACCACCTGCTATAATAACTTCAGCATCTCCACAAATTATTGACTGTGCTCCCATAGCAACAGTTCTTAAACCTGAACCGCAAACCATGTTTACTGTTGTTGCAGTTTTATCAGCTGGGATTCCTGCATTTACAGCAGCCTGTCTTGCAATATTCTGACCAAGACCTGCCTGAAGAATACAACCCATTAATACTTCGTCAACTTCATTTCCTGAAAGATTATTCTTGTCTAAAATAGATTTTACAACAGTTCTTCCAAGCTCTGCTGCTGCTACTTCTGAAAGTCCCCCACCAAAACTGCCTATTGCAGTTCTTGTTGCGTCGCAAATGTAAACATTTTTCATATCAACTCTCCTTTTTAAAAAGATTTCTAATATATTTTACATAACGTTTTTTGTGTTTGCAAATATTTTTTTGCACCGCAACATCAATTGTTTTTTCTTTGAAGGTTTTTAGGTACTACACAAGTTCCATGAGCCCGACAGACTGTTACAGGTTCACTGAGCACATCACAGGCTGATGGCTGATTATCCATTCTTGCTGAACTGATAACTTTTTTTGCTTCAAAATTCATAATTCTTGAGCTGTTTCCAACTTTTTCAATATATCCTCTTGCTTCAATATAATCCCCGGCATAAACAGGTGCAAGAAATTCAACTTTATCATAAGCTACAAAAAGACCTTCATCTCCATCCATTTTTATCAGAAGTTCGGTTGCAACATCACCAAAAAGCTGAAGCATTCTGGCACCATCCACAAGTCCACCTGCATAATGAACATCATGTTCACTTATTCTTATTCTTATAAGACTTTCTATTCTTTTTTCCATTTAATCCTCCTGATATTATTTTTCTTGTCTTTCAGCCATCTTTTTAACTATAAAAGTTGCTACATGTTCTGCAAAACAACCTTTGCCGAATCCCATATCAAATCCCAGCTCCATGGCAAGTTTTGCATTAATTCTTGGCCCGCCTGCAACTATAATGGTTTTTTCTCTGATTTTTTCAGCTTCTACCATTTCTACAAATTCGGTCAAATTCTGAATATGAACATCTTTCTGTGTAACAATCTGAGATACAAGAATTGCATCAGCATTAACTTTTTTTGCAAATTCAATTAGTTTTTCATTTGAAACCTGTGCTCCAAGATTGTAAGCCTCGACCATTGGATATCTTTCTAATCCATAATGATGGTCATACCCTTTCATATTCATTATTGCATCAATACCCACAGTATGTGCATCAAATCCTGTGCATGCACCAACAACTACTATTTTTCTTCCAATTTTTTCTTTGATAAAATCATTTATTTCATAAAAATCCATAAATTCACTTGCTGTTTCATCAACTTTTATATTATCCCAGTTAATTCCTTTATCTGTTTTTCCATATACCACAAAAAAAGTAAAATTTTCTGATAATGATTTTGAAAAACATACTTCGCATTCATTAAAACCGAGACCTATTACAAACTGTTTTGCAGCCTCGTCTGCTCTGAGTCCTGCACTTACGGGAAGAGTAAAAGAAAATTGAACAGCTCCATCATTTAATGTATCACCATAAGGTTTTATAATCATTTTACTCTCCTTTCCTCAATTCTTTTATAAGAAATTGTTCTACAGGATTCCAGTATTCTGGTGATTTTTCATAAACACCTTCAAATCCTTTACCGCCCTGTTTAAATCTTTTTATATCAGCAAACATACCTTCTTCAACAGCTGAAAAAAGACCCTGTTTATCTATTTTTTCAAGAAATTCAACAGTCTGATCAAGCACACTGGCAGCTCTCTGCATAATTATACCATCTTTTTTAAATTCAATTTCTTCACCAAGTGATTTAATATTATTCATAACATAATTTGCGTTTTCAAGAGCAAGGTATCTGTCCTGCATGAAAGGAGTATGTATTGCTTCTGTAAGCATTCCAAGAAGATGTATTCCCTGATTTGTTGTTTTGGATACAAAGTTAAAAAGAGTATTCATTGCAACACCCATAAATATATTTCCTGTCATGAATTTTGTTGGAGGCATGTATTTTAAAGGACATTCAGGGAATATTTCTCTTGCCATCTGTGCCTGTGCAAGTTCATATAAAAATCCATTTTCAATTTTCGGATCCATTTCAAAAGCATGACCCAGCCCGAGAAGTTTTGATTTCATTCCTGCTCTGTGGGCAAATTTTTCATTTATAAGCTGAGAAGCAAGAACTGTATATGCTTTTTCATAAGCGTCAGAAGTAGTAAGATAATTATCTTCACCTGTGTTTATTACAATATCAGCAAATGCGTTTATCATTCTTGAAAAATTCTGATCAACAAAAGTTCTGTACATATTTATATCTCTGAACAAAATACCATACATTGAATCGTTCAACATCATATCAAGTCTTTCCATCGCACCCATTGCAGCTATTTCAGGCATGCAGAGTCCTGAGCAGTAATTTACCAGTCTAATATATCTTTTTTCTTTATCACCTGCTTCATCAAGGGCTTTTCTCATTATTTTAAAATTTTCCTGAGTTGCATAAGTTCCACCAAACCCTTCTGTAGTTGGTCCATAAGGAACATAATCAAGAAGACTCTGTGCAGTGGTTCTTATTACAGCAACAACATCAGCCCCTTGAGAAACAGCTGATTTAGCCTGTTTAACATCTTCATATATATTACCTGTTGCAACAATAACATAAAGAAGAGGATTTTTTTCATTAAGACTGAAATCTGTAAGTTTTTTATTTCTGTATTCTACATTTTTTTTCACTCTTTTTTTGAAATTTTGAAGTAATTCTGTTGATTTTTCTTTAATAAGTTTCATGTCAACAAGTTCAAATTCGTCAATATCAAGTCCTTCTGCTATAGCTTCATTAAGCTCTGAAGGAGTTTTCCCTGTTCTTATCAATGCATTTATATAGAATTTTGCTGTTCCATACTGAAGTTTATCTGTAAGTTCATCCACAATAATATTTGGCACTGGCACACCGTCAGCATTAACATCATCAGCCCCAAGTATTCTGAGAGTTGCTCTTTCAACTGTAACAGTTGTATTTTTTTCAATAAAACTCTGCACAGGTTCAGTAATTTTTTCAGCAAGTTTTCTTGCATGACTTATTTTTTCCTGTGAAAGATTAAGTTTCCCCATATTATTCCTCCCTGCATATTATTTTTTCATCATACTTTCGGCATATTCAAGCAGTTCAAAGTCAGCTCCGAGAAGTTTTGCAACCATTACAGCATCATATATTTCGCTTTTACCATTATCTTTTAAAACAATATAATCCATGTGACTATTTATTATTTTTATGCTTTCATCAATATTCTGCTTAATATGAGTATGTATTGAATTACCGTATTTTTCAACATTAAGCCCTTTCATTCTGTAAAATTTGATATTATTAACTTTAGGCAGTTTCATCAAGTGGGTTGATATTATACAGAAAACATTTTTCTGTTTTGTAAGTTTTTTCATCAGTCCAGCTGTAAGTGCTTTTGCTTCAATTGAATTTGTTGTTCTTGCAAATTCGTCAATTATGTAAAATGTTTTTTTATCACTGTATTTTAAAGCTTCAGAAACAGCACATATTTCTTTTCCAAACGAGCTTAATCCTCTGTCATATTCATTTTCGCCATCATATTCACCTAAAAAGAAAAAATTATGAAAAATTTCTGTTTCAAAATATTGGGCTGGAATAAAAAATCCCATCTGAGAAAGAAGCTGAAAAAAAGAAACAGTTTTTAAAACAACAGTTTTACCGCCCATGTTTGACCCTCTTATTACACAGACATTTTTTGAAAACTCAGCCTCAAGAGGGGTATAGGAATTTTTTTTCTCATCCAGTCTTTCTTTAAGAGGAAGAAATATTCCTTGATTGATTTTGATTTTATTTATATTTTTTTTAAACACAGGCTTTTTAAGATTTAATTTTATTGCAAGTAATGCTTTTGCAAGAACTGTGTCAAATGTTTCAATACTTTTCATATATTCTTTAATTTTAATTTTTTCATCTTTTATATGATTTGAAATATTTTCTAAAACCCTGTTTTCAAGCATTGTTTCATCTGCAATAAATTCTTCTTTCTGACTGTATAATTTATAATATTTTTCCTGATATCTTGGTCTGACAATCATGTTGAATTTATCAAAATACTCAACAAAAAATTCATTTCTGTTTGCGATTTGCAGCGCTTTTTTATTTGGAAGCAGGACAAAATCTTTCATAAAAAAATCAATATTATGATTTTTTTTAATTTTAGAAAGAAATTCTGTTTTGTATTTTGATATTTTATATTCTATATTTCTAATGTTTTTTCTTAATTCTTTTAATTTTTCATCATATTTTTCAGATATGTAAAAAGTTTCAGTTTTTTTACCACTTAATTCAAGATATTTTAATAATGATACAGAATCAAAATTTAAATTAAAAATTTTTTTTAACGGTGTGGTTAATCTTGAAATTTCTTTATAATTAACCAGAAACTTTTTTACAAGCATTATTTCTGCTGAATTCAGTTTATCAAATTTATCAATTTCAGGAATTCTTGAGAGATGAAAACATATTTTTTCAACAATTCCTTCATTTGAATTCTGGGTAAATTTCATTGTTTTTTCAATTAGATTAAGATAGGTGTTTAATTCATTTATATCATCAAATATTCTGTTTTTATTTTTGTTTTTTCTTCCGTAAGTGGTCAGGGGTTTATAGAGATTTAAAACATATTCTGCTT
>Ga0265293_10013605_pt1 | contig 10523 bp, 13 predicted proteins | sample Munlanlewell138R_FD_192505 | JGI IMG/M metagenome (GOLD analysis project Ga0265293, IMG submission 192505) | Leachate microbial communities from a municipal landfill in Southern Ontario, Canada - Leachate well 138R | ecosystem: Engineered > Solid waste > Landfill > Unclassified | place: Canada... | reverse complement strand
CGGCTTTTCTCATCTCCTTTGCAATTCGGGTCTGTTCCATAAACAGGCCGGAACGCTCACCCGCCAAGCCCCGGCGCTGGCCAGCGACCGATAAATCTTGGCAGGGTGAGCCGCCACAAATGACATCCACAGGCGGCAGTTTCGCTCCGTCCAGCTTTGTGATATCCCCGACATGGAGCATTTCGGGGAATCGGATTTTCGTTACTTCGATGGGAAAGGCTTCGATTTCACTGGCCCATACGGGCGTGACGCCGTTGCGGACGGCGGCAAGGGGAAAGCCTCCGATCCCATCGAAGAGGCTCCCCATCGTCATCATCAGGCCATCCTCATCGCCTGCTGGGGAGCTTCAGCCGGTTCAATGCCTTTAGCTCTGCCAATAGCAAAGCCGTTTTCCAGATCCATCACCCGGCGAACCGGAATGCCGAGCCTGACCGCTTCCTCGATTTCAAGGTGCATTCCGAAGGAAATACGGTCGCCATAGCACCACAGCTCGTCGCAGCGGGGCAACATGGCAAGTCCCATATCCAGACCCGCCTGGCGCTCCTGCGGCTTGGAATCATCAAGGAGTTGCGGGTATAACAGATGGGGCGCAAAAAAAGCGTGCCCCTCGTTCATCACATGGCGGCACGCTTTCCTGGCGAATTCGGTATTCTGTTCGATGTCCCCGGCATAAGGGGACGCCACATAGATTAATTTCATAGGCTTTTTCCTTTCTGTGCTATTTCGGCGCTACCGCCTGCACGATGGTGCGGGTGGTGTTGACGGCGGCCTGTGCGGTATACACGGCGCTCATCACGTTGGCCTTTGTGCTGGTATCCAGCCCGAAGGCTCCGGCAATTCGCGGCACTTCTCCTGCGGCCAGCATCAGACCAAGCCCCAGCAGGGCATGGGTTCGCAGCACCATAAGCCCCGCCGCAAGGATGGTCGCCTGCAAAAATGTGGTCAGGCACAGACCGATGATCTGCTTGCACCACTGGGTAAAGCCGTCGATGTAGCCACGAGGGACGGAAAACATATACAGGCTGCCCACGGCAATCTGGATCAGCAAAATACCGCCGCGCTTGAGGTTGGCAAAGAACACTTTAATCACCGCGTACCCCATCATGATGATCATAAAGAGCAGCAGGATGGGGCTTGTAATGACAGCCAGCCCTCCGAACACGCCGGAGCCCATGGCGCTGCCGATATCCGCCGAGCTGCCAAGCTCGGAAATGATGTTCCCGGCAAGGTCGCCAAAGCTGGTTCCATAGCCGGTGATCCCCGCCGTGAGGCTGCTCTGGAGATTCACCGAGAGCTTGAACAGCTCCACCGGCACGGTGGTAAAAAGGGACACCGCCATAAAGCCCTTGATGGCGTTTAAGGCGGTGTCCTTCACGCTGCCCCGCCCGTGCTGGTATTCGATGCCGGTTTCAAACGCCGACACCACCAGCCCGGTTCCGTACAGCGCCCAAGCCAGATAGGAAAAAAACAGGACGATGGACTGTACCCAGCTCATCTCAAACAGCTCCACGCCCATGTTTCCCATCTGTGCAAAGAAGTCGGCCAGAAAGCCGACCACCTGTCCGTAGAGCCATTCGATGATCTGATCCATGACGGTTCCAAGGACAAAGTCCCAGATAAACATTGGATTCTCACCCCTTTCTGTGGAAATAAAAAAGGCACACCATAGCAATGCCTGCGGTGTGCCAACATATCTGTCTGAACAAATTTCGGGCAGGGCGCAAAGATTTAGAAGACTTCAAAAACGACTTGACAATCTGCTCGTTCAGAGCTTCAATACCACACAACGGTGGCCGCCGAAATAAGGAAAAGGAGGTCAATTGCGTGGCAGATTACAAAAAAATGTATGATTCGCTGTTCAACGATGTGACGGATGCCATTTCGCTGCTTCAGCGTGCGCAGCAAAAGACGGAGGAGCTTTTCATCTCCGGCAATGACGGCGTTATTGTGGAGCTCAAAAGAGATTCCGAGCCTGACGGCAGCGATAAATAGCGAAATTCGTTTACAAACAGCAAGGAGAGCGGTTCTGCCGCTCTCCTTGTTTTGCTGCCACAAACGCCTTTTGGGGGAAATAAAAAAGCGCACCATGGGTTCATTCACAGTGCGCCTTGGAGCATAATTCCGATTGGTTTTTCAGCTCGCTCATCCTGACGGGGTCTATATAGTGGGTGGCATAGGCTTTTTCAATGTCCTCGCCGCCGCTTTTGGAAAACCGGAGCTTCTTTGCGTGAGGGCGGTTTTTCAGTCCCCACTGCTTATAAAAGGTCCACGAAGCCTTGAGATTGTTTTTCGCGGCATAGCTTCGGATTTCCCGCATGATAAGGGACAGTTTGGAGAGGTTCACTTTGCAGACACGCTCCAAATAATCCACCTTGCCGAAGCGCCACTGCTCATAATCCTCTTTGGATAGGATGTCTAAATCCATCAGCACCTGCACGGGGACAGCTATGCCGCTCTTTTGCAGCTGCTGATACATGGAGTTATGGATTTTCCCTTTCATATCATTGCTGTTCACCGCATCACCTCCTGCGCATTACAGCATTTTCTGCTGGGTTTGCCCACCGGGAGCCTGCGTCCTTTCAAGCCCCTCATCCAACTGGAGCAGGGTTTGATTCAAGGCTGCCATGCTTTCGGATAACCGTACCGGTGAAAGAATATCCCGCTGCGAAAACACATAAATCTTCTGCATTTTTGAAAAGGCCGCCGCCAGCTCGTCATCTGTGCCAACCGCATCAAACAGTGTGAATTCGGAAAACGGCTTTTCCGACAGATCACTTCCGATCCGCTCCCTTTCTTCTTTCCGCTTATAGGCGAGCATAGCTGTGAGCTCTTCCGGCGCTGAGAGCAGGGTGCGGATTCTTTCCTGTTCCATCATAATAGCAAGGTCATAAAGGTGCTTTGCGGTATCAAACAGCATACGCCGCTGGTAATAAAACTCCGCAGCCAGTATTTTATCCGCGAAGATCCGTTCCAGTTTGATGGTCTGCACAGAAAAGGGCTTTACGCCATAAGCCGATTCGAGAATTTGCCGCTGCTCACCGGTTGCCTCCGAATAAAGCAGCGGTGAAACTTCAAGAGCTTCCACCGGTTCACTGATGGTGAAGGAGGTTGCTTCCACTTTGACATAGCCAAAACGCTGCAGTGAGTCAGCGGAATCCACCGCAGTCACAGGTACATATTCATATACGCTGGTGATGCTGCCCCTCTGATTGCTTTCTCTGGCTTTATCGGTTGTCCTTGAAAGAGTATGATAGCCGTTTGCCGATGTTTCCAGCCGCTTTTTTCCCTGACTTTTTGAACAGTCTTGAACCGCAACCGTCAGATCAATATCTTCCGAAAAGCGTTTCATGCGGCCGATGGATTTATACAGGGCGGTTCCGCCTTTGAAGTATGCGGGAAGGAAATTCTGCTTTTCGGACAGTTCCCATAACAGCAGCGTCAGATAATAATCCTTTTCGACAATGTCACTTCGGATGCCTGTTCTGCGGCTGACGTCCGAGAGCAGGGCTTCAAATGCGTCTTTATCCTGATGTAAGTTCATCGTTCACCTCCATGAGTAAGTCAATAAGGGGCAGGATCACCTTTGCCGGGTAATGTTTACGTGCGGTAAACAGCAGGGCAAGACCGTCAAGCTCCTGTTGCTTTGCGTAGCCTGCCAGCAGCAGCTCCGGCCTCTGTGCATCTATGTGCGCATCGGCAAGCGCCATTGTCAAATCGATGAACTGGAGATATTTCCAGTTGTCCTCCGTTACCGGCACAGCAGGCTTCTTGAGTTTAATATGGCAATCCTTCGGCAGCTTTGCACCATAGCGGTTTGTGGTGATTTCCATGTCGCGGGGAATCAAGGTAGTCAGTCCCAGCTTATTCATCAGGAATGCGCCCGATTCGTATCCGATTTTTACACCGCCTTGCTCCGTCAGGGTTTTCTTCATCACCTGTTCCGTGCTGGGCGTAACCCTCCCGAACACGGTCTGCTTCACCTGGCAATAGATACCTTTTTGCAGCCTTTCGATTTCGCCCTTGTCCGCCATCCGCTTCAGCTTCACATTGGTCAGGGCCTTGGCCTGCTCATAGGGCAAGTCAAAGGTTCCCGCCAGCTGTGCCGCTATATTTTCTGTTTGGATGGCTGCTTCGTAGGGAATATTTTTAACGGTTTCTGCAATGTGTTCTCCATATCCAATCTGCTCCATGTGCTTCACCTCCCGGTTGAGTGATATTATATTGCTTGTTTTCATTTGTTATTTTTTTCATTATAATATCACTTTATGCACCGGAAGTCAATCTGTCCCTGCTTACATCCCCAAAATCGTCCAGTCAATCCTTGCATATAGGCAGTCAAAAAATTTGCTTTTCATAATGAAACTTTCCCTTGTTGGCAATTAACAATGGTTGAACCAATTTCTTTACCATGGTAAAATTATAAAAAACTACTACACATAACTTTTATGAGGTGGTAGTAACTTAAAGTGTACCATGTTGGTTGTTTTTTATATTAGCTATTCGACCCTTTTTTCATTTCTGCAACGTACTCTGAAACATATGGCACGGCATCTTTTCCGTATTGACCCACAAGTTTTACGATTGCTGAGCCTACAATGACACCATCGGCATACTGCGCCATTTTTTGTGCCTGCTCCGGTGTGGAAATTCCAAATCCGATTGCACATGGAACCCCATGATTTGCTTTCCTCACAAGTTCTACCATGTTATCAACGTCTGTCGTGATGTGGCTACGCACACCTGTTACTCCCAAAGATGAAACACAGTATACAAAGCCTTCGGCTTCCCTTGCAATCATTGTAATTCTGTCCTTAGAAGTCGGTGCAATCAGGCTTATAAAATCAAGCCCGTATTTTCGGCAGGTTGGAGCAAAATCCTCTTTTTCTTCAAAAGGCACATCAGGGAGAATTAATCCGTCCATTCCGATTTCTGACATAGTTTTTACAAAGCGTTCCGTACCGTAAGAAAACACTACGTTTGCATAGGTCATAAATACCATTGGTATAGAAATATCCTTACGCAGTTCTCGAACCATATCAAAGATTTTGTCAGTTGTAACTCCACCTGATAGTGCCCGTATATTAGCACCCTGTATGACAGGCCCCTCTGCAGTTGGGTCAGAAAATGGAATTCCCAGCTCGATAATATCCGCACCGCTTGCAGCCATTTCTCGTACAATCTTTGCTGTTGTTTCCAAATCTGGGTCACCGCAGGTAATAAATGAAATAAATGCTTTTTGATTTTTGAATGCATCTTGTATCCTACTCATAAATATCTTCACCTCTGTATCTGGCAATGGCAGCACAGTCCTTGTCGCCACGTCCCGAAATATTAATAACGATAATCTGTTCCTTATCCATTTTAGGTGCAATCTTCATCGCATGAGCTACTGCATGGGCAGATTCGATTGCAGGTATAATACCTTCCGTTTTGCTCAGATATTCAAACGCATTTACTGCCTCGTCATCGGTAACAGCTACATATTCGCAACGCCCGATATCGTAAAGCCATGCATGTTCCGGACCAATTCCAGGATAATCAAGACCGGCAGAAATAGAATACACAGGTGCAATCTGACCGAATTTATCCTGACAAAAGTATGATTTCATGCCATGGAATATTCCCAGACGACCGGTATTGATTGTCGCAGCTGTTTCGGTGGTGTCTATTCCACGCCCTGCCGCCTCACACCCAATCAGCCTGACAGATGGGTTTTTAATAAAATGATAGAAAGCCCCAATTGCGTTGCTTCCACCACCGACACAAGCTATAACCGCATCAGGAAGCCTGCCTTCCTTTTCGAGAATTTGTTCTTTTATTTCCTTCGAAATAACTGATTGAAAATCACGAACAATTGTCGGAAACGGATGCGGACCCATAACAGAACCGAGGCAATAGTGTGTGTCGTCTATACGATTTGTCCACTCTCGCATAGCTTCCGATACGGCATCTTTCAAAGTAGCCGTTCCTGTTGTCACAGGGATTACCTCCGCACCCAACAGACGCATACGATACACATTCAGTGCCTGACGCTCTGTGTCCTCCTTTCCCATAAAAACAACACATTCCATTCCCATAAGAGCTGCCGCAGTAGCTGTGGCAACACCATGCTGTCCTGCACCGGTTTCGGCAATAAGCCGCTTTTTCCCCATCTTTTTAGCAAGAAGCACCTGACCCAGCACATTGTTTATTTTGTGTGCACCGGTATGATTTAAATCTTCACGTTTCAGATAAATTTTTGCTCCTCCAAGCTCTCTCGTCATCTTCTCAGCATAATAAAGACGGCTGGGTCTTCCTGCATAATCATTTAACAGAGCAGTAAGTTCCCTCTGAAAATTATGGTCATTTTTATAATAAGTATAAGCCTTATCCAACTCTATTACGGCATTCATCAGAGTTTCCGGAATGTACTGCCCCCCGTGTATGCCAAAACGTCCAATTTTTTGTTCCATTTTGTACTCCTATCTGCTTTTACAGCGTTTTTTCTTCAAGTGCTGCATACTTTTTTATATCCAACATCAGCGCTTCAAACTGTTGTAAATCAAGCGACTGAGCACCGTCACACAGTGCCTTGGCAGGGTTATTATGTGTTTCTATCATTAAACCATCTGCTCCGACAGCAATAGCTGCTTTTGAAAGAGGCGGAACCAGAGAACGGATTCCTGCAGCGTGGCTTGGGTCAACTATAACAGGAAGGTGCGCCTTTTCTTTTAGTACAACAACACCTGCAAGGTCAATTGTGTTACGGGTTGCAGTTTCAAAGGTTCTGATTCCTCGTTCACATAGAATTACCTGTTCATTGCCAGATGACATAACATACTCAGCACTCATCAGCAATTCATCAAGTGTACTTGACAATCCTCTTTTTAATAAAATTGGTTTTTTCATTTTACCGACAGCCTTAAGCAAATCAAAATTCTGCATATTTCGTGCACCCACCTGTACGATATCGACGTCATCAAAAAGAGATACCTGTGTCTGGTTCATAATTTCAGATACAATTGGCATACCTGTCTTTTTCTTTGCTATCGATAATAAATCAAGACCTCCCTTACCAAGCCCCTGAAAGGCATACGGAGAAGTTCTGGGTTTAAACGCACCGCCACGGAGGATTTTAGCTCCACTTTTTTGTACAGATTCTGCAATACAGCAGATTTGTTCTTCTGTTTCGACGGAACACGGGCCTGAAATTACTGTAAATGTTCCCCCGCCTATCTGCACCCCTCCTCCGATATGGATTACTGTATCATCAGTATGAACAGAGCGGCTTGCTGCCTTATACTGTTCGGTAACACGTCTTGCATAAGCAACTATGTCATGTGTTGCAACCACATGGTCCATATCGACTGTGGCAGTATTTCCAATCAAACACACTGCGTTATGGTCAGTACCGGGTGCCCATATGGTTGAAAAGCCTTTATCCTCGAATTCTTTCCTAAACTTCTCAATTTTTTCTTTTTGCACACCAACCTTTAAGATAAATACCATCTCAGTCACTCCTAACTGTTTCTATAAATTCTTTCATTTTTCCATAATCTTTATGTCCACCCATTTCTACTCCGGAACTTATATCTACTGCAAATGGATTGTAGTCAGCAACTGCCGCAGAAACATTATCAGACGATAACCCACCAGCAAGGAAGAACGGTCGATTAAGATTGGATATGATTGACCAGTCGAAAACTTTTCCTGTACCGCCTTTTCCGCTGTCCAACAGGATATAATCCGCTTGCGATTGCTCTGCTATATGAATATCTTCTTGAGATGAAATACTAAATGCCTTTATAACAGGGGATTTCGCTCGTTGCCTAAGCTCATAGATATAACTGTTATCCTCACTTCCGTGAAGCTGGACAATATCAATAGTTCCGCTTTCCACAAGCTTATAAATATGTTCAATCGGCTCATTTACAAATACACCAACAGCCCGAATTTGTGAATTAAGATTTGCCTTTAAGCTCCCTGCCACCTCAGGTTGCACATACCGTGTGCTTTTTTTTGCAAATACAAAACCAATATAATCGGGAAGAAGTTCGTTTGCGTATTCAATATCAGCTTCTCTGGACAGTCCACAAATTTTTATCTTTGTCATATTGCACCTCTTAGCTTTTTGAGCATAGCTTTTTTATCCTTTGCACACATAAGCGTTTCTCCAATCAAAACAGCATCAACTCCTGCATTGCGAAGTGCATCTATGTCCTCAGCAGTTTTGATGCCACTCTCGGCAACAAATATCACATCTTTCGGTATAAGTCTGCGAAGCCTACCACTGTTGCCTATGTCCACCGTGAAATCTTCTAAATTGCGATTATTAACCCCAATAATTCTGCTGCCCGCCCGTATCGCCGAATAAATTTCAGTTTCGTCATGAGCCTCAACCAATGCCGAAAGTCCAAGAGTATCACAAATTTTAATATACTCTGCCAGCACTTCGTTATCCAATAAGGAGCAAATAAGAAGTACAGCGGAAGCACCCAACGTTTTTGCCTCGTAAATCATATATTCATCAACGATAAAATCCTTACGCAGACATGGAATTGAAACATTTGCAGCAATTTCTGAGAGATAACAGTTCTTGCCAAGAAACCAGTTTGGTTCTGTCAATACAGAGATACAGGAAGCTCCCGCCTGTTCATAGTCCTTTGCAATTTGTACATATGAAAAATCCGACGCAATAAGCCCTTTTGATGGAGATGCTTTTTTACATTCGCAAATAAAGGATATATCCCCTTTAGCCAATGCTTTTTCAAATGGAAACCCCGTATTGCAGTCCATTGCCAAAGCCTGAGCTTTAATTTCAATAAGAGGTTTTTTCTGCTTTGCCACTTCAACACGCTCTTTAGTGAATTCGGCAATTTTGTGAAGGATTGTCTGCATACTTTTCTCCTTATTTTGACGAAATAATCAGTTTTTCCAATGTTTCCATTGCCTTACCGGAATCAATCAGCTTAGCCGCAAGTCGGACACCATCAGCTATGGTTAGCGTTTTTTGTGCAATATACAGTGCTGCACCTGAATTCATTAGAACCGCATTGCGTTTTGCACCCTTTTCTCCTGCAAGAATGGAACGTGTAATTGCCGCATTTTCTTCGGGTGTACCACCTGTCAAATCGGATTTTTCACATCTCTCAAATCCAAAATCTTCGGGTTTAATAAAATAACTCTTATACTCCCCGTCTGCAAATTCGCAAACAGTTGTAGGTGCACTCATAGAAATCTCATCAATTTTATCCTGACCATATACAACCATGCCCCGCTTCACACCAAGACTGTAAAGTACCCTTGCAAGCGCTTCTACAAGGGATTCGTCATACACACCCAAAAGCTGCATCGTAGGTGAAGCGGGATTTGTAAGAGGCCCAAGAATGTTGAATACTGTGCGAATACCAAGTTCCTTGCGAATTCCACCCACATACTTCATGGAGGTGTGATACTTTTGTGCGAATATAAAACACATACCAACTTTTTTCAGCAGTTCGACACATTTTTCAGGTGCTTGAGCAATGTTGACACCAAGAGCCTCCAAACAGTCAGCTGTACCACATTTGGAAGATGCCGCACGATTTCCGTGTTTAGCCACCTTAACCCCAGCTGCCGCTACAACAAATGCTGAAGTTGTCGAAATATTGAAGCTATTTGCACCGTCACCGCCTGTTCCCACAATTTCAAAAAGTTCCATATCATGCTCAATCTTCATTGCGTGGTCACGCATGGCTGCGGCACAGCCGAATATTTCATTTATTGTTTCTGCCTTGCTGCTTTTTGTGGAGAGTGCCGCCAGAAAAGCAGCATTCTGTACCTGCGTGGTTTCTCCACTCATAATTTCATTCATAACACAATATGCCTCATCGTAACTCAAATCCTGCTTATCAACAATTTTAATAATAGAGTTCTTAATCATTGTTCATTCTCCTTCGCAATATTTAAAAAGTTTTGAAGCATCTTCTTGCCATCCGGTGTCATAATTGACTCCGGATGAAACTGTACCCCATAGATGTTGTAATCATGATGTTTTACCGCCATAATTTCTCCGTCCTCTGTCTTTGCTGTAACAAGCAGCTCCTTCGGCATCGTATCCTCCAAAGCCGCAAGAGAATGGTAGCGTGCTACCGGCACCATATCTGGGCATCCGTTAAACAGCGGACAATTTGTATTTAGCCTTGTATTGGACTGCTTTCCATGCATTAACGTTTTTGCATAGGATACTGTACTACCAAAGGCTGTGCAGATGACTTGATGACCAAGGCAAACACCCAAAATCGGTATATCCCCACCCAGTTTTTTAACTACATCAATACAGATTCCTGCATCTTCCGGCTTACCTGGGCCCGGCGAAATAATAATCGCTTCCGGAGCCAGTTCTGCAATTGCTTCCGGTGTCATCGAATCGTTTCGAACGACCTTAATTTCCGGGTTAATGGAGCCAATCAACTGATACAGGTTATAAGAAAAGCTATCATAGTTATCAATCAAAAGAATCATTAGAATTCCTCCTCTGCCATTTCAATCGCCTTTACAACAGC
>Ga0265293_10013603_pt1 | contig 10523 bp, 11 predicted proteins | sample Munlanlewell138R_FD_192505 | JGI IMG/M metagenome (GOLD analysis project Ga0265293, IMG submission 192505) | Leachate microbial communities from a municipal landfill in Southern Ontario, Canada - Leachate well 138R | ecosystem: Engineered > Solid waste > Landfill > Unclassified | place: Canada... | reverse complement strand
CTAAAATGAGGAAAAAAGTGGCTCAAAGCAAGTGGAATGAAGGAGTTGAAGGAGATAGAAGAGGAAGGGAAAAGTGGACAGACTTTATTATTAATCTACATAATTTGTAGAATAATAATTAAGTTTGTCCATTTACAATAAAGTTTGTCCAAAATATGAGTGATCATTAACCCTAATGATTGCTCTTTTTTATGCCAGTTTCCCACAATAATGATTAACTATTAATCACACTCCCACTCCAGCTTCCCACTCTCATTTCCCATTCCAGCTTCATAATACAACATCTCATCCAGCTTCACTTCTAATTTTCCTTCTCCTCCTCATTCCCTTTCTTCCGGTGGTAGCCTTGACTTTACTACGATCATTCACATATTTTATATCCTTATGAATGTCTATTTATCAACGTTTATCCTCCAGATTCTCTTCCCATTCTTATCGTGGCAACCCTGACTTTACTTCGCTCATCTACCTATCCTATTTCCCTTTCCAGCTTCAATTCCAACGTTTTATCATCCTCTTCTTTCCCATTATTACTCTAAGAAGCTGTACATCCTACTATCATGAATAGCAATTAATATCCGTGATCTATCCTGACAATACTTCGAGAATGGCTGTTATTACACACTTGAGCACTATGGCTATTATGACACTTCCCCCTTATATGCCCTATTATGACAATAATCATATTCTTTTTCTCTTTAGATTTTCTATAGAAATTTTAAAGAAGATATTCTTTTATCTTTTGATTTTTCTAAGGAAATTTTATAGGGAGTAAGACTTGGAAGGGATTTTTATAATTGATTTTAGAATTGGAAAGGAGGCAAAAAAGAGGACAAACGTAATTATTACTAAATGACAAAAATGATCTTAAAAATGGTAAAATATGAGTAATAAGGATCAAAAAGGATGAAAAAAGAGGATAAAAAGGGTTAAATAATGTAAACTATGGAAGAGAAAGTTGATAAGATTAATTATTAATTTACAATTACTGAGGAGATGAAGGAGTAAATGAGTGAACGAATGCTTAAAATTAAGGAATTTCCATCAAATTTTCTAAACAACACTAGGGAGATTAATATATATTTACCATCAAGCTATTTTGATGTCCCTGAAAAATCATACCCTGTGTTATATATGCATGATGGTCAGAATATTTTTGATGGTGAAAGAGCTTATGCAGGTGTGGGGTGGATGGTACATGAAGTGTGTGATTGGCTGGTTAATAAGGGAATGATTAGAGAACTTATAATTATTGGAATTGACAATATGCAAGAGGAAAGACTAAGTGAGTATGCTCATACTGATGGTAGATATAAAAGAGATAGAATTAAGGGGAAGGGAAAACTCTATGAAAGGTTTCTTATAGAGGAACTAAAGCCTTTTGTTGATTCAAGCTTAAGAACCTTACCCAACCCAGAAGATACGGGACTAATGGGATCATCAATGGGAGGATTAGTAACCTTTAATATAGGATTTTGCAATCCAGATGTGTTTGGAAAGTTAGGAATAATATCCCCTTCATTTTGGTGGGGTACAAGAACAAATATTCAGACTGTTAATAAGTACCAGGATACTATACTTAAAAGTCGAATGTGGATAGATATGGGAACGAAAGAAAGCTTTTTAGATAAGTCCTTTGATAGGGTAGTAGAGTGCATTCTAAGTAAATATGACCCTACAAAAGGAAATATTGAAGCCCATTGGATAATTGGTGCAGAGCACACTGAGTTCGATTGGCAAAGGAGAGTCCACTGGGCATTAATTCATTTGTTTGGACTTGAGTAATAGGTGAATAATTATTAATATTAGAATTTATTTAAATATGAGTGATCATTGATAATGGTTGCTCTTTTTTGTAAAATATTCTACTTCATTGATATCCTATGTATTTTATAGAAAGCAGGATGAGGATAAAATAAGTGTAATATACTAGGATTCTAATATTATTAATTATAAGAAGTGTTTAAAAAATTACCACATATGGGAAAAAGAAGTAAATAAATGGTAAAATGAGAGTAGGAATCATAGAATTAGGTTAAAGAGATAAAAATATGGGAAAATAGTATATAAAGATCTACCTATTCAACTAATTTGCAGCAAGTCGTTATTGAATAAAAATTTATGAAAGGAGCTATCTATGGATTTTAAGAAATTTGGAGATAAATATGTAATGAGATTAGATAAAGGGGAGAAAATAGTAGAAACTCTTAAGGAGTTTTGTACTGAACAGAATATAAAGCTAGGTTGGTTAAAAGGAATAGGTGCAGTAGGTGAAGCAACCATAGGATTGTTTGAAACCAGTATTAAGAAATATCATTCAGTGGAGTTAAAAGGAGATTTTGAAATAACAACCTTGTCAGGAAATATTTCTACTATGAATGGTGAAACATATTTACACCTTCACGTAAATTTAGGGGATAAGGATTACAAGATTTGGGGAGGACATTTTTCAAGAGGTATAATCAGTGCAACAGGAGAAATTTTAATAGAGTCTATAGAAGGAGAAGTTGATAGAAGTTTTAACGAGGAAGTAGGACTCAACTTATATAGATTTGATTAGAGCCTAAAGAGAGGGGAATATCAAATGAAGGGTTATATGGGAAAAGTTTTAATGGTTGATTTAACTTCTGGAAATATTTTCGAAGAAGATATACCAGATAAAATTTACGAGAATTTTTTATCAGGGGTTGGTCTTGGAGCATATTACCTCTACAAGAACATTCCTCCAAAAGCAGATCCTCTAGGACCAGATAATATATTAGGATTTGTTAGTGGACTATTAACCGGAACAGGGAGCGTAGTTACGGGAAGGTGGCTAGCAGTTGCCAAATCTCCCTTAACTGGGGGATGGGGGGACTCAAATTGTGGAGGTAATCTATCCCCAGCCATTAAACAATGTGGGTATGATGGAATATTCTTTAAGGGGATATCTGAGAAACCCGTGTATTTACATATTGATAAAAACGGACCAAGACTTTATGATGCATCTGACCTTTGGGGGAGAGATGCTGTTGAAACTGAGGAAATATTAATTGATAGACACAAAGACAAAAAGAAGTGCTCTGTTGCCTCTATAGGAGAAGCGGCAGAAAAACTATCTTTAATCTCCGGAATATCAAATGACAAAGGTAGAATGGCTGGAAGATCTGGACTTGGTGCAGTAATGGGTTCAAAGAAGTTAAAGGCTATTGTTCTGGATGGGGATAAAAAAATAGAAGGAAATGATAAAGAGGAAATAAAGAGAATAACAAAAGAATATGGCAACAAGGTAAAAAAAGCAAGTTTTCCTAATAAACTGAAAGGGAGTATGTTACCTACCATGAGTAGGGTGATGGATATGGGAAGCACTTACTCTCCATTAAATGGAATGATGAGTATTCCTATGATGAAAAGATGGGGGACTATATTTACAAACACCTTTGGATTGCCAAATGGGGATTGTCCAGTTAAAAACTGGGATGGGTCTATTAAGGATTTTGGTTATTCAAAATATAAGTATATGAATCCAGATATAATAATAAAAAGAGAAGAAAAAAAATATCATTGCTACTCTTGTGTTATAGGATGTGGAGGAATCTGCAATGTTTCAGATGTTACAAGGGGTAAGTTTAAAGAAACTCATAAACCAGAATATGAAACAGTAAATAGTTTTGGTGCTCTTCTTCTTAATAAGGATCTAGATAGTATCTACTATATAAATGAGATTATGAATAGGGGAACTATGGATACAATATCTGCAGGGAACACTATAGCCTATGCCATTGAGTGTTACGAGAATGGAATATTAACTGAGAAGGATACAGATGGTCTAAAATTAACCTGGGGTAATTCAGAAGCAATAGTGGCCTTAGCAAAGAAGATGATCAAAAGAGAAGGGTTGGGAGATGTTCTTGCAGATGGAGTTAAGAAAGCTGTTGAAAGTATAGGAAAAGACTCAGAAAAATATGCCATCAATGCTGGTGGTCAAGAACCAGGGATGCACGATCCAAGGTTAGACCCAATTCTAGGAATACACTTTTCTGCAGATCCAACACCGGGTAGACATACTGTTGGAGCAGGACAATATTACACATACATGAGGTTATGGGAACATGTATCATGGGCACCTAAGGTTAAAATGAGAACACCAAAAGAAAATAATTATGTCCCATCTAGTGAAGTAGCGATTAAGTCTGTAGCCAATAGCTGCATAAAGCAGATAGTAGATGGCTCAGGGGGTTGTCTATTTGCCATGATATCAGGATTAAGCAACTGGAGGTTATTTGATTACTTAAATGCTGCAACAGGATGGAATATAACACCAGATGATTATATGTTAATTGGTAAAAGGATGCAGACCCTAAGACAAATGTTTAACATAAGAGAAGGTATTGAACCAATGAGCTTTAAGATGCATGATAGAATAGCTGGGAATCCACCTTTAAAAGAAGGCCCCTTAGAAGGTAAAATCGTGCCAATAGAAGATATGATGAAGAATCACTGGGAGGCTTTTGGTTGGCACAAAGAATCTGGAAAACCACTAGAAGAAACCATAGCTGAATTAAATATTACCAATCTTTTAAATATATAGGTGTTGGATATGATTAAGGTTAGGGTATTTCCAGGACCATTTATTGATATTGAGCTACTGGATGAAGATGGATTTATTTTCCTAAGCGAAGGATCTACTATAAGGGACTTGTTAAAGATTTTAAGAATCCCAAAAATAATTTATTCCATAGGGCTATACACCTTAAACTACAATAAAGCATCTTTAAAAACAGTTCTAGAAAATGAAGATGAATTTAGTTTTATATCTCCAATCTCAGGGGGATAGAACCATTTAAACCCTCTGAAGATTAGGATTTTAGCAATTAAAAGATAGAATTATAGTGGTATTAAGTTGCTTAAAAGAAGATGATTGTATGAAAAAGGACTATTTAGACAAAAGATATATATTTTTCAGAGATTCTCAAAGGTGTTACTATTGCAATAAATTATTGAAGATAAAGCAAATAACTCTTGACCATTATCAACCCCGTTCATTAGGTGGAACAGATGATTATTTCAATTTAGTTACTTGCTGTAAAAGGTGCAACAAATTTAAGGGAAAGATTGTTCCCACTGATGCTGAAGTAATCCAACTCAAGCTCTTCAAAAGAGCTATTAGCGATTGTAAGATTATTTCACGAGTAAAAAATGTTAACCAAAAATCCCTTGAGCGAATGTTAAATTATACAACAAGTATTGAATGTAAGGGAGGTATTGCAGAAATTAGAGGGGATGACTTTACATTATACATTGAAAAGAACAAGGTAATTAGAGCAGATGGAAATACTCTAGAATATATTAATAGGAGCTTTAAAGATGAAAACTGAAACATCAACTTTCCAAAGAATCATGGAATTAATAGGGATAACTATAATTTTAGTTCTAATTTTTCATGTAATAACCTCTTATACAAGCCTGCCAGATAAGATTCCTGGGCATTTCAATGCCCAAGGAGAAATTACCAGATATGGAAGTAAGGCTGAAATACTTATAATGCCTATCTTTGGCATACTTATGTATATAGGATTAACTTTAATACAGATTAACCCTAAAGTATGGAGTGTTTCTTCAAGAGAAGATGTAGAAACTAAGGTTTATCATAATCTAAAAAGTATGATAATTTCTTTAAAAGTTCAATTGATTGGTTTCTTTCTATACATAGCATATAATCAAATAAAAGGAACAAATTTAAGTATTGATGCAACTATAATATTCATTTCAATTGTATTAATGACTTTAGTATTCTTTATCACTAGAGCATATAGGAAGAATTAGAACAAATATAACTTTGGGGGATAAAAATGCAAAGATGTGAGAAGTGTAAAAATAAATTTAAATATGGAGAAATTCTAAATTCTGTATGGAAAGGATACAAACCTATCAAATGTAGCCATTGTAAAACAAACCACAGCCCAATTACTTTAACAATAATAATAACTTCATTACTATTGGTTATGCCAGCTTTTTTTACAAAAGGAATAAATAATTACTTCAGTTCCACATTTAATAGTATTATTTTTTATATATTCTGGGTTGTTTTTTCTGTTGGTATATCTCCAATGATAATGAGATATACAATGACAAAGAAATCAAAATAGGGGGTTAAAAAATGTTAAAGGAGTTAGTGCTTAAGAATAGGACATATAGAAGGTTTTATCAGGAGGAAAAAGTTAGTAAGGAAGAGTTACTAGAACTAATCGATCTGGCCAGGATATCCTCATCTGCAGCTAATTTACAGCCATTAAAGTATATTTTATCAACAGAAAATGCCAAGAACGAAAAAGTTTTTAGTAATATAAAGTGGGCAGGGTACCTAAAGGACTGGAATGGTCCAGAAGAAGGAGAAAAACCAAGTGCTTATATTGTAATGTTATCTGATTCTGATATAAGCAAGAACATATTCTGGGATCATGGCATAGCAGTACAAAGCATATTATTAGGAGCAACTGAAAAAGGTTATGGAGGATGCCAGTTTGGTGCTATCGATAAAGTAGGATTAAAAAGAGAGCTAGAGATACCAGAAAAATATGAAATTGTTATGGTAATAGCCCTTGGGAAGCCAAAGGAAGTTGTGGTGTTGGAGGAATTGGATAAGAATAGAGGGATAAAGTACTATAGAGATGAAGATGGTGTTCACCATGTACCAAAGAGAAAATTAGAAGATCTTTTATTGGATATATAGGGGGCACATAATGAATAGAATTAATCTGATATGTCTTGGAGTTAGTAATATGGAAAGGTCAGTGAAGTTTTATAGAGATGGTCTAGGGTTTCAGACGACTGAGGATAAAGATAATCCTGAAATTATTTTCTTCAACAACCAAGGCTCGAAGCTAGAGTTATACCCAGTGGACTTATTGGCAGAAGATATTGATAAGTCTGATCCCCCAAAGGGAAGTGGCTTTTCAAGAATAACCTTAGCCTACAATGCCAAGAGTAAGGAAGAAGTGGACAGTATAATTCAAAAAGCAGAAAAAGCTGGTGGTGTAATTGCCAAACATCCTCAAATAGTATTCTGGGGAGGTTATTCAGGATACTTCAGCGATCCGGATGGATTCTATTGGGAGGTTGCCTATAGTGATAACTGGAAATTCGATGATGATGACATGTTAATTATAGATTGATAGATTTGAGGGGATGGATGTATGAAGAAGTTAATTATTCCAGACAGACTAAAAAAAGGAGATACTATTGCTACAATTAGCCTTTCTTGGGGTGGAGCTGGAGATAGAGAATTATTATTTAGATATGAGACCGGTAAAAAGAGACTAGAAGATATGGGCTTGAAGGTAATTGAAATGGAGAGTACATTAAAGGGGTCCTTATATGTGTATAATAACCCTAAAAAAAGGGCAGAAGACTTGATTGAGGCATTTAGAGATCCTAGCATAAAAGCAATTATTTCATGTATAGGTGGAGATGACAGTATCAGGCTCCTGCCATATATTGATTATGAGGTAATTAGGAATAATCCTAAGATATTTATGGGATATTCTGATTCAACTATAACCCATCTAATAATGTTTAAAGCAGGTGTTAGAAGTTATTATGGACCAAGTATTCTAGGGGAGTTTGGAGAAAACATAGAAATCTATCCTTATACATTGGACTACATAAAAAAGGTCTTTTTTGAAGGGGATAGCTTTGGCGATATAGAGGCTTCTGATTATTGGTCAGGTGAAAGAATAGAGTGGTTATATGAAAATAGAAACCTTAAAAAACTTATGCAAAATAATGAAGGCTATGAAGTTTTACAAGGAGAAGGAATTGTTGAAGGTCAGCTTTTAGGTGGTTGTATAGATGTTCTAGAAATGGCTAAGGGAACTGAGATCTGGCCAGATTTGGATGATTTTAATGGTGCAATTCTATTTCTAGAAACATCAGAGGAAACCATGTCTCCAGATAATCTCTTATACTCACTTAGAAACTTTGGTGCTCAGAAAATATTGGAAAGACTAAATGGTATTGTGTTTGGAAAACCCTATCAAAATAAGTATTATAAGGAGTACAAGGATGTAATCAAAAAGGCATTATTGGAATACGGTCTTGAAAATATACCTCTTATGTGTAACTTAAGTTTTGGTCATAATCAACCTATGCATATAATACCCTATGGTGCAAGAGCAAGGCTGGACTTAGATAATAAGAAATTTGGAATATATTAGAGGTGGATAAGTTACTCCACCTCTTTTTCGTGCGACAGGCAGTTGCATATAGATGAGCGATAGCTCGTTTGATTTTATGCCTAATAACCAGTGACCATGATACTCAAAGAGTAAAAACAAGTCTTAAGGTTGGAAGCATAGAAGTTCTCGAAGGTGAAAGTCCTTCCCTATGAGTGATAGCACAACATAGGAAGCCTAATCTAGGGCGTCACCGTGAGGTGGGGTCTGAAGGAGATGTGGGAGTCGAGAGGCCCATAGGTGGTTTAGCAGACCGGAATACTAAAGTGTGAAGTGCGTTGTGGCAAGATAAGTTGACGACTGTGCGAAAAAGACGGGAAGTCCCAAGCGACTCTAGCTCCAAGAGCTATCCGAACTAGAGTAGCTTATCATGTGTAAGCACCTGGTATGTTAATAAGGAAAATGTAATGACCCTGTGAGATCTCTATTCAAGCCTGAAAAGGGCAATCGCATATAAGGTTACGCCGAAGTTGCTATTGCGGATAGAGAAGTCAGAGGACTTCATAGTACGGAAGTAGGTATGTGACTAAACATATACTGAACGGAAGGGAGTCTACCTCAGTGGACTGAAATTTCAATCATGTGTGATGTTAAAGGTAACGATACAATTGTAAAAACGAACCCAAAGCACGCAAGAAAAATGGAGGATAATAAATGAATGAAGAATTAAAACATAAGATGCACAGTGTATATGGACAAATATTAGTACAGCGTAAACTCATGAGTGCATGGCAACAGGTTAAAGATAATAAAGGTAGTGGAGGAATCGACGGAGTCACCATTGATAGCTTCAAGGCTAATGAAGAAGAAAATATATCTAACCTTCTGGCTAAATTAAAAGATAAGATGTATAAACCAACTTCTGTAAAGAGGGTATACATCCCAAAGAAGAATGGCAAAATGAGACCACTTGGAATTCCAACAATAGAAGATAGAATAGTTCAACAAAGTGTTGTAAATGTCCTAAATCCTAAATTTGAAAATGAAATCTTTCATAGATGGTCATGTGGGTACAGAGAAGGATTAGGAGCAGAAAGAACCATGCAAATAATCCTTTGGAATATTGAAACAGGATATAACCATATATACGATTGTGATATTAAAGGTTTCTTTGATAATATTCCACATAAAAATCTTATGAGGGTAGTAGCAAAGTATATTGCAGATGGCACAGTCTTAGACATGATATGGAAATGGTTAAAAGCAGGATATATGGAAGATAGCATATACCATGATACGGTATCAGGAACTCCGCAAGGAGGGGTAATATCTCCACTTTTAGCAAATATCTATCTAAATGAATTAGACTGGGAGCTAGATAAAGAAGGAATTCGTTTTGTTAGATACGCTGATGACTTTCTCTTGTTTGCAAAAACAGAAGAAAGTATCAAGAAGGCAGGAGAAGTTGCAAAAAGAGTTATTGCAGAATTAGGACTAGAAGTATCAATGGAGAAAACAAAGTTTGTTGATTTTAACAATGATGATTTTGACTTTATGGGATTTACATTCAAACATTGGCGTAATAGGAAAAAGGACGGGAGTAAATACTTTGTTGTAACACCTACAGAGAATTCATTAAAGGACTTTAAAAAGAAAATAAAAGAAAAGACAATGAAAAGTCTAACCTTGAGTACTAAAGCCTGGATTGACAGATTAAATCCAATTATTAGAGGGAAAGTTAACTACTATCTAAACTTACACAAAGCCATAAAGGCAAATGAGAAACATGGACAGAAAAGTAGTTGTGTAGTAACAGCTATGGGACAAGATTTACATAATATAGATGCGTATACAAGGCGTAGACTTAGAATTGCAATGATTCATAAAAGTCCTACTCAAAGAAAAGGATATCTTATGACATCAAAATGGAACAATGAGTATTTTGCAAGAATTGGTTTAATACCAGGTAACTGGCTGTACTTTGATCAAATGTGGGGTTATGATATAGAAACATATATACAAAATCTTACAAAGAAAGCAAAGAAAAAGCTAGAAAGTAAAATACTCAATAAGAGAAAAAGGGGTCAAGAATATTATACTCCTGACCTTATAAAATCAATATCAGCAACTAAAGCTTATGTTTAACATTCATTCAAATAAAACACGTTGGTAAGCCGTATGCCTTAGTAGGGCACGTGCGGTTTGATAAGGGGGAAGCTATGAAAATAGTTTCCCTACTTTATGTGCGACAGGCAGTTGCATATAGATGAGCGATAGCTCGTTTGATTTTATGCCTAATAACCAGTGACCATGATACTCAAAGAGTAAAAACAAGTCTTAAGGTTGGAAGCATAGAAGTTCTCGAAGGTG
>Ga0265293_10013601_pt1 | contig 10525 bp, 6 predicted proteins | sample Munlanlewell138R_FD_192505 | JGI IMG/M metagenome (GOLD analysis project Ga0265293, IMG submission 192505) | Leachate microbial communities from a municipal landfill in Southern Ontario, Canada - Leachate well 138R | ecosystem: Engineered > Solid waste > Landfill > Unclassified | place: Canada... | reverse complement strand
GCGAAGGGAATATACGCGATTATTTACCCATCCGTTGGAGCCGAAAATTGGGATTTGTGAAGCATTGTTTAATAACCGTGGGGATAGCCGAGGTAAAAGGCCGATACTCTTTGTCAGTCCATCGGCCTTAAGTGCGGAGCATTGCTATCAAAAAGCCGGCTTGATAATGACCAATGCAGTGAACGAGCCCGGTGATCATATGGCGATTGAAATGGAATTTATGATGTATTTATTTTCGGAAAAAGCAAAGGCTTTGCATTTCAATAATCAAGAGAAGCTGCTTAAAATAGATAAGGGAATCAACGAGTTTTCCGAAAAACACTTAAAAAAGTGGGCCGTATCATTTTTTGAGAACTGCGCAAGCCTGAGTAATAATGAATTTTACCGTATTTTTGGTGAGGTGGGGAGTATATTTCTAACTAAAGTGCTAAATAGCCAAATGTAATTAGAGGAGGAATAAATGCTTTTCAATCGGGTATATTCTATCAAAGTTGTTGGAGATAGATGTTTAAATCAAAGGCATCATGCAGTAGAATGTAGGCACTGTATAGACCATTGTCCTGCAGAAGCAATTATCATAAATGAACGGGGCCTACTGATAGATGAAGAAAAATGCTTGGGTTGCGGATTATGTTTAAATGATTGTCCCACCCAGGTTTTTCAGGCCGAGCACTGGGATGAAACTGTTATTCAACAGGATATTAAGAATAAAGCCTGGGATGTTACGGAATTTTTTTGTGGATTGCATCCCAAGCCTTTTAAAGCCGAAGGCAAGGCGGGTAGAGGGGCAGTACAAATACCGGCGTGCTTAAGTATAATTTCCAGGGGAGCTTGGTATGAATTGGGTCTGGCTACGGCAATAGAATTGCATCTGGAGGAATGTGGCCTTTGTTTTTTAAACAAGGCTCTTGTTCGGTTGGACTATAATATAGGTATGGCAACAGAGTGGCTTGAGGCCTCGGGGCACACGGCAAAAATCAGTTGCATTACTCAAACTCCGACTGCAAAAACCAAAAAAAATTTAAAAGCCATTGGAACCGGTTTGAAAATAACCTCTCGCAGGGATTTATTCCTTTCTTTAGCAAGGAAGGGAAGGGAAGCTATCGGTAACTTAACTGTTGGTTCAAAAGCATTGTCCCCTAAACCTGAACGGAAGTTGGAAGACGGTTTGTTGTCAGATTGGCAAAAGCGGTTATCACAGGTATACCAACAAAATTTTTTAAGTGGTGCCAACCCGGCTTACTGGCCGACAATTAAAAAGAATAATAATTGCATAAGCTGCGGGTTATGCGTAAATATGTGTCCCTCGGGGGCCTTGCAAATATCCTCGGATGAGACCAGCTATGCATATTATTTTACCAGTAGTCTTTGTCTGGATTGTCGAATTTGTCAATTATTTTGCCCAAAAGAGGCTGTCAGCAGAGATCGCGAACAGTTGGAAAAGCCTTTTGAAAGGGTAAATATTTTTACGGCCGCTGTTATTGAGTGTAAAAAATGTGGCAAAACCACCGTGGAAGAAAATGAGGGTTTGTGCTACTGGTGCAAAGAAAAAGCCGCAAATGACAACAGCCTTATGAGGGACTGCCGAAATTTATTTTTAAAAACCGCAAATTATTAAATCCGCATGTTTTCAGGGCTTTAGTCAAATAAAAAAACTGCCGCTAACTGGTTCAAGAACTCTGTTAGCGGCATAATCAAGATTTGCTTCCAACTTTAGTTATCATTTAAATCTTCCGACGGGTCCCTTCAACTTTTTTCACTTGGCAACAGCCTTTGACATTCCTTAACCCTTATTCCGGATCTTTATCTAAGCCTTTTGGTGCTGTTCCCAAGTGTTGACGCCACACAAACAAAATTGCTCCGTGAACGGAATCGGTTTCTATACTAATTTCGCTGGTGCTGCTCAAAATTTTTATTTCATGCAGTAGCTCAAGCTCTTGGCATAGTCTGGCATTGGTTGCATCTAGGATTTCTCTTCTCAATTTTTGTACCTGCTCAAGCCCGTTTTTTGCCTTGAGTAGGAAATTTTCCATTGGTGTCAAGGTTTTAAAAAAAGAGAACATACAAACATTCTGCTCTACCTTCACCCATAGTTGATCAGGTCCTTTGCCGAAAATCTCTTGGTGTAGCCTGATAATAATTCTTTTTGCCTCTTTTTCCAAAATTGCGTTAGCCATGTCCATAGTACGTCACGCCCCTTTTAAATTATTTTTAAAAAAAATAGGCACACCGAAATACCCTTAAAGAGTATTCGGTGTGCCCCACATCCTGTTTGAATGCCCGGCCCCTAACCGTTCACCTTATTATTAAAAGAAACACCCAACAATTTTTGTGTGTTCCTCCTAACCTTTATTAAAGTTTATAGCAGGATTTAGTTGTAATTTGCTTATAATATCATTTAATTCGATTAAATATGCCAAATCCCTGCAAGCTTTGACTAAAATTCAAACATTTTAAAGCTACGGGTGGTATTAATGAGCGAAGCTAATAAAGGCGGAGTAAGGCCGCAGGTATTAGTAAGACACCGATATTTGATATCCTCGGGCAAAACAGTTGTACAAAGACTAAAAAATGGCTTATAATGGTCAAAATAAGACCGCTTATAACAAATTATGCAAGGATTCTTTAAATTGCTTGCTGTGGCTTTGCCCAGTTCGGTCTATTAGGATCGCTAGATAAGTGTGGTTATTGAAATATTCTGTAAAGAGAGGTGACAGATATAGTGATAAAAAACAAAGATGCCGGTAGGGTTCAAAGTAATCCCGGGTATTTGCAAGCCCAAGGGAAGGATTTTTCGCACATCAAGAAAAGAAATAATCCGGAAAAAGAGGCCATGAAGATAATTGGAATTTATCTGCTTTTGGGTTTTTTGTGGATTTCTTTATCCGATAAGCTTCTAGGCATCTTCGTTCAAGATCTGGATACATTAAGTGTTATTCAACTTTACAAAGGTTGGTTTTATGTAGCCACAACCGGCGTAATTTTTTATTTAATCATCTTAGATAAGCTCAAGCTATTTAAAACCGCTACGGATGAAATACATAGTACATATAATCAGCTGGCTGCTTCCCACCTAGAGCTGCTGGATATGGAAGCAAAGCTGAAAAATTTAGCCTATTATGATCCTTTGACAAAGTTACCTAATAAGTATTTTTTAAAGGAAACCGGGGAAGAATTGATTCAAAATGTGAAAGAAGAAAATAAAAAGGTCGCACTGCTCTATATAGATCTGGATGATTTTAAGAATATCAATGAAACTATGGGGCATGAACTAGGCGATAAATTAATTGAACACATTGCACGGAGCCTCTTAAAGGTTATCGAACCCCCTCACCTGGTGGCAAGTCTGGGCGGAGACGAATTTGGTGTACTGCTCCTTGATATCAACTACAATCAGCTTGAAAAGAAAATTCAACAGCTTTTGGAGCAAATAAGGGAGCCCTGGATTATTAATGAACATAGTTTTTTTGTTACCATCAGCATTGGAGTGGCAATTTGTCCCGACCACGGTTGCAATTTTTCAACCTTATTGCAAAATGCCGATACCGCCCTTTCACATATAAAAGAAAGAGGGAAAGATGGTTATTCATTATTCACTCAGGAACTAAAGGACAGGGCTTGGAATTTTGTGCAAATGGATAACCAACTAAGAACGGCTTTGCAAAAGCAGGAATTTCAGCTTTATTATCAGCCCCAGCTTGATTTAAAAAACAACAAAATTATCGGGGTAGAAGCGCTTATTCGTTGGTACCATCCTCAGCAGGGCTTTATACCTCCCATGGAATTCATCCCCTTTGCGGAAAAGACGGGTCATATTGATAAAATTAGTAAATGGGTCTTTGAAACAGCCTGTTTGCAAAAACAAACCTGGAATCAACTGAGTTATAGATCCTTAAAAATTGCCATTAACTTATCGGGACAAATGCTGGCCTTTAAAGATTTAGTAGCTGAAACTCATCGTATTATGATTGAAATGGGAATCAGTGAATATGAACTAGAGTTTGAATTGACGGAGACCGCCTTGCTGGCCGACTTTAAAAAATCTGTGCTGGTATTGAATGAATTAAAAGAGCTGGGCTTAACCATTGCCTTAGATGATTTTGGAACCGGTTATTCCTCTTTAACTTATTTAAAAGAGCTGCCAATTGATATTATTAAAATAGACAGAAATTTTATTAGCGGAATTGGGGAGTCGGCCAAGGAGGCTGATATTTTAAAATATATCATTGACTTGGCTCATTCTCTAAATTTAAAGGTGGTAGCGGAAGGTGTGGAGACAAAGGAACAGGTCGGTTTTTTGAGAAAAAACAATTGCGATATGGTCCAAGGTTTCTATTTTTTCAGACCGGAGACGGCCGAAGAAGTGGAAAAATATTTCTCTGGGGAGTAGGTAGAAAATTTTCAGAAGCGGGACCATAAACGGGGTGAAAAACCGAAGTAGATTATTATAAAGGGGAAAGGTAGAATCAAAACAATTGAATCTGAACAAATACCCTAACGAGAGAACTTTAAGGCAGGTCAAGGCAGATGAACAAAGCGTGCCCATGCCACGTCCCCAGTATTATTTGGAGACCATCACCGGGTATGACGAAGCCTCCCCCGAAAAGGGGCTATGCATCTGCAGGTTGTAATTCAACAGGGACAACGGCTTCCAGACAAGGTATGATAATGTTGCTTCCTAACCTAAATCTGTTATCGGGGGCACCGTTGATGCGGGGTTATTTATATTAGGTGCCACATATTGGTTTGCCATTAACAATGATATAAATACTTAGTACATTATTGCACACCCTTACCAGTTAGATTAATAGAATAGGGAAGTGGTTCTTTAGCGCCGCTTGTTATAAAAAAACAAATCCAGAGGGATTGAGCTTTAAAGCCTTAAAATGGCCGTCAATATGGCCAAGGCTTTTATTTTTTTGAACGAATATGGACTAAGAAGCAAAAAAATATTTTTTGTGCAGGCTAAAAGCTTCTTAAGGTATAACAAAAGGACCATAGTTAGACAGTGGCATCGGGAAAGTTATTAGAGTAATTGCAGGGTTAGAAAATATGCGTAAGGAAAAACGCTACATAGGGGCTGCCTTTTTGTCATGTTTTACCCCTATAGAATCCATTGGACTAGTATTGTATAATTAATAATACAGAAATATGGGGGGAAGGCAGCTTGCCGAACAAGTTAATGTTTTCACTATTGATGCAAATCAGTGCTATCGTTAAAATGGATAATATTAATATCGCACAAGGATTGCTTTTAAAGGAGTTTGGAAGGATTTTAGAAGCTGATGTGTGTGCGGTCTATCTAAAAAAAGAAGCCAGACCGGGCTACCATTTATTATGGCAACATGATGTCTCTGGGGGATATGCTTTTGCTGATTTTTGGATGGAAGATGAGTACAACTCATCTTTTAATTTCTCATACATAAAAAAATCTGAGCAAATGAGTGCTTTTTTTTTAAAAACTAGCAAAATCGACTTTAAAAGGTATTTATTATTGCCTTTAATAATGGAAAACCGAATTGCAGGGATTTTTTTAGCTGCTTGGGAAAAAACCTTTCCCTTAGATAGTATGTTACCCGAAGAACTGGAAACCTTTTCACTTATTTCCCAATTAATTGCCGATTTATATTGTATCCGTCCCCATGTTAATTATCTGAAACAAAGAGAAGAGGATTTATCTATCTTATATTGTAAAGCGGTGCAAGATCTAGAAGACAGCCGAAAACAAGTATCTTTAGAACTCCACGACGAGGTAGGCCAAGTGTTGACTTCTATTCTGTTACAGCTAAAGCTGTTAGAGAAATCGGCTGACTTGGAATATGTGAAAGGCCGCCTAGGTGGGCTTCATCACATTACATTGCAGGCATTAGAGGAAGTTCGGCGTATTTCTCAAAACCTTCGTCCCACTTTATTAGAAAAGCTGGGTTTAGGGGCTTCAATAGAATCCCATATTAAAGATTTTATTGATGCAACGGGTATTCGAGTAGAGTTCAGAAGTAATGATATTGGAACAGGAATCTCCTCAGAAATTGAAACAGTCGTATATCGTGGAGTACAGGAGGGTTTAACAAATGTTGCCCGTCATGCACAGGCTAGTAAGGTTATTGTGAGTCTAACGAGAAAGGGTCAAAGATTGTTTTTGCAAATTGCAGATGATGGAGTTGGAATGAAGGAGAATCAAGGCACCGGGACCGGTTTACTAGGTATGCGGGAAAGGGTAAAGATGGTTGGCGGGAGATTTTGGACAGGAGATCATGGACAGGGGTTAGTTGTGAATATTCTGTTGCCCCTGACAGCTAAACGGAGGTAGTCATGGATAAGCAGGTAACAGTCTTTTTAGTAGACGATCACAAGTTGCTACGGGATACCTTACGCATGTTTCTAGAATCCGAAAAAAACATACAGGTAGTCGGGGAAGCCGGTTGTGGAGAGAAAGCCGTAAAGGGCATTCTTAATCTACAGCCTAATTTGGTTTTGATGGACATCACCTTGCCGGATTTTGACGGCATAGAGGCAACAATAAAAATTATCAGTGTTTTACCTAAAACCAAGATTATAGCAGTGACAATGCATCCGGAAAAATTGTATTTGATAAAGTTTTTAGAGGCCGGCGGTGTGGGTTATATTCACAAATCGGCCGCTGATCAGGAGCTACTAACTGCCATCGAGCAAGTAATGGAAGGAGAGGTTTTCATTAGCGGTGACGGTGTGCAAGTAATGGCCGGCAAATTTAAGTCCCAGGATATTTTTTATCAAGATAACCCTAAGGCAGAAGTAGCTCCGGATATCCTTTCCGATAGAGAAAGGCAAGTCCTTGCCTTATTTGCTCGTGGATATAATTGTAGAGAAATAGGTGAAAGACTCTATTTAGCGGCAAGCACTGTAGAAACATATAAGAAAAGAGCTACCGAAAAGCTTAATTTGACTAAAAAGCCGGACTTGGTAAAGTACGCTATTAGGCATAGACTTTTTGAGGAAGTGTAGTTTTGTCACGTTAAACGTGACAAAAGAAACAGAAAATAAATGTGTATTTACATGACAGACAAATCAGCAAAATTTTAATAGTATTTAGATAAATTGTATGCGCATACGATTAAGGAGTTGTTTTTGTGAATGTGAAGGATATGGCAAGCAAAGGATTGCCGGACACCCAAATTATTATTGCCGTGCCTAATGAGTGGCTGCAATTACCCATCACGGATATGCTTTCTTTACAAAAGGAAAGGTTTATCCGAGTTAAGTCTCTTTCCGAGCTTTATGAAAAGGTGGGCAATTTAAAGCAGCTCCCAAGTATTATTGTTATTGACCTTTTGTCTTTTACAGATAGGCACAGGGATATTATTGCTAATCTAAAAAAGAAGAATCCATCTATTTCCCTGATTGTACTCGCCTCAAGCGATAAACTGCCATATATGCATTATGTTGATTGCAGCACATCCTGCTATATAGTAGTTAAAGAGGAGATGGATAGTCAGCTTGCAGAAGCCATTGCAATGGCAAAAAAAGATCAACACATGGTGGCCGAAATATCCTCACTTGAAAAGCAGCAAAAACAACTACCGACTTCAAACAAAAAGGAGGTAAGTTATGTGATGAATGAAAATGAAACAGTTTTACAAAAAAAGTTTGGCAGAAGAAGCTTCCTAAAAGGCTCAGCCGCCGCCGCAGTCGCTGCAGGTGTAGCAGTTTCCAGTACTGAGAAAACTGTTATGAAGGCTTTAGCGGCAAATAGTAATGCAGAATCGGCAACCGAGAAAGAAGAAATTTTCGCAGGTGTTTGTAGGGGAAACTGTTTTGGTGGTTGTTCGTTAAATGTTCATGTTCGTAACAATAGAGTGGTAATGACCTCTGCTCGCGAAATGCCGGATCCCGCATACACTCGTATTTGTGTAAAGGGACTGACACATATGCATCGTATTTACCATCCTAATCGTCTGAAATATCCAATGCGTAGAGTAGGTGAACGCGGTGAAGACAAATGGGAAAGAATTAGTTGGGATGTAGCAATTAAAGAAATTTGCACTAAATGGAAGCAATATAATGAGGAAGCAGGCGATGCATCCGGTTTTGCGCTTTACGGTGGTTCAGGTAATTATGGTTTAGTTACCGGGGCTCAATGTGCAGGTTCTCCTTTTACGCGCTTGGTGCATATAACAGGTTGCCCATCTATCTCTTTAACGGTAGATATTGCGGGTGTTTCTTCTCGAGGCTTAGCAGGTGGCTCTGGCTTTATGGGAGGCAATAACGGGCATAATGATATAAAAAATGCAAAATACCTTTTTGTATGGGGTGCCAATCCTGTGGTATCTCAGATTCATGTTACACAATTTCTTTTAAAAGCCCAAGAAGCTGGTACCAAGTTAATTGTAATAGATCCGCAGTATAATATACTTGCACAAAGAGCGGATATGTTCGTTCCAGTTCGCGCTGGCACAGATGCTGCCTTAGCGATGTGTATGATTAATTTAATATTGGAAAACGGTTGGGCGGATATTGAGTTTTTGAAGCAACATACTTCCTGTGGGTTTTTGGTTAACCCTGAAACAGGTCTTTTCTTGCGTTTAAGTGATGTTGATAAAAATCTAGATGCCTCAGTTGATAACACACCTGAAAGCAACCCCTATTTAGTGTTGGATCAGGCAGGAGAACTAGTTTCTTACTTTAGTACAAATAATCCACAATTACAAGCTACTGTACAGTACAAGGAAGGGTTGACGGCAAAAACTACCTTAAGCTTGTTATTAGAACGCACAAGCGAGTGGACATTAGAAAAGGCTGCTGCTAAAACTGGTTTACCAGCGGAGCAGATTGTAGAGTTAGCAAGGATGTATGCCGAGGGTCCATCTATGATATATAAAGCATATGGCCTTAATCATTACTATAATGGTACTAGTGCTTATATGTCACAGGCTACATTGCAGATAATTGCAGGGCAAACAGGCGGTAAGGGCAAGGGTTATTGCAATGCAATTGGATCAGGGGCTGGTTTTGCAACAACCGAAAAGCTTTTCCCACCACAATATAAGCCTATGTTTGGTGTTTCACCGGTTCAGGGTGTTGCTGTCACTTGTATGGATCAAGTTGTTGAAGAAGGTAAATATGGCTATGATAGTGGACATGGCGTGATGAACATGAAAATCAAGGGCCTGTATGCATCTCATGTTAATTTTCTTACTAATGGGGCTGAGCGCAAATTTGTTCACGAATGGCTATCTAAGCTTGATTTTTTTGTTTATTCGGACATAAATATGAATGAAACTGCTAGATATGCTGATATTTTATTGCCATCTTCCCACTGGTTTGAAAGTGAAGATGTGTTTTATTTATATGCTTCTCACCCTTATGTTTTGTTCCAAGATGAATGCATTAAACCGGCCTATGAATCCAAACCCGATTGGGAAATTATTAAGCTCATTGCAGAAGGCCTTGGCCTAGGTGAATATTATAGCAATATGACACCCAAAGATTATATTAAAAGTAACTTGGATACAGATGAAGCCAGAAGGCTGGGGTTAACGTACGAAAACCTTAAAGAAAAAAAGGCGATAGAAGCCTTTCAAGATGCAACAAATTTTGTTTATGCCAAAAATAAATTTTTTGAAACGGCAGAAGGAATTGGCCGTGCACATGTTTACCTGCAGTTTCCGGAATTTACTGCGTTATTGCATCAGGGTCAGAAAGAAAAATATGATTTGGATCGCGAACGCATGGCTTATTTTATTGAACCCAAAGAATGTGGTTATGATAACCCACTACGTAAAAAATATCCTTACCAGCTGTTTTCAGACCATTCTCGCTTTCACACCCACAGTCAGTGGTGGGATGTGGATATGTTACGTGAACTGGATCCGGAGCCTAGATTAAAAGTGAACCCTGAAGATGCGAAAAAGATAGGTGTCAAAAGTGGTGACTTAGTCAAGATTTACAATGATCGTGGTTTTGTAGTTATGCCGGCTTATATTAATGGAGGCACTCCACCAGGTATGGTGTCTGCGCCAAAGGGTTGGGATGTTAGCCAGTTTCGAGCCGGGCACTATAGTGATCTTAGTAGTCACGAAACATATAATTACATTGTTAATAGTGCATTTAATGATGTTGTAGTTGCTGTAGAAAAATATACGGGGGGTGACAAATAATGCGCTATGGAATGGCTATAGATACTCGCCGTTGTATTGGTTGTCAGACTTGCGCTGTTGCATGTAAAACAGCGAACAACCTACCTAATAAAATTTGGTGGAATCGTGTCCTGACAATCGGTGGCGAAATTATGGATACTGCGTCAGGAGAATACCCCAATGCAAAAATCCAATTTATGCCGGTCAACTGCCAGCACTGCGAAAACCCGCCTTGCGTTAAGGCTTGTCCGGTGGGTGCTACCTATAAGAGAGAGGAAGATGGAATAGTAATTCAAGATTATGATAAATGTATTGGTTGTAGAGCCTGTATGGTGGCTTGCCCTTATAATGCTCGTAGCTTCAATTGGAGTAAACCGGAGTACTATGTTGATCATGCTTTGGGGGATATA
>Ga0265293_10013600_pt1 | contig 10525 bp, 10 predicted proteins | sample Munlanlewell138R_FD_192505 | JGI IMG/M metagenome (GOLD analysis project Ga0265293, IMG submission 192505) | Leachate microbial communities from a municipal landfill in Southern Ontario, Canada - Leachate well 138R | ecosystem: Engineered > Solid waste > Landfill > Unclassified | place: Canada... | reverse complement strand
ACCGGCGACACCGTGGGCGACCCCTACAAGGACACAGCCGGCCCGGCGGTCAACCCGCTGATCAAGATCATCAACATCGTGGCCCTGCTGATCGTGCCGCTGCTGCCCCTGGCCTGACCACCCGGGCCATAGGTTAAGGTCGGGTGCATGACGACCCCTTCCGCCAGCCGCCAGACACATTTCGACGAGGCCTACTACCAGCGCTACTACTTCGATCCGAAGACGCGCGTGGTGGACCCGGGACATGTGGGCCGGCTGGCGGATTTCGTGTCGGCCTACCTGAAGTACCTGCGCGTGCCCGTGCACCGGGTGCTCGACATGGGTTGCGGCATCGGCCTGTGGCGCGAGCAACTGGCGCGGCACTTTCCCACGGCCGATTACCACGGCGTGGAGTTCAGCGCCTACCTGTGCGAGCGCTACGGCTGGGAACGCGGCTCGGTCACCGACTACACCGCCGGTCAGCCCTTCGATCTCGTCATCTGCCAGGGCGTGCTGCCGTATCTGGACCGCACCGGGCTGCAGCAGGCCCTGGACAACCTGGGCATCCTGTGCCGGGGCGCGCTGTACCTCGAAGCCGCGACGCGCGAAGACTACGAGCGCGACATCATCGACGACGAGCGCACCGATCCCAGCCTGTACCGGCATCGGGCATCGCTGTACCGGCGTGGCCTGTCGCGGTACTTCCGCGACATGGGCGGCGGCCTGTGGCTGAGCCGGCGGGTGGACGTGCCACTGTTCGAGCTCGAGTACCGGGACGACACCTGAGCGAGCCGCACACGGCTCACCCGGATCGGCAGGCCAGCACGGGCGCAGGGAAAACCCCCTGTATCGGCACCGGGTCCGATTTGTACGATAACCATATGAGTCGAGCCATCCAGGCCAGCCCGGGCATCAGTCCCACCGATCTGTTGCAGGCGCCGCAGCGCCTGACGGATCAGTTGGCGGCTTGGCTGATGCAACGCATCGAGTCCGGCGAGCTGGCACCCGACCAACGCTTGCCGACCGAGCAGCAACTGGCCGAACAGTTCGGTGTCTCGCGCACCGTGGTGCGCGAGGCCGTGAGCCGGCTCAAGTCCATCGGCATGCTGACCTCGCGTCAGGGCGCCGGCGTCTTCGTCGCCCCGCGCCACCAGGCGCGCGCACTGGCCTTCGATCCGAGCGTGCTGACGTCCATGGAGTCGGTGCTGCAGGTGGTCGAGGTGCGGCGCGGACTCGAAGCCGACGTCGCGGCCCTGGCGGCTCAACGCATCACGCCGGACAAGGCACATGCCATTCGCGCGGCGCTGGCGCATCTGGAGTCCTGCCAGCCCAATGGCCCCGAGGGCGTGGAGGCCGACCTGCAGTTCCACCGCTGCATCGCCCGTGCCACCGACAACCCCCATTACGAGCGTCTGCTGGGTTTTCTGGAACAGTACCAGCGCGACGCCATGCGCATCACCCGCACCAACGAGGCGCTGGACAGTGCGTACCTGGCCCAGGTACGGCGCGAACACCACGCCATCGCCGAGGCGGTGATCCGGGGCGATACCCTGCAGGCGCGAGAAACGGCCATGCGACACATGGTCAACGCAGCCGACCGGCTCGAACACGCGTCCCCGCCCATCCGGCGCGCGCTCGACGCGCTGCTGCGCGCCCCCTCATCCGCTACAACATGAACACCGAATCCCCTGCCAGCACCTTCGGCCCCCTGTTGGGCGTTGTCGGCCTCGGCTCGATGGGCATGGGTGCCGCCGTCACGGCCCTGCGCCGCGGCATGAGGACCGTGGGCTGCGACCCGAGGCCCGAGGCACGCGCCGCCTTCGAGCAGGCCGGCGGCGAGGCCGTGGCCTGCGCGAGCGGGCTGGCCGACTGCGATGCCGTGCTGCTGCTGGTGGTCAACGCGCAGCAGACCGAGGATGTCCTGTTCGGCGAACGGGGGCTGGCACCACGGCTGCGCCCCGGTGCGGTGGTGATCGCCTCCGCCACCGTGGATCCGGCCCTGCCGCCCCGGTGGGAAGCACGGCTGGCCGAGTCAGCAGTCCTTTTCGTGGATGCACCGGTCTCGGGCGGCGCACGCAAGGCAGCCGCCGGTGACATGACGGTGATGGCCTCGGGCCGTCCGGAAGCCATGGCCGCGGCGGACGCCGCCCTCACCGCCATTGCGGGCAAGGTTTATTGCCTCGGCGATCGTGCAGGCATCGGCTCGACGGTGAAGCTGGTCAACCAGCACCTGGCGGGTGTGCACATCGCCGCCGCGTGCGAGGCCATGGCCCTGGGCATGAAAGCCGGGGCCGATCCGCGCCAGCTCTACGAGGTGATCTGCCACAGCGCCGGCATGAGCTGGATGTTCGAGAACCGCGTGCCGCACATCCTCGAGGGCGACTACACGCCGCTGTCGGCGGTCGACATCTTCGTCAAGGACCTGGGCATCGTGCTCGATGCCGCCCACGGCCTGAAATTTCCGTTGCCGCTGGCGGCCGCCGCGCACCAGCTGTACCTGGCCACCTCGGCCATGGGCCTGGGCAGCGAGGACGATGCCGCGGTGGTGAAGTTCTATGCAAAGCTGGCCGGCCTCGAGCTGCCGGCACGCCAGCAGGGGGCCGCATGATCCTGGGCGTGATCGCCGACGACTTCACCGGCGCGACCGACGTGGCCAGCATGCTGGTGCGCGCCGGCATGCGCACGGTGCAGGTGCTCGGCGTACCCGAAGGCGAGCTGCCGCGGGCCGACGCGGTGGTGGTGGCGCTCAAGTCCCGGACCATCGCGCCGCTGGAGGCCGTCGCACTCAGCCTGCGCTCGTGCGAGGCCCTGCGCCGCGCGGGCGCGCGGCAGATTTACTTCAAGTACTGTTCGACCTTCGACTCCACGCCGCAAGGCAACATCGGTCCGGTGACCGACGCGTTGATGCAGGCGCTGAGCGCCGATTTCACGATCGCCTGCCCGGCCTTTCCCGAGAACGGCCGCACCGTCTACCAGGGCCACCTGTTCGTGGGCTCACAGCCGCTGAGCGAATCGGGCATGCGCGAGCACCCGCTGACGCCGATGACCGACGCCAACCTCGTGCGCGTGCTACAGGCACAGACGAGCCGATCGGTCGGCCTGCTGCCCTGGCCGGTGGTGCACCGCGGCGCCGAGGCTGTGCGCGAAGCCCTGCACGCGCTGCGCCTGCAGGGTCGGCAGATCGCCATGGCCGATGCGCTGGACAATCAGGATCTGCTCACCCTGGGTGAGGCCTGCGCCGACCTGCCGCTGGTCACGGCCGGCTCGGGCGTGGCGCTGGGTCTGCCGCCCGCCTATGTGCGGCGCGGCTGGCTGCAGCCCGATGCGGCGGCCGCCTCGCTCGCGCCGGTGCACGGCAGCGCGGCCGTGGTGTCGGGCTCGTGTTCGGTGGCAACCCATGCCCAGGTCAGGCACTGGATCGACAGCGGCGGCCAGGCCGTGCAACTCGACCCACTGGCCCTGCACGACGGCCGGCAGGGTGCCAACGCCCTGCTGGACGAAGCCTGCACGGCCCTCGCGAACGGACCGGTGCTGGTGTACGCCACGGCCACACCGGCACGCGTGGCCGAGGTGCAGCAGGTCCTGGGTGTGGAAGGCGCCAGCGCCCTCACCGAAGCGGCCCTGGCCCGCGTCGCCCGTGGCCTGGTGGACGCCGGCGTGCGGCGCCTCGTGGTGGCTGGCGGCGAGACATCGGGCGCGGTGGTGCAGGCCCTGGGCATCCGCCGGCTGTGCATCGGCCCCTCGATCTGCCCCGGCGTGCCCTGGACCGAGGCACGGCTGCCCGGCGATGGCGCGGTCATGCACCTGGCGCTCAAGTCAGGCAACTTTGGCAGCACGGCCTTCTTCCGGGAAGCGCTGACCATGAACGGAGCTGCGGCATGAGCGCCGGCTGGCCCGCCGCCCAGGACGCCATCCGCCGCGAGATCGTGCGCGTGGGCGCCTCGCTGTTCGCGCGCGGCTACGTGCATTCGACCGCCGGCAACATCAGCGTACGACTGAGGGCCGATGAAGGCGGCGGCTTCCTGATCACGCCGACCGATGCCTGCCTGGGCGCGCTTGACCCGCAGACGCTGGCCTGGGTGGACGAGGACGGCCGCCCACGGGCCGGCGAACGCGCCAGCAAGACGCTGGCCCTGCACCGCCATATCTACGCCAGCCCACTCCCGCGGCAGGCGCCACGCTGTGTGCTGCACACGCACAGCACGCACCTGGTGGCGCTCACGCTGCAAGGGGTGTGGAGCATCGACGACATCCTGCCCCCGATCACGCCCTACCAGGTCATGAAGGTGGGGCACGTGCCGCTCATCCCCTATGCCGCCCCGGGCGATGCCGCCGTGGCCGATGCGGTGGGCGAACGCCTGCGCCGGCAGCCCACCTTGCAGGCCGTGATGCTGGAGCGCCTCGGCCCCGTGGTCTGGCACGACAGCCCGGCCCGTGCCATGGCCCTGCTGGAAGAACTGGAGGAAACTGCCTGCCTGTGGCTGATGTCCACACCGCGCCCCGCCCCGCTGGGCGAAGACCGGATCGAGGAGCTCCGGCAACGCTTCAACGCCCCCTGGTGATCACCCCATGCCCCGCTTTGCTGCCAACCTGTCGCTGATGTACACCGAGCTGCCCTTCCTGGAGCGCTTCGGTGCTGCCGCAGCCGACGGCTTCGATGCCGTCGAATACCTGTTCCCCTACGACTTCGATCCGCAGGCCATCGCCACGCGCCTGCGCGCCCACGGCCTGACACAGGCCCTGTTCAATCTGCCACCGGGCAACTGGGATGCAGGCGAGCGTGGCATGGCCTGCCTGCCGGGGCGCGAGGCCGAGTTCGCCGCCGGACTCGAGCGCGCCATCGTCTATGCCGAGGCCACGGGCTGCCGGCGCCTGCATGCCATGGCGGGCCTGGTACCCGATGGCGGCGGCGCCGGAACCGCCGCGCTGCGCACCACCTACGTGGCCAACCTGCGCCGCGCCGCCGCCCGCGCCGGGGCGCTGGGCATCACGCTGCTGATCGAGCCCATCAACCGGCGCGACATGCCAGGCTATTTCCTGAGTTGGCAACAGCAGGCGCACGACATCGTGGCCGAGGTGGGGTCTCCGCACCTGAAGGTGCAGATGGATTTCTATCACTGCCAGATCATGGAGGGCGACCTCACGCGGCGGCTGGAAAAGCACTTCACGGGCGTGGGCCACATCCAGATCGCCGGCGTACCCGACCGCCACGAACCCGACGACGGCGAGGTGCACTACCCGCACCTGTTCCGGCGGCTGGACGCGCTGGGTTATCGCGGCTTCGTCGGTTGCGAGTACCGCCCGCGCGCGGGCACCAGCGCCGGTCTGGGCTGGCTGCGGCGTTGGCGTGAAGAAAGCCGGGAGGCGCGGGCATGAACATCCTGATCACCGGCGGCGCCGGTTTTCTGGGCAGCCGGCTCGCGGCCACCCTGCTGGCGAAGGGGCAGTTCCGCGGCCAGCCCGTTGACCGGCTCATGCTCGCCGACCTGCAGCCACCGGGCGGCGAGCTCGCGGCCGATCCGCGCGTGACCAGCGCCATGGGCGATCTGATCGACATCATCCCCACGCTGTTCGTGCAGCAGCGCTGGGACGCGGTGTTCCACCTGGCGGCGGCTGTCTCGGCCGAATGCGAGGCCGACTTCGGTCTGGGCCTGCATGCCAACCTGGACGCCACCCGCGCCCTCCTCGATGCCTGCCGGGCGCAGACAGATGCCGGCCACCCTCCGCCCGTGTTCTTCTTCGCCAGCTCGGTCGCCGTGTTCGGCAGCGACCCCGGCCAGCCGCTGCCCGAGGTGGTCCGCGACGACACCCTGCCCACGCCGCAATCGAGCTACGGCATCCACAAGTTCGTGGGCGAGCAACTGGTGGCCGACTACACCCGCAAGGGCTTCATTGACGGTCGCCCGGCACGGCTGATGACCGTCTCGGTGCGTCCCGGCCGCCCCAACGGCGCCGCTTCGGGCTTTCTCTCCGGCCTGGTGCGCGAGCCGCTGGCCGGACAGGCCTGCAACTGCCCGGTCCCCCTGGACACGCGCGTGGCGCTGTCCTCACCGGTCAACACGATCGCGGGCATCCTCGCCGTGGCCGAGGCGCCGCGCGAGGCCCTGGGCGGGCGCACCGCGATCAACCTGCCGGCGCTGAGCGTGAGCGTGGGCGAAATGATCGCGGCGCTGCAGGCCGTGGCGGGCCCGGTGGCCACCGCGCTCATCACCCACGCACCCGACCCGGCCATCGCCCGCATCGTGGCCGGATGGCCCGCGCGCTTCGAGAGCCGCCGCGCGGCCAGCCTCGGGCTGCGCGCCGACCCCGATTTCCATGCCGTACTGCTGCAGTACATCGACGACCATCCGGACGCGGTCAAGCTGGCCGTGCACCGACGGCGGCCGGGCCAGCCCGGCTGAGACTTTCCCTTCCCAACCACCCAAGGAGACTCGCGCATGAAAACCTGGATCAAGCCCCTGGCCATGGCCGCCCTGCTCTGCGCTGCCGGCGCGCAGGCACAGACCGTCCTGAAGATCGGCTACGCCACCTCGCCCACCTCGCACTACGGCGTCGGCTCCACCGTGTTCTGCGAAGAAATGGAAAAGGGCACGCAAGGCCGCTACAAATGCCAGCAGTTCCCCAATTCGGCGCTGGGTGGTGAGCGCGAGCAGATCGAGGCCGTGCAACTGGGCACGCAGGATCTGGTGAACACCTCCACCGGCCCGCTCGGCAACTTCGTGCCCGAGGTGAAGATCGTCGACATTCCCTTCCTGTTCCGCGATTACGACCATGCCCGCAAGGTCATGGATGGCCCCATCGGCGAGGACCTGCGCAAGAAGATGGAAGCCAAGGGCCTGATCAACCTGGCCTGGACCGAGAACGGCTTCCGCCACATGACCAACTCCAAGCGCGCCATCGTGCAGGCCTCCGACGCCGGCGGCCTGAAGATGCGCACCATGGAGAACAAGGTGCACATGGACGGCTACAAGACCTTCGGCATCCTGCCCACACCCATGCCCTTCCCCGAGTTGTTCACGGCGCTGCAGCAGGGCACCGTGGACGGCCAGGAAAACCCGATCCCCGTCATCCTGTCTTCCAAGTTCTCGCAGGTGCAAAAGCACCTGTCGCTGACCGGCCATGTGTACTCGCCGGCGGCACTGATCCTCTCGCCCGCGGTGTGGAACAAGCTCTCGGCCGCCGACAAGCAGGTCTTCCTGGAAGCCGGCAAGAAGGCTGCCGCCGCCCAGCGCAAGAAGGTCAACGACGACGAGGACAACGGCATTGCCCAACTGGAGAAGGAGGGCATGCAGGTGGTCAAGCAGGTCAACGGCGAGAGCTTCCGCAAGGCCGTCGCACCCGCCTACCAGCAGTACGCCAAGGAATTCGGCGCCGACAAGATCGCCGCCATCCAGGCCGTGAAGTAACCCCTCCCCTCCTGCCGGGCCCGCGAGGGCCCGGCCTCATCGCATGAAACGCCTATTCCTGCGCCTTGACCGCGTGCTGACCGGCCTGTGTCTGAACGCGGCCTGCCTGCTGCTGGCCGTCATCTCCTGCCTGGGCCTGTGGCAGGTGGCCAGCCGCTTTGTGTTCTCGCAGCCCTCGACCTGGACCGAGGAATCCATGCGCCGGCTGCTGATCTGGATGGTGATGCTGGGCGTCGTGGCGGCGCTGCGCATGGGCGCCATGGTGTCGGTGGACCTGATGCTGCGTCTTTCGCGCGGCGCCTGGCTGACCACCGTGCGCTCGATCATCACCGGTGTGACCCTGGCCTTCCTGCTGACCGTGCTCTGGTTCGGCATCGACCTGGCCTGGCGCGTGCGTTTCCAGACCTTCGCGAGCATGGAGCTGTCCATGGCCTGGGCCTACGGTGCCCTGCCCACCGGCGCGCTGCTGGCCATCGTGGCCGTGATCGCGCACCACCTGGACCCCAGGAACGAAGAACTGGCCAACGCCACCTGAGCCGAACAAGGTCCCACCATGCCATTGACGCTTCTCATCACGATGCTGCTGGGCTTTGCCTTCAGCATCTCCATCGCCATCGCCATCGGCGGCTCGGCCATCCTGGGCCTGGCGCTGTTCGACAGCGACCGGCTGATCCTGGTCCCCAAGGAGATGTTCACCGCCATCGACAAGTTTCCACTGGCGGCCATTCCCTTCTTCATCCTCGCGGGCAACCTGATGGAGACCGGTGGCATCTCGCGCCGCCTGGTGGATTTCGCCAAATCCCTCGTGGGTGGCGTGCAGGGGGGGCTGCCCATGACCTGCGTGCTCACCTGCATGATCTTCGCCGCCGTCTCGGGCTCATCGGTCGCCACCACCTTCGCCATCGGCGCGATCCTGGTGCCGGCCCTCGTCAAGCACGGCTACCCGAGCACCTACGCCGCCTCGCTGCAGGCCACCTCGGCCGAGCTGGGTGTGGTGATCCCGCCATCCATTCCGATGATCCTGTTTGGCGTCTCCGCCGAGGTCTCGATCGGCGAGCTGTTCATCGCCGGCGTGGGCCCGGGCATCCTGATCGGCGGCGTGCTGATGCTGTTCGTGCACCTGTATTGCCGCTTCAAGGGCTGGGGCAAGCACGACGGCGATGGTCGCCTGAGCGTGACCCGCGCCGCAACCAGTGCAGCCTGGGCGCTGCTGATGCCGGTGATCATCCTGGGGGGCATCTACGGTGGGGTCTTCACCCCCACCGAGGCCTCCGTGGTGGCCGTGTTCTACGCGCTGCTGGTGGGCCTGGTGATCCACCGCGAGCTCACGCTCAAAGACCTGATGCCGGTGCTGCGCAAATCGGTGATCTCCAGCGCGGTGATCATGTTCATCATCGCCAACGCGGGCCTGTTCGCGTTCCTGATCACGCGCGCCGGTATCCCCGACGCCATCGGCCTGTGGCTCAAGGACGTGCTGCAGTCGCCCGGCTGGTTCCTGCTCGGTGTCAACGCCGCCCTGTTCGTGATCGGCATGTTCATCGAGACCTCGGCCGCCATCATCGTGCTGGCGCCGATCCTCGTGCCCGTGGCCGTGCACTTCGGCATCGACCCGGTGCACTTCGGCATCATCATGGTCGTCAATCTCGCGATGGGCATGATCACGCCGCCTTTCGGCGTCAACCTGTTCGCCGCCTGCACCGTGGCCAAGGTCTCGCTCGACCAGATCGTCAAGCACCTGGTGCCCTTCGTGCTGGTGATCATGGGGTGCCTCGTCATCATCACCTACTTCCCCCGGGTCTCGCTCGCCATGCGCGACGCCGTATTCGACAGGACGCCGGTCGTGGCACCCATCGGCCCCGCGCCGGTCATCGGCCCGCAGTAAGGAGACATCCACCATGCCCCTGAACTTCATCGACAACCAGGCCGTTCGCTCGGCCTCCAGCCAGACGCTGCCCGTGATCGACCCGGCCGACGGACAGCCGTATGACACCATCGAGCGCAGCAGCGCCGCCGACGTGGACATGGCGGTGCAGGCCGCGCGCCGCTGTCTGGACACCACCTGGAGCCGCCTGAGTGCGGCCGAGCGCGGGCGCCTGCTCATGAAGCTGAGCGCCAAGGTGGCCGAGCATGCCGACGAACTGGCCACGATCGAGCAGCGCGACTGCGGCAAGCCCACCCAGCAGGCCAGGGCCGACGCACTGGCGCTGGTGCGCTACTTCGAGTTCTATGCCGGCGCGGCCGACAAGCTGCACGGCGACACCATCCCCTACCTCGATGGCTACAGCGTGCTCACCTGGCGCGAGCCGCACGGCGTCACCGGCCACGTGATCCCATGGAACTACCCCATGCAGATCTTCGGCCGCAGCGTCGGCGGCGCGCTGGCCGCCGGCAACACCTGCGTGGTCAAACCCTCGGAGGACGCCTGCCTGTCGCTGATCCGTGTGGCCGAGCTCGCGGCCGAGGCGGGTTTTCCGGCCGGCACCATCAACATCGTCACCGGCTACGGCCACGAGGTCGGCGATGCGCTGGCGCGCCATCCGGGGATCGATCACATCAGCTTCACCGGCAGCCCGCGTGTGGGCACGCTGATCCAGCAGGCCGCGGCCGAGCGCCATTGCCCGGTAACGCTGGAGCTGGGCGGCAAGGGGCCACAGATCGTGTTCGAGGACGCGGACATCGACGCCGCCCTGCCCTTCCTCGTCAGTGCCATCGTGCAGAACAGCGGCCAGACCTGCAGCGCCGGCTCGCGCCTGCTGGTGCAGCGCGGCCTGTACGAGCCGCTGCTGGCGCGCCTGGGCGAGGCCTTCCGACAACTGCGCGCCGGCCCACCTGCCCTGGACCCGGACCTCGGCCCGTTGATCCGCCAGACGCAGCTCGAACGCGTGCGCGGCTTTCTCGAGCAGGCCCGTGCCGACGGCATCACCACCGTGGCCGAAGGCCGTGTCATGGATGAAGCGGCGGCCGGCGGCTACTACACGGCGCCGGTGCTGCTGCGCGACGTGCCGCCCGGCCACCGGCTGGCCCAGGAAGAGGTGTTCGGTCCGGTGCTGGCGGCCATGCCCTTCGACGACGAGGACCACGCCGTGGCACTGGCCAACGGCACCTCGTTCGGCCTGGTGGCGGGCGTGTGGACGCGCGTG
>Ga0265293_10013598_pt1 | contig 10526 bp, 7 predicted proteins | sample Munlanlewell138R_FD_192505 | JGI IMG/M metagenome (GOLD analysis project Ga0265293, IMG submission 192505) | Leachate microbial communities from a municipal landfill in Southern Ontario, Canada - Leachate well 138R | ecosystem: Engineered > Solid waste > Landfill > Unclassified | place: Canada... | reverse complement strand
TGCCGGGCGCAGCCAACGCACCACGCCGCGCGCTTCCTCGGCGGCGCGTTCGGCGTTGAGCGCGACGAGGCGTTCGAGCACGGCTTCGTCGAAGGCGCGCTTGGCGTCTTCGCGGGACTGGCCTTCGAGTGGTGCATCGTTGCCGTGGGCCACGCGCAGCAGAGGCAGCAGGTCGCCCCAGCCGTAGGCGTGGAGCACGGCTTCGTCGAGCTCGTCGTGCAGCTGGCGCAGCACGGAGACCAGGCCCTGCTCGTGGAGGGTGCGCTCCTTGGCGGTCAGCGCCTCGCCGCTGCGGAGCTTGTCAAGCACGTTGTACATGCCGGTCAGGGTCAGGCCGGGATGGGCGGCCTGCTGGCGCTTGCGGTGGGCGTCGAGTTGTTCGGCGAGATTGCGGATGCGGTCGGACGGGGTATCGCCGGAGGTTTGCGTCTCGTCAGCGCTGCCATCCGAATTGACGGGTGCGACGCCGATAGGACCGCCGAATTTGTCAGCGGCGTGGAAGTCGGGGAAGGGGAAACGTTCGAAGCAAGTACCACTGTGATACCGCGGTCGGTCTTCCAGGGTACCGCCAGCAAAACCTGCCCAGATCGAGTGAACAGGAGAGTTCAGGACTCCGAGGATCAGCGGGTCGTCCACTGCAATGGCGTACAAAGATGCGTCTGGAAGCAGGTTACTTACAAGTGCAAACGGCCGATGCTTAGCAACCTCCGGAGTAACGATGAAGCGCTCCAACCCGTGCAAAGCTGTACGCATGTTTTCATTTGACCTGCCGAACAACCACCACTTTGTACGACGAGACTCTTCTCTGTTCTGATCGCGCATCGGTTTCACAGTGTCCAATACCTGTTGAAATGCCGCAGGATTGGCAGAACGCGCCTGTTCTACGTCGAGCCCTGCGAAATCGATAACTGCAAGAGCCCGGTTCTTCTGTACAAGATCTCTCCCACTCATGTACCCGCGTATCACTGTTGACCCAGCAGTTTGGATTCTCTGCTGGTCGGCAACTGGTACCAAGAAGCCGTCGCCTACAAGCTTGACGCCCTGCCAGCAAAGTGCCCTATTTGCCTGCAATGGGCGTGTTCCGATCAACGAGGGTCCAAGTCGGATTGCTGGATCAATCCAATCCGTGGATCTCCGGAACTTAACCACCATTTCACCCGCGCGGCCTGCTTCTTCGCTCACGACCTGAAGCAAATTCCCTGGGTAAACGCCAGAAGCGCCAACGGTCATCGTGATGCGAACCGCCGCCCCATCCGCCGTATCCACCCACGGGTGATCGGGAATCGCGTACACCAGCGACAGCGGCTGCTTCTTGTCAGACAGGTGCGGCTCGATCACGCGGCGGTTGAACGACTGCCGGATCGAGTTGGTGGTGATGAATCCGAACCGCTCCGCTGCACCGCGACGGGTGAGTTGCGCCGCGTGGTGCCACCAGAACATCACGAAATCCGCCGATTCCGGAACCTCCGGCCATGCGCCGCGCAAGGCTTCCACATAGCCATCGCCGAGCGCGGTGCGCATTCGCTTGTTGCCAATAAACGGCGGATTGCCAACGATGAAATCCGCCTCCGGCCACGCCGCCTTGCGCGGGTTCAGATACTTCTCCACGGGCTTGCGCGCCGCTTCGTCCGGCACCTTCTCCCCGGTCACCGGCGAGACCTTCATCGTCTCCCCGTCCCAGCGCGTCACCGGCACGCCGCGTTCGTCGGTGACGTACTCCACGCCGTCGTGCGCCAGCACCGCGTCGCGGTTTTCGATATTGCGGAAATCGCGGATCACCGGCTGCGGCGGGTGCACGTCGCCACGGGTGCGGAAGTGCCATTGCAGGTAGCCGATCCACAGCACCACTTCGGCAATCGCCGCGGCGCGCGGGTTGAGCTCGATGCCCAGCAGGTTGTGCGGGTCCACGGTCTCGCCGGCCATGGCGTCGGCGCGCTCGCCGTCCAGCGCCAGGCCGGTCTGGCGGTAACCAAGCTCATCCAGAGCGTTCAGCACCTCGCCTTCCAGGCGCTTCAGGTGTTCCAGCGTGACGTACAGGAAGTTGCCCGAGCCGCAGGCGGGGTCGAGCACGCGCACGGTGCACAGGCGGTGGTGGAAGCGCTTGAGTTCGGCGATGGCGGCGTCCGCCTTGCCCTCGTCGGCCAGGGTGCCGGCGGCGGCCTGGGCGTCGCTCCATTCGCGCCGCAGCGGTTCGATCACGGTCGGCAGCACCAGGCGTTCGACGTAGGCGCGCGGGGTGTAGTGGGCGCCGAGCTTGTGGCGATCCTTCGAACTCAGCGCACGCTCCAGCAGGGTGCCGAAGATGGCCGGCTCCACGTGCTGCCAGTCGGCGCGGGCGGCGTCGAGCAGCAGCGCGATCTGGGCGGCGTCCAGCGGCAGGGTCTCGGGCTGCTTGAACAGCTTGCCGTTGAAGCGCAGCACGTCGCCGGCCAGCACGGCGGAGAAGCCGCCTTCGTCCATGTCGCGCCAGAGCTGGGCGAGCATGCGCATGGCCACGTCGGGCTGTTCGGCATGGCGCGCCAGCAGGTCGCGGAAGCTGTGCGCCGGCAGCAGCTTCACGTCCTCGGCAAACATGGTGAACAGGCAGCGCATCAGGAACTGCGCGACCAATTCGGGCGCGTGGTCGGCCTGTTCGAGGCTCTTGGCGAGCTTCGCGAGGCGGTCGGCGATCTCGCGAGTGACGCGCGCGGATTCGCGGCTGGGGTCCAGGCCCAGCGGGTCGGTCCAGACCCGGCGCAGGCGCTCGCGCAGTTCGGGGCGGCGCAGCTCGGCCAGCGCGATGCGATGGCTGCGCGGGTCCGGGAACGGCACGTAGGTGCCGCCGGAGCGGCTGAATTCGGAATACAGCTCGATCCGCTGGCCCACGTCCACCACCACCACGAACGGCGGCCGGCCTTCTTCGGCGGGCAGCGCGCGGGCATAGGCCTCGGCCTGGCTGCGGGCGCGCAGCAGGGCGTCGTCGAAACCCTTGGTATGCGCGCCCAGGCGCAGCTTCTTCGACTCCAGCACGAAGGCGCCGCGGCGGTACAGGTCGATGCGGCCGGCGCTGGTGCTGCCATCGCCGTGGCGGAAGGTGATCGGGCGCTCGAACATGTAGTCCTGTTCGGGCGTGGGGTGCGGCACGTCCACGCCGAGCAGGCGGCACAGGTCGATCAGGAAGCTCTGCGAGGTCGAGAGTTCCGAGGCCGCAACACCCTGCCAGCGGGCGATGAATTCCTCGGCGCGTTGCTGCCCGCTGTCGGGCGCGACTGCGGCGATGTCTGCTTGCTCCACGTAGGCCCCCTGCCCGCGAATCCCAATGCTCGGGAAAGGATACGCCAAGCGCCGGCTGAACCGCTGGCCGCCAGCGCTGATCCACACCGCCCCTCCGCCTTGCCGTCACGGCACCGCAGCGGGAACAATCCCTGCACATTGCGCGAAGGGAGCAGGGGAATGGATCGGATCGAATGCATGCGCGCATTCATCGAGGCGGTGCGGGCCGAGAGCTTCGCCGGAGCGGCGCGCACGCTGGATGTGCCGCGTTCCAAGATCAGCAAGCTGGTGAAGGATCTGGAGCAGTCGCTCGGGGTGAAGTTGCTGATGCGCACGACGCGCAGCCTGCACCTGACCGAGGCCGGCACCGCGTTCTACGAGGACGCGCAGGAAGTGCTGGCCGCGCTGGAAGAGGCCGAGGAACGCGCGCGCGGCACCCTGGGCATCCGTGGCATCGTGCGCTGCAATGTGCCGGTGTCCTTCGGCATGCGGGTGCTGGCCGGGCTGGTGCCGCGCTTCCTGGAACGCTACCCGGATATCGAATTGCAGGTATCGCTGACCGATCATCTGATCGATCCGGTGCGCGGCGGTTTCGATGTGACGATCCGCATCGCCGACCTGGCCGATTCCTCGTTCGCCGCGCGCCGCATCATGCCGGCGCCGCGCAGCCTGGTGGCCTCGCCCGCCTATCTGGCACAGCGCGGGACACCGCAGGCGCCGGACGATCTGGCCGATCACGCCTTCATCAACTATGGCTGCCTGCAAAGCGGCATCACGATCCAGCTCACGCGCGGCAAGGAGGTGCGGCGGGTGCGCACTCGCGGTCCGGTGATGGCCGACAACGGCGATTTCCTTGTCCAGATGGCCGACGCCGGGCTCGGCATCGCGCTGGTGCCGGACTTCATCGCCGCCGATGCGATCACGGCCGGAACACTGGTGCGGGTGCTGGAGGACTGGAGCGCGCCGCCGATCGCGGTGCATGCGCTGTTCCAGCAGACCCGCAGCATGTCCTTGCGGCTGCGGCGTTTCATCGATTTTCTGGTCGAAGAGCTGGGCGAGGAACTGGGCGAGGACTGCGACGACCCCGCGATTTCGTCCTGATTGGTGTCATTCTGGAAACAATGAATGAAGGATTTGCCGGTATTTGTAAAAAATCCGGCCACGTAGACTGCCGGGCAACTTCTTCATTGCAGGCAGGAAACGCCATGATCGAACACCGCCCTTTTGCAGACCTTGGTGGAGCCAACCACGGCTGGCTCGATGCCAAACACCATTTTTCCTTCGCCGGATACCACGATCCCGAACGTATGCACTGGGGTGCGCTGCGGGTCTGGAATGACGACACCATCCAGCCCGGCACCGGCTTCCCGCCGCATCCGCATGCCGACATGGAAATCATCACCTATGTGCGCGAAGGCGCGATCACGCACCAGGACAGCCTGGGCAACACCGGCCGCACCGGGGCCGGTGATGTGCAGGTGATGAGCGCCGGCAGCGGTGTGCGCCATTCCGAATACAACCTGGAGCCGGGCGTCACCCGGATCTTCCAGATCTGGATCTTCCCCGACCAGAAGGGCGGCGCGCCCTCGTGGGGTGCCAAGCCCTTCCCGAAAGGCGAGCGCTCGGGCCGCTTCGTCACCCTGGCCAGCGGCATTGCGGGCGATGAGGACGCGCTGCCGATCCGCACCGACGCGCGCGTGCTGGGTGCCACACTGAAAGCCGGCGAAAGCACCGAATACCGTTTCGCCGGCCCCGGCCGCTACGGCTACCTGGTGCCGGCCAAGGGCAAGGTGGAGGTTGACGGCGTGACGCTGGAAGCGCGCGATGGTGCCGCGATCAGCCAGCTCGACAGCTTCCGTATCACCGCGCTGGAGGATGCCGAACTGGTGCTGGTGGATACGGCGGGTTGAGGCCGCGGCCATTCACGTCGTATTGCACGCGTTATCCCGTTGGCGGGTTCCTGTTCACACAAAAAGCGCGTGAACCACTCACCCCCGCTCGCCTCCTGTTTCTTGATTGTTGCTGAACCGGAAACACTGAGTATCGCGGGACTGCCTTTGTACCGCTATATTCGTCCCCATCTTTCTCGCGAGCGATATCTGCTTTGTTCAAAGGATAAGGAAACCATGAAAAATAACACCCCACTGACCGCTTTCCTCCTCGCTGCCGCCCTGGGCACGCTTTCCATCGGCGCGCACGCCGCCAATCCGACCGGTTTCTATGCCGGCGCCGGCGTGGGCCAGTCCATGGTCGATGAATATTTCATCGATGACGAGGACACCGCGTTCCAGGTCTTCGGTGGCTACCAGTTCAACCCGCACTTCGGGCTGGAAGCGGCGTACAGCGATTTCGGCGATATCGATCTGCGTGGCGCTTCCGGCCGTATGAAAGCCGACACCCTGTCACTGGTTGCGGTCGGCACCCTGCCCTTCACCGACAACTTTTCCGGCTATGCCAAGGCCGGCGTACACAGCTGGGATGCCGACTACCGCAACCACAGCATCGTGAGGCCTGCCAGCGCGGATGGCACCGATCCCACCTACGGCCTGGGCCTGCAATACCGCTTCAGTGACACCATCGCGCTGCGTGGCGAGTACAGCCGTTTCGAGATGGATGACCTGGACATGGATCTGGCACAGATCCAGATCCGCTTCGATTTCTAAGCTGCGCACGCTTTGATCCAAAAACAAGGGCCGGCCCGGCATGGGTCGGCCCTTTGCGTTGGGCGCAGCGAAATTCGTGTCGATCCGCAATCACACCCGTGGCTGTGGATCGCAATACACGTCTTGAACAGAAAAACCGTCCGCCGGTACCGCGTCAGGCTTCCTGCTCAAAGCAGCCATTCAATCGGCAAGATTGCAATGAACGCGACCATCGCGCGGCGCCAGCGCGTGGTGCCCGGTTCGGTCTCGTGCACGGTTTCGGTACCGTCGCCATGGCGTTCGATCCAGCACAGTTTCCCTGCGTCGGAAAGGCGCAGCTCGTAGGCGATCAGCGGCGTGGCGGCATCCAGCCGTGCGCCCATGCGCTGCGCCAGTTCCGGGCTGTCGATGACAAAGCCCAGCTCGGTGTTCAGATGCGCCGAGCGCGGATCGAAATTGAACGAGCCGATGAACACGCGCCGCCCGTCGGCGGTGAATGTCTTGGCATGCAGCGCCGCGCCGGAACTGCCGGACACCGAACCGGAACCGCCATCGCCGCTGGCCTCGCGCCAGGACAGGCTGCCGGGCTGGCGACGCAGCTCCCAAAGCCGGATACCGGCACGCAGCATCGGCGTGCGGTGATCGGCGTAGCCGGCGTGCACGATCGGCACATCGGTGGCTTCCAGCGCATTGGTGATGATGTCCAGTTCCACGCCGCGCTGCGCCATCGCAATGAAACCATCCACGCCCCTGCCGGTCGGCACGAAGTAACCCGACACCAGCTGCAGGCGCTGCTGCGGATACTGCAACAGCCGGTCAATGCGATGGATCAGCAGTCCCTCGCGAGGCGCCTTGCCCAGCGCCTTGTCCGGATCGTCGCTGACCATTTCCACCGGCGCCCAGTGGAACGGCAATTGTGCGCGCGCCAGTTGGGTCACAAATGGCAGGCGCTGCAAGGCCTGCACATAGCGCTGTGCCTCGGCGCGCTGCTGCAATGCCAGCGCTTCGGCTCGCAACGTATCCAGCCGTTCCGCGGGGACCGGCGCCAGGATTCGTTCGGCCGGATACGACGACGCACTCTCCCAGTAGCGGTCGAAATCGCGTGACACCTCGTCCACCACGTCACCGACCGCAAGCACGTCCAGATCGAAGAACAGGCTGCCATCACCGGCACCAAAGTATTCGTCACCGATGTTGCGCCCGCCGATGATCGTGGCCTGATTGTCAACCGTGAACGATTTGTTGTGCATGCGCCGGTTGAGGCGGAAAAAGTCGGTCACATAACCGACCCAGCGCGGCCAGCGCAGCACGAAGGGATTGAACAGGCGCACCTCGATATTCGGGTGTGCATCCAATGCCGCCAGGGTGTCATCCAGCCCGAGCGTGGTGTTGTCATCCTGCAGCAGCCGCACCCGCACCCCGCGATCGGCGGCCGTGCGCAGTTCGTTGAAGAGCAGTGTCCCGGTGATGTCGCCGTGCCAGATGTAGTACTGCGCGTCGATGCTGCGCTCGGCGCCGCGTGCCAGCAGCACACGCGCGGCGAAGGCGTCCTGACCGTCATCGAGCAGATGCAGTCCGGACAACTCCGGATGCCGGGCTCGGCTGTCGGCCAGCGCCCGCCCAATCGCGGTATCGGCGGTATCCGGCAACGCCTGTGACACCGTTCGCCCCTCCAGCGAGGGCAACGGCGCCCACAGACGCAGCGCGAGAACCAGAGCCAGCAGCACCAGCAACAGGACAACAAAGATCTTCAGCCACCTCACCCCGCCACCTCGTTACCGTCCTGAGCACGCCGGACCGATGATCAAAGGTTACCGCCGCAAGGTGGCATCGTCGCGGCATAGTCCACCCAGACACCGGCAATCGCGCAGGAGCACACCCGCAGAGGGCGCGAAACGATGCGCAATCGTCAGCCCCCATCACGCCCCCTGCGAACGCGCATCTGCAACCACAACGCGGCGAAGAACGCGCCCTGGCTCAGCGCCCGAAGCGGACAGCCAGATTGAGCGAGGTCACACCGACATCGAAACGGCCATTGGTGTCTTCGGCATCGAACCCGAAGCGCTTGCCGATGCCCTGATAGCGATCATGATCCAGGCGCAGATCAACCGATGGCGTGACCCGCCAGTTCAGGCCCAAGCCGAACCCCGGAACGGTATCGTCACTGCTGTGGGAGAAATCCGGGTACTCGTAGATCGTGGTATTGCGCTGGAAATAATCCTGACTCGCGTTGAACATCCCGGCACGCACGCTGGCGGAAAATGTCGGCGAAAACTCCCACTCGTAGAACGCGGAAATCCCCCAGGCCTCAAGGTCGTAATGACCATCGACCAGGAAATCCGGCGAAGGCTGCATGATGGAAATCACCCTCATGTGGTACCGGCTCACCACCGAACCCAGATCCACGTATGAGGCCTCCAGCCCGAAACCGTTGCCGAAACGGTAACCGGCAAACAGCTTCCAGGCCGTATCCGAATCATCCACCAGGTCGGCTGAAAGCAGCTCATACCCGGTGCTGCGCGCCAGAGCGTCCTCGATCTGGCCGACGAGCCCATCGGAATGGCGGGCATGGCCGCCACCGCCACCCACGTAGAATCCCGGATCAGCGGCGAATGCGCCCGATGAGAATCCGAGGGTCACTATCAACATCGCTTGCTTCATGTTCATTTCGACCTCCATCCATCCGTGGATACAGCGCTGGACTGGAATCATTCCTGCCAGCAGCCTGCATCAGTGCGGCGAACCTACCCCACCGCTCCGCCCCCCGCAACCCTGAGGGACGCGCGCTGTTTTTCCGGCAATTTCAATAACCTTCCTGACCTGTGACTCGGCTACAAGAACCCTTCTCCCGCCGGGAGAGGGAAAAGTCAGCTGAGCGATGGGACCAATCAGGAGAACCTTTGCCACCACAGACTTTTCTGCAGCCCCAACCCGCCATCGCGGCAATGCCCAGCCGTCAAGCGGAAATCAGGAACACAGCTGGAAAATGACCACCAGCGACATTTTACGGATTGCTGGAAGCGTGTTTGACGGCAATCATCCGGATCAGACCCCGGCCAGCCACCAGGCGCTGGCCTGCACGCAGATCAGTGCGTAGATTCCGGCCAGGGCGTCGTCGAGCATCGTGCCGAAGCCGCCGCCGACGCGGCGGTCGGCCCAGCCCACCGGCCAGGGTTTGAGGATGTCGAACAGTCGGAACAGCACGAAGGCCGCCAGCAGCCAGACCCAGCCGGCCGGCACCGCGATCAGCGCGATCCACAGGCCGATGAATTCATCCCAGACGATCAGGCCGGGGTCGTGCACGCCCAGACGCCGGATCGTCCAGTTCGCCGCCCAGGTGCCGAGCGCGAAGGCCAGCAACAGTGCCAGCAGATACGCTGGCAGCGGCAGTTCGCGCAGCACCAGCCACGGCACGAAAGCCGCCAGCGTGCCGAACGTGCCCGGCGCGACCGGCGCCAGCCCCGAGCCGAAACCGGTGGCGATCCAGCCGGCCGGATGCGACAGCACGCGGCGTGCGGCGCCGGGAATCTTCGAACTCATGCTGACGGCTCCACGAAATGCTCCCAGCCGGCGCCAGCCAGTTCGATGGCAGCACCGTCCGCGTCACTCAGGCGGACGCCATTGCCTTCGACCACACGGCCAATGCGGGTCAGGGTCATGTCGCTGCCCGCCAACGCGGCGCGCACCTCGTCGATACGGGATTCCTGCAGCGTGAAGACCAGTTCGTAGTCGTCGCCGCCACTGGCCTGGCAGCGCAATCGGAAGGCGGGATCGGCGACTGAACGCAGCGCTTCGGAAGCCGGCAGCGCGGCCGCATCCAGCACGATGCCGACGCCACTGGCGTAGGCGACATGGCCCAGATCGGCCAGCAAACCATCGGAAACATCGATCACCGCATGCGCCTGTCCGCGCAGCGCCAAGCCCAGCGCGGTACGCGGCACGGGCCGGTGCAGGCGTTGTTGCATCCGTTGCAGCGGCGCTGGGGCGGCATCTCCCGAACCCAGCCGCAAGGCCGCAGCGGCATCGCCCAGCGTGCCACTGACGAATACCGCATCGCCGACCTGCGCGCCGCTACGTGTCAACGCTCGGCCCGCCGGCACGAAACCCAGCGCGGTGATGCCGACCGCAAGCGGCCCGCGTGTCGTATCGCCGCCGACCAGGGCGATGCCACTGACCGCTGCCAGCTGTCCGAAACCCTGCATCAATCCTGCGACGAAATCCGCATCGGCCTGCGGCAGCGACAGCGACATCAGCGCCCAGGCCGGGCTCGCGCCCATCGCGGCCAGATCGGACAGGTTCACCGCCAGCGCCTTCCAGCCGATATCTGCCGCATCGGCATCGGCCGCAAAATGCACCCCGACATTGAGCGTGTCGCAGACCGCAACCAGTTGCTGCCCGGCCGGCACGTCGAGCACCGCGCCATCGTCGCCGATGCCCAACGCGACATCGGCGCGACGGCCACTTTGCGCTGCGATGCGGGCGATCAGATCGAATTCGGCCATGGGCATCCGGAACCGGAAAACAGGATGGGCGGCGTTCGCGTCAGCCAGCACGCGCGTGTACGTGAATCACACCCTTCGCGCCGCAGCACAACACTCAACGCCGCGCGGCGCTGACTTCCGGCTCGCGCCA
>Ga0265293_10013597_pt1 | contig 10527 bp, 8 predicted proteins | sample Munlanlewell138R_FD_192505 | JGI IMG/M metagenome (GOLD analysis project Ga0265293, IMG submission 192505) | Leachate microbial communities from a municipal landfill in Southern Ontario, Canada - Leachate well 138R | ecosystem: Engineered > Solid waste > Landfill > Unclassified | place: Canada... | reverse complement strand
CGATCGGAATATCGGCCTCGGGATAGACGTGCAGGAGCACCGACCAGGTGCCGTGATCCAGTCCCCAAGTATCGTCCGCCGTCACCTCCAGCGGCGCCAGCACCTCCTGAACGCGGCGCGCCAGGGCGGGCGCACCGGGTGCGGGATATTGGACCTGATACAGTTCCGGGGGGAAGCCGCCGAAGTCGTGGATGGTCTCCGGCGCGGTTGCAGTCGTGACGGCCGTGCCGGGCCCGTACCAGTGTGCGGAGATGGACAGGATCGCGTCCGGCCGGGGCGTTTCCCGCCCCACGCGCCGCCAGGCCTCCGTGTAGCCGTTGCGGGTGACGGCGTTCATCGGATTGCCGTGGCCGAAAAAGATCGCGGGCAGCCTGGTGGCCATCGTTCAGTGCATCCCTTCTGCGTGAACCGAGATCCCGTACCGTCATCGCGGGACGTAGCGGCCATGAACGCCCGTCGAACCTGCGCGCCGCCGGACCACGTCCAACGCCGGTCTGGTCATGGTTATCCCGTCCTGGTTCGAAGTCAAACGATGGGCCGGGCGCGGCGTCGAACCGGCGCGCACCCCGCGCGGCACAGTGCCCGTTCCCGCTACCGGTCCCGGACGGCCCTCGCCCACAGCCTCGACACGATCGCGCCGCCCGGTGACCCGAACGGCAGCCGCACACAAAAAAACAGGGCGGCACATCGATGCCGCCCTGTCCGTCTCTGCCGGTCGGGCCGGGGCTGCCCGCCAGCGCGATGCAGGCGATGACAGGGCCGGGGAGCCTCCGATCGGGCCCGTCGTTCCCGCGCAGATGCGTTTCGCGGGAACGACCCGTCCAATAGTTCCTTGGATCAGAACCGGTACTGCCCTCCCAGCTCGAAACTGCGCGAAGGTCCGACGTAAATGCCCTGGCGCAGGCTGGCGATGTAGTGCTCGTCGGTCAGGTTCTTCACCGCGGCGGACAGGGTGAGCTGCGGGCTCACCCGGTAATTCGCCGTCAGATCGACGGTGGTGTAGTCATCCATGCGACCGGTGAAGAAGCCGGAGGTGTTCTCCTGGATCGCCCGGGTGTTGGCCGTGTCGGTGAATTGCGAGCCGACATAGTTGGCCATCAGGGCCGTGTCCAGCCTGCCGGTGCGGTAACCCAGGCGCAGGTTCGCCACCAGCTCCGGCGTATAGGTGACGCGATTGCCAGCGGGGATGGTGATGGTCACGCCATCGGCGGCATAGCGGTTGCCGACGAATTCCGCATCCGGGATGTAGGTGGCGTTGGCGTCGATATGGAAGCCATTGCCGAAGTCGTACCCGATCCCGCCCTCCAGGCCCTGGTGCAGGGTCTCGCCGCCATTGGTGTTCTGGAAGTCGGTGTTGCTGTTGGCCGGGATGATCTGGTTGTCGAACTCCATGCGGAAGGCTGTGAGTTCGTACTGCAGGCGGTCGCTCCTGCCACGCACGCCGATTTCCACATTGACGGAGCGTTCGGCCTCGAGCTGCTGGTCCTGGAGCCCGGACAGGGAATCACCGTTGAGGGCGGGCGCGAAGGCCTTGTACACGCCGCCGAACACCTGCGCCGCCGGCGTCAGCTGGAACGTCATGCCGATGCCGGGCACGTATTCGGTGTTGGAGGTATCGGCCGAGTTGCCGGCGGTCACGCTGACCCGGCGGTCCACCCGCGTCTGCTCGTAGTTCTCGATCCGGAGCCCCGGCGTGAGGCTCAGGCGATCGTTGATGATGAAGCGGTTCTGCGCGAACAGCGCATAGCTGGTGGCGCTGTCCACGACATCCTTGCCAACACCGTTCACGGCGGTGCGCGGTTGATCCCGGGTTGCCCGGATGGTCTGGTCGATCATTTCCTCTTCCATGAAACGGAAGCCCAGCTCGGCCTCGTTGGCCATGCCGAAGCTGTCATGGCGGATGTTCAGTCGGGTATCGAGGCCGACACGATCGAAGGAACGGTTGTTGCCATTGACGTTGTCGCTGTAGTTCCACACGGTCAGTCCGTTCACGGTCTGCGTGGGCGCGCCGCCCACGGTGCCGAAGCGCCAGTAGTCGCGGTTCATCTCGCTCCAGTAGACCAGCGTGTTGAGCGACACGTCCGAGGCGATTTCCCACTCGTGGTTGATGTCCAGGGATTTGCGCGTGGTGAGGAACCAGTCGTCCGGCGCGGGATTGAAGCTGGCACCGGCATTGAAGGCATCCAGGAAGAGCCCGCGGTAGGAGATGTTGGCATCGTTGTCGTAGTGGGTGAATTTGGCGCTCAGCCACTGGTTGTCACCGATCAGCATGCCGCCCTTGAGCATCAGGTCTTCCATCTCGTAGCCCTTGTTCTGGAAGCCGTCGCTGCGCGCGCGGGTAAAGAGGATACCGGCCTTGGCCTGACCGGAGGGCGCGCTGCCACCGGCCTCCAGCATCGCCTCGCGGTAGCTGAAGCTGCCGGCGCGGGCGGAGAGCGCCACGCCATCCGCCGGCTCCCTGGTCTTGTAGTTGATGACGCCGCCGATGGTGTTGGGTCCGTAGCGCAGCGAGGCCGCGCCCTTGAGCACCTCGATGCTTTCCATGCGCTGGATGCGCGGGTTGTAGTAGCGGCCGTTGCCCACGAACAGGCCCGGCGCCACCGGCACCCCATCCTCGAGGATCAGGGATTTGTAGTCGGCCGCGCTGAGACCGCGGATGCCGATGTTGGCCACCACCCCGCTCTCCTCCTCGCGCTTGATCACCACGCCGGGCACGCTGCGCAAGGCGTCCTCGGTGGACAGGGGCTGGAGGGTGGTGAGGTCCTCCTGGGTGACGATGGCAACGGAGCCCGGCTGCCGGGCCACGTCCTGCTCGGTCTCGCCGATGACATCGATGCGCGGCAGGCGCACCTCGCCGGCGTGCAGGGCACAGGGCATCAGTGCGGTGCCGATCGCCAGGGCCAGCGCATGGGGTTTGCTGGAAAGGGAGGGGTGTTGCATGCAGGTCTCCTCGGGTCTTGCAGTCAGTGTCGGTGGCTGGCTGAAGCTCCGGCGGTGATGCCGTGGAGACTTGCTGGCTGGCTGTTTTGCGTCCGGCTTTGCTTACGTCACGTTCGCGTCGGCAAAGCCTCAATATTTCGTCAGGATGAGTTTTCCCTGCCGGGTGATGCGCAGCAGGTAATGTTCGCCCTGGTGTTCGATCAGGATCCGGCCGCCCTGCCCCAGCAGTTCAGCGCTGAGGATCACCCGTGGCGCGGCCGCCGGCTCGCCGGAACGTGGAGGTGACGACGGGTTCATGATCCCTCCGGTTCGGTGATGAAGCCGATGCGCAGCACCCCGGCCGCGCGCGCCTCGGTCAGCAGGCGCGCCAGGCGCGCATAGGCGGTGTGCTGGTCGGCGCGCAGGTGCAGTTCCAGGTCCGGCTGCGCCGCCACCGCCTGCTCCAGCCGGGCCGGCAGATCGTCTTCCGCCAGCGGTTCCTGATTCCAGTACAGCGCGCCCTGCGCATCCAGGCTCAGGGTGATGGCCTCGGGCGGGCTTTCGTGGCGCTCATGGCTGGCGCGCGGCAGGTCCACCTTCACCGAATGGGTGATGACCGGCGCGGTGATGATGAAGATCACCAGCAGCACCAGCATGATGTCCACCAGCGGAATAACGTTGATCTCCGCCATTTCGCCGCCGCCATCCTGGTTGAAGCCGCCGAAGGCCATTAGCGGCCCTCCGCCACGGGGGTGGCGCCGACGTGGATGGGCGCCACGGACGCGGCCTCCATCAAGGCGCCGGTGGTCAGGTAGGCGTGCAGGTCATGGGCGAAGGCGTCCATCGCCTGGGCCTGGGTGCGGTTGAAGCGGGTCGCCGCGTTGTAGGCCAGCACGGCGGGGATGGCCGCCGCCAAGCCCGCGGCGGTGGCCACCAGGGCCTCGCCCAGCGGCCCGGCCACCACGTCCAGGGAGGCGCTGCCGGTGGTGGCGATATCGATCAGCGCATGGTAAATACCCCAAACGGTGCCGAACAGGCCGATAAAAGGCGCGATACTGCCGACGGACGCCAGAATGGCCAGGCCGCCCTGCAGGCGCGCCTGTTCCCGGTTCATGGCGTTGCGGATGCTGCGCACCAGAAACTCGTCGGCGCTGCAGGCATCCCCCAGGCGCACCGGGTCCCGGCTGCGGTAGTGGTTCAGGCCCCGGATGCCGGCACGGGCGATGGCGGCCAGTGGAGAGACGGAGGCCTCGCTCACGGCCAGGGCGGCCGCGCTGCCCCGGGCATCCCAGAAGGCCGACTGGAAACGGGTGCTGGCATGGCGGATGCGCCAGGCCCCCAGGGTCTTGCCCAGGATCAGGGACCAGGTGGCCACGGACATGAGCAGCAGGGTGAGGAACACCCCGATCAGGACCGCATCACCCTGTTCGAATACCAGCGCGAGATTCATTCAGGCCTCCAATTTGAAGTGTATGGGTACGCGCACCCAGGCCTCCACGGGCCGGCTGCCCTGGCGGGCGGGCTCGAAGCGCCACTCGCGCACGGCCTTCAGCGCGGCCTCGTCCAGGCGTTGGGAGCCGCTGGAACGGGCCAGTTCCACCGTCATGGGCTGACCCTGGGGGCTGACCCGCACGCGCAGCTCCACTTCGCCTTCCTCGCGCAGGCGGCGCGACAGGCGCGGGTAGGCGGGCGGTGGGTTGTTCAGGTAGTCGGCTTCGTAGTCGGGCGCGACGACGGCCGGGGGCGCGGGCTCCGCCTTGGTTACGGCCGGTTCCGGACTGACCTCGGGAGCGGGCTCGACCGGCTTCGGGGCCGGGGCGCGCTCGACGACCGGCTGCTTGAGCCTGGGTTTCTTCTCCGCAACCGGTTCCGGTCGCGCGGGTGCGGCGGGCGCCTCGACCGCAACGGGCGGCGCGGGCGCCGGCTCCGCTTCAGCGGGGGCGGGTGGAGATTCCGGCCGGACCGGCGGCCGTGGCGCCTCGATGAGGGCCACCTGCACACGGGGCGCCTGGGGTTGCGGTGGGCTGGGCACGTCGCTCAACACCCAGGCCACAGCCGCACCGTGCAGCAGCAGGCTGCCCCCCAGCGCCAGACGCGTGCCCCGGTGGATGCCGCGGCGGGCGCGGGCGCGAGCGGATGCCGGCAACGGGAGAACAGACGCCTGACTCAACATGAACGCGATTATTAGTGAGAATCATTATCATTGTCAACAATTCGCGTGACATGACCGCCCCGGGGCACGGGGCCGTCGGCGGGCATCCGCCTTTCAACAACGATGTTCACCACTCCCACTCGATGACAAGTAAAATATAAAAACTATTTACAAACAACATATTATGCAACTCTACGCCATGGGATTCCATGAACAATACTGACACCTCTCACTTAAACGGTTTGGAGCGAACCACCGCCAAGCGCTCCAGCCTTACGGCCCAGTCCTTGAGGTCGCTGTCGTTTATATTGGCAAGCACATCCAAGTCCACACGAACGACCTCATTCTGGATTCATCCTCACTCTGGATTCATCAGAAGACCTTGCGTTGCGCAGCGCTTCGATAGGTTGGGTGTCTACTTCCTGCAAAAAAAGCACGCCTGACCACAGGACTGGTTCGGTCTGTCGAACTCTGTCGGTGGCACTTGCCCACCGTACTGGACATAGTCGCGTCCTACTCGGAGATGATGCGATAATATCGTGCGCCACAGATGTGCGCATGGGTAGACAAGAAGATTGCAGCCTCGGCTCGGGCTGCTTCAACCCGGAGGTGCCATGGCCACAACTTCTCGCCGTGCAGTGACGGCCGCAGGCAGCAAGCCCGGCAAGCCAGTAGTCGCCGCGAAGAAGACTGCCCCCACTAGCTCACCCTACCACCTGCGTATCTCGCGTCTCACCGTCGACAAGCTTGGTGTCAAGCTATACGACAAGGCCAGTGCGGTGGTCGCCGAACTAATCGCCAACGGCTACGACGCCGATGCTGAAACAGTCACCGTCCGTCTCCCGCTCAACCTCCAACTGGCCTCGCAGGCTGGCGGCAAGCTGAAAGACCTCGGCTATGTGATCGATGTCGAGGATAACGGGCACGGCATGACGCCCGAGGAAGCGATCGGCTTTTACTTGCGGGTCGGCGCCGACCGTCGGACGGGCAGGGGCGAGGACGGCCGCAGGTCGCGAAAGAAGAAACGCCCCGTCATGGGTCGCAAGGGTATTGGCAAACTGGCGCCCTTCGGGATTTGTCGCCGCATCGAGGTATGGTCAGCCGGCGGGCCCAAGACCAAGAATGGCTACGCCATCACGCACTTCTTTATGGACTTCGACAAAATCGTCACCGATGACGATGAGGCGGTCCCGCTCGAAGTCGGCAGTGAAGATCGTGGCTGGAGCAAGAAGTCGGGGACTCGAATCAGGCTGACTTCCTTTCTGGCAAAGCGTGTTCCCGATCAGGAAACGTTCCTGCGTCAACTGGCGGTGCGGTTCACCTTCGCCAAACCAGATTTCAAAATTTTAATCATCGACACAGCCACCGAGGGCGCGAAGCCGGTCAAAGTCAATCCGCTGGACATACCGTTGCTGCCTGGTTCGAAGATAGACTTGGCTAGCCGTCCCGTCATCGCTGACGACGGCTCCACGCTGCCGGTACTTGGCTGGCTTGGCATGGCTAAAGAAGCCTACAAGAACGAAGAGATGATGGGCGTTCGAATCTACGCTCGTGGCAAGATCGCAGGTGTGACACGAGACTTCAATCAGCCCGCCGGCTTCACCGGCGAGTTCACCATGCGCTCTTATTTGGTCGGCCAGGTTGAGGCGGAGTGGTTGGACCTCGACGACGGTGACGATCTTGTTCGGACCGACCGCCAGGACATCCTTTGGTCGTCGGACTATGGGGAACTGCTGCGACGCTGGGGAGCGGAGCTCATTAAGGAGATCTCCCGCATCTCACGTGAGCCGCGTCGGGTGCGCGTACGCGACGAGTTCCTACGAAAGTCCGGCATCGAAGAAAAGGCACGGCAGCGGTTTGGCGACAAGCAAGTAGCTCGTGTAGCCATCGACTTGGCCAAGAAGTTTGGCGGCTTCGCTGCCGAAGACGAACTGAGCGACAATGTCTACGTCGAGGACCTTTCGCAGATCATTCTTTCGGTCGCGCCGCACCAGGCACTGATGGAGGCCTTCCACGAATTCACTAACCAGGTGATGAAGGGTGAGGCATCGATTGACCAGATGCTGGACATTTTCAGCAAAGCGCAGATCGCCGAGCTGGCCTCATACGCTCAGATCGCGGCCCAGCGTGTACGGGTAATCAAAGACCTCCAGCAGATCATCGATGTGTCGATGGACGAGAACCAGTTCCAAGTGCTGATCGCGCAAGCACCTTGGCTTATCGAGCCGTCTTGGACGGTGATCACGAAGAACCAGAGCCTGAAGAACTTCAAGCACACATTCGAGAAGTTCTGGAAGCGGACTCATGGCACTGATGTTATCCTTGCCATTGGTCAAGAAGCCAAGCGACCGGACTTCACGCTGGTCAGCATCGACGGGCTCCTTCACATCGTCGAGATCAAGAAGGCAGAACACGCTTTCGACGACACTGACTTCGATCGACTGATCAACTATGTTGATGCGTTCGAACAATTTTTTAATGAGAATTCCGAGACCGTCATGGAGTTCTACAGGGGATGGCAGATTGACATCGTCGCAGATGGCGAAAAGCTCAAGAAAAGCTCCAATAGACACGCTTACAACGGATTCGTGGAATCAAAGCGCGTAAAACGTATGTCGTGGCGGGATTTCTTGAGCCGCGCAAAGAAGGTGCACGAGCAATTCCTTGACGTGCATGATCTCGGCGCCGAGAAGCGGCTGGGGAAGTGGGCATGAGCAGGCTGCGCGCCGTTAGCCTTTTCTCCAACTGCGGCGCCGGCGATGTCGGCTACCGCGCAGCGGGCTTTCACTTCGATGTGATGGCTGAGCTAGACCCGCGGCGGCTGGACGTTTGCTTGCTAAATCACCCTGGCGCCGAAGGCGTTCCAGGCGATTTACGCAAGACATGGCAGACCGTGATTAAAAAGTACCGAGCACGCGCGGGGCAGGCGCGCCCTGCCCTGCTCTGTGCGTGCCCACCTTGTCAAGGATTGAGCTCTGCACGCTCAGGCAAAGGCAGCCACGATGATGCCGAAGCCGGCTCCAAGGACGAGCGTAACCTGCTGGTCACGGTAATAGCCAATGTCGCGTTGAAGCTGATGCCCTCCCTCATCGTAGTCGAGAACGTTCCCGCGTTCTTCACTCGCAAGGTATATCACCCGAAGGATAAGAAGCCAGTCTCGGCCGCGAACTACCTCATCACCTCGCTGGCAAGCCACTACGCCGCGTTTCCTATGGTCGCAGACCTCTGCGACTTTGGTGTCCCGCAGTCACGCAACAGAGCGTTTCTGACTTTCGTGCGCAGGGACCTGCCGGGACTGAAGGAACTCCTGCGTATCGGCAGGACGCCGTTTCCGCGGGCAACGCATGCTCCCGATGTGGGTAACGCAATGCCGATGTCACTTGCTGACGCGCTGGCGGCATTCGCACTCCCGGATCTGGACGCGGCGACACCCGAGGCCGCTCAAGCGGAAAAGTACGCAGGCTTTCACTCCGTGCCCGTGTGGGACGAACGCACCTACGCAATGGTGGCGGCGATTCCAGCCGGCACGGGTCGCAGCGCATGGGACAACGATGTCTGTCACCACTGCGGGCCAGTCAAGACATTGCCCAAGACGGTCACTTGCCCGAAATGCTCGGAGCCACTTCTTCGCCCCATCATGCGGGAGGACGATGGCAGCTATCGGCTGATCAAAGGATTCAAGAGCAGCTACCGCCGGATGTATGCCGACCGCCCTGCCGCTACCGTCACTACCGCAAGTGGACACATCGGCAGCGATTACACCATCCATCCGACGCAAAATCGTTTGCTCAGCCCACTGGAGTGCGCGCTCCTCCAAACTTTTCCGAGCGACTTCAAGTGGGGGGATGCGCTAAAGAAGCTCGGCCACACCAATGTCCGCGAGATGATTGGTGAAGCCGTCCCACCCGCATTCACGAAGCTGCATGGTGAAGTCTTGCACGGTATCCTGAAACGTAAATGGGCCCGCGCACCCATGGCTTTGAGCGATGAGAGAATAATCAAAGGATGGACCAAGCTCGCTGCGGCATCCAAGAAGGACGGTCGCAAAGACCCCCGCGATTACTTCGACTATGCAAAGCCCGCAGGGCGTTCGACGCTGCTGAACAAGCGCGGCGGAAGTTCAGCATCCGCTCGGGCCTGACAATCGACTACCGGCGTTCGAGGAAAGCGTGCAGCCGTGCTTCGAGGTGAGGAGCGTCCCGCACCTCGCATTCCCACACGACTAGAACATCCCACCCCAATGCGCTGAGAGCATCCAGGTTCCGCCGATCTCGTCGCCGGTTGCCTTCGATTTTCGCCGCCCAGGTGCTCGCGTTGTTGACAGGGTGCGTCGCGCGCCTACAATCCTGGTGGCCATGCCAGAAGCAGCCATGAACGAGCACGATCTTCCGATGCCGCGGCAAAACGATGTCGGGTGTGCCAGGAAGGTCCTTGCGGTGCAGTCGAAATCGATAACCCATGGCATGAAGAACGCGGCGCACACGAAGCTCGGGCTTCGTGTCCCGCCCTCGCACGGCCAGCATGCGGCGGCGAGTCTCCGGCGCTACCTGCGTGTATGCCATCGTTTGGTCAATTGCTTGTATGAGCAACGCCAGCACATTCAAGCGGAAAAGCACGACATATCTCCTTCTCCTGTTGTGCTTCCTCACTGCGCCGTCGACGCTCCACCTCCACACTTAAAGCTCTGCTGGGCAAGACTGCGAGTTCGGCATCAGTAAGGCTCGCCAGCATGGCGTGCAGACGCGCAGTGGACACATGAGCCATGCTCGCTCGGACATGCTCGATCACATCAAGCTCTTCTACAACCCGTCTGGGCGTCACGGTTTCACCAACCGGCTCTCGGCGGTAGAGTTCGAACGGCAGTACTTTCTGAAGAACGGGACCGCCTAGGAAGTCCATGGCGATTCAGAATCGCCATGCATCATGCCATGAAAAAATGATGATTGGCTATGCTAAAGTTGTCAGACGGCACCGGACACAGTCACAAAAAAGTCCGCAGTGACGTGAGCTTAGGTACGTTCTAGTGTCACTCTGAACCAGGCGATACCAGACACCAGTATCACTCCCACTCGATCGTCCCCGGCGGCTTGCCGGTGATGTCGTAGGTGACGCGAGAGATGCGTGGGATTTCGTTGATGATGCGGCGCGAGCAGTGGTCGAGGAACTCATAGGGCAGGTGCGCCCAGCGGGCGGTCATGAAGTCGATGGTCTCGACGGCGCGTAGCGCGACGACGTAGTCGTAGCGGCGGCCGTCACCGGTGACGCCGACGGACTTCACCGGCAGGAACACGGCGAAGGCCTGCGAGACCTTGTCGTAGAGGTCGTGCTTGCGCAGCTCTTCGATGAAGATGTGATCGGCCAGGCGCAGGGTGTCGGCGTATTCCTTCTTCACGGCACCGAGGATGCGTACGCCCAGGCCCGGACCGGGGAACGGGTGACGGTAGACCATGTCATAG
>Ga0265293_10013596_pt1 | contig 10528 bp, 8 predicted proteins | sample Munlanlewell138R_FD_192505 | JGI IMG/M metagenome (GOLD analysis project Ga0265293, IMG submission 192505) | Leachate microbial communities from a municipal landfill in Southern Ontario, Canada - Leachate well 138R | ecosystem: Engineered > Solid waste > Landfill > Unclassified | place: Canada... | reverse complement strand
CAGACGTTTCGGCCAGTTGCCGGCCAATGTCGAGGCACGTATCGAGCGGGGCTCTTTGGCACAGATCGAGGCCTGGTTTGATGAAGCCATCGATGCACCTTCACTGGCTGATGTTTTTGGAGAAGGTAAGGGGTAGATGTAAAGGGTGTGCCGACGATAGGAGGCGCACCGGGTGTAGCGGGATAATTTGGTGCGCTTCGTTCCTCAGCACACCCTATGGGATCGAGCCTGTCGCGGAATCTCTCGACCCTGAACAATGGCATCCTCATAGGGTGCTGCCGACGATAGGAGGCGCACCGGGTCTAGCGCGGTGGTTTGGTGCGCTTCGTTCCTCGCTCCACTGCAAAGTCTGAAGCTGGCACGCAGTACCTACTTCTATCGGCGGGTGCAACAGACTTTGCCCGATAAGAATGCTCACGTGCGGGTGGCTATCCGCACCCTTTTACAATGAGAACTACCGCTGTTATGGCTATCGGCGGATTGTTGGGGCCTTGCGACGCCAAGGCGTGCGTCTATCGGAGAAAGTCGTGCGCCGCCTGATGGCCGAAGAGTCGCTGGTGGTGAAAGCGCCCCGCCGCCAACGCTTTTCTACGTATGCCGGGGATCCGACGCCTGCGGTGCCGAATCTGTTGAATCGCGACTTTCACGCCTCGGCGCCGAATAGAAAATAGTTGACTGATTTGACGGAGATTCACATTCCAGCCGGGAAGATTTACGTATCACCAATCGTCAACTGCTTCGATGGACTGGTGGTGGCCTGGAACATCGGCACGCGCCCGGATGCAAATCTCGTCAACACCATGCTGGATCACGCAGTGCAGACCCTTCAACCGGATGAGCGTCCGGTTACTCATTCGGAGAGGGGCTCACATTACCGATGGCCTGAGTGGATCCGTCGCATTGATAGCGCCAGATTAGTGCGATTGATGCGCAGCAGGAAAGGCTGCTCGCCAGACAATGCGGCTTGCGAGGGGTTTTTGGACGCCTAAAGACTGAGCTGATCTATCCGAGAACCTGGCAGGATGTCACACTGGATGACTTTATGAAACGGATCGACGGCTATATTCGCTGGTACAACGAGCGCCGGATCAAGCTCTCCCTTGGTGCTCGTAGTCCCATTGAGTATCGCCAGGCGTTGGGACTGATGTCTGTATAAACGTCCAAGAAAATGTCCGCACCCCTCATGTGCAGTTGTTCTGCTGGGTCATTACAGCAAATCGAACTGGCGACTGGCTTCCGCTACCGTCTGCTTGCCCTGAATGATCTCCCTCACGAGGGCTGACTTGCGCTTGGCAGTCCAGCGCTTGATCTCTTCGTCCATCTCAATGCTCACAAGTATCTCCTTGTTGGAATAATACCTGAGCAGGAAATCACTGGGTTATTACACATCCGCGCATGAAGAGAGAATATCATTTTTCTCATAGTTGGCGTGGTCCACCGCCAGCCGAGGTGACCGATGATCACAATGCCACGGCATGGCCTCGCTATACACCTCCTGAGTATATAGCCGAGCATGCGAACCTAGTTGGCGAGGCTCTAACACTAAATGATATCGGCGAAACCGCTACGTACGCGTTGGAAAAATGCATATCCAGAGAAGCAAACTACAATGCCGACAGAAGCGGGGATCAAGATAAAGCTCACAGGAGGGACGACGCCAGCAACTACGCTCATACGAAACGCTTCAATGAAATATGTGAGAGGATTGTAAAACATCACAGCGCTAAAGCCTTCGGGAACTGCCTCAGGAGCATAAAACACCGGACTCAAAAACATCATCGCCGTAGCGATAAAGCCCACCACATAGACAACATCCCGCAGATACACTGCCAGAGCACTGACAAACCACGCAATTCCAAACAAAAAGAGGATATAAGGTAACGCTATCAGCGGAAACAAAAGAGAGGTGAGCTTGACGCCTTCTCCGGAGAGCAATAAAAATCCTTGCAGCACCACAAATGCGATCAAAAAGTTAAAGGCTGCTGATAGGACGGTCACCATGGGAATGATTTCAAGTGGAAACACCACTTTTTTGACATAGTTGGTATTGTTCTGAATCACTGATGGAGTGCGAGTGAGAACCTCAGAAAACAGGAAATACACAATCAGGCCCGAGAAAATGAATCCTGAAAAGGGAATGTCACGACCATCGTATAATTGGGGAAGCCGGGCTTTGAATATGTGAGTAAAGACAAAATAATACACCAATAATAATAATATGGGGTTGAGAACCGACCAGAACAGTCCTAACCATGAGCCTCGGTAACGGGCGCTGATATCCCGCTTCACCAAAGCCAGTAGCAGGTTTTTGTGGATAGACAGCCGGAAGCGATTCATATTGAAGCTCCCGCTTGACCATCGTCCTCTTCCTCGATCGAGCAAAACGCCAGAGGAATCCCCATGATGCCATGGACCACATGGCCTTTTTCGGCATGGAACACCAGGGCGTCGTGGAGCCAGCAATGCTGTACATGGTCTGTTTGAGTGCCGGATGCGACGGAAACGGAGACAATATATTCGCTGATGGCGAGGTAGGGCATGGTGATTCCAAAGCGTACTTCGTACAAGCGTCCGGCCGTGGCACTGATTGGCTGATCGTGGTGGATAATGCAATTGTTGTCGCCAAGGATTACCTGTCCCAGCCGATCCTTGATGAGGAAGCCCACAATCAGACGTTCGAGGTCCCGAAGCGCTTGGAAGCGATAGCACAGGATAACAGGGGTGCCGCCTACGATGCCGGACAACCTGCGCCCCTGCACATCACGAAAGCACACGTCGATTATAGTGGCGCCGTCATCGCCGAACCCCCGACAGTTTTCATTAAAGGCATGTACCTCAATGCTGTTAAACAGGGCAGGGCTTTGAAGTAAGGGTTCGCGGGCATCAAACCAGGGTTCAAAACCTCGTTGAGGGGCCACTGGCGTCACGAAGTTGCTGGGGCGAGTTTCAACAGGGGCGACAGCTTGTTGTTCGCCGTAAATATGTTCGAGATATCGGTCGAGCATTTCTCTGGGATCGCCCATGGCCATCTGGCGGCCACCGTCGAGCCAGATTACCTGGTCGCATAACTGGCTGATGGCGCCTGCATCGTGGCTGACAAAAAGAATCGACCCCCGCGATTTGAAGTCGTCGAGAAAACGCATGCACTTCTGTGAAAACAGCACGTCACCAACGGCCAGCGCTTCGTCGATAATCAGCACATCAGCGTCAACATGAACGATCACCGAAAATGCCAGGCGCACGAACATACCACTGGAATAATGCTTTACCGGCTGGTCGATAAAGTCACCGATACCGGCAAATTCGATAATGCCTGGTAATTTGGTGTTGATTTCATCCTCGGTAAGACCGTGAATGGAGGCATTGAGAATAGCGTTTTCCCGCCCGGTGAAATCTGGGTTGAACCCTGCGCCGAGCTCGAGCAAGGCGGCAACCCTGCCAGTGCGCTCTACTGCGCCAGCCGTTGGAGTTAGGGTGCCGGAAATGATCTGTAATAGGGTGGATTTGCCGGAGCCATTGCGGCCGATGATACCCAGGGTCTCCCCCTGCCGGAGTTCAAAGTTGATATCGTCAAGTGCGCGGAATATCTGGCAGCGCCCCCGATAACCGGGCAACAGATAGCTGAGCAGTCTTTGGCTCGGTTTGTCGAACAGCTTGTAGTGTTTGCTAATAGCTGAGACTTTCAGAGCGGGAACGGTTTGATTGAGTGTGAGCATTGATTGCCGTGGTTGGGTTGCACCATTGCGCCGGGAGACAGCCCGGTCTTGTGAGGCGGGCCAGTATAACCTGCTGACCAAATCCTGATCAACGAGATTTCTCCAAAGGGAGGGTCGGTGTACGGGGAAAAGCTACCCGCGATCAATGACGCCAGCGTACATAGATCGCGGTAAAACCGTCACTGTGATCGAAGAACTGAATTATTCAGTGGTAACTTTATCGTCCTTCGGCTGATACCGCAGCTCTGTTTGCTGCAGTAACTCAGCGTTTACCTCAAGGCCCAGATCAACTGTACCAGTTTTCACAGCGTTAATTATTGCTGTACGCTGCTTTTGCTCTTCAGATTTTTTAAGGCGCTCGATGATCTGCCTTTCCACCTTGTCAAAAGGTTGGAATCCGGCTTCCAGCCGCTCGTTAACGCGGATGATGTGGTAGCCGTAATCGGTTTTCACTGGCGCGGAGATCTCGCCTAGCTTGGTCATAGCAAAGGCGGCATCTTCAAAGGGCCCGACCATCTTTCCGCGAGCAAAAAATCCCAGGTTGCCGCTATTGGTCGCAGCGCTAGGGTCGTCTGAATACTCCTTGGCAAGGGTAGCAAAATCCTCACCCTTTTTCAGACGAGCAAGCACCTCATTGGCGCGTTGCAGGGCCTCCTCAGCACTCCGCTCCTGGCTAGAAATAAGAATATGCTCGGCACTGACTCGTTCGGGTACATGGTAGGCGTCTTTGTTGGCTTGGTAATCCTCTTCGGCAGCGGCACGCCAGTCTATTTTGGCGAGGGCGCTTTCCACTTCGGCCTTGACCTGAAGGTTCATCAGTTGGCGGTCGCGATAGTGCTCTACCATCCAGTCCAGTTCGTCGGCTTCGATCACGCTGTTTTCGGCGCCGCGAGCGGCAAGTGCCTTGATAACATATAGACCTTCGTAGACATCCCGAACCGCTCTCTCACGAGCCAGAGCCTGATCACGCTGGGATTCAGGTATAGCGGTTTTGACATAGTAATCGAAGTCTCGAGTCGTGACAGTAAACCCGGATGTGCGGAGTACTACCTCTTCGGAGTCGGTTGCAAGGGCTGACCCTGTTATTGTGGAGGCGAGTGCCAAGGGCATGAATAGAAAAAAAATACGAGATTTCATCATTTGATATACAACTTAGAGGAATGCTGGAAGACAATAAATAGATTCGCTTTTTGCAGGGGAAATCAACAATGAACTCAGGGGGCGCGTTACCTAAGAGGGAAGCGCCCCCAGATCGATTATTGATATGCGCGACTCGCTGTCACAGCATTTTGGTTGGTATTGTCATGCTTCACATTAATATAATACGTGTTTCCCTCTTGCAGCAGGCAGCTTGTCGAGCCGTTTGTTGTTGAGGTGGAGAATGATAGGATAAAGGCAGCCGACGGCGGAGAGCAGAAATAGCCGGGTAATGAATCGTTGCTACCAGGTGCTGCGGATATCCAGACTTTGGTTGCGCTCCCAAGGTTCTGGAATGAAAATGCTTTTTTACCTGCCGTTGCTGTAAAGCTGGAAGCCAGGGTTTTTCCTTTGGGGATAACGATATTTCGGCGGTTTTCTGTAGCGTTGGGGATGTGGTAATTACAGACAAGATTCTCTCCCTCCGTGCAGGCCTCAGGGTCGGTGGGGCCCGGCTCATTCGGGTCTGGCTCATTAGGATCAGGTTCATTGGGGTCTGGATCAGTAGGGCCAGTGCCGGGAACTCCAATCTGAGCACTACCCGAAGCCAAGGTCAGCTCCAGGGTATTGCCGGTCATCTTAAAACTGCTGATATCGACGCCATTCAAGGTCGTATTGCCCACTTTCAAGCTAATGGCGTGGCTGTAAGAGCAAGCAAGGGAAAGCGCCAGTCCGGCGGCGAAAAGGGACTTTTTCATAATATGAATCCTGTGGGATCGGTTCGGATAATAACAGCTGACAAAAGCTACCACGAAATTCATTGTCAGGCAATGTTGCAGCACGCAAAAAGTGATCTAAAACCAAAAAAGGCGCCATTGCTGGCGCCTTTTTATTGGCTCATCTGAAGCAATCAGTCCAGATGTAAGTCTATAGCTTAGTCAAGGATAATGACTTGTTCAGACTTGTGCCTAACGGCCGCGCCGTAGTTGGACAATACGCCGTCAAGGTCACCGTTCTGGTAATTGATAACAGCAAAGCCGGTAGCTGGCAGGCCGCGGAACACATCGCCATTAATAGCTGCCAGGGAGCGGGCGCTGCCTGACGTCAGATTGTCAAAGCTTATACGTGCCCAACCTTCGGTGTATCCTGGCTCAAAACCGTAGCGGATACGGTCTGAGGCATGAAGTACGCTTTCTTCGCTGGTATCCCGGCTGAACTGGATAATGCTAACTTCGGTGCAAAGCTGGAACTCAAAGTCTTCTTCCACTGGCTGTGGGGAGAACCCGCCTTCGACAAGTGTGAAAGCTTCCTCACGGTCCCAATGCTCCAGCCCAATGCTTTCGCAAGCTGTCTCACGATCATCCCCTTCTTTCACGCTCCATACGTTAGTGAAGGGGGCGACAGGCGTATTACCCTGAACATAGAAACGCTTGGTGGGCATAGTCACAACCCAGTTGGTCTGAGCGTTGATGACAGGATCCACAACATAGTCGTTGCTGATATTGGCGCTCATAAAGAGAGCGCTGACCGCATCATAGCCTGTGGGGAACACATAGTCGTTGGCGTCGTTGCCATCAAAGATGGTTGCTGTGGGCTGGGCCTGGGCAAGGCTTGGCCGCTCATCACCAGGCAGGTAGTGAAGCAAAAGGGCATCTTCTGGGTCATTGAATGCGTCGATAGCGACGGCATCGTAGCCCACAGAAGTACCATCGGCGCCGTTGATAACTACGCCATAGCCCCACAATCCGCCGCTCGGGGAGGTTTCGCCATCCCAAGGCAGGAGTTGCGCCGCGGGATTATTTACCCAAGTTCCGCCTGCGTTCCAAGCTGCCCTGAGATTTCCGCAGTTATTAGGAACGCCAGCTTCATTGTGCACAGCGTCTGCGCCGAGGCCGGTGTTGGGGTCGAGCTGGCCCATTTCGATGATTTCGATATAGCCGGCAGTGGTGCGCTCGATGCTGTTATCTACGTCGCCTTGGTAGTTGAACCGAACGAAGTTCTGGTCGCGCTGGACTTTGCCATTGGCGAGAGTGGTTTTAGTGCCGCTGTGGCCGCCAACAGAGGTGCCGAGTTCAGGAACGGTGCAGGAATTGTCTACGGTGCGCACCATTGCGCCACCGGTAGTGCCATTGCGGGTGATTACCGCGGCCCACTCGTCTTCAGGAGACAGGTACAGGTTAAAGTCGAGCACCTCCTGGCTGTTGCTGGCCTCGATGAAGCGTACTTTTACGGCCTTGGTGACGTTGGTAGTGTTGACCACGTGCACATAGGTGTCGTTGCCGCCCTGGGCTGAATAGAAGGGGTAAATCAGCGCTTCCCCGGTGCCTTTGTCGTTGATGTGCATGCCGGCCTGGACAGCGCCTACTGATGCCAGCATGCCTGCTGTTACTGCCAGTGATAAAAGTTTCTTCTTCATTTTGAATCTCCTAGGTTTAAACATTGCAATGTGCAACAAATAACGGATGGACGTTGTAGCGGCAAGCCCTGTTTGAGCGAGGTGAGGAAGTTAAGCTCTGCCTCCGTTACCTTCGCTTGGCAGGTTTGTTACCCTCTCCTCCCGAGTTGTAGCGGGTTGTAAGGTATCACAGCGACGGCGGGTTTAACAATCGGAAAGCCTGCAAAAGTGTGGACTGTTTCACACCGTTGCCTATGCCATCACCCACATAGCGAGCAGCGTTACGCCAAATTGTTCATCTGGGGCCGGTGGCGATCAGATCAGCGGAGGTAGATGTACCATTGGTTATCCACTTTCACCCAGCGTTCGTCAAGGCTGCTGGTGTTGGATATCCTGGGGCGAGCCATTTCATAAGTTATTTGGGCCTCTACGTCACAGCGATCTTCCTGGCAGGTGACTTTGCCAATCTTGGCATCAGTCCAGTTCACCGCGCCCCGATAGCGAGCAGCATACTGGTTGCGGGTCTCCCTAGTGCGAAAGGTCGGTGTCGTATAGGAATAAGCTTTGTCGACATCCCGAGCGAGTAGTGCGTCTAGCCGTTCCTGAGCGCGCTTGGCGACCTGTTCTTCCGGCGTTTTCGGGGTGCCGAGGCCGGCGCAGCCGGTGATCAGCAAGGCAGCCGCCGCCAGGGCCAGGGCGGTGCGAGCGGTGGCGATAAAGGTGGAGGGGCGGGTGCTGTGTGGTGTCACGGGTGGTTTACCTCTCTTGTTGCTGCGGTTTGTTGCTGGAAATAGGTTACTGATCTAAGAGCCTGTTCAAAGGCTCTCAAGAAGCATCGGGTGAAGCCCCTCATAGGGTGCGTTGACGAAGGAAACGCACCAAAGGCTGGCAGCCATCTCGGTGCGCTTCGTGCCTCAGCACACCCTATGCGGGGGGGATATCGGCTGTCGGAAAAACTTCGAACAGCGGCGGGCAGCCGTCCCGGTGCGCTTCGTGCCTCAGCACACCCTATGCAGAGGGGGTATCGCCTGTCGGAAAAACTTCGAACAGGCACCAAGCGGAGTGGAACCCTGTGCTGGGCCATATCAGTGGGTATCCGTCGTGCCGGGCTGGGTTTGGGTGCCGGACTCGGCTGGGACCGGCGCATCCGACGAGGGGATGGGCGCGGGCAAGGTCGGTGTCGGCAAACTCGACAGCGGCAGATCGTTGAAGTGTTGCAGGCCCTTCATCCGGGCGCGCATCTCGCCGCTGATATCGCGCAGGTCCTGCTCACCACGGATCACTCGGGGGGTAATAAACACCAGCAGCTCGGTGCGGGTGCCATTGATGCTGGTGCGGCCGAACAGGTTGCCGATCACCGGGATGGTGTGCAGGAAGGGAATGCCCAGCTTGCCGCTGCTGCGGTTGTCGCGGATCAGCCCGCCGAGCACCACCGTTTCGCCGGAGGGCACCGCCACCCGGCTGCTGACATTGCGTTCGAGAAAGCTGCGCTGGTCGGTGGCGGTGTCCACCGGGCCGATATCGGTGACCGATTGCAGGATATCCATGGTCACCAGGCTGCTGGCGTTGACCGAGGGCGTGACCTCGAGCTTGACGCCGGTGTCCTTGTATTCGATCGAACTGCTGAGGTGGCCGCCATCGGACACCACGGTGCCGGACTGGATGGGCTGCTGATCGCCGACATGGATGGCGGCGGTGAAGTTGTCGAGCACCATTACCGAGGGGGTGGAGATCACATTGACCAGGGAGCGCTCGGCCAGGGCGTTGATCACCGCGCGCAGGGTGCCGTCGCTGTTGGCCACCGAGTAGGAGAAGCCGGGGGTGCGCGGCCCGATGGCGCCGCTCTCGTTGAGGTTGAGGATGGCATTGCCGGTGCGGCCGCCGCCGAGGCTGTTGCGCAGGTGCCACTCGACGCCGTACTGGAGATCGTCGACCAGGGTGACCTCGATGATACTGGCCTCGATCAGCACCTGGGTGGGCACCAGGTCGAGGCGGCGCAGCGCCGCTTCGATCTTGGCGAACTCGCGCATCGGGGCATAGACCAGCAGGGCGTTGTTGTACTCGTCGGCGACGATGCGGATGTCGTCGCCGATGGTGAAATTGCCGCCCCGGCGCTGCTTGCCGGAGCCGGTATCGGGGGCGGTGAAGTCGGAGCCGCCACCGCCGCCGCTGCCGGTGTTCATGGCGCTGAGGCCGGGGGCGACGCCGCTGTCGCGGTTGGTGGCGCCGTCCTGATTGGTATTGCTGCCGCTGCCGCCGCCACCGAAGATATTGCTGAGGATCTCGGCGAGGTAGGTGGCGGTGCCGTTCTGCACGCTGTAGACATGCAGGGTGGGTTCGTTGGCGGCGTTCTCGCCCTGGTCGAGGCGGTCGATCCAGGTGCGGATGCGGTCGAGGTAGTGGGCGCGGGGGGTGACCACGAGGATGCTGTTGAGGCGCTCGAGGGGCATCACCCGGACGATGCTGGCGAGGCTGGCAGCGGCGACGCCCTCGGTGCCGGCCTCACTGCCCAGCAGGTGGGCGAGGGCGGCGCTGATGTCGTCGACGGTGCCGTGCTTGAGGGGGAAGATGCCCACCGACATGCCTTGCAGTTGGTCGATATCGAAGGTGGCGACGATCTCCATCCAGCCGTCGACCTGGTTGCGGCTGCCGGCCAGCACCAGCAGGTTGCGGGTGTTGTCGATGCGCACGAAGGCCGACTCGGGGGCCACCGGCTTGAGGATCTCGGCCATTTCGGTGGCGCTGATGTAGTTGAGGGGCACCACCACGTTGCTGAAGCCGGCGCCGGCGTCCTGGGGGCTGGCAAAGCCGGGCATCAGCTTGGTGAGGTTGCCGGAGGCGCTGACGAAGTAGCGGTCGTTGTTGTCGCGGACCATCACCGCGCCGTTGGACTGGAGCAGGGATTCGAGGATCGGCAGCAGCTGGTCGCGGGGCACGGGGGTGCGGGTGCGCAGGGTGATGTCGCCGCTCAGGGGGTGCTCGATGATGTAGTCGAGGCCGAGGATCTCGCCGAGGATGGAGTGCACCACTTCGGTGATGGGCGCCTCTTCGAAGTTGAGGGTCACGTCCTGGCCGTGGAGGCGGACCGGGGGGCGGGCGTCGGGGAGCTTGACCACGCGGTCGTTGCCGCGGAAGAGTGCCGGCTCGGGGTCTGGGGGGGGCGTGGGCGCGGCGGCGGGGGCCGTCGTCCCGGTGGTGGTGCGGGGCTGCGTCGCCACGCCCTGGTCGGTGGCGGTCAGCGAGGCGCAACCGCTCAGCGCCACTATAAGCAATAGTCCCA
>Ga0265293_10013594_pt1 | contig 10528 bp, 5 predicted proteins | sample Munlanlewell138R_FD_192505 | JGI IMG/M metagenome (GOLD analysis project Ga0265293, IMG submission 192505) | Leachate microbial communities from a municipal landfill in Southern Ontario, Canada - Leachate well 138R | ecosystem: Engineered > Solid waste > Landfill > Unclassified | place: Canada... | reverse complement strand
TGTAATAAAAAATAGGGTTCATTAATCCTTTCACCAGTTCGGGACTGTACAACAGAAATAATGGAGAGGAGGGATAGGTGATGTCTACCGTACCAATGGATCCGTTGCTGTTATTTTCTTTTGAAAGAAACAGTAAGGTACCCTCTTCATCCTTCACCAGTTTGTGAGCAGCTATGGCCTGGCGATATGCGAGCGCACATAATTCAGCGTATTTTACGCCTCCGGCTTCAATGGCATCGGCCATCATGCTCCTGTTGAACTGGTCACATTGCACCATGATGGAGGCATAGTCGCTTTGGGCGGATTGAAATGCCTGTAGAATGTCGATAGCTCCGTTATCGGTCCAATAACCTTTCAGGTTCTTTCCGAAATATTGTATTGCATACACATCATCGTAACCCAGCATGAGGAAGCCGGTTGAGTGATCGGTTGTAACTTTTCCGAGATCCTCACTATATGCAAGAACAGTCATCGACTCATTGATCCTACCCGAAAGGTTGGCTGATTCTGCAGCTGAAATCATTCCTGTTGTTCTGAATTCCTTTTTACTGTTCCAATAATCACCAAAATTCAATCTGGAATCCTTGTCGTCAGGACCCGCTACATAGAAATAACCCCAATCGATTCGCACATCGTCACCGCTCTTCCCGAGCACCGGCTGTTCAACCGTTCCGGTTTTAAGGAATGAAAGATTACCCTTTTCAATTTTTTCATAATCTACCGGCTGGCTTACATTGTTGACTGCCCATTGTGGGGTAGCTTCAAAATAAATCTGCACCTCATGTGAGGTTTCGTCTTTTGAGCGTACCTGATAGGATATGTAACTGACCGGGCGGGACATCAGTTCCAGATTGTCCATGAGCAGAGGAGTGGTGAAGATCAGATCCATCTCAACCGGACCACAATCGAAGGTATATATTGTTTGAGTGGGCAATACATTCACAGATTTCTGTATCGCCGTATTGTCAAACGACTCCTTGTCAGCTTCTTTTTCGTACAGTCCGAAATCGACATATCCTCCGCCTGTTCTGTTGTGACAATGAGCAGTAATGATGTTTTCTCCTTTTTTGAGCATTGCTTTTACCTCATCGGGGATTGCCTGTTGCACATTGTAGTTCCATGAATAATCTGTTCCCACCACCTGCACTCCATTGATATATAATTCAAAAATATCATCATGCGAATAATGCAGATAGATATCCTTTTGTGCAACATCATCTTGTAGTTCAAAGACTCTGCGAATCCAGATATCCCGGGTATCCCAAAGGGTGGAAAGATCGGGTTCGTTTTTGGTTCCGAATGCGGAAACACCCGTTTTCCACGCAGCATCGTCGAATTCAATATTTTTCCATGCATCACCCCCGGGTTTGTCGAAGGTATATTTACCTTCCCATTTTTCTTCATGTACCGAGCGCAGGAGTGGTTTCAGTGGCAGCTTCTCCTTACCCATGAAGCGGTAGACCTCGCCATCCACACGAATGGCTCCCAGCAAGGGGAACTCTTTTTCTGTCCAGTGACGCACCTGATCATCATACAGATTGTTGGTGTTGGACCATGCATTAAAGTATGGGTCTACCGTCACCAGTGGATAAGAGGGAGCGCGCAGATCCGTTGAGAGATTTGCAGGGATTACAGGTACAGTTGTGGATTGTTTCCCACAAGACAGCATTAATAACGGAATGATGAAGAGAAAATAATGATTCAATTTGGTCATATCAATGAGATTAAAAAAACAAGAGGTTGTAATGTTGTACAACCTCTTGCAATCACACAATTTATTTTAAACGTACAATATCGGAATAGATAGCCTGATCGGCGCCAACAGTTCTTACCCCTACTCTTGCAAAGAGCGCTTTTGCATTTGCAACGTTTGCATTACCGGAGAGATCCATTGAGAGGTTCAACGAGCCGGGTTGCTGATCTCTGAAGTCCTTTCGTGCGATGTTGGTGGCATCGTCCACGAATGAGGTTTTGCTTACCAGCAGTGTCACATAATCGATGTTTGCAGTAGAAACGATCTTGTTCACATTCAGGTCTGCATTCAGTGTATTGCCGCTCAGCGTTATCGACTCGTTCGAAATGGTGAAGTAGGGTGTTACCGGCACCTCCACCTCGCCAGAGCCCTTCAGGTTCACCACAATGGTATCGCGGGTGTTCACCCAGGGCCCGTTCTTGTCTCCGGTGACCAACAATATATCTCAACTAGACAAATCCTTGTAGATTAACAAAGAAGGTCATATGCAATTTTACTTTATTTTTGACGATTGAATGCTTTAAAAAGATTGATTTATTATTTTTTAAAGGGTAGATTTTTTGCAGACACTATCAATTAGTGTTTCATCTATTTAAGAGTGCTGCAGCACACCATAGATATGGAGCCTGTCCGTGAAAATCACCGGCAAGACGTGGACGATCAAAATAATATTGCTTATCATTCTTCTTGCCGGTACCTATACAAACCTCCGTCACATTATTCCGTTCATCGATGTAAGGAATCATAGCTAACCATGCCTTCCTTACAGCTGGACCATATTCTGCAGCATTCAACCATCCCTGTTGAACACCTCTGATAAATGCATAGGTAAACATGGCTGTTCCGGACGTTTCCGCCCAGAAATCAGGCTCGTCGATGAGTTGGTTCCACATGCCATCGTGCCTCTGAAATTTTTTCAGGTTCTCCATCATGGTAAGATAACCTTCCATAATACGGGCAAAATCTTTGTGCTCCCTGGGTAATTCACGCAGCAAATCGGCCATACCCACCGCCATCCAGCCATCGCCCCGCGCCCAATAATAAGGAACATCAGGGGCATGATAGAAAAGGCCGTTCGCACGCTGCAATTCCTCTAGATAAAGAACCATTTCCTTTGCAGCCCGGTCAATATACTTTGGGTCACCTGTAACTTTATATGCTTCATTTTGTATAACGGTAATCATATACATATCATCAATCCACATACGAGTCTGCCAGGAATATCCTTTTTCGGCCCAGTCCTTTTCTTCCGCTTTTGCATTCACCGGCACTTCCCATTGACTATCGGCATAAGCCAGTCCTATCTCCAGATACCTTTTGTCATTGGTAATTTGATAGAGTTTGAGTGCAAGACTACCAAACATATTGTAGTCTACGTGATTCATGGGAGGTAACAAAACTTTTTCGCGAGTAAAAAAAGGTTCAAACCTATTTTGTAGTTGTTTGATAAGTTCTTTGTCCTTCGTTTGTATTGCATAATCAAGAGCTCCATTCCAAGTACACACTTCGGCATAATGGATGTATTTTCCGGCATAAAGGTCATGTCGTGCATTTACAAAATTATAAGCCAAACGTTTACCGACTTCTTTGGGATCAGATCCCTTCGGAAATTTCTTCAACTCATTCGTCTGTGCCGAAAATAAATAGAAAGGAAGAAGACATAATAAGAAAATCGCCTTTTTGATCATAGTATTATTATTATAATTTATTTATCAAATTAGTTTTACTGATCGGCTAAGCTTATGCTTAGCCGATCAGAAGTAATTAAAAACAGATAATAAAAAAAATTATTCTGTTTTGTCCTCATCAGCTACTGCATCTTCCCAGTTATCCCATTTGAAAACATCTGGATTATAACCGTCATAACCATAATTCTGGCTCAATTCACCTTTGTTGTTAGCAGTAATTGATGCATTATAGATAGGCCAGTACATGTTCTTTTTATCTATTACGAAATTGAGACTTGATTTTGTAGCTACAATTTGAATAGTCTCGCCTTTGTTATACATACCACACTTTGTGACACGCTGATACCAGTAACTTCCGCCTTCAGAATCAGTTCCACTCTGTTTATCAAAAGTATCTAGGTCATATGTATTGCCCCATTCATCAGGTTTACCACTACGTGCGAGACATAGTGATACCCTTTTCAATTCAACATTACGCCATTCTTCGAAGTACAATTCACGGGCTCGCTCATTCATGATATCACCAATAGTTACGGGACCTTCATACAATTGGCTGCATTGTGCACGTTGCCTGATTACATTAAGATCGTCCTTAATTGTAGCGTCATTGGGATTCATGTAAAACTTCGCTTCGGCACGAAGTAGGTAAGCTTCGGCCAAACGGTAAAGATACCAATCAGCAATACCTCCATCTGTTGCTCCTCTGAGTCCATCGGAACCACTGATGTTTTCTTCGTTCACAGGATCGTCCAGATAGAATATATAATGAGGTACATCAAACCAGCGACGGATAGTATCACTACAGAGTAATTTCCCATTGTCGTCGAAAAGGGTAATGGGTTTACCAAACTCTGAAGATGCTTTGTTGTTTACACGATAATCCTCCATGCGCACCCAATTACCGGCTTCGGAGCTATGACGTAAGTCTCCTTCATCCAGCACGTTGTTCACATACCATAGTGTATGATTCTGGAAATAACTCGGACGATAAGTAGCTATGCCTCGACCAAATGCACGCATGTAATCATATTTAGAATTGTAATCATTATGGTTACGTCTTAGGTTTAATAAGGCTTGCTTGCCGTCTTTAGTTTGTACCGCACTGTTGAAGAGGAAAGGATACATGATACGCATGGTAAGCATCTTAACAAAAGATTCTGCTTCTGCACCCCTGTTAGGTATACCCATAATTACTTCCCTGTTGGCAGATATAAGCTTGTTTTCGGCACGATGCAGATCCCAAATAACATTACGCGTAATAGGCCAGGTTTCAGGTTCACCTCCATCGTTAAATGTACCAAAAGGAGTTGTCATAAGCGAATAACCGGATTGATTGATCAGTATATCGGTTTGTTCTTTCGCTTTTTCATACTCCCCAAGTGCCAGATAGCATTTAGCCAACAACATACGGCAGGCTCCTTTATTTACCATACCAATCAGATTCATATCTTTCTGATCGGGTACCCATTCTACTGCAAACTCCATATTTTCAACAAGCATCTCCAGGATAGCGTCACGCTTTGTACTGTAATAATTTTGTTTGGGTACATCCGTCACCTTAGTAATAAGAGGTACATCGCCAAACTGAAAGATCAAAGACAGGTATCGAAAGGAACGGTGGAAATATGCTCTACCCTTGTATGCGTTTTTAGTTGCTTCATCCAACCCTTCTACTCCATCTACATAAGTGAGGATTGTATTCGCATTCAAAATACCAGTATAGGTTTCCTTCCAGAAATACCAGATGCTATTTACTTTCCCAAGATCATTTAAGCTACTAGAGCTTAAGTTAGTAGGTGTCATAAGTGAAGCTACATTATCTAGCATACCCGTTTTGTCTGTCGCAGCTGGAAGTCCCAAATCGGAGAAGATATACTCTGTTCCGATAGGAAGCATTTCATTATGGTCGTGTGCATAATATAGTTTTAAATGACGGTCACTTATGGCCATCGCTGCCATTAGACCCGATTCGGTAGTAAAAGTAGCGCCCGGTTCGTAGAATGATAGCGGTTTCGGGTTAAGATAATCTTCCGAACATCCGCTAAGTAGGACGATGATGCCAACAAACAAGGGAAGGCATATACTATTTAGTTTAATTTGTATTTTTTTCATATTTTCTTCTATTAAGGTTTAAAAAGTTAGATTTAATCCCAATGTATAGATACGAGAAGCCCAATTTCCAGTCTCGGGATCCCCATACTCCCAATCTTTTGCCCATACGGCGACATTACGGACAGTACCATAAATTTTGACTTTCTCAATATCCCATTTACGAGAAATAAACTTAGGTAGTGAATAACCAACCGAAATATTCTCCAAACGAATAAATGAACGATCGTATAATTTTCCCGGGCTGGAAGCTCCAGTAGGTCCTTGTGCTTCAATACGTGCATATTTATCAGTTGGATTATCGAGAGTCCAGTATTCTTTTGCCCGCATATTTGCTACGGCATAAGCAAGTCGTCCCCCATCATCATCGTTGTTTAGATAATTAGTCGATAAACTCTTGTGTCCCATATACGAATAGATATTACATGAGAGACTGAGGTTTTTCCACAATATAAACTCATTACGCATAGACCAATGGAAAGCGGGTGTGGTTTGTCCCAGAAATTCCTTATCATTGTCGTTATAAACGGGAGTTACTGTTCCGTCTGCATTTATGACATCATCAGCAGTATAATTGTTTGCTACCTTCGGATCACCCGGCTTCTGGTTGTATCTTGCCGCTTCTTCCCACTCATCCTTTTGCCAGATCCCTGTCACGCGATAGTTCCAAATCGTACTGATTGGTTGTCCAATAAACCAACCATTCGACAGATCATCACTCTCTTTTGAACCTATGACATTTCCATCTGTGTCCAGGACATTCTCGAATTCATAATACAAATGTTTTATTTCATTCTTATTATAAGAAAGACCGATTGAAGTATTCCATTCCAAAACGTTGTTCTTGATATTTGAAGTGAATAAAGAAAGTTCAATCCCACGATTATCCACCTGTCCAAGGTTCGTAGTAATACTACTAAATCCCGTAAACTCAGGTAAACGCTGATTCATGATCATATCATTGGTGCTTTTATTATAATATTCTATGCTTCCTGATATACGGTCATTGAGGAAACCAAAATCAAGCGCAATGTTCCATGAGGCAGTTTTTTCCCATTGCAACGAAGGATTCGCCATTCGGTTTGCCATTAAATAACGATATAGTTCCAGCTCACCGCTCGAATTGATATAGCCCTGCATTTTACCCGCTCCCTCATACAGGTTAGCCAATGCCAGGTAAGGATTGGCCAACGATCGGTTACCATTCTTTCCGTAAGAAACGCGTATTTTCCCATTATTCATAACATCATTCCATTGGAAGAAATCTTCGTTAGTAAATGTCCAGGCTCCTGCTACAGATGGGAAAAAAGCGTACGGATTAGATGATCCGAATGCAGAATAACCGTCTCGACGAACAGAGCCTGTAACCATATATCGGTTATCATAAGCATAAAACAGGCGAGCCAGAAAGGCATCTGCCGATTGATACGTGTCTTCACTTGAATAGGAACTATCCTCCTTACTGCTGTTTTTGGTATTATGGAACCCCAATGCATCAGAGGGTTGCATATTTCGTGCTTCAATGCGATCCTGCCAATATTGTCTTTCTTCAGCCTCTTGAACCAATGTAACCATGAGGTGATGCCTGTCTTTGAATGTATAGTCCCAATTGATCGTATTGTTTAGCGACCAGTCAAGACGTTTAGCCTGTTCACGATTTACACCACGTGATGCAGGGTTGGAACCAGGTAAATCGGCTGACATGAAGTAGCGGTCATAGAAGAACTGGTAACGGGGCGAGACATTGAATGTATAAGTAAGATGGTAAGGCAAAGTTATTTTAGCATTCATTATGGAATTCAAAACTGTATACCCTTTTTCTAATTCCAGATATTGTTTTTGAAAATGATAGTTGTAACCTCTTTGGCTATATTCTGAACTTAGGGGATACTGTAACAAGTTGCCATCTACATCGGTATAATCAGCATACGGACTATTACGCATATTCTGCTCTTCATCTATTCCGATACTACCATCTGACCGGTCCTGAAAATTTACATTAGCACCTATTTCTAACCAACTATTCACTTTACCATTGATTTTCATATTGGCTCGAACAGCCTGATATTCATCACTTACCAGCACACCTTGATTCTCAAGATAACCAAAGGACAGATAATAGTTTACTTTTTCACTTGCACCACTGACACTGATATTATAATCCTGATTAAAGCCAGTACGGTATGTATGATCTTTCCAATCGACGGTCTTACCGGCCAGCAGATTGGCAAGCACATTTCCCTGAAATCCGAGTCTTCTGCCCCATATGCTCATATTAGATTCCCCTGTGTCGTTTGAGGTATATCCCTTCCAATCATCAATAGAAATATTAGTCAGTTTTTCCGGATTTGTATAATAACCTGGTTGATTGGCATAGACTCCTGTTTGATAAATTTCGTAGAGGCCTGTTTCCGGATTTACTCCGTATGTATTCTTCTCATACCAGTCCTGACGATGTTGTAAATAATTTGATGGAGTGAAGCGTTCACGATAAGTACTTAATTCCGTTATACCGACATTCGTAGAAACATTGACAATTGGCTTACCCTGGCTACCTTTTTTGGTCATGATAATAATAACGCCACTTGCTGCCTTGGCTCCGTAGATAGCTGCTGCAGAAGCATCTTTTAAAATATCGATCTGTGCAATATCATCTGGATTAATTTCCGAAAGTTCACCATAGAACTGCATTCCGTCGAGAATCAGCAAAGGATTATTGTGATTACTTTCAGAATATACAGAATTCTGTCCGCGCAGCATTAGTGTTCCACCACCTTTGGCAGAAGCATCATAACCAACTTGTAAACCCGGAGTACCACGCAGGATGTCTTGTACCGTTTTAGGATTTTCAGTTGCAATATTATCAGGGCGAACCTGAATGACAGAGCCGGTAAGATCTTTTTTTCTCATTGTTCCGTAACCAATAACAACGACTTCTTCCAATGCCTTGGAATCTTCCTTTAGTATGATATTGAAAGGCGATTCACCATCGGTACTTATAATCTGTTCTTCGTAACCGATATAAGTTATTCTCAAAGTAGCTCCATCTTCTATTGTTAGTGAAAAATTTCCGTCATTATCGGTAATTGTACCATTACTGGTACCTACTTCTATAATATTTGCACCAATTATAGTTTCTCCATTTTGATCAGTGATTATTCCGGTAACTTTCTTTTTCTGTTGTGTAACCCTTTCTGAATCGGGTTTTACAACTTTCTCAAAAGGAGTATAAACGATAAGCTCAGCTTGTGCATCATTATGGGCTGCCTGTAAAAAAGGGCTCCAGCACAACAATAAGAATAAGATTATTCTCTTAATTTTAGTAACGCTTTTAAACATAGTGAGATATTCACCCTCTTTGTGTTTGCTCATATTTTTAAATTATTTATTAGATATAATCAATTTGATATTGTAACTTCAAGTTCTCACAGTATAAAGAATTCTTCTAATAATTTGTGATAGGATAATATGCTATTCACTGATTATCAAGTATATTACCTTACATCAAGATCTGTTTCTTAATCATTTCATCGAAATCGCAATTCTATATATGAATATCCATTATTTAACGGTATAGAATATAAAAAGCGACAACATTGTGCTTTAGTATCAGTATTTCAATGCCATATAGATAATCTTAGCCTGCTAATTTATATTAAATTTATTGATGCAATTATTCCAATTTTCCTCATTAGGGTGGCTCCTTTCCCTTCTGACTTTGCAAATGAAATGCTACCTGGAATACAAATGCATCCATTATGAGTTAAAGAAGAAGTGAAACAAAGGAAAAAAAACTATACAAAGAAGGGTGATATAATCATCTCAATAAATAATATAATTTAATCAAAATTCATAAAAAACCATATTTTTAGAATGATTATTATAATAACGTTAGCCAGAAATCAAATAGCATATTTTTAGAACAGGTTGTTGCCAAATAAATTTTGAAATAATGGAGTAATTCTTATTTCTCGATATACATTACTTTTTGGGTTTATTTGGTAAGTCGAATCAATCAAGTTCTTTAATTTTGATATTCCTAAACCACACTTCGTCTCCATGATCCTGTAGAAGAAGTAAACCAGTTTCTGCATTTCCGAAATTGGGCCAGTCTTTGTATTTACTATAATTAACCAATGCTTCCCACATCTGGTTATTGCGCTGGTATTCTATGATTTTTACACCATTGAGCCAATGTTGTACATGATTTCCATTCACAATCACCATAGCGGTATTGAAATCATCTTTGTGGTAAGGTTTATCCTCTGGAGCAGGAATTAGGTCGTATAGCGATCCTAGCTTTCTATTTCCTTTAACTCCAAGCTTTGCATCGGGATGCCTCTCGTCGTCCAGGATCTGGAACTCACACCCAATTGCAGATCCTTGACCTTTGTTTAAATTTGTATCCACAAAATATTTAATGCCACTATTAGCACCATCTGTAATTTTGAAGTCTACTTTCAATATGAAATTTTTGTAAGACTGTGTTGTGACTATATCCCCACCGTTTGTGGACTCACCACCACTGCTTTTATGTACTTTAAGTACTCCATTTTCAATAGACCATCCTTTTGCCGGAAAATGATCCAGTTTGGCACCTCTCCATCCCTCTGTGGTTTTGCCATCCCACAGCAATTTCCATCCTTCATTTCTTTCACTTTCTGAAAGAGTATTGGGCCTTTCTTGTGCTAATAGAGATAAAGCACCTGCCAATGTTAAAATTGTGATTATCGCTTTTCGTAACATAACTATATTTTTAAAGTGTTTCAAATTTTGTAATAATCTTCCCATCCTTTTCTGGGCGGTTCTCCTGTTAAAAATGCATCAGCAAAAGCATCGTTGGTCACCCGTTTGGTATCCCGGTCGAAGAGGATCTTGCGGTTGAGGCGTTGTGCTGCCACACCGAGGCTGAACACCTGACTGAGCGGCGCAGAGACCTCGAACGGTGAGCGTGTCTTCTCCTTCCCCTGACAAGCCA
>Ga0265293_10013593_pt1 | contig 10529 bp, 7 predicted proteins | sample Munlanlewell138R_FD_192505 | JGI IMG/M metagenome (GOLD analysis project Ga0265293, IMG submission 192505) | Leachate microbial communities from a municipal landfill in Southern Ontario, Canada - Leachate well 138R | ecosystem: Engineered > Solid waste > Landfill > Unclassified | place: Canada... | reverse complement strand
AAGGAATATCTACGTCCCGGGGCGGGCGGATTTCGGTGGCACCTGCGGCGAGAGCGGCAGCGTGGGCGGCCCGGCAGTCCGAGACTTTCAGTGCGTAGTGCAGGAGCTGCCCCTCTTGAAGGGCGTGGCCCGGGCGTTCAAATATCTCAACCCAGCATCCCTGCCCTGCGTCGAACAGAGCCGCTCTGTTTCCCTGGTTGTCCCAGGCGAGGACTTCGGGAAAACCGAGACCGTCCCGGTAGAATGAGACGCTCCGGTCAAAATCCTGGGCGGCGATCGCTATGTGATGAAAACCTTGCGCTCCGATGTTGTTCAATTGAAAGCTCCTTTCAGACAACGCCCTGGTTGTACATGGCGGCAATCTGGTCGTCATCGTAGCCGAGCGACCGCAAAACATCGTTGGTGTGTTCGCCAAGCTCCGGAATGGGCGGCCGAGTTGTAGGGTCTTCCATCCCGCTCATCTTGATCGGGTTACCGGCAACGCTGACCGTGCCGGCGATTTTATCCTCTACGGTAACTACCATGTTACGTGCCTGAACCTGCCGGTTCTGGAGGACCTGTTCAATCTTGTTGATTCGGCTGTGGGGTATCCCATTCTCCGAGAAGAGGGACGACCACTCTCCGACGGTCTTTTTTTGGAAAAGGGGTTCCAGTATCTCGTTCAGCTCTTCAAGATGGGCCGTCCGCTTGGGGTTGGTCGAAAACCGTTCATTTGACGCAAGATCGTTGCGGTTCAGGGCGGAGCAGAACTGCTGCCACAGGGCGTCATTACCGATCGCAACGACGAACCAGTCATCCGAAGCACGGTACGCCTGAAAGGGGCTGATGGTGGGGTGTCGGTTACCCAGGGGCTCCGGATTTTGACCGTCCACCTGGTAGCGGGCCAGGGCGTTTTCCAGAATGGCGACCTGAGAATCCAGCATGGCAACGTCCACTTTCTGGCCTTCCCCTGTGGCGTGGCGGTGGTTTAATGCGGCGAGAATACCGATGGCATTGAAGAGGGCCGCGCCGATATCACCAATGGAACAGCCGACCCGTGTCGGTGCCTGTCCAGGCCACCCGGTTACGCTCATGAGACCGCCGGCGGCCTGGGCGAGAATATCATAGGCCGGCTTCTTGCTGTCCGGACCGGTGTGCCCAAACCCCGACGAAACGGCGTAGATGAGCCCCGGATGTATCTTCTTCAGTTCGTCATACCCCAGACCGAGCTTTTCCATGACGCCGGGTCGAAAGTTCTCAACCAGAATGTCATGTTCGGCCACCAGTTTGCGGAGAATTGCCTTTCCCTCTTCGGTTTTGAGGTTCAGGGTCATGCTGCGTTTACCGCGGTTGATACTGATGAAGTAGAGACTCCGTTCGTTCTTGAATGGACCAAAGTGACGGGAATCATCCCCGACACCGGGCATTTCGACCTTCAGAACTTCTGCACCAAGGTCAGACAAAAGCATTGTGGTGAAGGGACCGGCCAGAACGCGAGTCATATCAAGTACTTTTATGCCCGACAAAGGTTTATTGTTGGTTGTTGTATGTGTGGTCATTGGACGATTGTACAACAAAAATGCGTTTGTGCTAATAGCATTTGGTTGTCGGCCAAAAAAAATGGCGCCCGTTGCCGAGACAACGGAGCGCCGATTTTTGCAGGACAGTCTTACTTTGCGTTCTTGGCCCGTTTGCGGCCTTCTTCTACCAGCCACTCGTTTTCGGCGCGGGCAACGTCACCAAAACGGGTCAGTTTTGCCTTTGCCTTCTTGGCCATCTTTTCTTCGTAGGTCTTGTCGTCTACAAAGGCGACGATACGGGCAATGGAGGACTCACCGTCCACAAAACGCCAGGGGAAACAGCCGATGGTCACCCGCTCGTTCAACAGAAGGTCAATGTCACCACCGACACATTCGGCGTGAATAATGCCGTAGGGGAACATCTCTATGTGCATGAGCTGGTACTTGTCGTCTGTAAACACCTCGGTGAGACCCTTGCCGTACTTCTTCTTGAAGTGGGCGTCACACTCGGCGGCCTGCCGGGGCATCCAGTCACGGATCTTGGTGTTCATCGGATGGTCCGCGCTGCCGCAGTCCACGCCGATCCAGCGTAATTTCTTTTTCTTTGCCCATTCGGCAAATTCGCGGTTGGGGCCGGGGTGCTTTACCATGTAGGCAATTTCGTCACCCGTGGGCTGGTCCCAGCTGTACTTGTGGTAACCGGTGGAGATAATGAGAATGTCCCCTTCTTTGACGTCTACCCGCTCTTCAATCATCTCGGAAGTGTAGACATCGTACTCACCGGCGACGTCGGAAAGGTCGACGATGACGCCTTCATTGACCAGAAAGTCCATGTCCAGGCTGGCAATGTCCTTACCGGGGGTGTGGAAGTGGATTTCACCGTCAAGGTGGGTACCCAGGTGGTTCGAGTGGGTCACCAGCTGCCCGTTGGCACCGTTCGGCGCGAGTCGTTTGAAGTACTTCACCTGCAGCGGTTCATAAGTGGGCCAGGGAGGCGTACCCACGCCAAGCGGCATAGTCAAATCGATAACTTTCATATTGTTCATATGTCTGCTCCTACTGTTGATTTTGGATTGGTTTAGTATAACTCCAATTGTGGAAAGATGCACATCCCCCATCGACACCCGTCTGTACGGAGCAGTTGAAATAAATTACTATGTGTCTATGCAGACAGCAAACGACCGGGACCTGACTCCCACTGATTTTGGACTCAACTACAACCCGTCCGATCCGAAAAACCGTCGGCGAATGATCGCCTATATCAACTTCAAACTGGCCAGTCACGGCCTGTCGACCGTACCGGAAGAACAGGAATCGATGCTGGAACTGGCCGACGGACTCGTCCGGAATTTCTGCGAAAAAAACCGCCTTCTTGAAGAGTATCTGCCGCCGTCGGACGAGAGAATTCAGCAGTTTCTCAACGACTACCTTGCCGATACCGACGAAGAGATTCCCCGTCTACCGGGCAATTCGTTTATCCTTGATCGCTATGGAATTGCCCGGGAACTCTCCATACCGCCGTCGAAGCACGGTTTTCACACCGGTATCATCAACTCCTACCGCACCAAACAGGGCATCCTGCACAACCCCAAACACGATCGACGAACGACTAAAGGGGTGTTCCACGTTGCCGACGGGGGCCTTCCCGTACCGCTGGACAAAAAAGTCGTACCCAAAACAGCCTTTCTTCGTCTTCTTCGGGAAGCTCTGAACCCGCCGGAAGCACTGGGGGAAATCCCCTTTACGATGGACGCCGACAAGCCGGCCAGCCGGTTCGTCAGCCTTTTGCTGAAGCCTATTGTACAGCCGGAAGTACCGGGAGTTTTGGAGAAACGGTACACCGAAATCCGGTTTTTTGCGCCGGGAAACCTGGTGGCCAACCTGGATTTTGTAGAATCGATATTCGGTAACGCCGGTGACCCCTATTTGCCGGAAAACGACAGCGCTCTCGATCCGCAGCACTGGACGGGACACAGCGGGTGTATCATCCTCGCTACCCACCTGGTGAACATGCGGAAAAAGGACCTTGGCCTGCCCCACGTCTCCAAGGCGACGGAACGGCAGAAGCGAGAAGGAATGTGCTGGGAAGATCCCGGTGAACTCTACAACGACGGGACGCCTTTCAAGATTACCGCCCGGGATGAGCGGGGAACTATGGTAACCCTCATTGCGGATAACTACTTCGGGTATTCGAAGAAAGAAGTCAAAACCCAGATCAGTTACTCTGCAAATCTCTTCGGATTGGTAGAAGAAGAACACGCCGGAGGCGCCCTGGCGTTTCCAAGCTACAACCTGGGTATGAAGTTCGTTCCCGACAGTAACCTCCGGGACCGTAAGCACCGGTTTGCGGACCTTCCCGGGTTGCTGGGAGACAGCATCGAAATCAAACCGGAAGGGTACGGCGTCGATACCACCTATCCTGACATCATCTTTTTGCCGGAAGACACGACCATTGATCTGGACGTCCAGATTGCAAACTGGGTGGACGATGAAGGACGTGACCGATCACTGCGGGTACTGCCGGGGCGCACCTATATCCACCCCACCGGTTTTAAGGTCAATATGGAACAGCATCCCGTTTCGGGGGCGTGGCGCCTGGTCGGAACGGCGTCGGAAGGCACCCTGTGCCATAAGCCGTGTACCGTTTCCGGCGGCGGTAAGTCGGAGATATCCAAAGCCCTCGACGATGCCATGCACTACACGCCGCTGATTATCGCAGATTTCAAGAACGACATGGACATGGTCGAAGAGATCATAAACCGTGATTACAGCGACCGCTTTCTGGAGCCCCGGAACGGGGGAGACTACGTCAGCCGCAAGATACTGTCCCGAGCGCGCAGTCTGGGGTCGGTGATCAAACTGCTGGCTCCACGGTCGACAAATACGGATGAGTTTAACTCCTGGCTGGAATCCATACCGCACCGGATAAAAGCACTGGTCTTTCTCGTCAAGCGTTTTTACCACGAAGACTGGGGTGACAAATGGCGAGAGAAGTTCAGTGTAGATGTTGTGAACGGCGCCAGCGGAAATGTACTGAAGTACATGGGGCGGCCCGTTATCGGGAGTTACCTCAGGATCGGCATGCAAGAGGACGGTACCGGCTGGACCCACAAACTGCGGCAGGATTTCATGCCCTCCCACAAGGTTCAATGGGAAGACGACATCTCTTCCAGCGTGGTCGTGCCCGCGACGTGGCTTAAGGGACTGAACCCGGACTACACAAACCCCAGCGTGAAGTTTACCCAGAACTGTGAATTCCGGTTCTTCCAGCGCCCCGACGACGCGATTCATCGGGGATATGACAAACAGGCCGAAAAGGACATCTCCACTGCACCGGTCTTTTTGTCCAACTTTAATCCGTTCCCCCAGGAAGAGGCGCGGGAGTTTATCGATCGAGCCCTGGAGTTCACCGACTACACCAGGCCGGTACAGGAGCTGATCTGTTCAGTAGTGGAAGACAAGGAGACCCGGTTCTTTGTGGTCCCCTCCCATCCACGAATCGTGAACGGTGTGCCGTCCAAAAACCCCCGGTATCTTCAGACCGATCCCACCCGTGTGAAACCACGGGACAAGTACATCGCCGATCTCGGTTCCCGTTTGTACCGGAAGATCCCCGTTGGGCAGCCCATATACCATCCGGTTAATGCAATTCTTCCGGGGCGCCGAAACAACCCGTCTGATCGAGCCGCAGGTATTCGGCCGCTGGCAGTGTACGCCCCTATTCACTACCAGGAGCTGCCGGAACTCTTCATGGATTTCATTTCCAGCCTGACGGGAAAGTCACCGTCCACTACGGGGGCGGGATCTGAAGGGGCACTGACAAAAGGACCGTTCAACGCCCTGGTAGCGACGTCAGACCTGAACAACGCTCTGCTTTCCTACATCCTCACCGGGTACAACGCATTCACCACCGCCGCCGGGTATATCGGGCCGGATTTCAAGGTGGAACACGACATCAGCCTTCTCGTTCCGGAGATGTGGTCCCGATTGCATCCGGATGAACGAGATCCGACGAATATGATCGCCAATGATTTTCTTGAAAAATTGGACGACTTTGAGCACAAAGGACAGAACGTTCCGGCAAGTCGTCTGGGCTACCGTATTACCAAGAAATTTGCCGTTAACTTCTTTGGACGGGTCTTTGACTCGCCGGGGATGGTCTTCAACGATCAGATGCTGAAGCCGGAACTGCAGAGCATGGACGACTTTGTGGATGGTATCAACAACATAGTGGAAACCCACCAGAAGGTTGCAGCAGCCTACATAAAGGACGGCAGTGTGGAAGGGGCCATACCGCCGCTGAAGGCACTCCTCTACATCATGGCCGAGGGGACCTACGAAGGAAAAACGGCGGCAGACCCGGAAATCCGCGGTCTCTTTGACCGGGAGTACGTGCTCGGTTCCGACTGGTACCGGCAGCGCCTGGAACTGTATCGGGACCAGGAGGTAAAATACCTGGAACGGGAGATAGCCTATCTGGAGAAAGCACTGAAAGCCGACACCGGCCAGGGAGCCAATATCCAGGATTCTCTCTCCTGGTGCCGTCGGGAGGCGATCCGTATCCAGCGTCCGGACTATCTGGATATGCTTGTCGGAACGATCGGCCGGGACGTTATTTACAAGGGCTGATACACGTGCTGATACTGCCGTCGTAAACCAGGGCGGGCGTAAATATCCTCCCCCTCATGCCGATACTCAAGGTATGAGGGGGTTCCATGAAACGTTTTGAAATCAAATCGGCTCCAGGTCAACGGGCTGTACTGAACATTGCAGCCGATCGACCCGACGGACTGCACGTCACGATAACGCGATTTTTTGACGGATACGAAACCACCGAAACCGATATCATGACACGAGAACTTTTTGATATCTGTGTCCGCACCGGATATCTTACGGCGTTGCCCGAAACTGCCGCCCCACAGGACGTCGCCCGAGTTGCATCCTGACCGGAAATAATCTGACTGGAAATAACTGACTAATACAAGCAACATAGTTGACGATCGGAGTTCGTGCAAGTTACCCTTACCTAACTCAATTGTTGGAGGCTAACTGTGCGAGTTCTTAAACGTTACATTTCTCTCGTTCTCCTTGTTGGAACGATCACCTATATCCACGCAACGGGATCACCTGAAGGGGGCGGGGCTGTTGTCCCTGATCGGGAAACCGTTTCCGTCACCCATGACCTGGGTACCGTTTCTGTTCCGCTGAAACCGTCTCCCATCGTCGTCTTTGGTTTCGATACGCTGGACACCCTGAACGTATTGGGAGTACCGGTGGACAGCGTTCCCAAGGCAAATCTTCCCAAATATCTCAACAAGTACGCCGGTGACGACATCCACGACGCAGGGACCCTCTTCGAGCCCGATTTTGAGGCCATTTTTGACGTTCAGCCGGAGGCGATGTTCATCTCCAGCAGACAGGCCGGTTTGTACGACGAGTTTGCCCGGATTGCACCGACGGTGTACCTGACGGTGAGGACCGGAGACTTCATGGAGTCGGTCAGGGAGAACGCCCGTCTCCTTGCCTCTCTGTACGGTAAAAGCACGGAAGTCGAGAAGGCTTTGGACGACCTCGACAACCGCGCCGCAGCAATCCGGATGGCGACCAAGGGTGCAACGGCTCTGATGATCATGGTGAATGACGGCGCCCTTAGTGTGTACGGACCGGGGTCCCGCTTTGATATTGTCTATACCAACCTTGGGTTTACCCCGGCCCACGACAGTATTGAGGTGTCCACACACGGCCAGAGTATTTCCTTTGAATACCTGGTAGAACACGACGCGGACTACCTTATCGTCCTGGACCGGGGTGCCGCAATTTCCGGCACCAGTACGGCCAGGTCCGTTCTGAACAACGCCCTTGTCCGGGAGACGTCGGCGTTTGTCAATGATCACATTATCTACGCGTCACCTCAGGCGTGGTACCTCGCTGCAGGGGGCCTGGAAGCGACATCGACCATGTTCAGTGACATAGAATCGGTCATCGGGAAGTGAACCCCCTGCGGGATATCTCCCGGCATCTGGTCAGGAGGGAGGTTCTCCTCGTTCTGGTCATTATCGGTGGTGTGTGGTCCGTCTCTCTGGGGGCGCGGACCATATCACTGGGTGATATCCTGACCGGCAATCCTGATGTGTGGCGTATTGTCCTGTTGAGTCGAATTCCCCGCCTGGTTAGCGTGCTGCTGGCCGGCGCGGGGTTGGCCGTATCCGGGCTGATTCTGCAGAGCATCCTGCGCAACCGATTTGCCTCGCCCGGGACGGCTGCCACTATCGACGGGGCCCGAGTGGGGTTTGTTCTGGCGGTGCTGCTCATACCTGAGGCTCCCACCTTGATCCGCATCATCGCCGCTGCGGTGACCGCGTTGGCGGCGACATCCCTTTTCGTCTTTCTGATTGGGAAGATCCGGTACCGAAGTGTCGTAGTGGTTCCCCTTCTTGGGCTGGTCCTGGGAAACGTCCTTGACGCCGCAGCCGAGGCGATAGCGTACCACTTTGACATGATTCAGTCGGTTTCCTCCTGGTTGGTCGGCGACTTTTCCATGATCGTTCAGGGCAGATACGAAGTGCTGCTCATCAGTATTCCCCTGGTTCTGTTGGCCTTTCGGTACGCCCGGATATTCACCATCGCCGGTCTTGGTAAGGAGACGGCGGGCAGTCTGGGGTTGAACTACGGTACCACCGTGGTGCTGGCGGTGCTGATTGTGTCCTCAATCACGGCAGTGGCAGTTGTCGTCGGCGGTGAAATTCCTTTTATCGGGTTGGTGGTGCCCAACATTATCGCCATAGTCCACGGTGATAATCTGTCCCGGACTATACCGGAGACCGCCCTTCTTGGTGCGGTGTTTCTGTTGGTGTCGGATATTCTGGGACGAATTATCATCCATCCCTACGAAATCCCCATTGGACTGACCATGGGTGTGGTGGGCAGCGCGGTTTTTCTGTTAATGGTCATGCAGGGACGGCTCGATGGTTCACGCTAAGGCTCGCAGTAACACTCGGGTGATTCTGATCTACTCGGCCGTGGCCGTTCTTCTTTTGATCATGGTGACGCTGTACATCGGACGGGGAGTGACCACGACAAACGCGGCCTACTACCTGTCCCGGCGGTTACCAAAGGTGACGGCCATGATCCTGGCCGCCGGGGGAACCGGAATTGCGGCTCTGGTCTTTCAGACGGTAACCGGCAACAGGCTGCTGACCCCGTCGGTGATGGGTATCGACGCCCTCTTTGTGCTGCTTCAGACTGTGGTTGTGGCGCTGTCGGGAGCGGAGGCGGTCATACTGACGAACCCGCATTTGGGGTTTGTCGTCTCTGTGGTGCTTATGGTCGTCTTTGCGTCGACCCTGCTGCGGGTTCTCTTTACCCGGCAGCAGGACGGTGGCGGCATGACCCGGGTTCTTTTGGCGGGGGTCGTCATGGGAATCCTCTTTCGGAGCGTCTCCGGATTTGTACAGATGGTGATTGATCCCAACGAGTTTACCGTGGTTCAGGACAACATCTTTGCCAGCGTGAACAACGTCAGTGCCCCGGTTATTCCCCTGGCCGCACCGATAATGGCGGCGGCGGCGCTGATTATCATCATGCACCACCGGGTGCTGGACGCCATTGCCCTGGGTCGGGACCAGGCGGTGGCGCTTGGGGTGAACTACTCCCGAAAGGTGGGCCTCCTGATCACCGCCGCCACGGTGCTGGTTGCTTCGGCAACGGCCATGGTCGGACCTCTGCCGTTTATGGGGCTGGTCGCCTCAAACATAGTCCGCCATTCGATGACCAGCTGGCGGCACCGAACGATGGTCTTTGCAGTTACTATCACCGGGGTGGCTATCCTGATGGGTGTGGAACTAGTGCGGGATTTCACCGGTAGCGTGATCCCTCTGGGTACGGCAATTAAATTCATGGGTGGAATAACTTTCCTTGCCCTGTTACTTCGGGGAGAACAGTGATGATAGATATCGATCAGATCGTTAAACGATACGGCACTGTGGACGTGCTCAAAGGTGTGTCCATGGAATTCCGACTGGGAACGTTAACGGCTTTAATCGGGGCGAATGGTTCGGGCAAAAGCACCTTGCTGTCCGCAGTGGGACGGCTTGTTCCCCATGAAGACGGTGTCGTGAACGTGGCAGGTGAACCTTTGACTCGTTGGGACACCCGCTCTCTGGCCCAGCGGCTTGCGGTGTTGCGGCAGTCCCCAGGGGTGGACCTTCGTCTGACCGTTGAAGAACTGGTGGAGTTTGGCCGATTTCCCCACAACAAAGGGGTCCTTACCGATGACGACCGGGCCGCTGTGGAGCGGGCTATCCGGTACCTCGATCTGGGAGCGATCCGGCACGCCTCCATCCACACTCTCAGCGGCGGGCAGAAACAGCGCGCCTTTATCGCCATGGTTATCGCCCAGGACACCGATTACATCCTCCTGGACGAACCGCTGAACAACCTGGATATGCGCCACGCCGGACGGATTATGGCTGTTCTGACGACCCTTGCGCACCGGGATGGCCGGGCGGTGGTGGTGGTGCTCCACGATATCAACATGGCCGCCGCCTACGCGGACTACATCGTCGCCCTTCGGGACGGTACAGTGGTTCACGCCGGAGATATCGATTCAACGATGCAGGAATCGGTTATGGAACGCGTCTTTGGGGTTGCCTTTCCGGTGGTCCAGGTGGGGCACCGTCCGTTTTGTATCTACCACATGGCACCCCAGGATGACCCGGCCGCCCAGGAAGACCCGGTCGACCGAAATCCTGTAGTTGAAGCGTGCTGCTGATACGGGCTTACCGGCTCTGCCGGGCCTACGGGCCTATCGGAGCGCCCGGTAGCGCTCTTCTATTTGCCGGTGGAGACGTTTACCGGTGGCCGTTGACAGCCGGGGACGGCTCGTCTCAAAGAACTCGTCGAGCCGGGATGTAGACCTGCGGTTCGACGTGTACAGGAGGGCCTGGGCACACATGTCGCAGAGGTTCATATCCCGGACAAACCGGGCCGTTGCCGTTTTCGCCGCTTCGTATTCCTCCCAGAGTGACACCA